>OEIU01000178.1_pt1 | contig 64824 bp, 63 predicted proteins | sample 1539221 | NCBI WGS metagenome assembly OEIU01 (sample SAMN03792071, study PRJEB22550) | activated sludge metagenome | feature: wastewater treatment plant; material: activated sludge; isolation source: Wastewater treatment plant of a petroleum refinery complex | place: Argentina: Zarate | collected...
TGCTGCTCGACGAACCGCTGGCGGGCCTTGCCGCCGCCGAGCGCGAGCGCGTCTCGAACCTCGTCAAGAACATCGCCGCCAACATTCCGGTCCTGATCGTCGAGCACGATATCGACCGCGTGCTCGGCTTCTCCCGCAACGTCACCGTGATGAACCAGGGCGAGGTGCTGATGACCGGCGCGCCCGCGGCGGTGCGCGCCGACCGTCGGGTGCAGGAGGTCTATACCGGCACCGGCGTGCCCGAGGTCGAGCACGTCAAGAGCGCAGAGGCCCGCGACAGCGCCGCGCAGATCCTGCGCTCCGAACGCGTCAACACCTTCTACGGCAAGAGCCACATCCTGCACGATGCGACATTGGAAGTCCGCGAGGGCGAGATCGTCGCGCTGCTCGGCCGCAACGGCGCCGGCAAGTCGACGCTGTTGAAGACGCTCGCCGGCCTGGTGCCGCTGTCATCGGGCTCAATCGAATATGCCGGTGCCGATATCTCCCGCCTGCCCGCGCCCGAGATCGCGCGCGCCGGCATCGGCTATGTGCCGCAGGGCCGCGGCCTGTTCGCCGGCATGACGGTCAGGGAAAATCTCGCGCTCGGCCGCCTCGCGCGCAAGACCGACGGCAGCACCGGCGTGGTCTGGGACGAGGCGCAGATCCTCGAATACTTCCCGCGCCTCAAAGAGCGCATGGACGTCGCGGCGGATTATCTCTCCGGCGGCGAGCAGCAGATGGTCGCGGTCGCGCGCGCGATGTCGGGCAATGTCAAGCTGCTGCTGCTCGACGAACCCTTCGAGGGGCTGGCGCCGGCCGTGATCCTCGAACTGTTCAAGGTGTTCGACCGGTTGCGGCAGCATATCTCGATCGTGATCGTCGAGCACAATCTCGACCTCGTGCTGGCACTCGCCGACCGCGTCTTCGCGCTGGAGCGCGGCGCCGTGTTTCACCAGGGGCCCGCGCAGCCGCTGCTGACCGATCTCGACTACCGCAAGAAGATCCTGTGGCTGTGACGCTCACCGCCGCGAAGGCGGCTTCCGAACTTGCCGCTGCCGGACGCCGGCGTATATTGCCGCGATGGCTGTCAGCTCACCCGATCTGAAGGCATTTTTGCTCGCCACGCCTTTCTTCGGTGGCCTCTCCGACGCCAGCCTCGATCTGCTTGTAACCATGCTGGTCGAGCGCCAGTACGAGGCCGGCGCCACGGTCGTTGCCGAAGGAGAGCCGGGCCGCTCGATGTTCGTGGTTCACGCGGGCGAGCTTGTCGTCAGCAGGCTCGGCGATTCCGGCCGCTCGATCTGGATGGCGGCGCTGGAGCCGGGCGATTTCTTCGGTGAAATGACGCTGATCGAGATGCAGAACCGCTCGGCCACCGTGATGGCGGAGAGCGCAACCGTGCTCTACGAACTCACGGCGAAAAACCTCTACGCCTACTACAAGGCCGACATCCACGCCTATGTCATCGTGATGCAGAACATCAACCGCGAACTGTGCCGGCGGCTCCGCCGCGCCGACATCCGCATCGCCGAGCTGATCGCGCGCTCGGATGGATCGTAGCGGCGGGGCAATCCGGCCCATCCCCATTCCGGCCACCTCACGAAAGCAGCGACTCTTCCTCCGGCCGCGTGCGCGCGATGATCTCGGCGGCGCCCTTGTCGAGCAGCTCGAGTCCGACCGCGCGGCCGAGTTCGCGGGGACGGTCGGCGGCGCCCTGCCGCGACACCTCGATAAAACGGTCGCCGGCTTCGTCGAGCACGGATGCCGTCAGCGTCATCGCGCCGCCATCAAGCGTGGCGTGGCCGGCGATCGGCGAATTGCAGTGGCCGTTCAAGACCCACAGCACCTCGCGTTCGGCCTCGGCGCAGAGCCGTGAGGAGGCATCCTCGATCTTCGCAAGACGGTCGCGCGTCACCCAGTCGTTCTCGACGCATTCGACCGCGACGATGCCCTGCCCCACCGCAGGCAACATCTCGCGCACCGAAAAGTCGTGAACGATGCGCGACGCCATGCCGATCCGTTCCAAGCCAGAACGTGCCATCACCAGCGCGTCCGCAGGCCCCACCTCACCGCCGCCGGGCAGCCGCTGCCTGTCGCCGCGGTCGAGCTTGGCAACGCGCGTATCGGCGGCGCCGCGGAAGTGAATCACGCTCGCCTCGGGGAACAGCCGGCGCAGATAGGCCGCGCGTCGCACCGCATTGGTGCCGATCTTGAAGCCCTTGCCATGCGAAGCGCTAAACGCATCCAGCGAGAGGCCGGCGCGCAGCACCAGCGCGTCGTTGGCAGGATCGCGCGGCAGGGTCGCGCCGATGACGAGGCCGGGGGTCTCCTCATTGCCGGGAACGTCCTTGAGCGAATGCATTGCCGCCTGCAGTTCTCCGCGCCGCATCGCCTCGCGGATTTCGGCGACGAAGGCGCCACCCTTGCCGCCATGGCGCAGCAGCTTGCTGGTCTGGTCCTGGTCGCCGCGGGTCTCGAACTTGATGATCTCGACATCGAGCGCGGGATCGGAGGCGCGCAGCAGCTTCGCGATACCTTCCGTCTGCGCCAGCGCCATCACGCTCTTGCGCGTGCCGATCTTCAAGGTCTGTCCGGACACGAGGTCTCCGTTCGAAAGCGATCGCCGCCGATAGTGCCTAGGGGATAGAGCAAGCAGCCGGTCAGAACAATGATTTTGCAGGCCCGGCGGCCAGGAGTATCCGGAGACAGATGACGCCGCCGCTTTCGTTGAGCTACGTCAATACTGATCGCGCTGCCCGGCCGAATTGTTCCTGCAGTCGGCAGAGTTGGCGGGGACCAAACCATGAACGCGCTGATCAAGGAGATCCGGCACAGCCCTTTGCTGTGGATGCTGGCGTTCGTGCCGATCGTCCTGGCGACCGAGATGCTTGCGCCTTCGGCTCACACCCTCCTGTTCGTGCTCGCCGTCCTCGCCATCGTGCCGCTGGCCGCCCTTCTCAGCCATGCCACCGAGAGCGTCGCGGAGAAGACCGGCGATGCCGTCGGCGGCCTGCTCAACGCCACGCTGGGCAATCTGACCGAACTGATCATCGCGCTCGCCGCACTGCAGGCCGGAGAATACATGCTGGTGAAGGCGTCGATCGCCGGCGCGATCGTCACCAACACGCTGTTCATGCTGGGAACGTCGTTCCTGCTCGGCGGGCTGCGCTACCGTACGCAGGTATTCAATCGCGCCGGCGGAAGGCTACATGCGGCGCTGCTGCTGATGGCCACCATTGCCCTGATCACGCCGGCCGCGGTCGCCGATCTAGATCTCGCCCAGGGTCAGTCAGTGACGCAGAAACTCAGCACCGGACTCGCCGTGCTGCTGATCATTGCCTACGCCCTGAGCCTGTTGTTCTCGCTGAAGACGCACAAGGACCTTTTCGCCAGCGAAGACCATGGCGAAATGAAAGAGGCCACGCTGCCGGTCGGCGTAGCCGTCGGCACGCTGATCGTAGTCACGGTGCTGGTGGCACTGGTCAGCGAAATCTTCGTCGGCTCGGTCCAGAAGGCCGGCGAAACGTTGGGGATGAGCCCGGCCTTTATCGGCTTCATCGTCGTTGCGCTGGTCGGCGGCGCGGCGGAAATGGCCGTGGCGTTTTCCGCGGCGCGCAGGAACCGGCTCGACATGAGCGTCGGCATCGCGCTGGGCAGCTCCTCGCAGATCGCGCTGTTCGTTGCGCCGGTCCTGGTGCTGCTCAGTTACGTGATCGGTCCCCACCCGATGGACCTGCAGTTCTGGCCGGGCGCCGTCGTCATGGTGATGATCGCGACCGTGACCGCCTGCTTCGTCACCAATGGCGGACGCTCGGCCTGGTTCATCGGCGCGCTGCTGCTGTTCATCTATGCCATATTCGCCATGACGCTGTACGTAGTCCCGCCCGGGACGCAGGCAGCATCATGATGCGGGAATGACAATATGAGCAGCTTTACCGTCCGCTGGGTTCCGCGCTGGCTCCGGGTGATCGGTCCGGTCATCATCACCTATTGCGTTTTCGGTTTGCTGGTCGAGGCGGGCGTGCCTCGCTTCTTCCCCGAAAATGCCTTTACGACCTATGTAGGAGATGCCGCCAAAGCCGGCGTATTCGCCATCTGGTTCTATCTGATCTGGCGCATCGTCAGGACCCTTCAAGGTCTCTATGGCGCGCACAGCGCCCGATACCTTGAGCTTACGCCGATCTGGAAAATTCTCCTCGATGTGACCATAGCCTTTGTGCTGGCGGCGTTCTGCTTCGCGGTGCTGTATGTATATATTGCGCGCGTTCAAGGCCCGGCTGCGTTTTCCGGCGATCTCACGCTGGGCGAAGCGCTTTATTTCAGCATCGTCACCATGACTACGACCGGATACGGCGACATTTCGCCGAAGTCGGGCCTGGCAAAATTCCTGGTCAGCGTGCAGATTCTTTTCGGTTTCCTCTACAATGTTCTGTTCTTCTCGATCTTCGCAAGCTTCGCTGGACGCAAACGACCAGGCTGATGCCGGCCAAAGCAGACCTGCCGCGAGTTCGAGCACCATTGCCTACAGGTTCCGGGGAGCTGCCATTCCGAAAACGACGATTGCGCGCCGCAACAAGATGCGTAGAAAGCCTTCCTCACGAGGATTTTTCGTTGTCCAATACCAGCGCCGATGCCGTGGCTGCTTCCAGCCACCGCCCGATGGGCTTTCCTGAATTCGTGATCGTGATCGCGTCCATCATGGCGCTCAATCCGCTTGCGATGGACATGATGCTGCCGGCCCTGCCGAACATCGCATCCGCCTTCGGCATCACCTCGGCGAACCGGCCGCAGATGGTGCTGTCGATCTTTCTGGTCGGCTTCGGGGTCGGCCAGTTCGTGATCGGTCCGGTCTCCGACAGGTTCGGGCGGCGGCCGGTGCTGCTCGGCGGCATGACCGTCTATTGCGCAGCCAGCCTGCTCGCGATCGCGGCGCCCTCGTTCGAGACGCTGCTGCTGGCGCGCGCGCTGCAGGGCCTCAGCACCTCGGCGACGCGCGTGATCGCAACCTCGATCGTGCGCGACTGCTATGCCGGACGACGGATGGCGAGCGTGATGTCGCTGGCGATGATGATCTTCATTGCGGTGCCCGTCGTGGCACCTGCCTTCGGCCAGGCCGTGCTGCTGCTGGCGCAGTGGCGCGGCATCTTCATCGTGCTGATGCTCTATGGCGTGGTCGCGCTGATCTGGAGCGCGCTGCGCATGCCGGAGACGCTGGCCCCCGCCAACCGCCGATCGCTCGCGGTTCGCGATGTGCTGGATGCGTTCCGCCAGACCGTGACCAATCGCCAGACGCTGGGCTATGCGCTCACGGCCGGCGGCGTGCTGGGCTCGCTGTTCGCCTACATCTTCACGTCGCAGCAGGTGTTCACCGGCATCTACCAGCTCGGGAATTATTTTCCGCTCGCCTTCGCCGGCGTTGCCGTCGGCACCGCCATCGCCGGCTTCGTCAATTCGCGGCTGGTCGGCCGGCTCGGCATGCGCGTGATCTCGCACGCGGCGCTGATCGGCTACGTCGTCATCGCCGCCATCATGCTGGCGGCGGCGAGGCTCGAGATGCTGCCGTTGCCGCTGTTCATGGTGCTCTCGGTCGGGCTGATGTTCGCCTTCGGGCTGATGATCTCGAACTTCACCGCGCTCGCGATGGAGCCGCAGGGCCATATCGCCGGCACCGCCGCGTCGCTGTACGGCTCGATCACCACCCTGCTCGGCATCAGCATCGGCGCCACCATCGGCCAGGATTTCGACGGCACGCTGGTGCCGTTCTCAACCGCCTTTTTGCTCTGCACGCTGGCCGCGCTTGCGGTCGTGCTGGTGGTGGAGAAAGGCCGGCTGTTCCGGCCCTACGGCATGAAACTGTAACGCTGGGCGTCTTCAGGCGAAGCTGGTAACACTTCAACCCCACATCGTCTCCAGGGAAACGGAAATCGGAAGATGGACAATCGCAGCAACATCTGGCGTGGCGTCGACACGATCAAGCCGCGCTTCGTCGCTCTCGCCGACCGGGTCTGGGCGATGCCGGAGGTCTGCTACACCGAGGCGCGCTCCTGTGCCGAGCATCTCGCCGAGCTGCGCCACCAGGGCTTTCGCGTCACCGAAAAGGTCGCGGGCATTCCGACCGCCGTGATGGGCGAATGGGGCGAAGGCGGCCCCGTCATTGCCTTCATGGGCGAGTATGACGCGCTGCCGGGTCTCAGCCAGGAAGCCGGCGTTGCGGAGCCGCGGCCGCTGGAGGCCGGCGGCCATGGCCATGGCTGCGGCCACAATCTGCTCGGCTCGGCCGCGCTGCTGGCCGCCACCGCCGTGAAGGACTGGCTCGCCGAGCACAAGCTGCCGGGCCGCGTGCGCTACTACGGCTGCCCCGCCGAGGAAGGCGGCGCGGCCAAAACCTTCATGGTGCGATCGGGCGCCTTCGCCGACGCCGACATCGCCATCACCTGGCACCCCAACAGTTTCTGGGAGGTGGCGGTCACCCCTTCGCTCGCCAACACCCGCGCCGATTTCATCTTCACCGGGCGAACCTCGCATGCCGCCGCCTCGCCGCATCTCGGTCGCAGCGCGCTCGATGCGGTCGAACTGATGAATGTCGGCGTGAACTACATGCGCGAGCACATGCCGAGCGACGCCCGCGTCCACTACGCCCTGCTCGACACCGGCGGCATCGCGCCCAACGTGGTGCAGGCCCATGCGCGCGTGCGCTATTCGATCCGCGCCCGCGACCTGCCCGGCATGACCGAACTGGTCGAACGCGTCCACAAGATCGCGCAGGGCGCGGCGCTGATGACCGAAACCAGTGTCGAGATGCGGATCATTTCCGCCGTCTCCAACCTGTTGCCCAACACCCCGCTCGAACAGGCGCTGCATGCCGTGATGGAGGAGCTGGGCCCGCCGCATTTCGACGACGCCGACAGGAATTTTGCGAGCCAGATCCGCGCAACCCTGACCGACGAGGACATCGCCAGCGTCTATCACGCGATCGGCATGGACCCGACCGACCGGCCGCTGGCGGACTTCATCGTGCCGCTGGATGCGAAGCGCAATCCGCTGGTCGGCTCGACCGACGTCGGCGACGTGAGCTGGGTCGTGCCGACCGTTCAGGTCCACGCGCCGACGGTCGCGATCGGTACCCCCTTCCACACCTGGCAGGTGGTGGCGCAAGGCAAGAGCCCGCACGCCCACAAGGCGATGGTACAGGCCGCCAAGGCGATGGCCGGGCTCGGCGTCAGGGCGTTGACGGAACCGGCGCTGATCGCCGCCGCCAAGGCCGACCTGGAGAAGCGGACCACCCGCACCCCCTATGTCAGCCCGCTACCCGACAGCGTCGCGCCGCCGCTGGACATGTCCCTGGCCTGATCCTGCCCGGCAGGTTCGGCGAACAAATTTTTTGCAGCGCGGAGCATAATTCCTTGCGTTTTGGCGCGCCGAAGGCGCTGAATGCCGAAGCGATGTGCGCCGTAGCGCGTTTCTGCCCAAGCAGAAATCAGGCGCGGCGTCCATACCGCCGATTGTCGACAGCCAGACATTGACCTCGGAGGCATTTGATGTGCCATCTTACCTCCGGAACACAATCGCGCTGCCATCCGGCGGCGCGCCATTACCCATGCAAGAACAAGACGGGGACGAACGATGTTGGACCGTGAACTGCGTACCATGATCGACGAGGTGAAGGACGGCCGCATGGATCGCCGCAGCTTCGTTCAGCGCATGCTGGCCGTCGGTCTCACCGCGCCGATGGCCACGCAGCTTCTCGCCATCGGCGGCGTCGCCATGGCGGAGAGCCCTTCGCCCTACAAGCCGACCAAGCGCGGCGGCGGCGGTGCGCTGAAGCTGTTGTGGTGGCAGGGCCCCACGCTGCTCAATCCGCATTTCGCCACCGGCACGAAGGACCAGGACGGCTCGCGGCTGTTCTATGAACCGCTCGCCTGCTGGGATGCCGACGGCAACATGAAGCTGGTTCTGGCCGCCGAGATTCCCTCGCTGCAGAACGGCGGGCTCGCCGCCGACGGCAAATCGGTGACCTGGAAGCTCAAGCCCGGCGTCAAATGGCACGACGGCAAGCCGTTCACCGCCGACGACGTGGTGTTCAACTGGGAATATGCCCGCGATCCCGCCACCGCCACCGTGACCATCGGCGTTCACCGCGACATCACGGTCGAGAAGGTCGACGACCTCACGGTCCGCATCACCTTCAAGAAGCCGACGCCGTTCTGGGCCGACGCCTTTGTCGGCGCCCCCGGCGCCATCATCCCGAAGCATTTGTTCGCGGACTATAAGGGCGCCAGGTCGCGCGAGGCCCCGAACAACCTTTCCCCGGTCGGCACCGGTCCCTACAAGTTCGTCGAGTTCAAGCCGGGCGACCTGATCCGCGGTGAGCTCTATCCCGACTACCACATGGCAAACCGCCCGCATTTCGACAGCATCGAGATGAAGGGCGGCGGCGACGCCGTCTCGGCCGCGCGCGCCGTGATCCAGACCGGCGAATATGATTTCGGCTGGAACATCCAGGTCGAGGACGACGTCCTGCTGCGCCTCGAGAAAGGCGGCAAGGGCAAGACCGTCTATGCGGTCGGCGGCGATACCGAGTTCATCGCCCTCAACTTCACCGACCCCAATACCGAGGTCGACGGCGAGCGGTCTTCGATGAAGACCAAGCATCCGCTGTTTTCGGACGTAGCGGTGCGCAAGGCCCTCGCCATGCTTGTTGACCGCGAGGCGGTCAAGAAGGTGATCTACGGCCGCGCCGGGCGCGTCACCCCCAACTTCCTCAACGGCCCCGAGAAGTTCGTTTCCAGGAACACCACCTGGGAATTCAACATCGAGAAGGCAGCCAAGCTGCTCGATGACGCCGGCTGGAAGCCGGGTGCCGACGGCATCCGCGAAAAGGACGGCAAGAAGCTGAAGCTATTGTACCAGACCGCGATCAATGGCCCGCGCCAGAAGACACAGGCGATCGTCAAGCAGGCCTGCCAGAAGGCCGGCATCGACGTCGAATTGAAGTCGGTGGTCGCCTCGGTGTTCTTCTCCTCCGACGTCGCCAACCCCGACACCTACGCCAAGTTCTATGCCGACCTCGAGATGTTCCAGATACCGATGAGCCAGCCGGATCCGGCGCAGCACATGCGCCGCTATCATTCGCGCTATGTCGCCACCAAGGAGAACAAGTGGCAGGGCGTGAACTTCCCGCGCTGGGTCAATAAGGAATTCGACGAGACGATCGACGCCGCCGAGGCCGAGACCGACCTCGTCAAGCGGGCCTCGCTCTACATCAAGGCCAACGACATCATGATGCAGGATGTCGTCTTCATTCCGGTGATGCATCGCCTGAAAGTGGAAGCGGCCTCCAACACGCTGCGTCCCGTCGTCAGCGGCTGGGCCAACGAAACCGACAATCTGTTCGACTGGTACCGGGAGGCGACGGGATAACCTCGAGCGGGATCACTTCCCCATGAGTCAGTATGTCCTGCGTCGCCTTCTGATCGCCATCCCGAGCCTGCTCGGCATTTCGCTTGTCCTGTTCATCGTCCTGGCGCTTGCGCCAGGCGATCCCTTCAGCGAACTCGCGACCAACCCGAACGTGCCGCCCGAAGTGGCGGCGGCGCTTCGGACCAAGTTCGGCCTCGACGATCCGATCTATATCCGCTACCTGCGCTGGCTCGCCGCGATGGCGCAGGGCGACTGGGGCTTCTCCTTTGTCAGCCGGATGAACGTCGATACGCTCATCCTGCAGCGCCTGCCGGCCACGCTCTACGTGATCGGCTCGGCGCAACTGCTGGCGCTGTCGATCGCTATCCCCGTCGGCGTCTACGCCGCGACGCGGCCCTATTCGGTGTTCGACCAGATCGCCAACACCTTTGCCTTCATCGGCTTCTCGCTGCCGACCTTCTTCACCGGGCTCCTGTTCATCCTGGTGTTTTCGGTGACGCTCGACTGGCTGCCCTTCGTCTATTCGGGTGACATCAAGGCCACCGGCTTCCGCTGGTTCGTCGAGCAGATCCGCCAGGCAATCATGCCGGTGATGGTGCTCGGCCTGTTCCAGGCGGCCTCGATGACGCGCTTCGTGCGCTCGGCGATGCTTGATGTCATCCGGCTCGACTATGTCACCACCGCCCGCGCCAAGGGGCTCGGCCAGGCCAAGGTGATCGTCAAGCACGCGATGCGCAACGCCATGATCCCGGTGGTCACGCTGATCGCGCTGCAGATGCCGGCGGTGTTCGGCGGCGCCCTCGTCACCGAGCAGATCTTCCGCATTCCGGGCATCGGCTCGCTGCTGATCTCCTCCATTCTCTCCAACGACACGCCCGTCGTGATGGCCGTGACCTTCGTCTTCGCCTGTCTCGTGGTGCTGTTCAACCTGATCGCGGATATCCTCTATGGCTGGCTCGACCCTCGCATTTCCTTCCGCTGAGCGGCGCGCCTATTCGCCGTGGCGGGAGACCTGGCGGCGCTATCGCCGGCATCGGCCGGCGACCATCAGCGCCGTGCTGCTGCTGGTGCTGATCCTGGCCGTCGTGCTCGGCCCGTTCGTCTGGCGCATCCCGATCAACGAGATCGACGTGGTCGCGGGAATGCAGGGCCCATCGCTTGCCCATCCCTTCGGCACCGACGATCTCGGGCAGGACATCCTCGCCCGCATGATCTATGGCGGGCGCATCTCGCTCGCCGTCGGCCTCGCCGCGATGATGGTCTCCGTCATCGTCGGCACGCTGATCGGCGCGCTCGCCGGCATGTCGCGCGGCTGGCTCGGCTATGCGCTGATGTGGCTCACCGACCTCTTCCTCTCGCTGCCGCAACTGCCGCTTTTGTTGCTGCTGATCTACCTGTTCCGCGACGGACTCAAGGCCGCGTTCGGACCCGAAGGCGGCATCTTCATCCTGATCGTGCTCGTGATCGGGGGCTTGCGCTGGATGCCGGTCGCCCGCCTGGTCCGCGCGCAATTCCTGTCGCTGCGCGAGAAGGAATTCGTCGAGGCTGCGCGCGCGCTCGGCGCCAGCCCGCTGCGGCAGGTGGTGCGGCACATACTGCCGAACGCCGTCGGGCCTGTCATCATCGCCGGCACCATCGACGTGGCGGCCGCGATCATCGCGGAATCGACGCTGTCGTTTCTCGGCCTCGGCTTCCCGCCCGACACCCCGACCTGGGGCCGCATCCTGTTCGACGCCAAGGATTTTCTCGACATCGGCCCGCACTGGGCGCTGTTTCCGGGCGGCGCGATCTTCATCGCCGTGGTCTCGATCAATTACATCGGCGACGGCCTGCGCGATGCGCTCGATGCGCGGCGGGTGATCTGATGGCGCCGCTGCTCGAAATCAAGGGCCTCAAGACCCATTTCGCCACCGATGACGGCATCCTCCAGGCGGTCGACGGCGTCGACATCTCCCTCAACAGGGGCGAGACGCTGTGCGTGGTCGGCGAGTCCGGGTGCGGCAAGACCGTCACGGCGATGTCGATCCTCAAGCTGATCGCCATGCCGCCGGGCCGCATCGTCCAGGGCCAGATCCTGTTCGAGGGCCGCGACCTGGTGCCGCTCTCGAGCCACCAGCTCGACGACATCCGCGCGAAGGATATCGGCTTCATCTTCCAGGAGCCGATGACCTCGCTCAATCCGGTGCTTACCGTCGGCGAACAGGTCGCCGAGAGCCTGCGCCGCCACGAGGGCCTGTCGCAACGCGACGCGCTCGCCCGCACGGTCGAGATGTTCAAGCTGGTGCAGATCCCGAACGCGCAAGCCCGCGTCCACGACTATCCGCACCAGTTCTCCGGCGGCATGCGCCAGCGCGTCATGATCGCGATGGCGCTGGCCTGCAAGCCCAAGCTCGTCATCGCCGACGAGCCGACCACCGCGCTCGACGTCACCATCCAGGCGCAGATCCTCGACCTCTTGCAGGACATGAAGGACCGCTTCGGCATGGCCGTCATGCTGATCACCCACGCGATGGGCGTGGTGGCGGAAACCGCGCAGCGGGTCGTGGTGATGTATGCCGGCAAGGTGGTGGAAGAGGCCGACGTCGAAAGCCTGTTCGAAAGCCCGCGCCATCCCTACACGCAAGGGCTGATCCGCTCGATCCCGCGCATCGATCTCGACAGCAGGCACAAGACCCGGCTGGAGACGATCGGCGGCTCGGTTCCGATCCTGATCAATCCACCTCCCGGCTGCCGCTTTGCGCCGCGCTGCCGCCACGCGTTTGCGCGCTGCACCGAACAGGAGCCGGTGCTGCGCCAGGTCGGACCGGGACATCGCATGGCCTGTCATCTTGGCGACGCGCAAGGAGCGACGGCATGAGCGAACCCCTGCTCCGCGTCAGCGGCCTGAAGAAGCATTTCCCCGTCAAGGGCGGGCTGTTGTCGCGCGAGGTCGCGCGCGTGCACGCGGTGGACGGCGTGTCGTTCACAGTCAACCGCGGCGAGACGCTCGGGCTGGTCGGCGAGTCCGGATGCGGCAAGTCGACCACGGCGCGCTGCGTGCTGCGCCTGCTCGAGCCCAGCGAAGGCGAGATCGTGTTCGACGGCCACGACCTGCGTGGCCTTTCCGGCGGCGACCTCCGCGCCATGCGGCGCAACATGCAGATCGTGTTCCAGGACCCCTTTGCCTCGCTCAACCCGCGCATGACGGTCGGCGCCATCCTCGGCGAGGCCTTCACCATCCACGACCTCGCCTCCTCCGCCGGCGAGCGCGAAGATCGCGTCGCCGGCCTGCTGGTCAAGGTCGGGCTGAAGGCCGACCACATGCGCCGCTACCCGCACGAATTTTCCGGCGGCCAGCGCCAGCGCATCGTGATCGCGCGCGCGCTCGCGGTGGAGCCGAAATTCATCGTCTGCGACGAGCCGGTTTCCGCGCTCGACGTCTCGATCCAGGCGCAGGTGATCAACCTGCTGGAAGATCTGCAGGCCGAGCTCCACCTCACCTATCTCTTCGTCGCCCACGACCTTTCCGTGGTGGAGCATATTTCCGATCGCGTCGCGGTGATGTATCTGGGCCGCATCGTCGAGCTCGCCGACGCCAGCGACCTCTACCGCAACCCGCGGCATCCCTATACCCAGGCGCTGCTCTCCGCCGTGCCGGTGCCGGACCCGAAAATCAAGCGCAAGCGTATCCGCCTGCAGGGCGACGTGCCGAGCCCGATGAACCCGCCGCGCGGCTGCCATTTTCACACCCGCTGCCCGATCGCGGAGGCCCGCTGCCGCGAGAGCGCGCCGGAACTGAAGCAAGGCAGCGACGGCCACTTCGTGGCCTGCCATCTGGCCTGACGATCGTCTCTGAAAAAGTAAATGGCCGGGACATGCCCGGCCATGAGAACGTGGTGTTCGAAATGTGGCACCGCCCCGGCGGCGGTTCGGGCCACAGGCGTCAGCGTGAAATACCGTTTTTGCGGATCAGGTCCGAAAGCTGGGAGAGCAGCTCGCGCAGGCGGGCGTTCTCCTCGATCAATGCATTGGTCTCGTCGGCAAGCTCGTCGCGGCGAACCGTGGGCTCGTCGCCGCGAAGTGCATTCTCAAGCAATGAAAGTGCGTCGTCCGTCGGTTCCTCAACCCAAAATGAAGGTTCTGCGCGGCGATCTCGCTTATTAAGGTGCGGATGGTCTACTCGCATGATCGATACTCCAATTTTAAAATGCGGAACTTGCCCCCAGTCGCGGTCGCGCGCGGAGAATGGGGTGAGTCGGCAGGCAATTTTGCGACTAAATTGGGATTCGCGCGAAGACGACCCCGGCGCTAAAGCGGCGTGATTGCGGCAACCCGGTGCCGGTGCCCGCGGAAATGCGGTTTAAGCCGGAAGTTTCAAAGGAATGTTGCCAATTGATAGAGCGCGTAAAGGACTTCCAGACCCATCAGGACGAGCGCTGCGATCATCACGTAGTAGCCGAAATGCATTGAAGGACTTGAAGCCAATACCTGTTGCGGCCCGTGCCAAAGCGACGCCAGACCGTGAACCAAACCCGATACACGTCGGAAGGGACAAGCCTCCGGCGAACGATGCGTCGATAAATAGAAATGAAAAGGCCTCCGCCGCCGCGGAAGTGTGCTCTTGTCGCGAACCTCTCTTGACCGGAGGCCTCTTGTTCGACGCCAGCTCGCCCTGTTCACACACCGTGGAAAATCTTTATTCCCCACAGCACGATGACGATGGCCAATACCAGCGTAGCCGCCGTCAGTACACTTTCTAAGGAAGCGACTCTCATACTAACTCTCCGCTTCCCAGCCCCGCCTAACGGTCTAGGCGATTCGTTGATTCGACTGCAATCGCACGATCACGATGCCTTGAACGTTGCTTGGCGGTTGTGTTTTACGGGTCACACACACCTGGGTATGGCATGCGCACTTCTACAGCGCTATTCGCCTTGATTTGCCCGAACATAGGAGCCGGCCGGCACCATCGCGCTGCGCCGGACTTCGGCATGCGCGGCCAAGCGGTCGTATTCTTCCGCTACCTTGAGCAGCCGTCCCTGATCTTTGGCCGCAACCGCGGCCAGTGCCCTCGTCTGCGCCGCGCGCTTACGCCAGTGATCCGCATTGGTCAGGAAATCCATCATGATCGCCCCTAAAATGGCTTGGCTCCCCAGCCCGCGCAAATGCCAGAATGTCCCGCCATACGTCGAAAATTTGGCCCAATCCGATCTGCCGTATGACGCACGCAAGGTGTGGCATATCTGCCAGGCCACGCCGCCGTTGCCTTTCGGACGCAAATTTGCCCTCGACTCAATGGAATGTTCGCCATTGAGCCCGCGACCGGGCCACCTTGTGATCAGGAACTTGTCATGAGTATCGAATATCCGCCGCATCACGGACAGGCTCTCGTCATCGCCTATCGCGGCATCGCCCGCGCCGACAACGTTGTGCCGTTGCACGAGACCGGTTTCGCGCGTCCGGCGGGGAAGCCACCCGGCGGGGACGAAAAGCTGCTCGCCGCATTGTCGCCGCTTCTCGATGAGGTCGACGGCCTCCGTGGCAATCAGGCGCAGGTCCAGGACGCGAGCAATGTTCGGCTGCTGCTCGAAGAGAACTCAAGGCTCCGACAGCTTGCGGTCAAGCTGTCAAACCTGCTCGGCGATCTTCCGAAGCAGAGCGCCTGAGATATCGCGGCGACCGGCGGCTCATGCGTAGGTTGCCGTGACGCTGCCGAACGGACCGAAATCGGCGACGTAGGTCTCGCCCGGCTTCGGCCGCAACATGCCTGTCAGCGTCCCCGTGCTGACCGTCTGCCCCGCCTTCATGCCGATGCCGGTGCGCGACAGCTCGTTGGCGAGCCAGGTCAGCGGTAGCATCGGGTGATCGAGCGCTTCACCGGCAGTTCCCTTGCGGCGCAGCGTGCCGTTGCACGTCAACAGGACTTCCTGCCTGGCGATATCGCGCGTCTTCCAGTCCGCGATTGCATCGCCGCAGACCACGACGCCACTTCCCGCGCCGTCGGCAAGGATCGCCGGCAATGGCGGAAACGCGGCGTCGTGAACAAAGCGGCATTCGGCAAGCTCGATGCCGGTATGCAGCGACACCACGGCGTCGGTGACTTCCGCGACCGAATACGGCTTCTCGCGCGGCGGCAGGTCCACCCCCAGCCGCGCCTGATACTCGACCTCCGGAATCGGGCTGCACAGCCTGGCATGCTCGACGGTGGCGGGAGATTCCATCAGCGGCGCGAACACGCGGCCATAGATCGGCGAGTCCGTATGGAGCTGGCGTTGCAGCCCCTCCTTCATCGCCGCGATCTTCCAGCCGACCACCTCCCGGTTCAGTTCCTCCTCGACCATGGCGGCGACGCGATAGGCCGTCGCGTTGTCGGGCGGCACGAGGCGCGGATCGAGGCCGCTCTGCTGCCGCCCTTCGCGGCGCAGGGTCGCGAGCAGGCGGGCGAGTTCTCGTTGCAGCGCGATCTCCATGATCTACCCCTGCACCAGGGCTACGGCCTGCTGCATCGAGACCGGCGTGTCGCCGAGCAATAAATCGATCGCTTCGCCTTCCCAGCTTTGCGCCTTGAGGCTGGTGGAGGCATGATCCGCGAGGCGATGCTCGAGCACGAAGCGCGACAGCAGCAGGCGGCGCGCATCGCCACCGCCCTGACCGAGCCGCGTACCCTCGGAAGCCAGCAGCGCGGCGGTCGTCGCATGATAGAGTTTGCCGGCGGCGATCCGGCAGAAGCGCTCGTTCGCCGGATCGGCTGCGACCTCCTCCGCGAAGCGGATGGCATCCGCCAGCGCACCGGAAAGCCGCGTCCGGAATTGGCCCGGGATTCCGGCTGCATTCTCCAGATCTCGGCCGAGCGCGTCACGCAACGCCTCGTGGCCGCGCGCCTTGCCGACCGCGCGCTGCACCGCATCCAGCGCGTTGATGTTGCTGGTGCCTTCCCAGATCAGGCCCAGATGCGCATCGCGAATGAGCCGCGCGTTCGGCCAGTCCTCGATGTAGCCGTTGCCGCCGCGGGCCTCCATCGCGCCTGTCGCAACCGTGACATTGTCGCGGCACGCCCGGTACTTTGCGATCGGCGTCAACAGCCGCAGCACCTTGTCTGATGCGGTCGCCGAATACAGCAGCGCGGACAGCGCCTGCTCGGTCGGTACCATCAGCTTGAGCAACTGCCGGCGCATCAGGGGATGGTCGATCACCGCGCGGCCAAACGCATTGCGATGCCGCGCGGCGACCATGGCCTCGTTGAGGCAGCGCCGCATCATGCCGGCAGCGCGGGCGAGATGCGAGACGCGGCTGGAATTCACCATCACCAGCATGTGCTTGAGGCCCTGATCCAGTTCGCCGAGCTGGTAGGCGACCGCCCCCTCGAACACGATCTCGCCGCTCGCCATGGTGCGGCTGCCGAGCTTGTCCTTCAGCCGCAGGATCCGGTACGAATTGCGCCGCCCGTCCGGAAGAACCTTTGGCATCAGGAACAGGCCGAGCCCGCGCCCGCCGACCACCGCGCCCTCAGGTCTTGCAAGCAACACCGAGAGCTCGGCATCGACGTTGGAGCAGAACCATTTCTCGCCCCACAGCTTCCAGTGCTCGCCGTCGCGGACGGCGGTGAGTTCGGCCGCTCCGACATCGGAGCCGCCGGCCTTCTCGGTCATGAACTGCGCGCATTTGAGAAGCGTGGCTGGATCCTGGCTCCACATCCGCTCCAGATAGCGCTGCCGCAGTTCATCCGTTCCGAAGCGGCGCACCAGTTCGGACGAACTGTCGGTGAGGTTGACCGGGCACAGCAGCCCGAACTCGGCCTGCGCAAACAGATAGTGAAAGACGTACTTTGCGATCGGCGGCATCTTCGACGGCCAGCCCATCACGCCAGGGCGGTTGCACATCGCATGCATGCCGAACCTGCCGAAGGCGATGCTTTCCATCTCGCGATAGGCGGGGGGATATTCGACCCACTCCTCGTCACGGCCATAGCCGTCGCGCGGATGCAGCACCGGCTGGTGACGCTCGGCCTGATCTGAGAGATCGTGCAGCCGGCCGCCGGCGAGTTCGCCGAGTTCCTCAAGATGCGGCGCAAGATGCGCCAGCAGCGGCACCTCCATGTAATGCGGCAGCAGATCGCGAAGGCCCCGGTCGACCGAATAATAGTTCAGCCCGCGGCAGGTGGGCGCCAGCGCTTTGGAGCGGCGGGCCGACGCATCGCGGCCGGCCTGATCGACGTGAACGTTCATGGGCGTCTCCCTCGGCTTCTTCCGCGGCGTGGACCGGCCACGCGCGGCGGCGATGCCCGGCGTAGGCCCTCCGTCCTGTCGGCGCAAACGACTTCTTGGGATGGCGGCTTGAGCCAGACTCAACGGTCCGGACCGCCCCCCCAACCCCGTCACGTCAAATGCCCTGCCGGTTTTCGGGGCGGTTCTTTTCCACTAAACTCGCGCCATGGCATCACGACGACTTCCACCCCTGCATGCGGTGCGGGCGTTCGAGGCCGCGGCGCGGCACCTGTCGATCACGCGCGCCGCCGACGAACTGAACGTCACCGTCGGCGCCGTGAGCCGGCACGTTCGCGCGCTCGAGGCACGCATGGGGACCGCCCTGTTCCTGCGCGGCTCGCGCGGCCTCGTGCTCACCTCCGCGGGGAAGACCTTTGCCGAGTCCGCCCGCGAGGCGCTGGACCGGATCGCCGATGCCGCCGACGGATTGCGCCTGCGGCGTTTCAGGCGCCTGTCGATCGGCGTCTACGGTTTCTTCCTCTCGCGCTTCCTGCTCCCGATCTGGCCGACGCTCAATGCCGCCTATCCCGAGTTGGAGATCGACCTGCACGCCAGTTCCAACCCGCTCGACCTGCTGCCCAGCCGCTACGATGCCGTGATCGCGGTTTCCGACGGGCTGCCGCGCGCCGGCCTTGTCACCCACTCCGTCATGCCGATCGCAACCGTGCCGGTTTGCGCGCCGCAATTCGCCGCGAGCGGCAAGGTCGATTTCGCGTCGATCCCGCTGCTGCATGCGCGGCCGCGTCCGGACGACTGGCGGAGATGGCTCGACCACGCGCAATTCGCCGACGTTCCCGTGCAGGGCGGCAGCAGCTTTGAAAGCCTCAGCCTCACGATCGAGGCCGCCGCCGCCGGCATGGGCGCTGTGATCGCCATCGACGGCCTGCTCGCGCCGGACCTTGCGCGCGGCGATCTGGTCAGGGCGCATCCGATCGTTCGGCCGACGCGCCGGCAGTTCGTGCTCGAATACGAGCAGCGCATGGCCGACGATCCCGCGCTGACGGCCTTCGTCGCCTGGCTCAATGCAGCACGCCACCAGCAGCCGCCGAACAGGCCCGCGTCGAAGACTGTGGCCGTGAAGGCGCGCGCAGAACACGCGCGCTGAGAGTTGGCCACTGGCGCCCGCGCCGAGGTGAACTATATCAGGACGACCATCATCACATCATGGCCCCGCACTGCCTTGCTGAAATCCGCAGTCCTCTTTCTGGCGTTGATGTTTTTCCCGATCGGCCTGTCGGCCGGGCGCTACTGGCTTGGCGAAAGCCGGGGCAACTGGCAGACCGCGGACCGTTCCAGCGCCGGCCTGCTGCCGCTTCCCTCGCAGCATCGCGAGGCGGTCATCCGGGTTTACGGCGCGCGCACCGTCCGCTGGAAGGCGATCTTCGCCATCCACACCTGGATCGTCGTCAAGGAAGAGAACGCGCCGAGCTACACCCGCTACGACTATACCGCCTGGGGCGAGCCGATCCGCGCCAACGGCTTCGCTGCGGATGCGCGCTGGTTCGGCGCCGTCCCCGAAACCATTGCTGCGGTCGACGGCGCGGAAGCCAGCCGGCTCATTCCAAAGATCCGTCACGTCATCGAGAATTACAGGTTTCGCGCCCTTGGCGACTACAATGCGTGGCCGGGGCCGAACTCCAACACCTTCGTCCAGGCCGCCCTCGATGCGGTCCCCGAAATCAGGGTCGTGCTGCCGCCGACCGCGGTCGGCAAGGACTATCCCTATCGCGGCGAATGGCTCGGGCTGACAGCGTCAGGTACCGGGATCTACGCGTCGCTCGGCGGCTATCTCGGTCTCACCGCCGGATGGGTCGAAGGTCTGGAGATCAATTTCCTCGGCGCGGTGCTCGGGCTCGACATTCGCCGCCCCGCGCTGAAGCTGCCCGGCCTCGGCCGATTGGGAATGACCGCCGGGATCTGACGATCAAAGCGCCAGGCTTACTTTTGCGACCCGCGCAACAACCAGTTCGGAACGGGATCCAGCGGCGTGCGATAGATCTCGTCGTCGTTCTCGTCCACGACGCGCACGAAGCAGTCCTTCGAACGCAGCTCCGGCTTGAGCGTGCGCAGTTCGCTCGCCAGTGCATCGGCGCGATCGGACGCGACGGCACGATCCTCCAGGATCATGCCGCCCTGATTCTTGGGCTGGCCGTCGACCAGCAGGCCGAAATAATAGAATGGCATCAGTGAAGCCCCGAACGGTTCGTTGAAGATATTGGCGTCTGGTAGAAGGAAACTCCGCCTTCTTCTCGTACGGCTATCTGATTTCCGGGTTTCACAAAGTGAGGATGCTCACTCCCGATGCGATGGGCGATGAGGCTGGCATGCTTCCTCGCCTCGGCTCGGGATGAGCATTCGTGGCCCACGAAATCGATCGCTGAAAGCTCCCCGATCAGATCGAAATAATATCTCTTCATGGCGTTCAAACGTCCGCAATTCCCGACGGTTCCACACCGCTGCTTCAGGCGGAAGGCATGCCTGACGCTGGATGATCTCAAAAGCACCCAGCTCACCTGTTCTGAGCACGGCCGCTGGGTGTCAGTTGAACCGGCGGGTTTCAACGCTCCCGCCTGTCCCTTAGATGGTTCGGACGCATCGGGCTGCAATGAGATTACGCAAATGTAAGCCGCTCAACACGCGCCGCGCGAAGCGCACCTGCGACATTCTTTCACTCGCCAATTGACCGGGAAAATGCTTGCACACTAAAGGGTCGAGATTCCAGGAATGACTTATTTGATTTTCGCCCGCGACGGCACCAGCCGCATCGTTCTGAAGCGGGAAAGTCGCGACGCCGCCGAGAAGAAGGCACGCGAGCTGAGTGAATTCGGCTGGTTCGAAGTTCAGATTCAGGAAGAGCCGCAGGTTGAAAGGTCCGGGTGTTCGGGGAAATAACTGACGCATCGTATGTCGCATCGTGCTGACCGCTCTCTCACCGCGACAGCCACGCGTCACTTCGCCCCGGCCTTCTCCAGGATCGCGACCATCTCGCGATAGGAGCGGCTCTGCGCAAGCCTGAGCGGCGTCGATCCGTTGCCATCGGCGATATTGACGTCGGCGCCGGCCTCGACAAGCGCGCGCAAGGTGTCGGCGTGGTTCTTGCCGCCGTCGCCGAGCACGATCGACTCGATCAGCGCGGTCCATTGCAGATTGTTGACGTGGTCGAGCGGCGCCTTGGCCGCAATCAGCGTCCGCACGACTTCGGCATGACCGAGATGCGCGGCTGCGATCAGCGCGGTGCCGTCGTAGCGGCTGGTGACGGCCTTCGGATTGCCGCCGCCGTCGAGCGCGATCTGCAGCATCGTCACATCGTTGGCAACCGCTGCAATGGTGATCATGTCATAGCGGTCGATCTCCAGCCGGTTCGGATCGGCGCCGAGGCGGATCAGCGCGCGCGCCGCATCGTGCTGCTTCTGATAGGCCGCGACATGCAACGGCGTGCGCTGACGCGCGTCGACCGCTTCCTTGTCCTCCCCACCCGCGATGCGCCGTACGATATCGTCGACATCGCCCCGCGCCGCCGCCGCATGCAACCCGCCATAGGCGCGCAACTCGGCTTCCGTCGGTGCGACCTGCGCCGACGTGGGCTGCGTGGTCAGGAAGGCGAGGAGAAGGGCGGCGATGAAATGCATCATGAAACGCTCCGGCCGTTGGCCGTCAATCCGTCCGCCATCGACCGAAGCCAACCGACCGAAGCCAACCGACAATGTCGTGACCGTCCCAGATTTCGCTCGCAACCGACGGTCACTCGATTTCGCTCGTCGCGATGAGGACGTCTGTTATGTAGCCAAGAATAGGCTCGTCCGGCTTTCCGATTGCCGTGACGAATACGTCGCGGCAATCCTTTTTCTTGTGCATAGCCGCTTTCGCATCGCCGAGCGTCGCGGTGCGCCCGACGAATGCAGCCGAACTCTTGATGATGGCTCGCATCTCGGGTTGTTGGTTGAAAAGGTCGGCCAACGTCAGATCCTTAAGCTCTGTAGAAAGCCCCTTGGTGATTTGTCGCGCGATAAAACGGTCGAGCATGCTTCGATGCGCGATGTAAACCAGCCTATCTTCGCAGTTCACGAACGGAATACGATTGAAGCGCTTTTCGTCAAGCTCACGAAGCAAGTCCAGAAGCTTGACGCCGTTCTCGTCGCCCTCCTCCAGCACCCTGCAGAACATCTCGCGCCGGGGCACCATACGTGACGTCACGGACGTAGATTCCAACACGTTGAACGGGTAGAAGTACACGTCGAACTGCATGACGCCACTTGAGGGAATGCTTCTGACGCGCGTTAGGACGGGTGCGTGCAATCGGTCGTCACTGCCCGGCATGGCGGCCCATTTCAAAATCGGAAACTGCCACTGCACCGCCCTTGCGATCTGGTCCGTGAGGCTTTCAAGCCACGCCTCTGAAACCTCGGGATGGGCGACTCGCCAGACACGGAAAAGCTCGTCCAAAGTGAGCATCTCCCTGAACCTTGCCATCCCAAGAGCGATGTGGCCTCTCTGTCGCACTCGCTGACAGTGGCTTCCGTGCGTATCGCGCTGCGCCGTTCCTCCGGGACAGCGTCTGCGATGCGTTTGGCTGTCGCGGCTGCAAGCTGCAACTGCACGTATGGGTGCGCCGGCCATTCTTCGATGCCGCCTTCAGGCAGCACGGCGCGCAGGTCATCGAGGAATCTGGTCGCCACCGCTGCGACCTTCGGGTCGTTCCTCTCGTAACCGGTGATAGGTTCGTGCCCCGGCGGGAGAAATTCCGGGTCGGTCATGAACTGCCTGACGAACTTTTCGACGCTTGTGCTCTGGCGGGTATCCACGTGGACCTGGCCGGCGAACAATTCAGGTGCGCTGCTGCTGCATTGGAACACGATGACGCTAGTGTCCGGGCTTTCGGGATGGGTTGCGACGCCACACTCCCACATGCAATAGCCCCAGTCGCTATCTGGGTTCGTGTAGATGAGAATAACGGCGCTTGCCTCCCACAGAGCCTTTCGCAGTTCGGAATTGAGGTGCCTAGCGATTCGCGGTCCGGACGCGGAAGGATCGGACGATTGGAACACGCGCATCCTCCCGCCGCTCTGCTCGGTAATGAAGCTCCTGACGACGTTCGCGATGGCGCGGTCCGAATGTTTGTGACTAATGAAGATCAAAGGTTCGGGCATGGGTCGACCTCCCAATAGCCGCGGTCGCCAGCACCCCTCAGGCTGCTGGCTTCTGAGAAGAACCGCAGCAATCATGCGTCACCGCCGTCCTATACGCAAGCGTCGCGTGCATCACCATTAATCGCAAGCATAAGGCGAGATTGACCAGACCGAGGCAAGAGGATTTCACCCTCGACGAGGACACAATTGAATAAACAAACGTTCACTGCGGATGTCTGCCGCTACCCAAGGGCCATCTGGGCAAGGCGCGAAGCGATCCGAACGCGATCGACGATGCCGACGAAGCTGCCGTTCCGCACGAGCAACAGGAACGGCGCTTGGCGCCGGACGATATCCGAATGAGGCACCAGATTGCCCGGCGCGCCCAGTTGTTCGATCGCCTCGCCTTGCTGCCTGATGCCTAGTTCGCGAAGCGAAGTGGGATTCACAACAAGTTTGAAATCCATCTCCGATCGGCCAAATACCTCGAGGCCTGCAGAAATGTAGTTTGCGATCACACAGTCGACAGGACTCTGGAATTGACAGGGCAACTCACGGCTCTTTTGATATGCCGCTTCGAGCTTCGGATACGCTTTCGCGAAGGCGCGGCGCACTTCCATGGGTGGGGCCATGAGTTCGACTCCCCCATCCGCATTGAGCACCAGCATCTGCTTGATATCGGTGAAGTCGGATGCGAGCGCAGCCGCAAGGTGAAGACGGGTGTTCCACCAAGGCTTCGGGCCGAGAGAAAGAGAGACGAACTCAACCGATCTCAACGCATCCATTTGCGCGCCGATATTTGGAAGGAACGATGGCCCGAACTCAGCCGCCGACTGGACGTCGTTCAATGGCTTCACATCCTCCGCCCGTTTGGTCGCTTCATATTGAAACAAGGACACCAGTACGTTCTTGGCCAGATTGTCCGGGGAATGAAAAAAACCGGCCCACTGTTCCTTCGTGAGCGTGTTGCGAAGATCCCGGATTCGCTGCCCCTTATCCGACTCCTGTTCGGCATCGCGGTGCTTGCTTGACCATGGAGCATTGTTGTCCAATAAAAAAATGAAGCGCGGCTTCGACGCGGCACCTGCTGCGCGATACTCGAGTTCGGTGATAGATCGTCCCTCGGGATTGTTGTCCTCCGGTACGTAACCATAGCGCCAGGCGAAAATTCCGACATAATAGTCCGCCTTTGCGACGTCCGACTCGCATGCGGCCTTCGGCCGATCATCGCGCGCCGCATAGCGCTCCATCCAGTCGACATCGTAACCGCAGTTGCGAAGGGCGTCGGCTGCGACAGTACGGAATTCTTCCAAGTCACCGATTGTCGATGAGAGATAGACCCGCCTCATTTGACGCTCCCTCAATTGAGATGCGCAAGATGACCGGCAACTGCTCATTCTGTGCAAGCCGAAGGCTTCGTATCAACAAATATCAATGGACCTTCGTGCGAGGTGTAACCTGTCTCACATTTTGCTTCGTTATCGTTTGGAATTTTTATCTGGTTTGGCTGGATCGTATCCAGCGACGGGCCGTTGGTCAGAACCGCCCGTTCGCATTTTCTGGCAGATTTCGCAGACACAAGAGCGCGGCATGAGCCGTCAAACCATTACGCAGGGAGTGCCGGCGTGCCTCGGCTGTATCTGTATGCTCGTGTGCCCTTTGCTTTGCGCATGTCGCACACGAGACCGCGGGTGCAGCACGCACCCGGCATTCCCTGCCCCCTCCGTTTTTCTGAGGGTGGAACCGGCAAAGCCCTGGGCGTCATGCGCCTGCGGGAACGCAGGCCTGTGTCCGGATTTTGAAGGGGAAACGGCGGTTGACTCGGGAACCGCCAGCAATCAGAAAAAGCCTGAAATATGAACGGCAAGCGTAATGGTCGGAGTGGCAGGATTCGAACCTGCGACCCCTGCGTCCCGAACCCGGTTATCAGGCGGGAAACCGTTGAAAGTCAAGAGGTTTAGCTTCTCCTCGCCTCCGCTTAAACGCATTCGTTCCTGATGTAGCCGGGGTTATGCCGGGGTTGCAACTTCACGCAGAAATCAGCTTTCTCCCTCAGCTTATCGCTGGACAGTTGCAACGATCTCATTCCGTTTGAGATAGTGACTGATGGTAGTGTCAGGCATCCGAGTTTACGGAATTGGGCAAGCGGCCCGTATTCGGCTTCAAGTCAGCGTGGCCTTTAGGCAAGTCATGCGACTGCGATCCCGTTAAGCGCTGACCAGTGTTTATAGAACATCAAAATCTGGACCAGGGCTGACGCTCCGTTGGGAGCGTTCTGACGGATCATGTGAAACTTGCTGCTGAGTAAGCCATCATATTGAAAACTTGGCACCAACGGCTTGGGGCCGTCGGGACGGCTCACGCGCACCGACGGCCACAGCAGGCCGCTTGCTCCTTAAAAAGGTCGGCGACCGACATAGGCCAACGAACTGGCATGCGTTTGGTTGCGACACGGCCGAGTGGGGTGGCTCCAAAGAAAATCTGTCCTTACACTGCCACTCTCGCCAAAAGCGGCCGGTCGCGCCCAACTTATCTGACTAAGTCACAGAGAGCTTTTGGTTTGCAAATGAGAGCCTAGCGGTGGTTATTCGCCAACCTCCCGTGTCCTACGTCTACAATGTCAGTTTGAAGTGCAATCCTCCCAAGGAACGATCCCCAACATCGTCAGTTCACTTAGCGGCTGCAACATTTCCCTGGATCTTCCGGATTTCGTGCACGCCCTTCCCGAGTGCCATACATGACCTCAGCCCACACAGGCCGACGCCGTCGTTCTTCCCTACCCCTTCGACGTCGCCAAGCAAGGTCGCCTTTAGCAGCAGCTTCTGCGATTGCGATCGGAACATTGGCCGCAATGGCGTTGGTCAATCGTCATCTTGCGAAGAAGGCAGAGCGCGATAATCCGGCTGCAGGACGGATCCTCAATGTCAACGGCGTTAGGCTGCATTTCGTTGAACGAGGCTCAGGCGAGCCACTGATTCTTTTGCACGGCAATGGGAGTATGATCGAGGATTTCCAATCCAGCGGTTTGATCGATCTTGCGGCAAAGCAGTTTAGGGTCATTGTTTTCGACCGTCCCGGCTTCGGTCACAGCGACCGGCCGCGCAACGTGATCTGGACGCCCGACGCCCAGGCAGAACTGATCAAGCAGGCTCTTGCAGGGCTCGGCGTTTCGAACGCTGTCGTTCTCGGACACTCATGGGGCGCATCCGTCGGTGTTGCGCTGGCTCTAAAATTTCCGGATCTGGTGCGCGGCCTGGTCCTCGCCTCTGGATACTATTATCCGACTGCGAGGCCCGACGTCATCGCGATGGGGGCGCCATCGTTACCCCTCATCGGCAACATCCTCAGTCATACCCTGTCTCCCATGATCAGCCGCGCAATTTGGCCCCTGATGATGGCGAAAATCTTTGGTCCCCGATCCATGCCAGAAAAATTTGCCGCCTTTCCAAAGGAGATGGCCCTGCGACCTTCGCAAATCCGTGCATCCGCCGCGGAGTCGGCCCTGATGATCCCGGACGCGTTCAAGCTGCGCAACCAGTATGCGAATTTGAAGATGCCAGTCGTCATCATCGCAGGCCAGGATGACCATTTGATAGACATCGACACGCAGTCGGCCCGGCTGCATTCTGATATTCCGCAAAGCAAGTTCCACCGAATTGCCGGACACGGCCATATGATCCAGCAGACAGCTACGGATCAGGTTATGTCGGCGATACAGGACGTGACGCGCAGCGCATCGCAACTTGAAGCAGCGGAATAGTTGAGGTGGGCGGAGCAATGCCCAACTTTCCTATAGCCCCAGAGCTTCAACCAAACCGACCCGAAGAGTCGGTGAAGTCTCGCGAACTGAACATTGTGAAGATTGCAGCAGCTCTGGTGACTGCCGCGATCCTCATTGCAGGTCTGTACTACGGTCGCGACATACTGATACCGCTTGCGATCGCCTTCTTGATCACTTTCGCGCTGAATCCTCCGGTCACCTGGTTTGTCCGACGAGGCCTTCCCCGACTGCTCGCGACGATTCTGGTCATGGCGACAGTCGTGTGCGCTCTGCTAGGACTAGGCGTCATCCTTGGGGCCCAGGTCCGTTCGATCGCGGTCGAACTGCCGGCCTATCAATCGACAATACTGACGAAGCTGTCGGATCTGCGTCAGAATCTCAAAGCACCGGGCTTGTTCGACGGCGTGCTGAAAACCGTGGCACGCGTGCAGAAGGAAGTGGAGTCAACGAACGACAAACCCGCGGAGGGTCCCCTTCCGCAGCGCGTCGAGATCGTCCCCACGCCACAAACACCGTTCGAGCAGGTATTCGCCTGGCTCGTGCGGTCAGCGGAGCCCCTGGCCACTGCCGGCATCATCCTGATCTTCGTCTTTCTGGCACTGCTGGATATCGGCGACCTTCGCGACCGGTTAATGCGCCTGCTGGGTGGGAACTTCCATCGCTCGACCGATGCCGTCGAGGAGGCTGGCGCGCGGATCAGCAGATACCTTTTGATGCAACTATTCGTAAACGTCAGCTACGGCGTGCCATTAGCTGTAGGCCTCTGGATTATCGGTATACCTGGCGCCCTGTTGTGGGGCGCCGTCGGCGCGGTCATGCGCTTCGTCCCCTATGTCGGCCCGCTGATTGCGGCGATATTTCCGATCGCGCTCGCCTTTGCCGTCGATGGCGGCTGGAGTATGCTGCTTTGGACTGTTGCGCTGATCGTTATCCTCGAGTTGACAAGTAACAACATCGTCGAGCCGCTGCTCTATGGTTCGAGCACGGGCCTGTCGGCCATAGCTCTGATTACCGCGGCAATATTGTGGACAGCGCTTTGGGGCCCCGTGGGTCTGATCCTCTCCACCCCTCTCACGGTTTGCCTACTCGTGCTTGGGCGCAATCTGCCGCAACTGCGCTTCCTGGACACGATGCTCGGCTCGACGCCCGCACTGGACGTTCCAGCCCGTATTTATCAGCGGCTGATTGCAGATGATGCCGACGAAGCTGTCGAGATCACAAACGCCGAGATCGAAAGGTCTTCGGTCATCTCATTCTACGATGCAATCGGAATCAAGGTCCTTCGTCTGGCGAGTGAGGAGTATCTTCACAACGCAAGCGCCGAGCACCGTCTGCGTCTGGCGAGCGGAATGGATTCCCTGCTCGACGACATAAGGGATGATTTCCCGCCCTCACTGAGCCCGGAGGTAAAACCCAGTGTCTTGTGTATCGGGGGAAAGTGGGAGATCGATGCCCTCGCCGGCAAGATGCTTGCCCATGCGCTCGCTTTTGAAGGGATCGCCGCAGTCTCCCAACCCGCAGCAAGCGTCAATGCCGATTATCTGGCCAACCTCGACCTGAAGGGGGCGGACATTGTCTGCCTCAGTTACTTTACGCCGAATCCAGCCATCCCCGTTCGGCACGCCTGCCGGCGTCTGCGAAGACGATCGCCGAATTTGCGCATCGTCCTGGCGCTGTGGAATGCCCCACCGGAACTGTTGACGGATGAATCCCTTGCAGCGCTCAAGGCCGACGCGGTTGTGACTTCGGTCGAAGAGGCGGTTCGTCGCATTCATCGGATCGCCGCGCCCGAGGAAGCAAGGGCAGCCCAGCAAGCGCCCTTACCGGACAATGATGCAGAGCGTGTCAACGCGCTCAAAGCCACCGGCGTCCTGGAGGGTGACAAACGTGAAGCGTTGGATGCACTGGCCAAACGCGCGGCCGACGTTTTCAACACCGACCTTGCCGTAATTACGACCATCGATAAGGACCGCGAATACTTTGTCGGACAAAGTGGCAAGTTACCAAATGCCATTACCGACGATACAGGCACGTTGCTGCCGATGGACCGCGAACACGCAATCTGCAACTATGTTGTGGCTGACCAGGAGACGCTCGTGGTTTCGGATATCGAGCGCGACCCGCGCTTTGCCGATAACGAGACGATAGAGCAATGGAACATGCGCTTTTATGCCGGCGCGCCGCTACGCACCGCCGGCGGTCTGATTATTGGAGCGCTCTGCATTCTCGACGCCGAACCCCGTGCCTTGGAAGAAAACGAAGTCGCATTGCTTGAAACGATGGCGGCTGACGTCGTCGCCACAATTACAACGAGTGATGCGACAGAAGAAGCGTCGGTGAAATCTTCGCCCGCTTCCGCATCAGCCACAGTCGGGCAGCCGGTCCCGCCGTAGCGTGCGCTAATCAACAGTCGCTTTATCGACCGGCATTTTGAGGGCAGACAGGTCGGCTATGGCTGCAGACACGTCGGCTAGGGCTAAAGTGCCTCCGCTAAGTCAGTCGAACGGCCAAATGTTAGCTTCGCTTCGTCTTGCGCTCTTCCCAACTCCCTTTGTTCTGCGGACAGATCCAGCACAGTGAATGGACCGCCGGCGCGGCAATTGTAACATCGGCTGCCAAGCCGATCCGGACAAGACTTAGCAGGTAAGCCCATCAACGCGGGAGCGAATGATCGAGGAAGAAGCGCAGCATTTCCCTCGTCGCGTCCGGCCCTCGCGGATCCGTATATGAGCCGGCCGGGCTGCCTCCCGACCAGGCGTGGCCGGCACCATGAACATTCCATTGCTCGGAGACGACGCGCCCGCCGGCGTCGATCAGGATCGTGCGGGTATAGGCGTGCCCGTCACGCACTCGTCCATCGATGACTTTTGCTTTCGCTCTGGCCGCCTTGGCGGCCTGCTCGACAATTCGGTCTCCATTGTTCGGATGCACGGTGGTGTCGCGGTCGCCATGGAAGACGATGGTCGGTACGGACGGGCCACCATCCACGATTTCTCCGCCACCCTGCCGCATGGCGGCGAACGCGGAGGGCAGGTCACGTGCGGCGCCACACGCCAGGCCTGAGTGAATTCCAACGGCCGCATACAGATCGGCATGCGTCGCTGCCATGATGGCGGCGGCGGCCCCGCCCGCCGACAACCCCGCCACGTAGACGCGCTTCGGATCTATCGGATAGTTCCGCATGATCTGCCGGGTGATGCCCGCGATCAGTGATGGCTCGCCGCCGTCCCGCTGCTGGTCTCCCGTGCGAAACCAGTTCCAGCATTTCGACTGGTTGGCCCCCCTGGGCTGCTCCGGATAGACCACGAAGCAGTTCTGTTCTTCCGCCAGGAAATTCATCCGGGTGCCCGCCGCGAAGTCATCTGGCGACTGGGTGCAGCCGTGAAGCATGACTACCAGGGGAAACAGTTGTCCTTGAGTGCGGCTCGGGACGAACAGCTTGTAGGTGCGGCTTCCAGCCGCGCCGCAGAAAGTGCCAGCGATGAACCTTGTGTCCGCGGGTGCGATATCCCTCGCGGAGGGCGACGGGCGCGTCATCGGACCGCGCAGATCAAGCCCGGAGAGCTCACGCATGCCGTCGAGTGGCGCGACGCTTTTGCGGTGTCGCCCGAAAGCGGCCGTTTTGCGTGTGGTTTGTCGGCCTTCCCTTTCTTCGACGACGCTGGCCTTCAGCTCGATGGTCGGTGGCTCGAGCCGCGCCGGCGCGTCACGTGTAGTGCCGCCGGACGCTCCTGCTACGCTCTCGCCCCGCAGCATACGCTGCAGGAGGGCGGTGGCCTCGGCCAATTGGCCCGCGCGCGTGAGGCGCGTGGCCTCGCGAACTATGTTCTGGTCCAGCATCGCATTACCTCGTTCTGTCGGCGAGAGCGGCCTTGACCGCGGGAGTGGCATGCAGAGCTCCGAGCACCGAAACCGAAGCAATGGTGGCACGGGCCAGGTCGGGCGTGACGTCGTGGGCGATGGTAGCCAGGCCGAGAACGTTGATGTGCAGTACCTCGCCGGCGCGCTGCGCCGCTTCGAGATCCGCGCGGCTGTAATTCCGCAGCCCCAGGTCCAGGCTTTTTCGGACGGTCGACTGCTTGACGACGTCCGCGTGCCGTTCAAGCTGGTTGCGGATCGCCGTCCGGATGAAATCGGTCCGGTTGGAATAGAACCCTTCCTGCACCATTAGATCGACCTGACCCAAGTCGACGTAACCGAGGTTGATCGTGACTTTTTCGGTTTCGGGCGGCCTTGGCCGAAGCTCCCGTACGTGATCCACCATAATTGACCATCCAAGCACCATCTGCATGGATGGTATATGGATGTCCCAGTCGTCTGTTCAAGTACCTGGCTGGTCGGGACGGGTTCTATTCGCCGCCAAAAAAAAAGACGACCCGCCGAAGCGGGCCGTCTCGATATTTGTTAGCGCAGCGTCCCGCCGTATAACTGCCGCTCTTTGCGAACCTCCTCCGCCCCATAAGGTGCGCTGGCCGGATCGAACGATTTCCACCCGGACTTTTGCCACGCAGCACTCCGTTCACGCAGGTTGACGGCCGACTCGTTCAATATTGAATCAAGGCGGGACTGGTCGGCGTCCGCGACACGCGCCGACACCAGCGTGCCGCCGCGGCGGACGCCTTCTGCGTAAGAGTGAGCGTCCTCTGCTGAAACGCCTGCCTCCGTGAGCGCACCCACAATACCGCCGGTAGCTGCTCCAGCGGCCGCGCCGACTGCGGTCGCGGCCAGCCAACCCGCTGCGACCACGGGTCCGAGGCCGGGGATCGCCAACAAGCCAAGCCCGGCAAGCAAACCGGCAGCGCCACCTACACCCGCACCAATGCCGGCGCCCTTCCCGGCACCTTCGGCGCGATCGTCGACGCCGTCGCGGTCGCGGTCGACTTTTTTGTCGGTGTTGAACCAGCTGTCTGAATTATTGGCGACGATGCTGATGTCCGAGTGCGGCACGCCTGCGGATTCGAGCCGCTGAACAGCTTGCTGAGCATCGTTGTGGCTATCGTAAAGACGCGAAATTGTAACCGTCATGCTAAATATTCCTTACTTGGCCGTGTTCACGTTGCCTTGGAAATCGACGCTTACCGAAGTGGCTGTCCCGCCTTTACTGGCCTTGCCGCGCCAGACGCCATTGTCGTCTTTCTTCAATTCGGAGACGCTGGTAAAGCCCGCATCCTCGATCTTTGATTTGGCTTGTCCTTCGGTGAAGCTGTTGCGACCCGCGACGGGGGCGTTTGAGTTGTTTTGACTGGGGCTGTTCACCGCGCTGTTATTTGGTCCGGATTGTGCGGCAGGATTTTGAGCCGAGGCCGCGGTCGCTGCCAACAACCCGATACAAATGAAAAGAAGTGAGCGCTTCATCGTTTTCTCCAGAGTTCAGGAGCGGGCCTAATCTCCCGCCGTACCTTTAGTTCCTCGGCGGGAGTTCAGCTCGTTGCTTCACGCCGAGTATCTCAAGCTCTCGACATCGTCGATCATTGGAGGCTGTTCGCACCATCACATTGCGCTGCAAGCCCGCCATAAGCGGCTTCCTCTCAAGAGTCAAATCCAAGATGGCCTTGAGACGAATGCCGAGAAAATTGGATGACGAGAAGTGTCGTATTGCGCTTGCCTTGGAACTTAGCCCGACAAGGGGGATTGCCCCATGCAATCCCACCACCAGCGGAGAACACCATGGCCAAGATGAAGAAGCTCGAGGATCTGTTTCACGACACGCTCAAGGACGTCTACTTCGCCGAGAAAAAGATACTCGCGAGCCTGCCGAAAATGGCAAAGGCCGCGCAGCATTCCGGCCTCAAAGCTGCCTTCGAGAAACACCTAGGCGAAACCGAAGGCCAAATCGATCGATTGGAACAGGTCTTCGCGGAGATCGATAAGAAGCCGACGGGCAAGACTTGTGATGCCATCGTGGGCATCACCAAGGAAGGCCAGGAGATCATGGACGAATACAAGGGCATGCCGGCGCACGACGCGGGGCTGCTTGCCGCAGCGCAGGCCGTTGAACACTACGAAATGACTCGGTACGGCACGCTTCGCACCTGGGCAGAAGAACTCGGCTACACCAAGTCGGCAAAGTTGCTCCAGCAGACCCTCGACGAAGAGCGTGCGACTGACGCCGCTCTAACCAAACTTGCCACGGCGGTCATCAATCTGGACGCCGAAAAAGACGAAGCAGCATAATCCACTGGAGCGCCGCCCCACCAAATGGAGCGGCGCGGCCTGACCGATCGACTGCCCCATTCCCATCCGCGCATGTGGGTCAAATGAGAACGGTGCAACAGTCCGTAGACCTTCATCAATGCGGATGCCGCTGCATTGATGGCCGAGTGAAGTCTGGATGACCACAAATGAATGCTACCACTCCGTTCAAAGGAATGCCTAATGGCCAACAATAACAATCCAAACGAGAAGCAGCCCGGCGAAAACCCGGAAGGGAAGTACCACTTCAATCCCGGCAATATGGCCGGAAAAAAGCCCGGAGATGCGGAGCAGACTGCTGAAAACCGTGGCAGACCTCATGAGCCTAAGCCCACGGAAAAGCCTGCCGATTAAGAGACGGTTTGCTGCCGAAGCAGTTATTACGTAGCTGAAATGGGGCGATAATGCGCGCTTCCTGCTTATCTCTCGTGCGCGTGGCTAAACAGTGCTTGATTGGCCAAGCGTTTGCTTGCTCGGCATCGTCGGATGAGCGCTAAGCCTAGCGCATTGGAATGGCTGCCCCGGCTCCCCCTGCCGGGGCAGTTCCGAAGAGAGAAAAGAGATCCGACGAACAGATCGAAGAGAACGAAATGCACAAGTATAGAGACTGACCCTACGCCCGCGAAACTTCTATCCCGCTGGAATGAGGAGAAGCCAGAAAGGCAAAGCCTGAGGTCCAGTCAACGGAAGGCAATCCGGAAGATCCTCAGAGCGTCCAGCGGCGGCTGAGAAGCAGGACGCTAAGTGACGCATTAAGGGCCGCCCGGTGATACGCCTGCCGCCGCTTATTGTGGTGGTCTGTGATCAGCGTCGGCGCATGGACGAACGCCAGGCAAGGTACACGGAAAACTTGCTGAATTTGTCACGCATCACCCTAGACTGAGAAAATGACGGTCCTATCGATAGAGTACCCCTACTGGCTAATGATAGTTGGCATTCTCCTGTTTATGTTGGGGCGTGTCGGACTCGCCTTGCGCCAACGAAGCGTTGACTCTGACCCACTCGCAAATGCAGCTGATCAAGAGCCGTCAGAGCGAGAGGCGGACGTGAACGAGGTCGAGGCTTACAATCGCGTGGCGAAGGAGAAGCGAAAAGAGCGGTGGGCTCGAAATTCCCCCGATGAGGACCCGATTGAAATTCACGGCGCGAAATGATGGTGCGCTGTGATCAGTACCTTCACTTCAGAGGACCGATCGATCGGCGCTGGTGCGTACAAGTCCGCGGCAGCCTCACAGACACCTAGTCGGGGTGCAGAGCAACTTTCTTCGCTTCAAGTTCGGTTATGAGCTGCTCTACTGCCTTACGGACTTGCTCATCGCTGGTTTGGCTCTGGAGCCATTCATTCGGAGAGCGCCACACGGTATTTGTAAGCGGTCTGCGGAACCGATCGCCGCAATGTTTGGGAATCTCAGGTTCTGGGCCGCGCACTAATTGCTCTGCCGCGCTTCAACGGCCTGGGCCAATCTCAGCCAGTCTTCAGCGACCAGTAGCCATGCCTTGATGTCGACCGGGTTGGCGGTGGATTGAGCATGTAATAGCGCATCCTGGGCTTGCTGCCGAAACCTGATGGCATCATGCGCGGCCATGCCATGAGCGTAGTCGCCGGCTTTCCCGACGGCCCTCACTGCGGGGCCAGCAGGCCGGGGGATGAAAGCCAAGCATCGATTTGAGACGCGGTTTCGGCCTCTCTGGCCAACCGGGTCAATCTCTCACGCGCATGGCCAGGTGGCGTACCCGCAGCTTCCTTGCGCAAGCGCGCTACATGATCAGAAAGACGCTGATTTAGCGTTAGGGATTGTTTGACGGTTTGTCGCATAGCTCCTGCTCCTCGGCGTGTAAGAGGCGGAGCGCAATCAGGCGATTCCATCACCGATAGGTGCCAAAGGCGGTGCGGTGACCCTCAACATATGGAGATCTCGCTTTCATCAAACTAGCCCCCAGCGAAAATTTAACCTGACTAAGTGCGCTACTGGAACTTACTCCGGCGTGCGGCGCCTTAATTGTCTTCTGAAAGTGATCGCCGCTCGCCTCAGGCAGTTATCGGTGACTGAGAGCCCTTACGCTCCCGCCTGAACAAACGGCGGTGAAATGTCGAAATCCCCCTCGTTCCATCTTCCTGAGTCACCGGTGCCCCAGTGTTACTAGATCTTTCTGGTGCTGCTTATTGATGCGGCAATGCTGTTCTAGTTCCTCGTGATGTGGCCGCGCCATCTCCTACCCCTCTAACGCAGTGGTGACGTTGCATGAATCGATCTCCCCCCAATGAAGTATATTGCTTTGATCAATCACCATCCGCCCGCGTAGAACGTCTTCGCAAGGAAGCTGCTGGCATGCCGCCTGGTGTTCAGCAAGACGCATTGCTCCGTTGGGCGCAACAAATCGAGAGGACTTCTGCCGTAGGGTCGGACAGCGAGGGACCACCGTAACGACCCTGCGCTCACGGCGGGGTCATCACCGACGAGGAAATGATCGAAGGGCTTTCGTTCCCGAGTTTTAGGCGGGTTGCCATGATGATCATGGTCCTGGTGAATTATCGCAGCGGTCCGCGATGGAAATGATCTCAACTAGCGCAGTTGACCTTTCCGACGCCCAACATGCAGACGCGAGGACGAGTGACTGAATATCCAGCTTCTTTGCAGTACGCTGCAGAATGCGCAATGACCAAGTCGCTTCCCTTTCGGCAAGCATATTGATCTGAAGCTCAACGCGATCGCGCCGCTCTAACGTGCGATCGATCAGGCTCTACCGCGCAGATCCTAAGGATCGTCATCCGGCAATGTTCGATGCCCATCATCGAGTTACCCACCGCGCCGGCGAGGATCCATTCGTCGGGATCGGCCTCAAGATGCATGTTCGAGCCAACTCTAAACATCAACCGGCCCTGAACACCCGGTTCACGACGCATTCATCCCATTGTCGCTAGCAGCGCCTTGGGAGGACTACGTATGGCGAATGCAAAAAACGGACGTTTTGATGCTGTCGATATTGTTGTTGATTGGATAGACGCATGCAAGCAGCGCCGTTTGGAAGCGCTGCTCGATCTCTACGATGAAGTAGCTACTGTCGAATGCTGTGAAGGCGGCAACTTCACCGGCCGATCTGAAATGGAGCGATACTGGCGACCGCGGCTTGCCAGAGCTGGGCGCGACGCCTTTGCGATCGACGCCTTGATGCCGGAAGAGGATGGCGTTTCGCTCGACTATCGCGATTACGACGGTCGCCGCATGAGAACGCATTTCCTGTTTGCGCCATCCGGCAAGATCCGGCTCACGAGATGTGAACCCATCCGACTCGCTGCATGAGGTCAGTGCTGGCAACCCCAGCGGCGTGTCCAACGACTCGCCGTCATAGGATCCAGCGCAGCTATGGCACCGCCTTCTCCAGCGCGGCCGCAAGGTCTTTTGACGTATAGGGCTTGGACAAATGCTCGAACTCAATCGATCGGTCGGCGGGCAGTTCCGCGTAGCCCGTGGCCAGGATGATGGGTAATTTTGGATTACGGGCCTTGACCCTCTGCGCGAGTTCGAACCCGTTCATCCCTGGCATGGCGTAATCGGTCACGACAATATCGAATGGAGCGTCGCTTTCCAGCAATTTGAGTGCGTGCGGTCCCGATTGAGCTTCGGTAACGCTGTGGCCGAGATCGAGCAGCATATCGGCCGCCCCCATGCTCACCAGGATGTCGTCGTCCACCAGTAACACTCGAAGGCTTCGCGATTCTTTCGGTTGCGCGAGTGGCATGTCCACATCCGGCGCCCTGCTGCCCTCCTTTGCCTGTGGCAGCCAGATCGTGACTGATGTCCCCTCTCCCGGCTGACTTTTGATACGCATCGTCCCGCCGGATTGCGCCGTGAATCCATGGACCATCGACAGCCCAAGGCCGGTGCCTTTACCTATGCCTTTTGTCGTGAAGAACGGCTCCTGTGCGCGCGCCAGCGTGGCCTCGCTCATGCCCTCACCGGTGTCGGTAATGGTGATGCAGACGAAAGGATCTCGTGACAGCCCGATACTCTTCCCGCTGGCCTCGTTGTGACAAGCAATCGTCAGCGAGCCGCCCTGCGGCATCGCGTCCCGCGCATTGACGGCAAGATTGATCAAAGCCAGCTCGAGTTGATTTGCATCAACCTCGATCGCGCCAACCTCTGGCGACACTTCCGCGCGTATCTCGATGTTTGGACCAACAGAATGCCGCAGGAAGTCCAGCATTTCGGGGATCAGCTTTTGGAGAGTGACAAATTCAACCTTGAGTTCCTGCCGTCGCGCAAACGCCAACAGCCTGGTGGTCAAGGTAGCACCGCGCTCGGCGCCCTGGATGGCCCGGTCCAGCAGTCGCGATATCCGCGGCTCTTGCGGAACTGCTTTCTTCAGCAGACTCAAACTGCCCAATATGACGGCCAACAGGTTGTTGAAGTCGTGCGCCACCCCGCCGGTCAATTGCCCAATGCTCTCCATCTTCTGGGATTCATGGAGTTGCCGAAGCGCGATCTCGCGCTCGCGTGTCCGCTCCTCGACCCGGCCTTCCAGTTCATCGTGACTTCGTTGCAAGGCGTCGCGTGCATCCCGAAGGGCGGCATCGGCCGCCGCCCGTTCCGTAACGTCGCGCCAGATCGTCGTCACGAAATCGCGTTGATCCGCGCGCCAATGCCCAAGAGAGATCTCGAAGTTTCCGGATTTCCCATTCTTGTATCGGCCGATGACCGATATCGCAGCATCGCTTTTTTGATCGACAGAACTGTTTGCCAAGGCTGGGAGCAGCTGATTGTCCGGTTGCAGCAGAATGTCGAGCGGTTGCCCGAGCAACTCGGCGTGTCCATACCCCAGAACATGGTCCACTGCGCCGTTGACCCACTGAATAACACGGCTGTCGTCGATTGTGATGATCGCGTCAGGCGCCGAATCGACGATCGCATGGTACCGGGCGTTCTGACGCTCCCGCAGTACCCGCTCTCGCGTGACCGCTACCGTGACGTCAGTGATCTGCAACAGGCAGTAATTTGCCTGCTCGGAGGATACTGGACGCACGATAATATTGTGAAGAATCGGCTCCCCGCCTTCGTCCTGCAAGTCCAACAACGCATTCAGCGTGTGGGTCAGGATACTGGAGCTGCCTACCTTGAACGCATCCTCGATAACACCGGGTAAGCGGGTGTTTTGGACTTCAGGAAATATATCATACAGCGATTTCCCGATTACTTCCTGCGTGGAGCGTCGTGTGACGCGGGCCATCCACGCATTCCAGCCGAACACGCATCCGTCGGTATCGACCACGACAAGGCCGATATCGACATTGTCAAAAACGAGACTGAATACAGGATCGGACGAGTTACCCAGCATGACCAGATGGTTGTCTTTCAATAGCCTCGATAAAGTCGTTCACGATCGTCTTCAGCGCGGCGATGGATGGCAGATCCATGAGCAGAGCGATGAAGCCGTGCACATCCCGCGCCTTGATGTTGAAATCGATATAGAGAAACAGAACGAACTGTTCTCCCGACGCGGGCCCCTGGACCTCGAACAAAGTCGCTCCGTCGCCTCGAACGATCGAGGGCAGCGACATCCGCATCGTCCGGTTCAAGACATTCGCGATGGTCGCGAGGCATCCGTTGAGAATGATATTTCCGGTTTCTGCGAGCGCCTCTTGCTCCAGATCAATGACGTCCTCCAACGTATGCTCGTCGCCAACGATCGAGCGAACCAGCTCCAGACTTTGCGCCTCCGGAAAGATCAAAAGCGCCTTGCCATCGAACGGCCCTTCGAAAGTTTGCTGCACGGCCACGAGCTTTTTCGCGTTCCCGCGCTCAACCAGTTTCGACGCCGCCTCGCGCGTTACGATCTTGACGGAAGGGACCGAAAGCAAGACCTCTTCTCCCACGAGAAGACGTAGACTGCTCGCAGCGCGGCTGACGCCCATATTGGCAATTTCGGCCAGCGCATCCTGTTCGATCTCGGTAAGTTGGCTCGCGTCTTCGATCATGTCGATGATTTCTTGAGCCGAAGCGCGGCGCCAGAGAGAAATGCGGCAAGACTTTCATCCGTCAGAGGCTTAGGGATGAAGCCGGCATTCAAATCCCGCGCCCGTCCAATGATTTCATTCTGGACGTTTGCCGAGACGACGGCGACCGGCATGTTCGGATGTGTCTTGCGGATATTTGCGACAAGCTCCAACCCATCGATACCCGGCATGTTGAAATCGATCAGCGCAATGTCCACGGCACCTCCAGAAACGGCAGCAAGCGCCTCGTTGGCATTGGTTGTTTCAACCAGCGTCCAGTCCGGCCGGATACGACGAAATGCGCTTGCCATCACCATGCGAGCGAGCTTGCTGTCATCAACGATCAAGACTTTGTGCATTTTCCAGACTTCTGTAGCTAGGTGCCTGACCTGTTTCGGTCGCAGCTGAACGGCGGCAGACCTTAGCTCTAACCTCTTGCAGCAAGGGGGTAAATGGCCGGATTACGCCCTTGGTTCCAATAAAGCGGCGATGTCGGGATTTTATCCGGCCGTCCCTTTTTGGGGCAGTTTTGGCGCCAGCCATTGCTGTACCCAGACATCGCCGCAAGGCCCCGGCGGGGCATTGCCCGAGGCCATGATGACCTGGAGGACGGCCGTATGGAGTTGGCGACATTGTGTCCAGTCGACATCTGCGCCCGGCGTTGCCTGGAGCATCTGCAAGAGTGCCTCGGCATCCTCCACCCCGCACACGCCTTCGAGGACTACGATACCTTCATCGCGACGACGAATGGTCAAGCCAGTAATTCCTTCACATCCAGCACCAGCAAGACCTGTCCATTGCCCAACAACGTCGTCCCCGCATAGCCGCAAGCCCCCGCCAGCAGGCCCTGCATCGGCTTGAGCACAACGTCCAGGCGGTCCCGAACCGCATCGATCTCAACAGCAGCTATCCGGCCGGTCGCTTCGATGACGAGCAGAAGTCTCGGCTCGGAGGCGTCTCGCTTTCGGCCAGGCAAATTCATCAGTTCGGCCAAAGAAATGATTGGCACCACGCGATCCCGCAAAACGAAACCGTCATTATTCTTGATCGTGCTTACCCGGTCGTGCGCAATACGCACCGTCTCGGACACCGCTTCCATGGCAATGCCGAACAACTGCCCGCCGGCCTCGACCACCATGATGCGGGACATCGCGATCGCCATCGGCAGGTCGAGCCGAACCGTCGTGCCGACACCGACGTGGCTCCGCAGCGAAACCCTGCCTCCGATCTGTTCTATCGCACTGCGGACCACATCCATTCCAAAACCGCGGCCTGAAATATCCGATACGGTCGATGCGGTGGAAAATCCGGCCGAGAATACCAAATCGATAACCGCTTCGTCCGTCAGCGCTGCCAGTTCATCGGGCGGCAATATCTGTCTTTCGGCCGCCTTCCTCCGCACGACCGCCGGGTCGATGCCGCGGCCGTCGTCCGTAACCTCGACAAGCAGGCGGTCTCCGCTCCGCGATGCCGCAATCGAGATTTTCGCAGCCTCCGATTTCCCTGACGCGCGCCGTTGCCCCGGGTCTTCGATGCCGTGATCGAGGGCATTGCGTACCAGATGCACCATGGGTTCGAAAAGACGCTCGACAATGGTCTTGTCAGCTTCCGTGGTCTCACCACTCGTAACAAGGGTTACCTTCTTGTCGAGCTGCCTGGCAACGTCGCGCACCAGCCGGGGAAAGGATCCAAACAGCTGAGCAAACGGCACCATCCGCAACTGCAGGACCGAGCCGTGCAATTCATTCACGAGACGATCGATCGCGTCACGGTCGCGCTGGATTGACCTGGTGATCTCGCCGCTATCGAGCTTCCGCTCGACTTGCCCGACCGAGTAAGACAGTGCGTTTCTTGCCACCACGAGTTCACCCGACAGATTGACGAGCGCCTCGATTTTCGCCTCGCTGACGCGGAGCACGCGATCGGCCGGTCTTTCGGATGCCGACTGGGACGCGCCGTTGACCGCGATCGTCGAGGGGAGCTTGGTGAAGGCCGCGAGTGCCTCCTCAAGCGCCGACAATAATGCTCCGGCATCCCGCTGCGCCAGCGCCATGGTGCCGGCCCGCCCCACTCTATCCGCCAGATCCGATCGCTGACCGTGGCGCAAGGCATTTTCTGCCACGCGTGCGGCGGCGCCAATGCAGCCCGCCAGTTCGTCCGCTCGATCCGGTACGCGCAGCAGCTCGCACTGCGCCTCGATGGCCATGCAGATCAGGGCTTGGCTGTCGGACCCGACATGCATCTCCGCTGCGGGAAGCATTTCTGATGGAATGCTGACAATCTCAATCTGATCCGGCACCAGCCGAAACAGCGCGGCGATTTCATCTCGATTGCTGCTCGAAATGGCCCGCAAGCGCAGATTGCAGGCATAGGGGTCGATCTCCCCAAGCGGCGCAAAAGGCTCACGCGGTTCGATTTGCAGCGCCAGCAAGCCTGGCACCTGCTTCATCAGCTGCACCGGATCGTCACCATTGTAGTAGCAGCCAGCGAAAGGCTCATAGGAAATGGCCGTAACTGCGACTGGCCCCTCCGGCATGCGCGATGCGATCGCATCGCGCTCCGCCGCCATCAGGAGCGAGACCCATTCGGGCAAATGCCCCTGCCCTTTTTCCTTTGGAACCTCCGGGGCGGAGACCGCCGGCTGGTCACCGGTTCGCGGCAAAAACATGCGCAATCGTTGCGCCATCGCGCGACTGTCCTCACCGGCTTGCGACGGCAACGACCCGGCGGCCTCGAAATTGTCAACCCAGCGCGACACCTGATCGAGGCAGGCGAGCGCCGCATCGACCATCTCCGGCCCGGCCGCGAGCGTGCCATGCCGCACATTGTCCAGCAGATCCTCGGCAGCATGGAGGACGATGCTCATGGCCGGCAGTTCGACGACGCCGGCAGACCCCTTGAGCGTGTGAAACGCACGAAAAACGCTATCGATACGCTCGGGCGACTTGCCGTCGCGTTCCAGCGCGATCAGATTATCCGTTGCCTGCCGGATAAGCTCGCGCGCTTCGGCAACGAACTGGTCATCCAGGGCGCTCACAGCGCAGCTCCCGTCAGAACGCAGACATGCCGGACCAGTTCGGCCTCCGCTACCGGCTTCACGAGGTAGAAATTCGCACCGGCCAGCCTGGCTTCCGCGATGTCCTGCACCCCCGACTCGGTCGAAATCATCAATGCCGGGAGCGTTGCTACGTCAGCCGTCGCGGATCGCAGCGACCGCAAAAACGTGAAGCCGTCCATGCGCGGCATATTGACGTCGACGATCACCAGATCGAATGGTTCCGACAACACTTTCTCCATAGCCTCGATGCCATTGATCGCCTGCTTGACCTCAAAGCCGGCGATCTCCAGCGCAGAGCGATAGTAGAGCCGCACCAGCGAGGAATCATCGACCACCAAGACCTTCGCCTTGGCCGGCGTTGCCGCGTCAGCCATCATCTACCTCCGGCCGTTGATAGACGATCGCGTCGGGAAATCGGGATACACGAAACAGCGGGGAAATCCGGCTCATGCTTTCCGAATGGCCAAGACAAATGTAGCCGCCCGGCCGCAGGCAGTCATAGAGATTCTCGGCGGCGAGCCGACGCGAAGCGTCGTCAAAATAGATCAAAACGTTGCGGCAGAAGATGAGATCGAAATCGCGATACTGCATCATATCCTTGGTATCGATCAAATTGGCCCTCGTGAATTCGATAGACTCTCTCAAACCCTTGTCGATCTGGTAATTACCGCTGGCAACCGGCCCGAAATAGCGGCCGATGATATCGCGGGATAACCGCATCAGCGCGCGATCGCCATAGACGCCTTGCGCGGCGGCCTTGAGCGCGCGGGTGTCGATATCCGACCCGACGATCTCGATGTTGTAATTGTCGACCTGCGGCCAGTTTTCCATCAGCCAGAGCGCGATGGAATAAGGCTCCTCCCCTGTCGAGCAGGGAATCGACCAGATCCGCAAGGTGGAACCCGGCTCCTTTTGGCTGACGATGACGTCCAGCAGGCTCGCTGTCATGCAACGAAGCTGGTGTTCTTCACGGTAGAAATAGGTTTCGTTGACCGTGAAGGAATTGATCAGATGCTCGATCTCCTGATCGGCATCCGTCCTCAGCAGCGAGAAATACTCCTGAAACGACGATGAGCCGGTTGCAGCAATACGGTCTTCCAGGCGCCGATCGATAAAATATCGCTTGCTTTCAGCGAACGACATACCGGTGCGACGGTAAAGGAATTCGCAGAAGCGCTGGACCTGCTCCGATGAAATATGGATAGGCTGCGACGATCCTCCCTTTGAATCGTCCATCGGCTCTAGCCTTCGCCCGATATGCGGTTCATCGCCACGGAAATCGCGAAAGGCAGAAAAGGCGTCGCAGCAAAGCGCGCCGCGCACCTCTCCAGAGTGGGAAGCGCTTCCGGCGTTCCAACTTCGGTCAGGACATCGATCGCTGCCGCACAGACGTTGGGGTGATGCTCATGTTCGATCAATTCGCAAAGCAGGCGGGTGGCCTCGGACGCTTCCATGTTGCGCGCGAGTTCGGTTGCAAGCAGGCGCACATCGGAATCGCCGTCGCTTAACAGCGGCGGCATGAAGGGAGCGATAGCGTCGGGCAACGCCTGCAACGCCTCGATCGCCGCCGCGCGTACCCCCGCATCCTGCGACCGCAGGTATGGCAATAGAACCTCGATGCTTGCCGGATTGCCGATGCGGATCAGCGCGGTCATGATGGCTTCGCGCACCCGCGGGATCGCTTCGCGGCCGAGAGCCGCGGCAAGCGTCGGCACTGCGTCCGCCTGCCCCGCCAGTGCGCGAGCCGCCGTCCAGCGGCTGTCCGCGTCGGGACTGTCCAAGGTGGCGTGCGGCGAGCCCGCGGTCTCGCCACTCGCCCCGCCTTTTTTGCCTCTAACCAGCGGCACAGGAATTCACCATTTCAATGATCGTTTCGGCAATGTCTTCCAGCGACCGTACCTTTTCGGCGCCACCATTCTTCACCAGCTCGCCCGGCATGCCCCAGACGACCGCGCTGGACTCGGCTTCAGCGATGGTACGTCCTCCGGTCAGCCGCAGACGTTTCATCGCCTCGGCGCCGTCATTGCCCATCCCGGTCAGCATGACGCCGACCAGACGAGAGGCTTCGAGATGATCAAGCGCACTGGCTACCATGCGTTCCACGCTCGGATGCCATAGATAGCTGGCCTTGGCAGGCACTGACATCGCGATAACGCCGGCCGCCCGAGGGGCGACCATGACGTCGGCATCGCCCTTTCCGATATAGATCGTACCGGGCCTCAGAGGCATTGGTTTGTTGACCTCGACGACGTCGAGATGGCATTCCCGGTCAAGCCGTTTGGCAAAGGGTCCGGTGAAACTCGCCGGCAAATGCTGGGCCACGAGAACCGGCCAGGGGAAATCCGCCGGCAGTTGCGGCAGCACGGTATCGAGCGCCGCCGGGCCCCCGGTCGAGGTGCCAACCAGCACGAGTCCCGGGAGCATCGCACTCCAGCTCTTCATGTCGGCTTTCACGCCCGATTGCGATGGGGCGCGGCGGGCGCGGGGGCGCGAGGCCAGCCCGGCACCGCTCATCTGATGACGAACGCGCTCCGTCAGACGCAGGGTGCGCCGGATCCGGGCGCTGGATGCGGCTCGAACCTTTTCCACCAGCAGCGGCCGCAGGCGATCGATCTCCAGTGAAACCGCCCCACCCGGCTTGGCGATGAAATCGACCGCGCCGAGTTCGATTGCCTCCAGCGTCGCTTCAGCGCCGTCCGCTGTCAGCGAGGAAATCATCACGACCGGCCGCGGCGCCTCTATCATGATCCGGCTAAGGCACGTCAGGCCGTCCATCCCGGGCATTTGCACATCGAGGGTCACGACCTGCGGATCGAAAGCGCGCACGAGTTCGAGAGCTTCGTCGCCATTACGGGCCATGCGGATGTCGAAGTCACCCTCGGCGGTGAAGATGCCTTCGAGCAGCTTCCGCATCAAGGCCGAGTCGTCAGCGATCAAAAGCCGGATCACGAAACAGTCACGGGTGCATCGAGCTTGGAATGGGCGAACTTGGCAAGAAGATCGGCTTCGACCTGATCGAGCAACTGTGCTGGATCGACCAGAAGGATCAACTGCCCGCTGGCCTCAACATTGACCAGGCGCGAGATGAGCCGCATCTGCTCGGGCGACAGTTCGGGCGCCGGACAAATCGAATCGCCAGATACTTTCAAAATCCTGGAGACGCTATCGACAAGGAAGCCCGCGGTCACCCCGCCGATGCCCAATATCAGAATGCGAGAGGAACCGAGCTGTTGCTTGCTGTTCAAATCAAAACGACGCCGCAGATCCACGATCGGCACGACGCTGCCGCGCAAGTTCATCACCCCGTCGATGAACGCGGGAGATTTCGGCAACCGCGTGATATGCTCGGGTGGACGGGCGATCTCGCTTACCGCGGCAATGGGAATGCCGTAGTCCTGATCACCCAGCCTGAAGATAATGAATTGCTCGTCTGCCATGGTGTTCGTTTCGGGTTGCAACGCCGGGTCACTCCCCCCCTGCTCGCTCAAAATGCGCTGAACAAGTTCCGACCGAAACAACCGGTCCGGGGACAGCAACGCGACCAGTCGCCTTCCGCCCTCGAGCCGGCAAATCGAGGTGATCTCCGCATCCCCGTCCCCGCGCGTCAGCAACGTCGGCGCCGGATCGATCAGGTCCGGATCGATACGAAGTATCTCACGCGTCGCATCGATCACAATTCCGACCGCGCCTTCGCCGATCGACATTACCACGACCTTGCCGCGAGGTCCCTGTCGATCGCCGGTCGGCAGACCCAGCAATGTCCGCAGCGACACCAGCGGCAGCAGACTGTCCCGCAGCGTCACCACCCCCAGGACGGCGGTTTCCGGACGGGGCAATTCCGAGACGTGAGCCGGCAGCGGAATGATCTCGCGCACCCGGTCGATCGGCAACGCATACTCCTGGTCGCCGAGACAGAAACTCAATAACGAAATCAGCTCTTTTGCTTGCGTTCCGGCGGCCGGGCTTTTGGCCGACGCAGCCTGGATTTCGGCCGGCCTCGAAGAAACACCGAGCCGAACGAATTGCCCTTGCAGAACACGCGGAGGATCCAGCAGTTTGATCGGGCTTTCGCCTTCGGCGCCTTTGATGACATCGCCCAGCAATGCAGAACCGTCGCAATGAATGCCGGTAGCGTCCCTTTCGAGCCGGTCGGTGGCGACGGCCAACAGGCCTCGGATGCCATCAACGACGAACCCGACCGGATTGTCGCCGCGCACGACGATCACGCGCGTCGACTTGTCCGCTGCGATATCCGGCAGATTCCGCAGAGCGCGCAGGCTCACGACCGGCATTACAATGCCGCGAAGATTGGCCAATCCGAGCAGGCTCGGCGGCACCAAGGGCATGTGGGCGAGAACCGGCGGCCGTATGATTTCCGCGACGACTTGAAGACGCAGACCGAACTGCTCGCCCGCAAGCTGGAACACCAGGAGATTATCCAGTCCCGCGTCTTCCGGCGGGACGAGCGCTTTGCGGTCAGTCGAAAGATCGGCCTTTTTGCGGGTCTGTTCGCGTCTGCTAGCCATTGCGAAGCTGAATGGTTTGGGCGAGGGAGGCAATCTCCTCGATAGCCGCCGCGAGATCTTCCGTTCCCCTCGCCTGCTGCTTTGCCGCGGCGGCCGCCTGGGCTGACGCGCCGGCGGCTTCCTCGGCCACCGAGGCGACCTGGCGCGCACTTTGACTGACATCCTTCATCGAAGCGAGGATGGCTTCGGCGCTGGTCCCGACCTGCTCGTTGCCGGCGGCAATCTGGGCAACATCCTTTTGCACGGCCTCGAAACCGGCCAGCACAGCATCGGCCTTCTGGTTTTCCGTCTCGGCGCTGCCGATCACGCGCTCCAACTCGCGACGCACAGCCGCCACCTGCCCCTGGATCGCGCGAACCGTTTCCTTGATGCGCGCGGCGTTCTCATTGGAGTCGCGAGCGAGACTGCGAATGTCCTTTGATACGACGGCAAACCCCTTGCCGAACTCACCAGCTCGCGCGGCTTCTACCGAGCCGTTGACGGCCAGCATATTGGTCTGGATCGACACCATGCTGATTCCGTCAACAATCTTGTCGATACCGGCGCTCATGTTTTCAAGTCCGGCGATCATGTCAAGGCTTTGACGCGTCGTCTCGATCGACCGCGCCACACCATGCGACAGGTCGGCGATCTGCAAGCGGCATTCGCCGAGCATGGCGTCCATCCGCTGCGTGCGCTCCGTCGATGCAACAGCGCTTTGGCGAAACGACAGGGCGGCCTCTTCGACCTGGTTCATCGCCGCACTGGCTTGCTGGGTGGCCACCGCCTGCTGTTGCGCGCCGCGGCTGATCTGATCGACTGCGGTCATGATCTGGGCCGCGGATCCCGACATTTCCTGAACGGCGGTGGAAAGCTGCTCGGCGGCGGAGGCCAGCTGATCGGCGCTGGTCGAATTCATCTTGAGGTCGGTCGCCAGTACGGAAAGCGACCGGGATGCGACCTGGCCTTCGTCGAGCACGCCGGCCTGCTGTTCGACACTGAGGAGCGCTTCCGCCGCCGCCGCCGCCTGTTCCTCGGCAGCGGCGGAGATAATCTCTGCGCCCTTTTGCGCTTCGCGAGCGGCCGTTTCAGCCTCCAGTGTCGCCACGGCAATGGATTGGCTGCCCTCGGCCAAAGCGCCGACTTCCTTGCGAAGCTCGCCCAGCGCCAGAATGACGGTCTGGCTCTTGAGTGCCTCTTCGGTTGCGGCGGCTGCTGCCGTCTTGATGATCGATGCCATCGACGCCACTTGGGTCTCGATTTGCGCGGCGAGGCCTTGCACGTCCTGCGCGCTCTTTTCCGAGGTTTCAGCCAGTGCCCGAACTTCGTCGGCGACGACCGCAAAACCGCGGCCATGGTCGCCGGCACGCGCAGCCTCGATCGCCGCATTCAGCGCCAGCAAATTGGTCTGGTCGGAGACTTGGCTGACGGTCTTGGTGACATCGCCGATGCTTGCCGCCTGGCTGCTGAGCTGCGCCATGATGTCCACGGTGCCGGCCTGACGCTCTCCATTATGCTTGATGTTACCGGCCCACGTTCCGATCTGGCTCGACGTCTCGAGCAGCAGCGATTCGACAGCCTCGGTTCGCCGGCGCGCCCCTTCGGCACGATTCCGTGCTTGAACGAGCGTTGCTGCTGTGTTGGTGGCCACTACCAGGGTTTCCTGCGCCGCGCTGGCGGCTTCCTCTGCTCCGCTGGCTATTTGCTCCATCGAACGGCGCAGCTCCTCGGCGGCGGAGGACGCCTCGGTTAACCCAGCCGCGAGTTCCTCCGTTGCTGCCGCGATGCGCTCTTCGATCTTCTGTTGTCGGTTGCCCGATATCTCGGTCGGCGCCGGCTTACGGCGATGCGTCGAAGGCGCCGTTGGTTTTAAAGTTGATTGCGGCGCGAGACGACGCGCGTCCCGTTTGCTCGCCCCTAGTTCGGAGGTCTTCATTAGGGTTCTTGGGCCACTTGCCGCGAGATTTTTGGAGACAATCGGCTTGCCTCCGTCTTGCGCCCCGGCTTTCGATGGCGATACGCTCCCCTTCTCGCTCGCTTGGGCGGAATTGGCTTTGGGGCGTCCGGTCGTGGCAGGCCTTTTCCGCATCGGAACCTGAATTCTTGGGTTTGCCATTGGATTTGGCATGAAAATGGGAATATTTGACCACTAAATTACGCACTCTTCGGATGCCGATACAAGGCAAAACGACGGTAGCCCAGCATGCGCGACCCAAATTGGGAAAGCAGCGCCAAGGGCAAGCGTTTCATGTTTGGAAGTCTTCAGGCGATTGCTCTATCGTCCGAGCAGAAGTTGGACCCGATTAGATGCCGCCGCCCGATCCGTTTGTACCCCTTAGCAACCTTGAGCGGGATGCTCTCGGCGAACTGTCAAACATTGCGATGGCAAAGGCAGCCAACAGCTTGCGCCAGATGGTTCAAAACGAGGTTCTGCTGTCAGTTCCGTCAGTCGAAATCCTAACCAGCGTCGCCGCAACCTTACTGGTCGCCAAACCGGACAATCCCAGGCTGGTCGCCGTCCGGCAGGACTTCGCCGGGGCGTTCTCAGGCCGGGCAATGCTGATCTTTCCGGAGCGAAATAGCCTTGAACTGGTGCGCGCAGTCGTGGGCCGAGAGCTCCCACTCGATGACATCGTGGATCTCGAAGATGAAGCCCTGGCTGAGACCGGCAACATCATTCTGAATAGCTGGGTCGCGACCATCGCCAACTTGCTGAAGAGCGGGCTCAAGATGTCTTTGCCGATCGTGATCCGCGGCGATAGCAACCAGATGTTTGAGAGCGAATACTCCACCCTCGTATTGTTCCTGCATATCAAGTTCGAGATTCGTCAGAAGCAAATCGGCGGTTATGTCGCTCTGCTCATGGACATTCCTTCTCTGGGTGAGCTGAGATCACTCATTGCCGGCTTCGTGAAATCCATCACCTAGTTTGAAGAAGCGGCGCGAGGCGCGGCTTGCGCCAATGCTACAAGCTCGCCCTACCAATTCCATCCGTCGCGTTCTCACCGTTTCGCAGGACGTTTGCTATCAGTCGGCTTTCCCGCGTAACGGATTTGACCATCGCAGGTCAACCCTCCAGGTGCAGGTGAAGGCGCAGATGGAAACCCGCCGTTTCGAACAGGCCGCGGCCGGGTGGCGCATGCGGTATCGTTCACGCTAATGGCTTCGTTCGGGGCAATATGACCCCACTAACCATCCTCGCTCTTCTTCGCATTGTCTTGCAAGACCGGCCGCTGTTTCACGGTTCGCGATGGAAAACTGGTCGTCATCGAGACCATTGCAGCGACCGCTGCCGGAACCGGCTATCGCGCTGACTTGCTTCTGCGCCTTTTTGGCTCAGGCGCTGGCAGAGATTCCACGAGAACCGCGTCGGCGGCTTCCTTGGTCTCACGGAGATCTCGAAGTCGCGCCATGTTCTTCCGGATGTCGGTGGCCTGCCTCTCAACATCCAACAATGCCCGAGCGCCGTCTTCTGCAGCGAGTCTTTTGCGATTGATGCGCGCGATGCTTTCGGGCGACGGCTCCGCGAGTTTCCTAGCGCTCATTTCCCATCACACTTTGCCACAGACAAAACCCGCTCAATCCGGAGATCGAGCGGGCATAATGGCCGTTTCAGTACATCCGTGAAACGGCTCCGCAAGATCAGGCCAGCGAGAGATTCTCAGCGCTGACTTTGCCTCGCATCTTGTCGGTCTTGGCCTCGTAGCTAACCTTCTGGCCTTCGGCCAGGCCTGATAGACCAGCGCGTTCGACCGCGCTGACGTGAACGAACACATCGTTGCTGCCGTCGCTCGGTTGAATAAATCCAAAGCCCTTTTGGCCGTTGAACCACTTAACAATGCCTGTCGTCATTTTCATTCTCCAAAGCGCACGAGCGCGTTCCGCGTGAGGGTCACGCGGCTTCTATCAACTTCGTCGATGTCTTTGGAAAAGGAGCCCGCGGGCGCGTTCAACAAGGCACAGCGGCTAATCGAATAACGTCGATATAAGCCACTTTCTTGCTTTTGCAAGGATGCCGACCAAGTTTGTTTAGATGGGTACTTTCAGACGTTTGGGGCGCAGGTTCGTCGGGGCTGTCATCGTTCGACGAGCGCTTATCGATTGACACAGCTGTCCGGGAGTGGTCCTGTCACCGACACCGAACTGGATCGCCGTGACGAAAAACCCAGCGCGTTCGATGTCGGCGAAGACTGCCGCCGTGACTGCCATTCTCACATTCTGAACGAGCTTCCTGCGCAATTGGTTGCATGCAGGACCCGCCGCATTTGCGGCCCAGCGAGGAGATTCTTTTGCACGTACTTGTTCGCGACAACAATATCGACCAGGCGCTTCGTGTTCTGAAGAAGAAGATGCAGCGCGAGGGCGTCTTCCGGGAAATGAAACAGCGGCGGTCCTACGAGAAACCTTCGGAGAGGAGGACGCGCGAAAGAGCTGAGGCGATCCGCCGGGCTCGCAAGCTCGTGCGAAAGCAGGCCATCAGGGAAGGCTTGCTGCCGGCACCTGCGAAGAAGAAGCTTCCGGAGCGCAGGCCACCTTTGCCGCAGATTGCCAGCAAGGAGCGTGCTTAGACATCTCGCGGTCGGTGATCGTTCGACAAAGATGCCTACCGATGGCTAAGGGATATAGGCTTCGGTGTCGTCTTGGCAGCACGACTTCAATGGGCCGGCCTATAGTCTGGGGACTGAAATGGAAAACGGTGCCGCGCATTTGATCTCGGTTGGAATAACTGCTTTCGGCGCCTGGGTCGTTGTTGGAACAGTTGCGGCAGACCAGCCTGTCGCTTGGACGCTCGCTGGTCTCTGCGTAGTTGCGGTTGGATCTCTCAGCATTTTTGAGCAGTTAAAATCTAGTTGGCCCTGACTGAAGTTCTGATTTCATGCCGAACGCCAGGCAGCGCAAAGCATCAAGTGGCTCATCTGAGAAGCCGGCCTGGTCGGCAGTACCGCGGGGCAACGGTAATCATACCGCTTCTTCGGTCCACACCTTGAAGCTGACCAATGTATTGGGTCCGAACGTCTGGGTGATGGGAACGTCGGAGGCATCGCGTCCCTGTGCAATCAAGACGCGACCAATCCTTGGCACATTATTGCGTGGATCAAACATATGCCAGCGGCCGCCAAGGTAGGCTTCGAACCACCCGGCAAAATCTCCAACGGCCCAAGGCTTTGGCGTCCCGATATCGCTGAGATAGCCGGTGCAATAACGTGACGGAATGTTCATACAGCGGCAGAACGTGATGGCGAGATGCGCGTAATCCCGACAGACGCCCTTGCCTTCCTGATAGGCCTCCGACGCCGTCTTGCTGGCACACGCGTGTTCATATCCGAAGGCGATGTGATGATGGACGAAATCGCAGATCGCCTGGACCCGCGCCCACCCCGGCGGCGTTTTCTCGAACAACTGCCAGGCGATATCCGAAAGCCGATCGGTCTCGCAATAGCGGCTGCCAAGCAGATAGACTAGGGTATCCGCGGGCAGATCCTCGACCGCATGCTGAACCGCTGAGGCGAACACCGGATCGGGCAGGCCGCTGTCGCGCACGACGCCATCGCCAGCAATACGCACGCGGCCGGCCGGCGCAACCATGCGGCTGCACCAATTGCCGAACAAGTCGCGATAGGGCGTGATTTCCACCGTCGGGTCGGTGGTGAGGAAGTCGGGCACGATGACATCGGAGGCGCGGGTGAAGTGTGTGCCCAGCACCATGATCATCGGTGTCGGCTGGGGGAAGTCGTAGACCATTTCGAACCCGACGCGAAGCTTCACTCTAAACGCCTTTCCGCCCGATGAGTGCTCGAATTGGCTATGAAACCAGAGAATACAAGACGCTGGCTACCTTATTGCATCAAATGTGGCCGGCAGCCGAGAAAACGATAGCTAATTGCCGCAAAAGCGCGCACGCTACGATGATGTTCGAACAACATCATACAGTCATGCGCAGATTCGTCGGGTTGCCAGCATGACCGTACGCTCACGACGGGAAACCGTTCATTTCAAGCATCCGTTCCATATTAAGGGCATCGACCGGCAGCTCGCACCAGGAGCTTACGAAATCATCACTGACGAGGAGATGATTGAGGGCCTTTCATTCCCGGCCTTTCGGCGTATCGGCACTATGATCATGGTGCCCGGTGCGCCGCCACAACGCGCTGCGATGGAAATGATTTCAATCAGCCCGGTCGACCTGTCTGATGCGCAGCGCATCGACGCGAGCCGGCAGCATGACTGAGACCCCGATCGAACTCGACAAGCATCGCGGCATGGCGGCACAGAAAGCGACCGATATCCGTCGTGTGCTGGCCGACGTCGAGGTCAACGCGAAGCTGCTGCGCGAAAAGCAGGGCGTCGTCGAATTCCAGATTCTCACCGCGCCGGCCGCCTCGTGGCCGGAGGCGGTGGCCAAAGCGCAATATGTACTCAATCTCTACGTGGCCAGCCTTGCACCGACCGACACGCATCACCGCGATCTCGTCGCGGCCGTGCTTGCGGATCTTGTCCGACTTTCCGAGGACACACCCTGACAAATCAGCGTTACGCTCTTGCGTGATCACATCACCTGGCACGTTCCGGCAATAATGGAATAGCCTAACCGAAAGCACTCTATGCAAAATCTCACGCCCCGCCACGTCATGACTGAAGAATCCCTTCGTCTCGGCGTAGAATCAGGCTGGTACTCGATCAAGGTTAGCGGAACCTTCGTATCCGGCCCGCATTCTTCCGAAGCCGACTGTCTGCGCAGGATCGCTGAACTCAATCCGTCGGCAGCGCAAAAGAAAGCCTAAGTCCGATCCGTTTAGGAAGAAAATTCGATGACGCTCGCGCGTGGTATCATCAGAGGTTACGAAGACGACCGGATGGTGCTCCTGTTCTCCATGATGGACGGGAGCCAGGAAGTACGCTGCGCCGTCAGCGCGTCGGCCATGGATGAGTTGGAGCACGTGCGGCGGACGCCCGCCAACCAGCGCGAGGAGCAGTTTGAGCGGTTGCGCGACCGAATAGAAGCGTGCGCGTCGCGCAAGTTCCTGGCGCGGGAATTTGAAGGCACTCCTCCCGGCGTCATCGTGCGCGGCATCGATCTGAAAGCCTGAAAGTAGCTTCAAACCACCGCCCGAGGTCGCCACTAAATCGATCTGCGATGACCGGGCGGCGTCGCCTTGGCGCATTAGGATTTGGCGCCTCCCGCCATCGGTCATGCCCGATCCTGTGGCGTTTCCTGCGCGATGGTGGACGCATCTGTCGCCCGTTCCACAGCGAATGCCTCCTTTCCCTTTGCGGCCCAGAGCACTCGCGCCTGTTCGCCTTGAGCGCTTTTGAGCTTGTCGGCCATCCAAAGCAGCGCGCCGAGGATGATGGCGCGATCATCGCCGGTCAGGTCCATCACGCCAGCTTTGACGATGAGGCCGCCCAGTTCAATCAGCTGCCGCGTGCGCTTGCGGCGCTCGACTTGCCATGCGCGCATATCATGCCGCGCCCTTGCTGCCTGTTGACGATTGGACGCCGCCCGGTTGCGCTCGAGCGCCGCCAATGTGGCGCTCAGCTGCCGAAGCAGTTCGCCGCGTCCGGCTCTGAAAGAACGCGGCCCCGCGCCTGGCCCATGCCTCCCTCTTTCCAGCATCTTTAGTCTCAGTCAGCACGATCAGCGCACCTGCCAGTTCATCGACGCTAAGGCTATCTGCACCGATGGCGATAACCAATTCGCCGAGCTGCTGCACTTTGCGGCTCTTAAGGTCGCGCGCCTTGTCCTGGAGCGCTTTCAATTCCCCATCGAAATCCCTTGGCTTGCGCATCACGTTCTCCAGCAATTTTGATGAGGTGATGATAGTCGAGCCCTGGGCATAATGCTGCAAGTTCGCCGGGACGGTTTGAGACGGTGTAATCCCGCCCGAGAATTTTTCGAGGGAGGGCGCGCTTATACGTCGTTCCGACGTGCACTTCGCCGTGCCACTGATCTGATCGCGATGGCGATCTATCATCTTCACGTCAAGGTCATTGGGCGCAAGTCCGGCTCCAGCGCGGTGGCGTCAGCCGCCTACCGATCGGGCTCGCGGCTGCGCGACGAGCGGCTCGACCGTGCCCAAGACTTTTCGGCCAAGCGCGGCGTTGTTCATTCCGAGGTGCTGCTGCCGGACAATGCCCCGGAAGCGTGGCGCGACCGCGAACGGCTGTGGAACGATGTCGAGGCGTTCGAAGTCCGCAAGGACGCGCAGCTTGCCCGCGAGGTCGAATTCGCGCTTCCCCGCGAGATGACCCAGGCTCAGGGGATCGAGCTGGCCCGCGACTTCGCGGAGGGCGAATTCGTGGCTCGGGGCATGATCGCCGACCTCAATGTGCACTGGGACATGGCCGAGGACGGCATGCCCAAACCCCATGCCCATGTCATGTTGACCATGCGCGCAGTGGACGAGAACGTTTTTGGCCCGAAGGTGCGGGACTGGAATCGCACGGAGATGGTCGCGCGCTGGCGTGAACGCTGGGCAGAGCTTGCCAACGAGCGGCTGGCCGAACTCGACATCGACGCGCGTATCGACCATCGCAGCCTGGAGGCGCAGGGCATCGCACTGGAGCCACAAAGCCAGATCGGCGCACCCGCCAAACGTATTGAGAATCGGATCATGGAGGGCGAAAGGATCGAGGCCGACCGCGCCGAGATGCACCGCGAGATTGCCCGCGGCAATGGCGCGCGGATCATCGCCGATCCGTCCCTCGGACTGGACGCGATCACGCATCAGCAATCGACCTTTACGCAGCGCGACATGGCGAAGTTTGCGCATCGCCACAGCGACGGCCTCGACCAGTTCAACGAGGTCATGGGCGCGATGCGTGGTACCCCCGATCTGGTCGAACTCGGCAAGGACGCTCGCGGCGAAGATCGGTTCACCACCCCCGCGATGATCGAGGCCGAACGGCGCCTGCACCGTGCCGCTGAACTGATGGCTGAACGGGAGCGCCATGAGGTGCGTGAAGGGGATCGGGAAGCGGCGCTGGCGCGTGCGGAAGCGCGCGGCCTTGTCCTTTCCGGCGAGCAGGTCGATGCGCTGGCGCATGTCATGAACGAGCGCGATCTCGGGATCGTGGTCGGTCATGCCGGAACGGGAAAGAGCGCGATGCTGGGGGTGGCGCGGGAGGCGTGGGAAGCGGCAGGCTATGAGGTCCGGGGCGCGTCGCTGTCCGGCATCGCGGCGGAAAACCTCGAACGCGGATCGGGCATTGCGTCCCGCACCATTGCCAGCCAGGAGCATGGCTGGCGACAGGGCCGCGATCTTCTCACTGCGCGCGACGTGCTGGTAATCGACGAGGCGGGCATGGTGGGCACGCGCCAGTTGGAGCGCGTCCTGTCGCACGCGGCAGAGGCCGGCGCGAAAGTGGTGCTGGTTGGAGATCCCGCGCAGTTGCAAGCCATCGAAGCCGGCGCGGCGTTCCGGTCGATCCATGGGCGCTATGGCGGCGCAGAAATCGGCGAGGTGCGCCGCCAGCGTGAAGACTGGCAAAGCGACGCCACGCGCGATCTGGCGACGGGCAGAACCGGCCATGCGCTGGAAGCCTATCGCTCCCACCGCATGGTGCATGAGGCGCAAACACGCGAGCAAGCGCGGGGCGATCTGATCGAGCGCTGGGACCGCGACCGGCAGGCAGCGCCGGGGCGCAGCCGGATCATCCTCACCCACACCAACGACGAGGTCCGCGCGCTGAACGAGGCGGCGCGCGGGCGGATGCGGGCAGCAGGTGATCTGGGCGATGAGGTGCACCTCACAGTCGAGCGCGGCGAGCGCCGCTTCGCCAGCGGAGACCGCGTCATGTTCCTGCAAAACGAGCGCGGGCTCGGCGTAAAGAACGGCACGCTCGGGATTGTCGAGCAGGTCATCGCGCAATCCATGGCCGTGCAGACCGACGATGGCCGATCCGTTCGCTTTGACCTCAGGGATTATAACCGGATCGACCATGGCTATGCCGCGACCATCCACAAGGTTCAGGGCATGACGGTGGACCGCTCCCATGTGCTGGCGACGCCAGGCATGGACGCCCATGGCAGCTATGTCGCCTTGTCGCGGCACCGCGACGGCGTGGACCTGCATTATGGCCACGACGATTTTGCCAGTCAGGACCGGCTTGTCCGCACCCTGTCGCGCGACCGGGCCAAGGACATGACCTCGGACTACGAACGCGCCGATCCGGCCCAAAACTTTGCCGAGCGGCGTGGGATCACGTTCCGCGAGCGTGTGGCCGAGATTGTGCGCAAGGTCGTGCCCGAGAGGATGCGCAACATGTTCGATGGCCTACGCCCGTCTGCCGATGCTGTGCATGGCACGGGCAGCGCGCGGAGGCCGCAACGGGAAGCGCCGAAAAGGAAGGTGCTGGAAGATCCGGAAGTGGCGCTGCGTGAGGCCCGCACAAAGGCTCTCACCCGTCATGCCCGAGCCGTGAATGCGATCTTCGATATGCAGGACCAGGCTGGCAAGGCCAGGCCGGAGCAGCTGAGGGAATTGCAGGAGGCCCGCAAGGTCTTCGAGAAGGTGCGGCCCTACGGCTCGCACGATGCCGAAGCCGCCTACAAGAAGAACCCGGAACTGGCCCTTGAAGCCGCTTCGGGCAACTCCGCCCGCGCCGTCCGCGCTCTCCAGCTCGAAACCGAACTGCGCACCGGTCCGAGCCGCCGCGCCGACCGTTTCGTGGAACGCTGGCAGAAGCTCGACCACACCAGCCAGCGGCAGTATCAGGCGGGCGACATATCCGGCTACAAGTCGACACGCTCGGCGATGGGCGACATGGCGAGAAGCCTTGAACGCGATCCGCAACTGGAATCCATCCTCGCCAACCGAAAGCTTGAACTCGGCATCGCTTTCGAATCAGGCCGCCGGCTCGGCCAGGAATTGGCGTTCACTCACGGCATTGACATTGGCAGAGGCCGGGGCATCGGAATTTGATCCTCCATTTGCCGCCGTCTCTACGCCACGCTGCGATGAGTCGAACAACCCTCTTGCCCGCTGCAACTGCTTGTCCTGTCTGGTCTCGGAAGCTGTCAGAGACAGCCAGCAGGAGGCAGCGCGGTTATGCGCGAACCAGACCGTATCATCCGCTTGAGAACCGTGCTTTCGCGGACCGGGCTGTCCCGGTCCACCATCTACCGCAAGATCGCCGAGGGCACGTTCCCGCCCCAGATCAAGATCAGCATTAACGGGAGCGGCTGGCATGAGTCCGACATAAACCTCTGGATCGCCGATCCCGTCGGATGGCGTCCGAAACGAGAGTTCGGCGCAGTCTGATGAGGCCATGATGGATTGCTGCCGACGACAGGCCAGCGTCAGGCCGTCAAGGTTAGACAAGCGAATTGAGAGCGGTTGCGCTTATAGATGGCGCGCCATTTAAAGCAAAACTGCGGACTCATACGCCGAGCGCAGTTGCTGCTGCCAACATGACCTTGGTCAATCTCAGCAAACTGCGTTCCAGCCAGCAAATAAGACAGTAGAAGAATGCTTGAGAGGCTTCACCGCGGGGCCTATCGCCGCGACGAGATGCATCACCGCATCAGAGGCTTAGTCGATTTTTCGGTATCCCATGGGCGTTTTGCCGGATGCGTCAAGATCCCATAAGCGCAGCCGGTCCTGCTTTCTCATCCAACATAGCATTAGCGCGTGTGACCTCGATCTGCTCGCAAATTGGCATATCGGCTTACAGCATTCGCTTGTTCGGCCGATCGCAGATTAGCATGGGATGACAGGAAGAGGACCGCGCCGACTACTAAGATCTCTTTCATAAATGCCGATGGCACGCTCACGTCGTTGTCCTATTTGTCTTCGGACCCAGCGCGGAGCTGACGCCAACGATCGCCTTCACGCGACGCAGTCAACGAAGTGATAGTCCCAGAAGGCTGCCGTGCAGCTTACGCAACGGTGCCAGGCGAGACAACGAAATTCGACGTCCTCGTGCGGGCAAACGGACCAGCAATTTGCTACCACATCTGTTCCATCACCGGTGGAGGCTGCACAAGGGGCATCGTGCCGCGATCACCTTGGCTTTCTACATCTTCGGCTTCTTGGCTTCGCGATAGCCGTTGCTGTCCCTTAGCCATGACGTCCATCTCCCAAGATGCGTTTCCTCGGCAGGCATCCTCGCGGCACAGAAATTTAGCAGCTGCCGCGCCTTGACGGCCGACTCCGATCAGGATGCGGCGCGCACCGTTGTCAATGCAATGTTCACCCGGGAGTCATTCGACTTGGCTTCACGCGCCAATCGGGCCGCCTTCAGGCGCTCGTGATTATCGTGCAGGAATTGCTGATCTTTCGCGTAATCGGTCATTGGCTTTTCTGCTCTCACTGCCTTGAACGCGTTGTTGGCTTCCCGCAGATGCCGGGCAGCCTTCGCTTCGCTTTTCGTCATGTTGTCTCCAGAAATTGGATCAGTGCCGGTCGGGGCTGGGACAGTGGTCATAGCACCCCAACATATTCGCCGGGAGCGGACCAGCGTGAACGCTCCGCTTCGCGCCAGATCTTTAGCGAGGTACCAGCGCGTTATGCAACGGCGAGCGGACGCTGCCTATAATTACAAACGCTTTCGCAGGACACGGGTTCCCGAGAGCGGGACACCCAGTCGAGATGAATGTGTCTGTTCTCACGGCAGCCTCAATGTTTAGTGCCCTCACTTCGATAGACGATCGATACGCAGAAAAGCCGTTCAGTCATCGAGCGCACTTCCACTGCCAAATCTGGACGACAGCCTTTGAATACGGATTCTCTGGCGATTCCGGTCAGCGTTTGCATCGCTTCAACTTCGGCAGCCTTTTGATCGGGCAGCCGCAGGCCCTCCTCATCGGCGAAGAACTCCCGGCCACTCTGGATGTCAAAGAAATAGCGTTCCATAGGAAGCACTCCGGTTCCGTGGCAGGCGGGAGCGCTCTCGGTCTCTCAGTCACCGACGCCTACGGGGACAAGCCTCGGCCGGTGATCGGACGACAATGCGCCAGCTCTAATTTTGTTGCCAGGGATTCTCGGGCCATTCGGATCTAAGCAGCGGCAACTGGATAGGCTGCGTCCATAAGGGCCGCAGAATCGAATTCGAGCCATCCAGCATGGACCCATCACCTGACTTGGGCAACGGATTGTTCCAACGTTTAGGCTATCAGACCCGTGGCTGCAGTTCCGGCGAATGCGCCCATTCATCCAGGTGGCAGGCGACATCGGTCTGACGGGTCTTATCAGCGCATCCCTTTCTGGTCCCGGCGGGAGCTTGGCGGCCTGGTCAAGAACCTCCTGGGACCACGCTGTTAGTCGCTCCTGCGTAGTCATTCTATTTACTCTGCCTACTCGCGGGAGCTGCCTGCGTCGTTGCCGGCATACTGAACTCAAAAATTGTCTCTTTGCCGCTCGAGACAGCCTTAAGCGTCCCGTCATGGGCTCGCGCAATTTCGGATGCGATGTAGAGACCGAGACCTAAACCTTGCTGGCTGGGACGGTCGCCGCGAGTGTAAGGCAGAAACAGGCTTTGCATCGCCTTATCCGAGATCGGTGTACCGTAGTTAGTCACTCTGAGGGTAAATCTTCCATCCCCCGTCTTCGCCGAAACAATGATTGGCTTGTCGATGTCGCCATAGGTGATCGCATTCCCGAGTAAATTGGAGAACAATTGGCTGATCTTGATGCGATCGCAACGAACCGGCTCGTTCAGGGCAATATCGGTCTCGATGTTAAGGCTTGGCCACGCCAGACGCATTTCGTTGATGACGTGTTCGATCACTGGGGTCAGTGGCTGGTTGGCGTCGGGCCTGATCGTCAATCCGCCGCCGAGGCGACCGCGGGCAAAGTCCATGATGTTGTCCACCAGACCCGCCATTCGCATCACGGATTTCTGGATTGATGCGACGATGTCTGGCGCTCGCTCGCTATTCGCATTGTTAAGGAGAACACGCATGCCGCCGGCTATTGACGCCAGCGGATTGCGGAGGTCGTGTCCCAAGACGCCGATAAACTGCTCGCGCAGCTCCGAGGTCTTTCGTTCATCAAGCAGATCGGCTCGGGTGCTTTTCAGATCCGCTTCAGCAGACTGCCGCCCTACCTCACTGGCCAGCAGGCTCTCCGACCTCGCGGCAAGGTCGGCTTGAGAGCGCTTGAAGCGCTCGTTGAGATCGAGCTGCGCAGCGATCAACTCCCCAAAGAGTCGAACGCTATCGACGATCTCAGGTCGATCTATTTCTCGCGGTCGCGGATCGATCGCGCAGAGCGTGCCCCAGATCTCTCCGTTCGCCCGCTTGATCGGAGCCGAGATGTAGCTTCTGAAACCGTAGATGTGCGGCGTGGGGTGATTGCAAAATCCGGCATCCGTCTCGACGTCATCGATGACAACCAGTTCGCCATGTTCGCGAATCTCATTGCAGATCGTCGTTTCGACGCGAAGCTCGCTCCCTTCCACAAGGCCGAAATCGATGCTGTCACGAACGGCACAGCACAACCATCGATCGCTCGTCACTCTGGCGACCGCTACAAAGCCCATGCCCGTGATTCGGGTTACGGCATCCAAAATTTTCGGGACAGCGTTGAGCTGTTGAACCGCGGTGACGTCGGCGCTGAGGTCGGTCATCATTGAATATATTCAGAGAGCATTGCGGTTCCAAGGCCAACGCCTAACGAGGTGAAATGTTCTGGGAACGATACTAACCCACGGCAGTTATTCGTGAACCTCAAGAGTAAAGTACCCCATTTGGTGGCTTACAAATTACTTGTTTTGATAGTCGAGGACGAGTTTCTCATTCGTCTGAACGCGGCTGAAATGGTGCGCGAGCTTGGTTTTGAGGTCCTGGAGGCCGTCGATGCTGATCATGCCATCGTGCTTTTGGAGACCACCGCGACATCGCGATCGTATTTACTGATATCCAGATGCCGGGCTCGGTGGACGGCCTGGGACTTCTCGCCATTATTCGCAACCGCTGGCCTCCGATCGCGCTGGTGGTCACTTCGGGCCAGATAGAACCTGCCGTCGAGGATCTTCCCGCCGGAGCCCGCTTCCTGGCCAAGCCCTATCTGCAACGGCAACTCGGCCAGCATCTCCATGCTCTGACCAGGTAGTGGGCCCCCGTCGTGTTACGCGCACCAGCAATTGAATTAGCTGAACCAGTATAGGCGTTTGGCCCGCGAACTACTGGAGATTGGGTTCTTTCGATTGAAGGTGCTGTCAAGGTGCGTGGAGCGGCCGGCGGGTGAACCCACCCGATTTAAAGACGCAATTCGCTGCCAATCTGCTGCGGCAGCAATAGGCCAAGATTCATCTGGCTTGTCGTCAGGAAAACTGCCATATGATGCGCATCACCGCGCGCTTCGTGGCTGTTATCGGTGACTGAGAGCTTATGCTCCCGCCTCAATCTAGTGAAGGCGGTAGAATGTCAAAATCCGACAACTTCAATATCCGTGAGTGGCTTGTGCCGCCGCTATTGGTGCCGGTCTTCCTCGCGCTGCTGATCGCGCTCGTAGCTATTCTGTAGCTGCAAGCGGCCAGCCGCCATGCGTTCAAAATGCGAATCGAATGCCTGGAACTGGTTGGGCCAAGGGAGCCGATAATGGCAAACACTGCAATCATCAGAGGTGCCTACAGAGTTCCGGCAATTTTCGTCGGCTTGAAGACAGGCCGGGACGATGCGCCTTTTGTTTTCGTGAGCGTCGGAGGTGAGGAGCGCCGTATGCGTTGCTCAGAGTGGGATACTCTTCCAATCTGGACCGGCGAGCGTCCTTCTTGGGTTACCAGAGGTGGATCGTGACGGGATCTTCGATATGAGCAGAATTCGATCCGCTAAGCCGACGGTGGCATTCCTGCTCGCTTCGACATTAAGCACATCTGCGTTCACCGCTTCCGCGACGGAACCGAATTGCAGTGCGATCGAGAGCACCAGTGCCCGCCTCTCCTGTTACGATGCGGCTTTTCCGCCAAAAGCCAGGAAGCCTGTCGAAACCGATAGTGCCTCGTCGTCAGGTTACAAGGACCCGTTCGTTGCGGAAGAGGCCCGAACCGCCGCAAAGCTGAAAAACATCTGCCGCGGTTGCTGAACTCCGCCGATCGAGCGGGCTTGTCCGATCATGTGCGCTCCTATTTGAGGATTCAGTTTGATGACCAACGAGGATATAGGAGGTCATCGGACGGGCCGCCCTCAAACAGCGCGTGCTGGCGCCCGGCCGCATCGCCGACCTTCTGAAGTCACTGATCGAGCGTCAGGCGGCAAAGAGCGAGTCCGCCGAGTGCCGGATGCTGGCTCTGCAGAAGGGTTGAGCGATTGCGAAGATCGCATGAAGCGGGCTTTACCGCTCGATTGAAGACGGCATCGTCGAGCTCGACGATATCCTGCGAGAGCGCACCGCTGCTCTGAGCTCAACGGGACCGGGCCAAAGTCGCTCTGGATCCTTCCTGCGCCCAACGCGGTAGGGCAGCCGCCGTCAATGCGGAGAAGATTGACGCATTCGCTCGGTTGATGAAGCTGGATGCGACTTCCAACACCCCCAAAGGCTATATCATTCGATCATCGATGCGGTCGAAGTCGACGATCAAAGGATCCGGATCATCGGCAGCAAGGATTCCTCCAGGCGGCCATGCTGGCAAACAGACCGAGAACGGAAATGTTCGTGGCTTTGTACGCGAACGGCGGCCCCGAAGAGAGTCAAACTCCTGACCCCAGATTCGTCTTGTGGTGAAGCGGGTCGAATGAGCATGCTCTTTGCAGATGGCTCGATTTGGTTGTCCGCGCGACATCAAGGATTCCCGGACAGCTCCCCGGTATCAGGCACCTTCCAAGCTATCAAGATGGCGAGCCCGATATCCAATGCTGAAAGTGCCTACGAACACACAAGTATTTCTGCTACGCTAAGCTTTGCTGACCCAGGTTTCTCTGCGAGTGCGCGCGCGAGAATACGCTTGCGTGCGATGCGGGACACTCAACATGCAATGAGAGCGTCGTTTTCTTTGGTCGCGAGGAGAGGCAACATCGCTGAAATGCGCGACTGCCAGCGCAACGCCGAAGAAACCCAGCGAGCCTGCCACCATGGGTGCACCAACAAACCGTCGAAGCGAAATTGCTCCCAACGATCCAATTCGGCTGTCCACCGCAGCTTCGCTGGCATTTCCCGATGGCTCGATGACGAGTTCTGGGCTTCGCAAGGAAGCTTTGCGTGGTCGCCTTATTATCGAGCGCATCGCCGGTAAGGATTTTACGACGCTGGCCCATATCGAGCGTATGAGGGAGCTATGCCGCGTATCAGCAAAGGCCCTAGACTCTACAAACGCAAGGCTAAGAGAAGAAACGGACGCCTCATCGCCAACGCCGTCTGGACCATCCGCGATGGAGATCGCGAGGTTGCCACAGGAGTCTTTGCGAGCGAAGCTGAACGAAAGCCGCCGAAAGCCGCTGAAGATGCCCTCGTAAGGTATATCACTTCGAAGTACCGTCCCCCGCGGCGCGTTCGTGATATCGAAGACATTGACGTCGCCGATGTGCTTGCAATCTATCACGCCCATCGGGAGGCGATTTACATCGAGCGAGGCTCGCCGCAGTCTGAAGTGACCGAGTTCGCCGACCGGATCGGTCGTCTCAACGACTTCTTTGGCGGGAAGATGTTAGCCGAGGTGAATGCGCAGACTTGCGGGCAGTATGTCAAAGTCCGCGGTCGACCCGGAGGGGCCCGTCGCGACCTGGAAGATCTACGTGCAGCAATCAATCACCATGCAAGGGAAGGTCTGCATCGCGGTTTGGTTCGCGTCGCGCTTCCCGCACGAGGTGCAGGTCGTGATCGATGGCTGACTCGCAACGAAGCAGCAGCATTGTTATGGGCATGTTGGCGCTACCGCGAAATCCAGACACGGCATCGCGGACCTCACAAGAATCAAAAGATTGAAACCAGCAAGCGCCCGCTTCGCCATATCGCGCGCTTTATTCTGATCGGCCTATATACCGGCACCCGGGCCGGCGCCATCGCATCCGCGTCGCCCTACCGAGAAAAGGGCCGATCATATGTCGATCTTGAAAACGGCATCTTTTATCGGCTGGCCCAGGGACGGCGTCCAACCAAGAAGCGGCAGCCGCCGGCACCAATCCCTAACCGGTTGCTTGCCCACATGCGCCGCTGGGTCAGGACGGGCGCCATCGAATCGCACTTTGTCGAGTTCAACGGCGCGGCGGTCAAATCCGTCAAGTCGGGCTTCCGAAGCGCCGTTGGACTCGCCAGGCTATCCACGGACGCCGGAAAGGTCACTCCGCATACGTTGAGGCACACGGCCGCGACCTGGCTGATGCAGCGCGGCGCAGATCCATGGAAGTCAGCTGGGTTTCTTGGGATGTCTGTCGAGGTATTGCTCAATACCTACGGCCACCAACACCCGGAATTCTTGCGCGAGGCGGCAGTTGCCATCACGACGAAACCAAACAAGAACATCGTATCTGGGGTTGATCGCGGGGTTGACTTGGCCGCGTATCGTGAAAGAAGACGAAAAGCTTAAGAAAATCATGGTCGGAGTGGCAGGATTCGAACCTGCGACCCCTGCGTCCCGAACGCAGTGCTC
>OEIU01000179.1_pt1 | contig 64749 bp, 76 predicted proteins | sample 1539221 | NCBI WGS metagenome assembly OEIU01 (sample SAMN03792071, study PRJEB22550) | activated sludge metagenome | feature: wastewater treatment plant; material: activated sludge; isolation source: Wastewater treatment plant of a petroleum refinery complex | place: Argentina: Zarate | collected...
GCCCCGCCCCGGGGGCGGCCCCCCCCCCCCCCCCGCAAAATCCCCTCGTGCGCGGGCCGCCGAAGGGCGGCGGCCCAAACACCACCGGCCACAGCCCCCCCCGCCACATCGGCGGTGGACACAAGCGCGCCTACCGCGTGATCGACTTCCGTCGCCACGACAAGGACGGCGTGCCGGCCAAGGTCGCGCACATCGAGTACGACCCGAACCGCACGGCGCGCATCGCGCTCCTGCACTACGCCGACGGCGAGAAGCGCTACATCCTCGCGCCGCGCGGCCTCGAGCAGGGCATGACCGTCGAGAACGGTCCGGGTGCTGACATCAAGCCGGGCAACACGCTGCCGCTGCGCAACATCCCGACCGGTACGGTCATCCACGCCGTCGAGCTCAAGCCCGGTGGCGGTGCGAAGATCGCCCGCTCGGCCGGTGTCCGCGTCCAGCTCGTCGCCAAGGACGGCCCCTACGCGCAGCTGCGCATGCCGTCCGGTGAGATCCGCAACGTCGACGTCCGCTGCCGTGCCACGGTCGGCGAGGTCGGCAACGCCGAGCAGTCGAACATCAACTGGGGCAAGGCCGGCCGCATGCGCTGGAAGGGCAAGCGCCCGACCGTCCGCGGTGTCGTCATGAACCCCGTCGACCACCCGCACGGTGGTGGTGAGGGTCGCACCTCCGGTGGCCGCCACCCGGTGAGCCCCTGGGGTCAGCCCGAGGGCCGCACCCGCCGCCCCGGCAAGCCGAGCGACAAGCTCATCGTCCGTCGCCGTCGTACTGGCAAGAAGCGCTGAGGAGCCTGACACATGCCTCGTAGCCTGAAGAAGGGCCCCTTCATCGACGACCACCTCCAGAAGAAGGTGGACGCCCAGAACGAAGCGGGCACCAAGAACGTCATCAAGACCTGGTCGCGCCGTTCGGTCATCAGCCCGGACATGCTCGGCCACACCTTCGCCGTCCACGACGGCCGCAAGCACACCCCGGTGTTCGTCACCGAGGCGATGGTCGGCCACAAGCTCGGCGAGTTCGCACCGACCCGCACCTTCAAGGGTCACGTGAAGGACGACAAGAAGGGGCGTCGGCGCTGATGGCCACCGAGAACACCGTCACCGAGTCGCGGGCGGTCGCGCGTCACACGCGCATCACCCCGATGAAGGCCCGCCGGGTCGTCGACCTCATCCGTGGCAAGAACGCCACCGAGGCCGTGTCGGTCCTGCGCTTCGCCCCCCAGGCGGCGAGCGAGCAGGTCCTCAAGGTCCTCGAGTCCGCGATCGCCAACGCCCGCGTCAAGGCCGACCAGACGGCCGAGCGGTTCGACGAGCGCGAGCTCGTCGTCGCCGCGGCCTTCGTCGACGAGGGCCCGACGATGAAGCGGTTCCGTCCGCGCGCCCAGGGCCGCGCCGGCCGCATCAACAAGCGCACGAGCCACATCACGGTGGTCGTCGCGCCCCAGCCCGCCAAGACCACGAACGGAGGCACCCGCTGATGGGCCAGAAGGTCAACCCGCACGGCTTCCGTCTGGGCATCACGACGGAGCACAAGAGCCGCTGGTTCGCCGACTCCACCAAGGAGGGTCAGCGCTATCGCGACTACGTCAAGGAGGACGTGGCGATCCGCAAGCTCATGTCCACGGGCATGGACCGCGCCGGTATCGCCCGGGTCGACATCGAGCGCACGCGTGACCGCGTCCGCGTCGACATCCACACCGCGCGTCCCGGCATCGTCATCGGCCGCCGCGGCGCCGAGGCCGACCGCATCCGCGGCGAGCTCGAGAAGCTCACCGGGAAGCAGGTCCAGCTCAACATCCTCGAGGTGAAGAACCCCGAGGTCGAGGCCCAGCTCGTCGCGCAGGGCATCGCCGAGCAGCTGTCGGCCCGCGTCTCGTTCCGTCGCGCCATGCGCAAGGGCATGCAGTCCGCCACGCGCGCCGGCGCCAAGGGCATCCGCGTCCAGGTCTCCGGCCGCCTCGGCGGCGCGGAGATGAGCCGCACCGAGTTCTACCGCGAGGGTCGCGTGCCGCTGCACACGCTCCGCGCGCAGATCGACTACGGCCTGTACGAGGCCAAGACCACGTTCGGGCGCATCGGCGTCAAGGTGTGGATCTACAAGGGCGACATGACCGCTCGCGAGCTCGCGGCCCAGCAGGCCACCGCTCCGCGCCAGGGTCGTGGACCGCGTCGTGACGGCGCCGACCGTCCGGCCCGTGCCCGCCGCACCGAGGCCCCCGCCGCCGCGCAGGCGCCGGCTGCCCAGGCTCCGGCCGAGCAGGCCGCGGCCGCTCCGAGCACCGAGGAGTCCTGAGCCATGTTGATTCCCCGTCGAGTCAAGCACCGCAAGCAGCACCACCCCGGCCGGTCCGGGATGGCCAAGGGCGGTACGACCATCGCGTTCGGCGACTACGGCATCCAGGCCCTCGAGCCCGCCTACGTCACGAACCGCCAGATCGAGTCGGCGCGTATCGCGATGACCCGCTACATCAAGCGTGGCGGAAAGGTCTGGATCAACATCTACCCGGACCGTCCGCTCACCAAGAAGCCCGCCGAGACCCGCATGGGCTCCGGCAAGGGCTCGCCCGAGTGGTGGATCGCGAACGTCAAGCCGGGTCGTGTCATGTTCGAGCTCTCCGGTGTCCCGGAGGACGTCGCGCGCGAGGCGATGCGCCTCGCGATGCACAAGCTGCCGATGAAGTGCCGCTTCGTCCGGCGTGAGGGTGGTGACTTCTGATGGCAGTCGGTTCCCAGGACCTGACCCCCAAGGAGCTGCGTGGCTTCGAGGACGACCGTCTGGTCGACGAGCTGCGCAAGGCCAAGGAGGAGCTGTTCAACCTCCGGTTCCAGTCGGCCACCGGCCAGCTGGACAACCACGGCCGGCTCCGTGCCGTCCGCAAGGACATCGCCCGGATCTACACCGAGATGCGTGAGCGCGAGCTCGGCATCGGCGTGAAGGGTGAGGCCAAGTGAGCGAGAAGAAGGACGAGACCGTGACCACCGTCGACCGCACCAACCGCAAGACCCGCCAGGGCTACGTGGTGAGCGACAAGATGGACAAGACCGTCGTCGTCGAGGTCGAGGACCGCGTCAAGCACGCGCTCTACGGCAAGGTCATGCGCCGCTCGAGCAAGGTCAAGGCCCACGACGAGGGCAACGCCGCCGGCATCGGCGACCGCGTCCTCATCATGGAGACCCGGCCGCTGTCCGCGACGAAGCGCTGGCGCGTCGTCGAGATCCTCGAGAAGGCCAAGTAAGCCTCCGCCGCAAGGCAACCCAGTCAGTTCGGCCAGGCTCGCCCCCGGGTGAGAACCAGCACGACGAGTAGGAGTTAGACAGTGATCCAGCAGGAGTCGCGACTGCGTGTCGCCGACAACACCGGTGCGAAGGAGATCCTCTGCATCCGTGTTCTCGGTGGCTCCGGTCGCCGGTACGCCGGTATCGGCGACACCATCGTCGCCACCGTCAAGGACGCGATCCCCGGCGGGAACGTCAAGAAGGGCGACGTCGTCAAGGCGGTCATCGTCCGGACCACCAAGGAGCGCCGTCGTCCCGACGGTTCCTACATCAAGTTCGACGAGAACGCCGCGGTCATCCTCCGCAACGACGGTGACCCGCGCGGGACGCGCATCTTCGGCCCGGTCGGGCGCGAGCTGCGCGAGAAGAAGTTCATGAAGATCATCAGCCTGGCGCCGGAGGTGCTCTGACCATGGCCTCCAAGATCAAGAAGGGCGACACCGTCCAGGTGCTCGCCGGCAAGGACAAGGGCCTGACCGGCAAGGTCATCGCGGTCAACCGCGAGACCGGTCGCGTCACGGTCGAGGGCGTCAACCGGGTGACCCGGCACACGAAGGCCGGCGAGTCCAGCCGGGGCAGCCGCACCGGTGGGCTCATCGTCCAGGAGGCGCCGATCCACGTGAGCAACGTGGCGGTCGTCGACCCCTCGGACAAGAAGCCGACCCGGATCAAGACCCGCGTCGAGACCGTCGAGCGTGACGGCCGCCAGAAGGCGTCCCGTGTCCGCGTCGGCGTGCGCTCGGGCAAGGACCTGTGAGAGATATGGCGACAGACACCGCGACCAAGCCCCGCCTCAAGGCGCGCTACCAGGACGAGATCAAGAGCTCGCTCCGGGACCAGTTCGGCTACCCGAACGTCATGCAGGTTCCCGGCGTGACCAAGGTCGTCGTCAACATGGGCGTCGGCGACGCGGCCAAGGACAGCAAGCTCATCGAGGGGGCCGTGCGCGACCTCACGGCGATCACCGGCCAGAAGCCGGTCGTCACCAAGGCGCGCAAGTCCATCGCGCAGTTCAAGCTGCGCGAGGGCATGCCGATCGGTGCGCACGCGACGCTGCGCGGCGACCGCATGTGGGAGTTCCTCGACCGCCTCGTCACCACCGCGCTCCCGCGCATCCGTGACTTCCGCGGCCTCTCGCCGAAGCAGTTCGACGGGCGCGGCAACTACACCTTCGGTCTCACCGAGCAGTCGATGTTCCACGAGATCGACCAGGACCGCATCGACCGCGTCCGCGGCATGGACATCACGGTCGTCACGACCGCGACGAACGACGACGAGGGTCGTGCGCTGCTCAAGGCGCTCGGCTTCCCGTTCAAGGAGAACTGAGATGGCCAAGACCGCGCTCGTCAACAAGGCGAACAAGAAGCCGAAGTTCCAGGTCCGCGCCTACACGCGCTGCCAGCGCTGCGGCCGCCCGCACTCGGTCTACCGCAAGTTCGGCCTCTGCCGGATCTGCCTGCGGGAGATGGCCCACCGTGGCGAGCTCCCCGGCGTGACCAAGAGCAGCTGGTAAGTCCCTGACCCGCCGCCTCCGCGCGGCACCCCCATCCACAGACCATCTACATCGAAGGTCCGCCGGGATCCCCGGCAGAAACCGCGGTGAGAGAGGGCGGAGAAGCCCAATGACCATGACCGACCCGATTGCGGACATGCTGACCCGCGTCCGGAACGCCAACTCGGCGCACAAGGACGCAGTCTCCATGCCGTTCTCGAAGCTCAAGAGCCACATCGCCGAGATCCTCGAGGCCGAGGGCTACATCGCCGGCTGGACCGTCGAGGACGCCGAGGTGGGCAAGACCCTCACGGTGAACCTCAAGTACGGCCCCAACCGGGAGCGCTCCATCGCCGGCCTGCGCCGCGTGAGCAAGCCCGGCCTGCGCGTCTACGCCAAGTCCACCAACCTGCCCAAGGTGCTCGGTGGTCTCGGCGTCGCGATCATCTCGACGTCGTCCGGCCTGCTGACCGATCGTCAGGCCGCCAACAAGGGTGTGGGTGGGGAAGTCCTCGCCTACGTCTGGTAAGGGGAAGCAGACATGTCGCGTATCGGACGTCTCCCCGTCACCGTGCCCTCCGGTGTCGACGTGACCCTCAACGGTCAGACCGTCACCGTCAAGGGCCCCAAGGGCGAGCTGAGCCACACCGTGGCCGAGCCGATCACCGTCGAGCAGACCGACGGCGCGCTCGAGGTCAAGCGACCGGACGACGAGCGGGAGTCCCGCTCGTTGCACGGCCTGACCCGCTCGCTCATCAACAACATGGTCCTCGGGGTCACCGAGGGCTACGAGAAGAAGCTCGAGATCCACGGCACCGGTTACCGCGTGCTCGCCAAGGGCTCCAACCTCGAGTTCGCCCTCGGCTACTCGCACTCGATCACCGTCGAGCCGCCGGCCGGCATCACCTTCGCGGTGGAGAACCAGACCCGGTTCTCGGTCCAGGGCATCGACAAGCAGCTCGTCGGCGAGGTCGCCGCGAACATCCGCAAGCTCCGCAAGCCCGACCCGTACAAGGGCAAGGGCGTCCGCTACGCGGGCGAGCAGATCCGCCGCAAGGTCGGAAAGGCTGGTAAGTAACCGATGGCCATGATCGTCAAGCGCGCCAAGGGCAAGTCGGCCGCACGCACGCGCCGTCACACCCGCGTCCGCAAGCTGGTCAGCGGCACCGCCGCCCGGCCCCGTCTCGTCGTCTCGCGCTCCGCGCGGCACGTCTTCGTCCAGGTCGTCGACGACACCGTCGGCAAGACCGTCGCCTCGGCGTCGACCATGGAGGCCGACGTCCGCTCCCTCGAGGGTGACAAGCGCGAGAAGGCCAAGAAGGTCGGCGAGCTCGTCGCGGCTCGGGCCAAGGCCGCGGGTGTCGAGGCCGTCGTGTTCGACCGTGGCGGCAACAAGTACCACGGTCGCGTCGCCGCCATCGCGGACGGCGCTCGGGAAGGCGGGCTGGCCCTGTGAGCAACGCTGCCCGTACCACCACGAACGTCGAGAAGAGGAACATCTGATGCCAGGACCCCAGCGTCGAGGCACCGGGACCGGCGGCGCCGAGCGCGGCGACCGCCGTGGCAGCCGTGACGACCGTCGCGGCGGCCGCGACTCCCGCGAGGCCGAGAAGAACCAGTACCTCGAGCGCGTCGTGACCATCAACCGCGTCGCCAAGGTCGTCAAGGGTGGCCGTCGCTTCAGCTTCACCGCCCTCGTCGTCGTCGGCGACGGTGACGGCACCGTCGGCGTCGGCTACGGCAAGGCCAAGGAGGTGCCCGCGGCGATCGCCAAGGGTGTCGAGGAGGCGAAGAAGAGCTTCTTCCGCGTCCCGCGCATCCAGGGCACCATCCCGCACCCCGTCCAGGGTGAGGCCGCCGCCGGTGTCGTCATGCTCCGCCCCGCCAGCCCCGGTACCGGTGTCATCGCCGGTGGCCCGGTGCGCGCGGTGCTCGAGTGCGCCGGCATCCACGACGTGCTGTCCAAGAGCCTCGGCTCGGACAACGCGATCAACATCGTCCACGCGACCGTCGAGGCCCTCAAGGGCCTGGAGCGCCCGGAGGCCGTCGCGGCCCGCCGTGGCCTCCCGGTCGACCAGGTCGCCCCGGCCGCGATGCTCCGCGCCCAGGCCGCCGGCCTGGCCGAGGCGAAGGCCGGTGCGTGATGGGGCGGCTCAAGGTGACCCAGACCCGGTCCGGGATCGGTGGGAAGCAGAACCAGCGCGAGACGCTGCGCTCCCTCGGTCTGAAGCGCATCGGCGACGTCGTCGTCAAGGAGGACCGTCCCGAGATCCGCGGGATGGTCAAGACGGTTCCGCACCTCGTGACCGTCGAGGAGGTTGAGTGAGCATGGCCGACACCACGAAGGCCGCGAAGGCCGCTGCGTCCGACGGCGCCCCGGCGCTCAAGGTGCACCACCTGCGCCCGGCGCCCGGCGCCAAGTCCGCCAAGATCCGCGTCGGTCGCGGTGAGGGTGGCAAGCGCGGCAAGACCGCCGGTCGCGGCACCAAGGGCACCAAGGCCCGCTACCAGGTGCCCGCCGGCTTCCAGGGCGGCACCACGCCGCTGCACATGCGGTTCCCGAAGCTGCGCGGCTTCAAGAACCCGTTCAAGACCGAGTACCAGGTCGTCAACCTCGACAAGCTCTCGTCGCTCTACCCGCAGGGTGGCGCCGTGACCGTCGAGGACCTGGTCGCCAAGGGCGCCGTCCGCGACGGCTTCCCGGTCAAGGTGCTCGGCACCGGCGAGATCAGCGTCGAGGTCGCCGTCACGGCGCACGCGTTCTCCGCCAGCGCCAAGGAGAAGATCGAGGCGGCGGGCGGCTCGGCGACGACCGCCTGACGCCCACGATGACCGCGTGTCGCAGGGCCGGCTCCGGAGAGAACCCCGGGGCCGGCCCTGCGCCGCGTTCACCCCACCCGTCGGTCACGGCGCCGCCGCGACCACCGGGTATGTTGTGACGGATCGCTGACGACGCGGCCACCATCCTCGGCCGCCACCTACGGAGGACCCTGTGCTCACCGCTTTCGGCCGCGCGTTCAAGACGCCCGACCTGCGCAGGAAGCTGCTCTTCACGCTGGCCATCATCGTGGTGTTCCGGCTCGGCTCCCACGTGCCGACGCCCGGCGTCAGCTACCCGCTGGTGCAGAAGTGCATCTCGGGCGCCGACAACAGCAACCAGCTGCTCGGCCTGATCAACCTCTTCAGCGGCGGCGCGCTGCTCCAGCTGTCGATCTTCGCGCTCGGGATCATGCCGTACATCACGGCGAGCATCATCATCCAGCTGCTCACCGTGGTCATCCCGCGCTTCGAGGCCCTCAAGAAGGAGGGCCAGGCCGGGCAGACGAAGATGACGCAGTACACGCGCTACCTGACGATCGGGCTGGCGATCCTCCAGAGCTCGACGCTCATCACCTTCGCGCAGAACCCCGCGACGCTGTTCAACAACCCGTCGTGCACGAACATCCTCACGGACACCTCGATCGTCACCATCCTCATCATGGTGCTGACGATGACGGCGGGCACCGGGATGATCATGTGGCTCGGTGAGCTCATCACCGACAAGGGCGTCGGCAACGGCATGTCGCTCCTCATCTTCACCTCGATCGCGGCGCGCTTCCCGGTCTCGCTCTGGGACATCAAGCAGCGCGCGGGCTGGGGGACCTTCCTCGTCGTCATCGCCCTCGGACTCGTCGTCATCGCGCTCGTCGTCTTCGTCGAGCAGAGCCAGCGGCGCATCCCGGTCCAGTACGCGAAGCGGATGGTCGGCCGGCGGGTCTACGGCGGGACCTCGACCTACATCCCGCTAAAGGTCAACATGGCGGGCGTCATCCCGGTCATCTTCGCGAGCTCGCTGCTCACGCTGCCGACGCTCGTCGCCCAGTTCAACCAGGGCGCCAACGGCATCAACGCCGGCTGGGTCGACTGGATCCAGAACTACCTGACCCGCGGCGACCACCCCATCTACATGGCCCTCTACACCGGGCTCATCCTTTTCTTCACGTTCTTCTACGTGTCGATCACGTTCAACCCGACCGAGGTCGCCGACAACATGAAGAAGTACGGCGGCTTCATCCCGGGTATCCGCGCCGGGCGACCCACGGCCGAGTACCTCAACTACGTCCTGACCCGGATCACCGTGCCGGGCGCGATCTACCTCGCGCTCATCTCGCTCCTCCCGCTCGTCGCGCTGGTCCTCGTCAACGCCAACCAGAACTTCCCGTTCGGTGGAACCTCGATCCTCATCATCGTCGGGGTGGGGCTCGAGACCGTGAAGCAGATCGAGGCCCAGCTGCAGCAGCGCCACTACGAAGGGTTCCTCAGGTAATGCCTCCCCAGGAAGTTCTGCCCACGATGACCGTGGGACCCGCTCCGCTCCGCTCCCCCAGATACTTCCCGGGGGCCCCGGCATGATGCGCCTCATCATCCTCGGGCCGCCCGGTGCCGGAAAGGGCACTCAGGCGTCCCGGATCGCCGAGCACTTCGGCATCCCCGCGATCTCCACCGGGGACATCTTCCGGGCCAACATCAAGAACGAGACCGAGCTCGGCCAGCAGGTCAAGGAGATCCTCGCATCCGGCGGGTACGTCTCCGACGAGATCACCAACGCCATCGTCGAGGACCGCCTCGGCCAGGACGACTGCGCACGGGGCTTCCTCCTGGACGGCTACCCGCGCACCCTCGCCCAGGTCGAGGCCCTCGACGCGATGCTCGCCGGGCGCGGGGCGGCGCTCGACCGCGTCCTCGAGCTCCGGGTCGACGACGACGTCGTCGTGGGTCGGCTGCTGGGGCGGGCCGAGGTCGAGGGTCGCGCCGACGACACCGAGGAGGTCATCCGGGAGCGGATGGCCATCTACCACCGCGAGACCCGGCCGTTGTCGGACACCTACCGCGAGCGCGGGCTGCTCGTCGAGGTCGACGGCGACGGCGAGGTCGAGGCCGTGACCGAGCGGATCACCTCCGCCCTCACCTGACGCAGCTGCACTGCAGCAGGCTGCTCACCCGTCGAGTGAGCAGAACACGCCGTGTGCGCCGACGTGCATGCGGCGTGTTCTGTTCACTCGACGGGTGCTGTGGACAAGTCCGCGGGGCATGCGGCCGATCGGGGCACGCTCCGCAGGATGCGACCGCCACCCCTGCCCGAACCGTTGGGCTCGCGTCCCTTCAGCACCGCTGAGGCGCGCGAGGCGGGTCTCGCGCCGGGGCGGCTCCGTCGCACGGACCTCGTCCACCCGACCCGAGGTGCCCACGTCCGATCCGTCCCGATCGAGCTGGTCGACCGGGCGCAGGCCTTCGCGGCCGGTCTACCTCCCGAGCGCGCCTTCTCCCACCTCACTGCGGCGGCCCTTCTCGGGCTACCGCTCCCGAAGGATGTGGAACTCCTCGCACACACCGGGCCGCTGCACGTGATGGCGCCCACGGCCGCCGGCCAGGCCCGACGCGTCGGCTGCCTCGGTCACCGTGGGCTCGAGAGCCGCGAGACCGTCACCGTGCACGGTGTCCGCGTCGTTGCCGCCGCGGACACGTGGTGCGACTTCGGCGAGCTCGGTCGGCGGTTCTCGGTCGACGACCTCGTCGTCGCGGGCGATGCCGTCGTGGCATCGGTGCGGACAGGGACCTCCGACGCCCAGTGGATGCTCCGACGCCCGCTCGAGGCCCGGGTCCGACCCCGGGGCAAGCGCCGGCTGTCGGAGGCGCTCGTGCTCGTCCGGCCCGGGGTGCGCTCGCCGATGGAGTCACGGGCGCGGCTGATGTTCGGCCGTGCGGGCTTCCCCGAGCCGGAGGTGAACGCCATCCTGACCGACCGTGCGGGTGAGTTTCTCGGGGAGGGGGACCTCGTGTGGCGTGCCCAGCGGGTCGTCGGCGAGTACCAGGGCGCGGACCACGCATCGCGCAGGAGGCGGAGCATGGACACCTCGCGCCGTCACGCCCTGCGCGACGAGGGATGGATGGTCGAGGAGATCTGGGCCGAGGACGTCCTCGTCGGTGGCCGGCGAACGGCCTGCCTCGTTCGCTTCGCCGCCGCGCTCGGCCTGGAACCCGGCTCTTGGACTCTGTAGTACCCGTCGAGTGAGCAGAACACGCCGTATGCGGCTGCGTGCATACGGCGTGTTCTGTTCACTCGACGGGTGAGGGCGCGCGGATGGGGGTGGGGGCGGCGCGGGTAGGGTGCGCGCCATGGGACTGTTCAGCCGTGACCGGTGCGAGGGGAAGACGCCCGAGCAGCTCGCGATGATGCGCACCGCGGGCCTGCTCGTCGCGCGCACCCTCGAGCTCGTCGCGAGGCAGGTCCGGCCGGGGATGACCACGCTCGACCTCGACACCCTCGCCGAGACGCACATCCGCGACCACGGCGGCATCCCGAACTTCCAGCTCGTCCCGGGCTACCGGCACACGCTGTGCACGAGCGTCAACGACGAGATCGTCCACGGCATCCCCGGCTCCCGGGTCCTCGAGGCCGGCGACCTCCTCTCGGTCGACTGCGGCGCCGAGGTGGCCGGCTGGAACGGCGACGCCGCGCTCCCCCTCGTCGTCGGTGGCCCCGAGGCCGCCCGCCCCGAGGACCTCGAGCTGAGCGAGGACACCGAGACCTCGCTGTGGGCCGGCATCGCGGCGCTGCGCGTCGACCGGCCGCTCTACGACGTCGGCGCGGCCGTCGAGGACTCGCTGACCGACTCCAGCACCCGCCGCGGTCGCGAGTACGGCATCGTCGAGGACTACGTCGGCCACGGCATCGGCACCTCGATGCACATGGACCCGCAGGTGCCGAACTACCGCGTCGACGGCCGCAGCCCGAAGGTGTGCGACGGGCTGACCATCGCCATCGAGCCGATGGTCACGCTCGGCGACCAGGACAACACGATCCTCGAGGACGAGTGGACCGTCGTGACGCGCGACGGCTCGCGCGCGGCGCACTGGGAGCACTCGGTCGCCGTCACCGAGGCGGGCACCTGCGTGCTCACCGCCCTCGACGGCGGACGTGAGCGCCTCGCCACCCTCGGCGTCCCGTTCGCCGACATCACCCCGGCCTGACCCCCACCGGCCCCGGTCCCACGGGTGACCGATCTCTCGGTGATCGACCCCCGCACCGCTGGCTAGGGTTGAGGGTGGACCGGACCACCGACCAAGGGGAGTGCCCGATGACGACGGCGTCGCCTCCGACCGAGCCGATGGCGCTCGCCGCCGGCTTCGAGCCCCGCACCCGCGAGGACTGGCAGCGGCTGGTCGCGGACGTGCTGAACAAGCGCCGCGCCGACGACGACCGGATCGCGCCGGAGGCCGCCGAAGCCGCCCTCGTCACCGCCCTCGACGGCGGCCTGAGCACCCGCGGCCTCTACCTGCGCGAGGACCGCGCCGGCCACCCGCTCGGCCTGCCGGGCGCGATGCCGTTCACCCGTGGCCGGGCCGTCCGCGACGGCAGGCTGCCGTGGGACGTCCGCCAGCTGCATGACGACCCGGACGTCGCGCGGACGCGCGCCGCGGTCCTCGACGACCTCGAGCACGGTGTGACGTCGGTGTGGCTGCACGTCGGCGACGAGGGTGTCGCGACCACGGACCTCGCCGAGGTGCTCGCCGAGGTCCGGCTCGACCTCGCGCCGGTCGTCGTCTCCTCGTTCAGTGACCAGCCCGGCGCGGCCCGGGCGCTCCTCGACGTCGTCGGCGACCGCCCGTCGGTCGGCGGCAACCTCGGCCTCGACCCGGTCGGCGCCGCCCTGCGCACCGGGACCGAGCCCGACCTCGCCCCGCTCGCCGGGCTCGTGCGCGCGCTCGACGGCCGCGCGGGCTGGCGGGCGCTCACCGTCGACGCCCGCGTGCTCCACGACGCCGGCGCGAGCGAGGTCGACGCGCTCGCCGTGGCCGTGGCCACCGGCGTCGAGTACCCGCGCCACCTCGAGGCGGAGGCCATCCACCCCGTCACCGCGTTCGGGCACGTCGAGCCGCGGGTCCCGGCGACCGCCGACCAGTTCCTCACCGCCGCCGTGCTCCGCGCCCTGCGCCGGGTCTGGGCGCGGGTCGGGGAGGCGCTCGACGTCCCCGCAGCCGACCGCGGCGCCCGCACGCACGCGGTGACCAGCCTGCGGATGGCCAGCCGTGAGGACCCCTTCGTCAACGTCCTGCGCAACACCCTGGCCACGTTCGGCGCATCGATCGGCGGCGCGGACGCCATCACCGTCCTGCCGCACGACACCGTCGCCGGTCTCCCGGAACGGTTCTCGCGCAGGCTCGCCCGCAACACCCAGATCCTGCTCGCCGACGAGTCGAACGTGGGGCGCGTCACCGACCCCGGCGGCGGCTCGTGGTACCTCGAGTCGCTCACCGACGAGGTCGCCGAGCGGGCGTGGACGCGTTTCCAGGAGGTCGAGCGGGCCGGGGGAGTACGCGCAGCCCTCCGCGACGGCCTGCTGCGCGACTGGGTCGACACCGCCACGACGGAGCGAGAACGGCTCATCGCCACACGCCGCCGCCCGCTCACCGGGGTCTCGATGTTCCCCAACCTCGCCGACACCGTGCCCGAGCGGCGGCCACGTCGCGCCGTCGCCACGAGCGCCGACGGGTTCGAGCCCCGCCGCGACGCCGCCGCCTTCGAGGCCCTGCGCGACCGGGCCCGCACCCTCGACACCCCGGCGGTCACCGTCCGCACCCTCGGCGCCCAGCGCGACTTCGGCGCCCGTCAGGGCTTCGTGACCAACCTCCTCGCCGCGGGTGGCATCGCCGCCACGGACGACGCCACCCCGGTCGCCGTCCTCGCGAGCAGCAGGGGCCAGTACGCGGCGGCGGGTCGCGAGGCGGTCGAGGAGCTGCGCGCCGCCGGCGCCACCCACGTCCTCGTCGCCGGCCGGGCCACCGAGCTCGGCGACGCCGCCGACACCGTCGACGGCGAGGTGTACGACGGGATGGACGTCGTCGCGCTCCTCACCGACCTGCTCGACCGGCTCGGCGCGCCGGCGGAGGGAGAGACCCGATGAGCACCGTCCCCGACTTCACGACGCTCGACCTCGGGCCGGGCACCCCCGAGCCGGCCGACCTGCCGGCGGGCGAGCCGTGGCTCACGCCGGAGCAGGTCCCGGTGGCGCCCGCCTACCCCGCGCACGACCTCGGGGGGCTGGACTTCCTCGACACGGTGCCCGGTGCGCCGCCGTTCCTGCGCGGCCCGTACCCGACGATGTACACGACCCAGCCGTGGACGATCCGCCAGTACGCCGGGTTCAGCACGGCCGAGGAGTCCAACGCGTTCTACCGGCGCAACCTCGCGGCCGGCCAGAAGGGCCTGTCGGTCGCGTTCGACCTCGCGACCCACCGCGGCTACGACTCCGACCACCCGCGGGTCGCCGGCGACGTCGGGATGGCCGGCGTGGCCATCGACTCGATCTACGACATGCGCACGCTCTTCGACGGCATCCCGCTCGACCAGATGTCGGTGTCGATGACGATGAACGGCGCCGTCGTGCCGATCCTCGCGCTCTACGTCGTCGCGGCCGAGGAGCAGGGGGTGAAGGCGGAGCAGCTGACCGGGACCATCCAGAACGACATCCTCAAGGAGTTCATGGTCCGCAACACCTACATCTACCCGCCCGAGCCGTCGATGCGGATCATCAGCGACATCTTCGCGTTCACGAGCCAGGAGATGCCGCGGTTCAACTCGATCTCGATCTCCGGGTACCACATGCAGGAGGCCGGGGCGACGCAGGATCTCGAGCTGGCGTACACCCTCGCCGACGGCGTCGAGTACCTGCGGGCCGGGACGGCGGTCGGCCTCGACGTCGACCGGTTCGCCCCCCGGCTGTCCTTCTTCTGGGCGATCGGGACGAACTTCTACATGGAGGTCGCGAAGATGCGGGCCGCACGCCTGCTCTGGGCGCGCCTCGTCCGGGCCCAGGGGGCGAGCAACCCGAAGTCGCTCAGCCTGCGCACGCACAGCCAGACCTCGGGCTGGAGCCTCACCGCCCAGGACGTCTTCAACAACGTGGTCCGCACCTGCATCGAGGCGATGGCCGCCACCCAGGGGCACACCCAGAGCCTGCACACGAACGCCCTCGACGAGGCGATCGCGCTGCCCACCGACTTCTCGGCCCGGATCGCGCGCAACACCCAGCTCGTGCTCCAGCAGGAGTCCGGCACGACGCGCACCATCGACCCGTGGGCCGGCTCCGCGTACGTCGAGCGGCTCACCCACGACCTCGCCCGGCGGGCCTGGGAGCACATCGAGGAGGTCGAGGCGGCCGGCGGGATGGCGAAGGCGATCGAGGCCGGCATCCCGAAGATGCGGATCGAGGAGGCCGCGGCCCGCACCCAGGCCCGCATCGACTCCGGTCACCAGCCGGTCATCGGCGTCAACACCTACCCCGTCGACGAGGACGAGCCGATCGAGGTCCTCAAGGTCGACAACGCCGCCGTCCGGGCCAGCCAGACCGCCAAGCTCGAGCGGCTGCGCGCCGAGCGCGACGAGGAGGCCTGCCGGGCCGCGCTCGCCCGGATGACCGAGGCCGCGCGCGCCGGCTCCGACGGCACCCCCGCGACCAACCTGCTGGCGCTGGCCATCGACGCCGCGCGGGCCAAGGCGACCGTCGGCGAGATGTCGACCGCGATGGAGGAGGCGTTCGGTCGCTACACCGCCCAGATCCGTACCATCGGGGGCGTGTACAGCGCCGAGGCGGGGGAGGACGCGACCGTCCGCGAGGCCCAGGCCGCGGTCGAGGCGTTCGAGGAGGAGCAGGGCCGGCGCCCGCGCATCCTCGTCGCGAAGATGGGCCAGGACGGCCACGACCGCGGCCAGAAGGTCATCGCGACCGCGTTCGCCGACCTCGGGTTCGACGTCGACGTGGGCCCGCTGTTCCAGACGCCCGAGGAGGTCGCCCGCCAGGCCGTCGAGGCCGACGTCCACGTCGTCGGGGTCAGCTCCCTCGCCGCGGGCCACCTCACCCTCGTGCCCGCGCTGCGCAAGGCGCTCGACGACCTCGGCCGCCACGACCTGATGATCGTCGTCGGCGGTGTCATCCCCGACCAGGACCACGAGGCCCTGCGCGCGGCCGGTGCCGACGCCATCTACCCGCCGGGCACGGTGATCAGCCGGGCCGCGGTCGACCTCGTCCGCGAGCTGCGCGAGCGGCTCGGGTGAGGCCGGTCGACGTCGAGGACCTCGTCGCGGGGGTCCGCGCGGGCTCGCGCCAGCACGTGGCGCGGGCCATCACCCTCCTCGAGTCGCGGCGTCCGGAGCACCGCGAGCAGGCCCGCCGTCTGCTCGCCGCCCTCGCCGACCGCACCGGCCACGCGGTGCGGGTCGGGGTCAGCGGCGTGCCCGGCGCCGGCAAGTCGACCTTCATCGACGCCCTCGGTCTGCGGCTCCTCGAGCAGGGACACCGGGTGGCCGTCGTCGCCGTCGACCCCAGCTCGCGCCGCACCGGTGGCTCGATCCTCGGCGACCGCACCCGGATGGCTCGGCTCGCCGCCTCCGACGACGCCTTCGTCCGGCCGAGCCCCTCGGGCCGGCACCTCGGCGGGGTGGCACGGGCCACCCGGGAGTCGATGCTCGTCCTCGAGGCGGCCGGCTTCGACGTCGTCATCGTCGAGACGGTCGGGGTGGGGCAGAACGAGATCGCCGTCTCCGAGATGGTCGACACCTTCCTCCTGCTCACGCTCGCCCGGGCCGGCGACCAGCTCCAGGGCATCAAGCGGGGCATCCTCGAGCTCGCAGACGTCATCGCCGTCAACAAGGCCGACGGCGACGGTGAGACTCCCGCGAAGGCCGCCGCCCGCGACCTCATGGGGGCGATGCGGCTCATGCTGCCGGGTCGCGACGTGCGTCGGCCGCCGGTGCTCACCTGCTCGGCGCTGACCGGCGCCGGGCTCGACGAGGTGTGGGAGGCGGTGCTCGAGCACCGGGCCTACCTCGAGGAGCACCACTCGCTGGCCACCCGCCGGGCCCAGCAGCAGGAGGACTGGATGTGGGCCCTGGTCGACGCCGAGCTGACCGACGGCGTCCGCGGCGCGCCGTCGGTGCGGGCGCAGCGGGCGGCCCTCGAGGCGGCGGTACGCTCGGGGGAGACGAGTGCCGTGGAGGCCGCCGCCCGCGTCCTCGAGCTCTATGCACACGACCTGCGGGTCGGTGAGCAGGACGGATGACCCATCGTCCGTACGGATGATGCCCCGCTGGCCGCTCGTCCGGTCCCGCCCTGTCCGAACCGCCATCCGGGACCCGTGGTGCTGGCGGGACGGTCGGGAGGACGGGAGAGTCGTTCACGCACCCGGTGAAGCGGACCCCAGCGGTCCCGCCCCTGTCCACCGGGAGCGGAGACGGGAGCCCACCCCTGCACCGGGCCCTCGACTCCTCACACAGCCCACCGGGCCGGCCACCCCCTGCATCGGCCGGCCCGGTGGCTTGTGTCCGGGCCCGGGGGGCGGCGTCCGCGGATTTCGTGATGTGCCCCCTCCTCGCGTACCATTGAACGTCGGTCACGTGTGCGCTCCTCCGCATGGGTGGAGCACCTCGGGGCCGATTTCCATGGGTGGTCCAACCCCACGACGGGCTGCCCACCAAGCGGATTGAGAGGGTATGGCCAAGAAGGACGGCGTCATCGAGATCGAGGGCACGATCGTCGAGGCTCTCCCGAACGCGATGTTCCGGGTCGAGCTCACGAACGGTCACAAGGTGCTCGCGCACATCTCCGGCAAGATGCGACAGCACTACATCCGGATCCTCCCCGAGGACCGTGTGGTGGTCGAGCTGAGCCCGTACGACCTGACTCGCGGCCGCATCGTCTTCCGCTACCGCTGAGACACACCTCGACGAGACAGCAAAGGCGACATGAAGGTTCAGCCGAGCGTCAAGAAGATCTGTGACAAGTGCAAGGTGATCCGCCGCAACGGGCGGGTCATGGTGATCTGCGAGAACCTGCGCCACAAGCAGCGCCAGGGCTGACGCGAGTCAGACGCACCACCGCCCCTCGCGGGGCCGCACGGGTCACCGGATCCGAGCAGACGCAGAACGACAGAAGCACGCAGCACCCGACCCCCGACGGGCCACCTGGCAGCAGGTGGGCGCGGGACGTCACCCCCGGCCCGGAGGCCGGGGACCGGACCAGGATGGGCCGGACCGGTGTTGCTCCAGACCTCCGGACACCACGAGAAGGAACCATCCCCACATGGCACGTCTGATGGGCGTCGACCTCCCGCGCGACAAGCGCACCGAGGTCGCACTGACCTACATCTTCGGAGTCGGCAAGACCAGCGCGAAGAAGGCGCTCGAGGCCACCGGGGTCTCCCCGGACACCCGGGTCAAGGACCTCGGTGACGACGACCTCGTCAAGCTGCGCGACTGGATCGAGGACAACCTGCGGGTCGAGGGTGACCTCCGCCGCGAGGTCGCGTCCGACATCCGCCGCAAGGTCGAGATCGGGTCGTACGAGGGTCTGCGCCACCGCCGTGGCCTGCCCGTGCGCGGCCAGCGGACCAAGACCAACGCGCGCACCCGCAAGGGCCCCAAGCGCACCGTGGCCGGCAAGAAGAAGGCCGGTAAGTGACCCGCGGCTGACGCCGGTCACCCCACCGCTTCCGAAGACTTCGTAGGAGAACACGCATATGCCTCCCAAGGGACGCAACACCGGCGCCAAGAAGGTGCGCCGCAAGGAGAAGAAGAACGTCGCCGTGGGCCAGGCCCACATCAAGAGCACGTTCAACAACACGATCATCTCGATCACCGACCCCACGGGTGCCGTCATCAGCTGGGCCTCGGCCGGGCAGGTCGGCTTCAAGGGGTCGCGCAAGTCCACGCCGTTCGCCGCGCAGACCGCCGCCGAGGCCGCCGCGCGCCGTGCCATGGAGCACGGGATGCGCAAGGTGGACGTCTTCGTCAAGGGCCCGGGCTCCGGTCGTGAGACCGCGATCCGCTCCCTGACCGCTGCCGGCCTCGAGGTCGGCTCGATCCAGGACGTCACCCCCCAGCCGCACAACGGCGTCCGTCCGCCCAAGCGCCGCCGCGTCTGAGCGACCGACAGACTTCGCGAAAGGTAGTTACGAGACATGGCCCGTTACACCGGACCCATCACGAAGAAGTCGCGTCGCCTCAAGACCGACCTCGTCGGTGGCGACAAGAACTTCGACCTCCGCCCGTTCCCGCCCGGCCAGCACGGCCGTCGCCGGATCCAGGAGAAGGAGTACCTGACCCAGCTGCAGGAGAAGCAGAAGGCCCGCTTCACCTACGGCGTCATGGAGAAGCAGTTCCGTCGGTACTACAAGGAGGCGGCCAACCGCCCCGGCAAGACCGGCGAGAACATCCTGACGATCCTCGAGTCCCGGCTCGACAACGTCGTCTACCGCGCCGGCCTCGCCCGCACGCGTCGCCAGGCCCGTCAGCTCGTGAGCCACGGCCACTTCGAGGTCAACGGCGTGCGCGTCGACGTGCCGAGCTACCGCGTCGAGCAGTTCGACATTATCACCGTGCGCAAGCAGTCGGTCGAGTCGTTCCCGATGCAGCTCGCCCGCGAGACCTTCGGCGACCGACCGATCCCCGCGTGGCTGCAGGTCGTGCCCGGCACGCTGCAGATCCTCGTCCACCAGCTGCCGTCGCGTGAGCAGATCGACACGGTCCTCACCGAGCAGCTGATCGTCGAGTTCTACTCGAAGAACTGAGCTGACGTCCGCGGCGCGCGGGCCCTCCTCCGGGAGCGTCCGGCGCCGCGGACGAGGCCTGTCCCGCGGACCGATGCGGGGCAGGGGCCGGGATGGTGCCCGGCGTTCACGAGGCGTCATATGGCGGTCGCCCGTGGGAAGGAAGAACCACCGTGCTCATCGCACAGCGTCCCGTCCTCTCCGAGGACGTCGTCTCCGAGTACCGGAGCCGTTTCGTCATCGAGCCCCTGGAGCCGGGCTTCGGCTACACGCTCGGCAACTCCCTCCGCCGCACCCTGCTCTCGAGCATCCCGGGTGCCGCGGTCACGAGCATCCGCATCGACGGCGTGCTCCACGAGTTCTCGACGATCCCGGGCGTCAAGGAGGACGTCACCGAGATCATCCTCAACATCAAGAGCCTCGTCGTCTCCTCCGAGCACGACGAGCCGGTCGTCATGTACCTGCGCAAGCAGGGTGCGGGCGCCGTCACCGCCGCGGACATCGCGCCGCCGGCCGGTGTCGAGGTGCACAACCCGGACCTGCACATCGCGACGCTCAACGACAAGGGCACCGTCGAGATGGAGCTGACCGTCGAGCGCGGTCGCGGCTACGTCTCCGCGGTCCAGAACAAGGCCGGCGACCAGGAGATCGGCCGCATCCCGGTCGACTCGATCTACAGCCCGGTCCTCGCCGTCACCTACAAGGTCGAGGCGACCCGTGTCGAGCAGCGCACCGACTTCGACCGCCTCGTGGTCGACGTCGAGACCAAGACCTCGATGGCCCCGCGCGACGCGCTCGCCTCCGCCGGCAAGACGCTCGTCGAGCTCTTCGGCCTGGCCCGCGAGCTCAACGTCGAGGCCGAGGGCATCGACATGGGCCCGTCGCCGACCGACGCCGCGCTCGCCGCCGACCTGGCGCTCCCGATCGAGGACCTCGACCTCACCGTCCGGTCCTACAACTGCCTCAAGCGCGAGGGCATCCACACCGTGGGTGAGCTCGTCGGGCGCAGCGAGGCCGACCTGCTCGACATCCGCAACTTCGGTGCGAAGTCGATCGACGAGGTCAAGGCCAAGCTCGCCGGCATGGGCCTGGCGCTCAAGGACAGCCCGCCCGGGTTCGACCCGAGCATGATCGCCGACCGCTACGACGACTTCACCTTCGGTGAGGGCGAGGACGACTCGGCGTTCGCCGAGGACGAGCAGCTCTGACCGCCGCCTCCGGCACGTAACCAAGGAGAACACCAATGCCTACCCCCACCAAGGGTCCCCGCCTCGGAGGCGGCCCGGCTCACGAGCGGCTGATCCTCGCGAACCTCGCGACCTCGCTCTTCGAGCACGACCGGATCACGACGACGGAGGCCAAGGCCAAGCGCCTGCGCCCGCTCGCCGAGCGCCTCGTGACCTTCGCCAAGCGCGGCGACCTCTCGGCCCGCCGCCGGGTGATGACGGTCGTGCGCGACAAGGGCGTCGTCCACCGCCTCTTCGTCGAGATCGCGCCCGACATGGCCGAGCGCAACGGCGGCTACACCCGCATCACGAAGATCGGTCCGCGCAAGGGCGACAACGCCCCGATGGCCGTCATCGAGCTGGTCCGCGAGCCGGTCGCCAAGAAGGCCACCGTCAAGGAGGCCGAGGCCGCCACCAAGCGGGCGGCCAAGGACGCGAAGAAGGCGGAGCCGAAGGTCGAGGCGCCGGTCGAGGAGGCCGAGACCACCGAGGACACCGAGGCCACCGAGGTCGCCGCCGTCGAGCTCCCCGAGGGCGCGGTCGCCGCGACCGAGGACGGGTCGGCGCCCGAGGGCTACACCGTCAAGGGCAACGCCGACTCCGGCAAGTACCACGTCGAGGGTTCGCAGTGGTACGACCAGACGGTCGCCGAGTTCTGGTTCAAGGACGCCGAGGCCGCCGAGGCCGCCGGCTTCGAGCCGGCCGGTGGCGCCGCGAAGCAGCAGGAGCAGGACGAGGCCTGAGCCACGTCCCGCCGCACCGACGAGGGCCGTCTCCCACCCGGGAGGCGGCCCTCGTCGCGTCCGGGCGGCCCCTACGCTGGGGCGGTGACCCTGCGGATCCGGATCGACCTCGGCTACGACGGCACCGGCTTCTCCGGATGGGCCGCCCAGCCGGGGCTGCGGACCGTCGAGGGGGTTCTCTCCGAGGCCCTGAGCACCGTGCTGCGCGCTCCGGAGCCGGTGCGGCTCACCGTGGCCGGGCGGACCGACGCGGGGGTGCACGCCCGCGGCCAGGTGGTGCACGCCGACGTCGACGACAGCGCGTTCGCCCGGCTGCCGGGGCGTTCGGACCGCTCGCCGGAGGCGGCCGCCGTGGCCCGGCTGTCCGGGGTGCTGCCCGCCGACGTCGTCGTGCGGCGGGTCACCCTCGCGCCGCCGGGCTTCGACGCCCGCTTCTCCGCGCTGCGTCGGCGCTACCGCTACCGGGTCTGCGACGACCCCGGCGCGGCCGACCCCCTGCGCCGCCACGACACGGTGCTCGTCCGCGACCGGCTCGACGTCGCGGCGATGGACGAGTCGGCCCGGGGCCTCGTCGGGCTGCACGACTTCGCCGCGTTCTGCAAGCGGCGCGAGGGGGCGACGACGGTGCGTACCCTCCTCGAGTACGCGTGGCGCCGTGGCGACGACGGTGTCCTCGAGGCGACCGTCGTGGCCGACGCGTTCTGTCACTCGATGGTCCGCGCCCTCGTCGGGGCCGTCGTGCCGGTCGGGGAGGGCCGGCATCCGGCGGGCTGGCCGGCCGAGGTGCTCGCCGGCCGCACCCGGGACCCGCGGGTCAAGGTCATGCCGGCGCACGGCCTGAGCCTCGAGGAGGTCGTCTACCCCCCGGAGGGCGAGCTCGCCGCCCGCGCGGAGCAGGCCCGGGCGACGCGCACGCTCGACCGCTGAGCCCGCAGGGGTGAGGATGGGGCGATGGCCCACCCGCCCCGCTTCGAGGACGACGACCCGCTGCTGGGCCGGCTGCGGGAGGTCGCGCTCTCGCTCCCGGGCGCCGACGAGAAGGTCAGCCACGGGCGGCCGACCTTCTTCACCCGCAAGGTGTTCGCGATCTTCGGCGGCGTCGTCAAGGGTGACCACGGCTCGGACGCGCTGCGGCAGTCGCTCGTCTTCCTGCCGGACCCCGCCGAGCGGCCGGCCCTCCTCGAGGACCCGCGCGTCGTCGTGCCGGGGTACGAGGGGGCCTACGGGTGGCTGGCCCTCGACCTGCGCACGGACCCGGACTGGGTGGAGGTGGCCGAGCTCGTCGAGACCTCGTACCGGCTCACCGCCCCGGCCCGGATGGTGGCCGCGCTCGACGCCGGGTCCCGGCGGGTCTGAGCTCGACGACCATCGCGACTCATTGCCCAGAAACCACCTCGGGGATCCCCGACCGGCCCACTCGAGGTGGGTTCTGGGCAATAAGTCGGGTGAACCGGGGGCGGGGCGTCGGGGAGGATGGTGGCTCGTGGGACACCTCGACGTCGGCGCCGTGGACTTCTCGCTGCCGGACGGCCGTCCGCTGCTGCGCGAGGTGACCTTCCGTGTCGGCGAGGGTGCCAAGGTGGCGCTCATCGGGCCGAACGGGACGGGCAAGACGACCCTGCTGCGCATCCTCGCCGGCGACCTGCCCGCGCAGGACGGCGCCGTGACCCGCAGCGGTGGGCTCGGCGTCATGCGCCAGTTCATCGGCAAGGTCCGCGACGACACCTCGGTCCGCGACCTGCTCGTCTCGGTCGCCCCCGAACCCGTCCGTCGCGCCGCCGCCGACGTCGACCGCACGGAGCTCGCGATGATGGAGCGCGAGTCGGAGCAGGACCAGCTCGACTACGCGCAGGCGCTCGCCGACTGGGGCGACGTCGGCGGCTACGAGTGGGAGACCCTCTGGGACGTCTGCACCGTCGCGGCGCTCGGCGTCCCGTTCGAGCGGGCCCAGTGGCGCCAGGTCTCCACCCTCTCCGGCGGCGAGCAGAAACGGCTCGTCCTCGAGGCGCTGCTGCGCGGCCCCGAGGAGGTGCTGCTCCTCGACGAGCCGGACAACTACCTCGACGTCCCGGCCAAGCGCTGGCTCGAGGAGCGGCTCGTCGAGTCGCCGAAGACCGTCCTGTTCGTCAGCCACGACCGCGAGCTGCTCGACCGGGTCGCCACCCGCATCGCCACCCTCGAGCCCGGCCGGGGCGGCAACACCGTGTGGGTGCACCCCGGCCGCTTCTCGACCTACGAGCAGGCGCGCGAGGACCGCAACGCGCGCCTCGAGGAGCTGCGGCGGCGCTGGGACGAGGAGCACGCCAAGCTCAAGGCCCTCGTCGTCATGTACCGGCAGAAGGCGGCCTACAACTCCGACATGGCCCCGAAGCTGCAGGCCGCCGAGACCCGGCTGCGGCGCTTCGAGGACGCCGGGCCGCCCGAGGCGGTGCCGCTGCGGCAGAAGGTGTCGATGCGGCTCACCGGCGGGCGGACGGCCAAGCGGGCCGTCGTCGCGACCGACCTCGAGCTGCGGGTGGACGGCCGGCGGCTCGTCGCACCGTTCTCGACCGAGCTGTGGTTCGGCGAGCGGGTCGGGGTGCTCGGCAGCAACGGCTCGGGCAAGTCGCACTTCCTCCGGCTGCTCGCCGCCGGCGGCAGCGACCCGGACCGCGAGCACGAGCCGGTCGGCGGGATCGGGCCGCAGCCGGTCGAGCACGCCGGGCGGGTTGTCCTCGGCTCCCGGGTGCGGCCGGGCTGGTTCGCGCAGACTCACGACCACGTCGCGCTGCACGGTCGCACGCTGCTCGAGATCCTCCACCGCGGTGACGAGCACCGGGCCGGGATGCCGCGCGACCTCGCCGCCCGGGCGCTCGACCGCTACGGGCTGGCCCGGGCCGCGGAGCAGACCTTCGACTCGCTCTCCGGCGGCCAGCAGGCGCGGCTGCAGATCCTCCTCCTCGAGCTCTCCGGGGCGACCCTGCTGCTCCTCGACGAGCCGACCGACAACCTCGACCTGCACTCGGCCGAGTCGCTCGAGGACGCGCTGGCCGCGTTCGAGGGCACCGTGGTCGCGGTGACCCACGACCGGTGGTTCGCCCGTGGCCTCGACCGCTTTCTCGTGTTCCGGGCGGACGGTACGGTGGCGGCGACCGACGAACCGGTCTGGGACGAGGGCCGGGTCCGCCGGCCGCGATGAAGGACGACGACATGGCACCCTCCACTCCCGCCGAGCGGCACCGCGAGGTCGCGGCGGTCTTCGCCGACCGGGTGCGCGGCACCACGGACTGGGGCGTCCCCGCGCCGGTCGAGGGCTGGGACGCCCGCGGCGTCGTCGACCACCTCACGTCGTGGTTCCCGGCCTTCCTCGCCGGGTCCGGGGTCGACTTCCCGGCCCTGCCCCGGGCCGCCGAGGACCCGGTGGCGGCGTGGGAGGCCCAGACGGCCGCCGTGCAGGCGCTGCTCGACGACCCCGCGGTCGCCGACGCGCCGATCGACAACCCGCACATCGGCTCGATGACCCTCGCGCAGGCGACCGACATGATCTACACGACCGACGTCTTCCTCCACACCTGGGACCTCGCCCGGGCCACCGGGCAGGACGACCGGATGGACCCGCAGGTCTGCGCCGGCCTCGTCGAGGGGATGGCCGGGGTCGAGGAGTCGATGCGCTCGTCGGGCCAGTACGGCCCGCGGGTGCCGGTGCCGGACGACGCCGACCCGCAGACCCGGCTGCTCGGGTTCATCGGGCGCGACCCCTGGTGGCAGCCGCCCGGGACCTGACGAGGCCGCAGGGTAAAGACATCGTCAGTTCCGTGCCCCGCCCCTTCATGTAAGGCGTTTACGCATCTAGGTTCCTCCCCGAGACCCCGCGTCGGACGCGACCCGTCCGCCACCCCGAGGAGCACCGATGCCCCGAGCCAGCCGCCGCCTGTCCGCCGTCGTCGCCGCGACCGTCCTGCTCGGGGGTCCGGGGCTGCTCGCCGCGCTCCCCGCGGGTGCGGCGGACCGTTCGGTCGCCCTCGTCGGCGACCTCCAGAGCGAGGTCGGGTGCCCCGAGGACTGGATGCCCTCGTGCACGCAGAGCGAGCTCGTGCGCGAGGGCACCACGGACCGCTGGAGCGCGACGTTCACGGTGCCGAAGGGGACCTGGCAGTACAAGGTCGCCGTGAACGACGGCTGGGACGAGAACTACGGGGCCGGGGGTGCGCCGAACGGCGGGAACTTCACCCTCGTCCTCCAGGGGACGGCGCGGCTGAGGTTCACCTACGACGACGCCACGCACCTGACGACGTACACCCCCGTCGACCTCGCCGGGGGAGCGACCCGGGCCGACCGCTCGCTGGCCAAGGACTCGCTGCGCTCCAGCCTCACCCGCGAGCGGTTCTACTTCGTCATGGCCGACCGCTTCGCCAACGGGTCGACCGCCAACGACCGGGGCGGCCTCACCGGCGGCCCCCTGACGACGGGCTTCGACCCGACGAACAAGGGCTTCTACCACGGCGGCGACCTCAAGGGCCTGACCCAGAAGCTCGACTACATCAAGGGCATGGGGACGACGGCGATCTGGCTGACGCCGAGCTTCAAGAACAAGCCGGTCCAGGGGGCGCCCGGCCAGGAGAGCGCCGGGTACCACGGCTACTGGATCACCGACTTCACCTCCATCGACCCGCACCTCGGCACCAACGCCGAGATGAAGGCGCTCATCGCGGCCGCGCACAAGAAGGGGATGAAGGTCTTCTTCGACATCATCACCAACCACACCGCGGACGTCATCGACTACCGCGAGGGTCAGTACACCTACCGGACCAAGAAGGCCTTCCCGTACGAGGACGCGAGCGGCACGGCCTTCGACGACCGCGACTACGTCAACCAGCCCTTCCCCGCGATGGACCCCGCGACCTCGTTCCCCTACACCCCGTTCCTCCACCCCGGCGACGAAGACGCGAAGACCCCGGCCTGGCTCAACGACGTGACGATGTACCACAACCGCGGTGACTCGACCTTCGCCGGCGAGTCCTCGACCTACGGCGACTTCGCCGGCCTCGACGACCTGTTCACCGAGCGCCCCGAGGTCGTCGAGGGCATGGGCGACATCTACAAGACGTGGGTCGACTTCGGCATCGACGGCTTCCGGATCGACACCGTCAAGCACGTCAACCTCGAGTTCTGGCAGAAGTTCATCCCGGACATCCTCGGTGAGGCCAGGAAGATCCGGAACGACGACTTCTTCGCCTTCGGCGAGGTCTACGACGGCAACCCCGCCGTCATGTCGCAGTACACGACGGCCGGCAAGCTCCAGGCCACGCTCGACTTCGGCTTCCAGCAGCAGGGCGTCGACTTCGCGAAGGGCAACCCGGCCAAGGTCCTCGCGGACTTCTTCGCCAAGGACGACTACTACACCGACGCCGACAGCAACGCCTACCAGCTGCCGACCTTCCTCGGGAACCACGACATGGGGCGGGCGTCGATGTTCCTCAAGCCCGCCTCGGCGAACGACGCGCAGCTGCTCCAGCGGGTGCTCTTCGCCGACGCCCTGATGTACACGGTCCGTGGCAACCCGGTGACGTACTACGGCGACGAGCAGGGCTTCATCAGCACCGGTGGCGACCAGCTGGCCCGCGAGGACATGTTCGCGAGCAAGGTGCAGGTCTACAACGACGAGCCGGTCCTCGCCGGCCCGTCGGGCTCGCGCGACCGGTACTCGACGCGGCACCCCATCTACCGGCGGCTGGCCGAGCTTGCCCTTCTTCGCGCCGCCAACCCGCCCCTCGCCCACGTCGCGCATGTGGCCCGTTACGCGGACGACCAGGCCGGCATCGTCGCCTTCTCCCGGATCGGCTCGGCCGGCCGCGGTGACGACCACCGTGGCGGCCGTGGCCACGACGACCACGGTGACCACGGCGCGAACGCCCTGCGCGAGTACGTCGTCGTCGCGAACAACGCGACGTCCGCGAAGTCGGCGACCTTCGACACCTCGACCAGCCGCAGCCGCCTCGAGCCGCTGTTCGGCACCCGGAACACGCTGCGCACCGGCGCCGACGGCCGGGTGACGGTCACCGTGCCGCCGCTGACCGTCGCGGTGTGGAAGGCGTCCTCGACCGTCGACACGCACGTCGCGGCCCCGAGCGTCACGGTCTCGCTCGACGGCGCCGGCGTGTACGGGCGGGCCGAGGTCGGCGCCACCGTGTCGAGCGACACCTTCACCCAGGCGACCTTCTACGTCCGGCCGGTCGGCACGAAGGCCTGGCGGCTCCTCGGCACCGACGACAACGCGCCCTTCCGCGTCTTCGACGACGTGAGCGGCATCCCGGTCGGGACCCCGCTGGAGTACCGGGCGGTCGTCCGCGACGCCGGCGGCCGGGTCGCCGCCGACAGCGGGTGGGCGGTGACGACCGAGCCGCCGTCGGCGACGGTCCCGCAGAACGGGGACCGGCCGGCGGGCCAGCCGGGGTCGGTGACGATCGCGGGCACGCTCGACACCGAGCTCGGCTGCACCGAGGACTGGATGCCGAGCTGCACCGCGGCGCAGATGACCTTCGACCCCGAGTCCGGCATCTGGAAGAAGACGGCCACCCTGCCGCCGGGGCCGTACTCGTACAAGGCCGCGCTCGACGGGTCGTGGACGGAGAACTACGGGGCCGGTGGCATTCGCGACGGCGCGAACATCGACGTCGAGACGCTCGACGGGACGGTCACGTTCTACTACGACCCGGCGACGCACTGGGTCACCTCGGACGAGCAGAACCCGGTGCTCGTGGCGGCCGGCGACTTCCAGTCCGAGCTCGGGTGCGCGGCCGACTGGTCGGCTACCTGCATGCGGCCTTGGCTCCAGGACCCGGACGGCGACGGCACCTACGCGCTCGTCCTCACCGGCATCCCGGCCGGGACGTGGCAGTTCAAGGTCGCCCAGAACCTCTCGTGGGACGTCAACTACGGCGACGGCGGGGTCCCGAACGGCGCGAACATGACGTTCACCGTGCCGGTCGACGGGGCGCGCACGACCTTCCTCTACGACTCGACGACGCACGAGACGACGGTGACCTCGGAGGCGCCCTGACCACCGGCGCCTCCGGGCTCACCGCCCGCGGGCTCACCGCCCGATCGTCACGTCCCGCCCGTCGAGCCGGACGGCGAACCCGGCGCCCCCGACGCCGACCTCGCGCAGGGTCATCCCGTCGGGGACACCCGGTACCGCCGTCCGGATGGTGACGAGCCGGCGCGCGGCCTCGCTCAGCGCGGCGTCGACCGGGCCCGGGGCCCCGATGTCGAGGGTGTCCGGCTCGAGGAGGAGCAGGCCGCCCTGCGCGGTCACCGTGCCGGTCGCGCGGACGAGCAGCCGGCGTCCGAGGAGGGTGAGCGGTCGCTCCACCCCGACCCGGTCACCACTGACGGCGTAGAGCCGGGTGCCGCCCCCGACCTGCGCGGCCACGGTGTCGAAGGGCACCGTCGCCCGCAGTGACAGGGTGCTCGCGCGCAGGCTCCCTCCGCCGAACCGCACCCCGGTCCCGGTGGCGTCGACGTCGACGAGGTCACCGTCGCGCGAGACCAGCTCGGCGCCCTGCAGGCGCACGCTGCCGAGCCACGTCTCGCCGGTCGCGAGGTCGCCGGGCGGGGGGACGCGCACGCCCGAGGGTGGTGGCGAGGGGACCCGCGCCGGCGTCGCACCGGAGCCGAGCGACGCCACGAGGAGGACCGTGCCGAGGGCGATCACCGCGAGGGTGGTCAGGACACCGAGGAGGAAGGCCTTCACCCGCTCAGGGTGTCACTCCCGCGAGGCGTCGGGCGGGTGGTGGTAGGCGTGCTGCGCCCGTCGGTAGGACGCCGGGAGCGCGTCGAGCCGGGTGCGTCGGGTGGCGACGAAGCGCTTCCACTCCTCGTCGGGCCAGTGGGCGAGCCCGTGGCCGCCCTCGGTGGCCCTGGTGTGCTCCGGGGCGAGCGACGCGAGGGCGACGGGCTGGACGACGGCCAGGGGGGACCGCGGCGAGAACCGCACGACCTCGCCCGGAGTCCGCAGCCGCACCATGACCGGCAGCGTGTTGCCGTACCAGGCGGTCTCGACGATCCCCTCGACGACGTCGTGCGAGGTCGGCGTGAGCGGGAGGTTCGGGACGGGGCGCACGAGGGTCGCCCAGCCGGGGGCGGTGCGGGCGAGCACACCGGAGACGACCTGCAGCTCACGCGGGTCGGCCGGGTTGGGGTCGACCAGGGGGACCCCCTCCTCGTCGAGGCAGTCCGCCAGCTCGGCGGAGCGGTGGGCGGGAACGGCCGCGAGGGCCGCCTCGGTCCCCGGGTGCTGCCCGGGCCGCCCGGCCCCGAGCACCTGCCACGGTCCGAGGGCGCCGTCCGCGTCGACGAGGGTGAACTCGAGGCGGTCCTCCATCCAGCGGACCGCGAAGGCCGCCGGGGCGAACAGCACCCACCCGAAGGAGCTCGCGGCCGTGACCGGCGTGCACCAGCGGACGGCCTTGGCGGGCAGCAGGTCGCGCAGCACCGCGCGCGCCGGCACCGGCATCGGGGCGTCCGGCCAGACCTGGTGGAAGGCCATCTGCGGGCCGGTGACGGGCAGCCGCTCGCGGCTCGGCGTCGAGCCGTCCTCGCCCGCCTCGGGCGGGCGCTCCGGGGCGCTCACGGCTCCCTCCCGGCGGACATCTCGTTGAACGCGACGTCGACGGCCTCGGCGAGCCCGCGCCGCGGCCACCGCGCGGCGAGCAGGGCGATGGCGCCGAGGCTGAGCGCGGCGCAGGCCGTCACCGAGGTGGCGGGACCGAACACCTCCGACAGCCAGCCGGCGAGGAGGAAGGCCAGCGCCGAGGTCGTCATCGCCGACGCGCCCGCGAGGCCGATGACCCGGCCGCGCAGGTCGGGCGCCACGACGAGGGCGAAGGTGGCCTGCAGCGGCAGGATGAAGGCCTGGAGCACCCCGGAGCCGAACCACAGCAGGCCGAGGACCGGCAGCCACGCGCTCGTCGCGGGCAGGACGGCCGTCAGCAGCAGCGGGGCGGGCATGAGCAGCGCCATCGGGAGCATCCGGGCCCCGGCCACCTCGGGCTGCCAGCGGCCCACGAGGACGACGCCGAGCACGGCCCCGGCGACCGGGGAGGCCATGAGGAACCCCCCTGCCCACTCCGGCAGGTCGTGGTCGAGGACGTACGGGATGGCCACCGCCTCCGGGGCGGCGATGGCCCAGACCGAGACGAGGCTGAGGAGGAGGAGGGCCACGAGGACGCGGTGGCCGGCGAGGTAGCGCGCACCGTCGCCGACGTCGCGGAAGAACCCGCCGACCCCGGGTGTGGGCCGGGCCGCGACCGCGCGCGCCCGGACCGCGAGGGCGAAGAGGGCTGCCGAGAGGGCGAACGCGGCCGCGTCGGCGGCGAGCGCCGCCCGCGGTGAGAGGAGGGCGACGACGACACCGCCGACCGCGAGGCCGATGGCCTGGTTCACCTGTTCGGCGAGGACGGCGACCCCCCGCGCCCGGAGGAACGCGCGCCGGTCCGGGAAGAGGTCGGTGAGGAGGATCTGGTACGACGCGACCGTCGGGCCGCCGAAGAGCTGCATGAGGAAGAGCAGGACCAGCAGGAGCAGCAGCGGCGCGCCCTGGACGATGGTCAGCAGCAGGAGGAGGACGAAGACGGTCCGCAGCACGTCGGACCCGACGAGGACGTGCTTGGCCGGGATGCGGTCGGCCAGCGGGCTGAGCAGGCTGCGACCGAGGACGCTCGGGAGCAGGCTCACCGCGAACGTCGAGGCCATCGCGAGGTCGGACCCGGTGCGCTCGCGCACCTCGAAGGCCACGCAGATGCGGGCGACGTAGTCACCCCACGTCGAGGCGCTCAGCGCGACGAACGAGGGCAGGAAGCCCGAGGTGCGGAACACCGAGGCGTAGGACGGCATGGCGACACCGTCACGTGACCCCCGACCCGTGCCGTCCACGCCGGTGACGCTAGCCGAGGTCGGCGGTCACCGCGCGGCGTGCGGACGACTCCGGGGGCGGGTCAGACGGCGGCCGCCGGGACCGGTTCCGTGTGCGTGCGCTCCTGACGCAGCGCCGGGAGGTAGCAGAACGCCCCGAGGACGCTGAAGGCGCCGGCGACGGCGATGCCGGTGGCCGTGCTCGTCGCCTCGGCGAGCGGACCGAGGACGAGCAGCCCGAGGCTGTAGCAGCCCCCGGCGACCATCGAGTTGATCGACAGGACCGTCGTCCGGTTGCCGGCCTCGGCCTGCCGGTGCAGCAGGGTGCTGTGCACCGGGCCGGCCGTGCCGTGGAGGGTGTAGACGACGAAGAAGGCGGTGACCAGCCCGACCGGTCCGGTCATCAGCGCCATGACGACGACGAACGCCGCCTGGAGGACGCGCGAGACGATGGCCGTCCAGGTCACCCCGACCCGGCGGGCGGCGAGGCCGGCCGCCGCGGACCCGGCGGCGAACAGCCCCCAGGCGGCGGCGGACACCGGGCCCATGAGCGCACCGGCCTCGGCCTCGCCGCCGACGAGCTCGGAGAGCCGGACCGGCATGAAGGTCTCGAAGGCGATCATCCCGACGCTCCAGAACACCTCGACGCCGACGAGCGCGAGGAGCACGCGGTTGCTGCCGAGCAGCCGGAAGCCACCGGCGACGACGCGCGGGGCCTCGCGGGCCGAGTCCAGGGCCCGGCGCACCCCTCGGGCGTCGACGTGCGACACCGGCTCGCGCAGGAGGACGGCCGTGGCGACGAGGTTGACGACGATGAAGAGGATCGAGAGCCAGTAGGCGTTCTCGAGGGCGGTGAGGGCGTGCACGGGGTGCCAGGCGATGACGCCGCCGGAGACGACCGCGCCCGAGGCGATGCCGACACCCAGCGCCGTCCCGGCCCGGGAGAGCCCGTCCTCGACCCGCACGCCGGGGTCGTCGGCCTGCGCGGTGTCGACGTACCAGGACTCGAGCGGCCCGGAGTCCAGGGCCCGGAAGACGCCCTGGAGCAGCAGCGCCACGCAGAAGGCGAGGAAGGTGTGCGCGAAGACGAAGACGAGCGCCGAGACGAGGGCGACGACGGTCGAGGCGAGGAGGAGGGGCCGGCGGCCCAGCGCGTCCGCGAAGCCGCCGGTCGGCAGCTCGAGGGCCAGCACCACGAAGCCCTGCATCGAGAGGATGACGCCGAGCTGGGCCAGCGACATCCCCCGCTCGAGGGCGAGGAGGGTGGTAACGCCGATGACGAGGCCGACGGGGAACCACCGGGTGAAGGAGAGCACGAGGAGGACCCGGCGGGCGGCCACGGCGCTGAGCGGGGCGCTCACCGGGCACCGCCCCGGGGGGCGCGGTCGAGGTCGACCGGGTACATCACGTCGTACACCGCGACGCGGCGGGCGTTCGGGTTGCCCTGTCCCACCCGGCGGTAGCGCGCCACGACGTCGTCGAGCTCGCGGCGCAGCGCGACGGCCTGCTCGGGCGTGGCGAGGACCCAGGAGTCGTCCATCCCCATCGCGTCGCGCCACTCGACCGGCCACCCGCTCTCGACGTCGAGCCACCGCTCGTAGCGCTCGCCGAGGTGGCGCGCGTAGTCGCGCTGCAGCCAGCCGAGCGCGCTCTCGGCGTCGTCGTCGCCGACGAAGTCGCTCGGCTCCCACTGGTGGCTCTCGGTGGCGGCGGCCCACAGCCTCCGCTTGCCCTCACCGTCGCCGGTGTCGGCGACGAGCCCGACCGCCTCGAGCCGGCGCAGGTGGTAGGAGGTGGCGCCGGAGTTCGTGCCGAGCTCGGCCGCGAGGTCGGTGGCCGTGGCCGGGCCGCCGACCCGCAGCGCCGCGAGGAGCCGGTTGCGCAGCGGGTGGGCGAGGGTCTTGAGGGCGGCCGCGTCGAGACGGATGCCGGTCAGCCGGCCGTCGGCGGCGGGATCGGAGGAGCTCATGCGTGCACAATACCTGTGCACACATCGGTTGCACAATACTTCTGCACAGAATGTGTGAACGACGTCGTCGCAGGTCAGCACCGGGGCGCCGGCGATTTTGGCGCGACCCTGGACCCCCGTAGACTGGGTGACTGTCGTGCCGTGTGCCCTCGCGAGGGCTCCACTCCCTCCCGGGAGCACTCGGCATCACGCCCGTCGTCCACGACCCATGAGGAAGCCCCCATGCGTACCTACACCCCCAAGGCGGCCGAGGTGACCCGTGCCTGGCACGTCATCGACGCCACCGACGTCGTCCTCGGCCGGCTCGCGAGCCAGACCGCGGTCCTGCTGCGCGGCAAGCACAAGCCGACCTTCGCACCGCACGTCGACACCGGCGACTTCGTCATCATCGTCAACGCCGACAAGGTCGCCCTCACCGGCGCCAAGGCGGAGCAGAAGAAGGCCTACCGCCACTCGGGCTTCCCGGGCGGCCTGCGCTCCACGTCCTACACCGAGCTGCTCGCCAAGAGCCCGGAGAAGGCGATCGAGAAGGCCGTGCGCGGCATGCTCCCCAAGACCTCCCTCGGCCGCCAGCAGCTGACCAAGCTCAAGGTCTACCGCGGCGCCGAGCACCCCCACGCGGCCCAGCAGCCGAAGCCCTTCGAGATCACCCAGGTGGCCCAGTGATGTCCGAGAACGCCCAGATCGACGAGACCGCGGGGACCGACGTCAACGACGCCCCCGTCACCGAGTACACCTCCGAGTCCGACACCGCCGTCGTCGGCGAGGCGGTCCGCCGCCCGTCCGCGTCGGCGCCGGGTGCCGCGACCGGCCGCCGCAAGCAGGCCGTCGCCCGCGTCCGGATCGTCCCGGGCAGCGGTGAGTGGAAGGTCAACGGCCGCACCCTCGAGGAGTACTTCCCGAACAAGGTGCACCAGCAGATCGTCAACGAGCCGCTCAAGGTCCTCGAGCTCGACGGCGCCTACGACGTCCTCGTCCGCGTGCACGGTGGTGGCCCCTCCGGCCAGGCCGGCGCGGTCCGCCTCGGCGTGGCCCGCTCGCTCAACGGCGTCGACGAGGAGCTCAACCGCCCGGCCCTGAAGAAGGCCGGCCTGCTGACCCGTGACGCCCGCGTCCCGGAGCGCAAGAAGGCCGGTCTCAAGAAGGCCCGCAAGGCGCCCCAGTACAGCAAGCGCTGACCCGCACCCGCAGGTCCCGCCGACGGCGGCATCCCTCGTGGATGCCGCCGTCGCGGCGTCCGGGCCCTCGTTCGCGGTAGGTTCGGTCGCTGCACACCCGAGAAAGGTCCTCCATGTCCCGACTCTTCGGCACCGACGGCGTGCGCGGTCTCGCGAACCGCGACATCACCGTCGAGCTCGCGCTCGACCTGAGCATCGCCGCCGCCCACGTCCTCGGCGACGCCGACCGGCGCTCCGGCCGCCGGCCCCGCGCGGTCGTCGGCCGCGACCCGCGCGCCAGCGGCGAGTTCCTCTCCGCGGCGGTCGTCGCCGGCCTCGCCTCGGCCGGGGTCGACGTCCACGACGTCGGCGTCCTCCCGACGCCGGCGGTGGCGTTCCTCACCGCCGACATGGGCGCCACCTTCGGGGTGATGCTCTCCGCGTCGCACAACGCGATGCCGGACAACGGCATCAAGTTCTTCGCCGAGGGCGGGCACAAGCTGCCCGACGCGGTCGAGGACGAGATCGCGGCCCGGATCGGCCAGGAGTGGGACCGCCCGATGGGGGCCGAGGTCGGCCGCATCCAGCGCAACCGGGCCGGCCAGGCGCGCTACATCGCGCACCTGCTGCGCACCCTGCCCAACCGCCTCGACGGCCTGACCGTCGTCATCGACGGCGCGCACGGCGCCGCGAGCGCCGTCTCGCCCGAGGTCTTCCGGCTCGCGGGCGCCGACGTCGTCGAGATCGGCACCGACCCCGACGGCCTCAACATCAACGACGGCTACGGCTCGACCCACCTCGACCGGCTGCGCGCGGCCGTCGTCGAGCGCGGCGCGGACCTCGGCATCGCCCACGACGGCGACGCCGACCGCTGCCTCGCCGTCGACGCGAGCGGCACCGAGGTCGACGGCGACCAGATCATGGCGGTCGTCGCGCTCGCCCTCAAGGAGCGTGGGGCACTGCGGGAGAACACCCTCGTCGCCACGGTCATGAGCAACCTCGGCCTGCTCCAGGCGATGGAGCGCGAGGGGATCACGGTCAAGCAGACCGGGGTCGGCGACCGCTACGTCCTCGAGGAGATGCGGCGCTCGGGCTTCTCGCTCGGCGGCGAGCAGTCGGGGCACGTCATCCTCCTCGACCACGGGACGACCGGCGACGGCGTCCTCACCGGGCTGATGCTCGCCGCCCGCGTCGTCGAGACCGGGCGCAGCCTCGCCGACCTCGCCGCGGTGATGACCCGCCTCCCGCAGGTGCTCGTCAACGTCAAGGGCGTCGACAAGGGCCGCGTCGAGACCGACGTCGAGCTCCTGGCCGCGGTCCGGGCCGAGGAGGAGGCGCTGGCCGGGACCGGGCGGGTCCTGCTGCGCAAGTCCGGCACCGAGCCGGTCGTGCGGGTCATGGTCGAGGCGGAGTCCGAGGAGCGGGCCCGCGAGGTCTGCGACCGGCTGTGCGGCGTCGTCAGGGAGCGGCTCGCCCTCTGAGCCGCGGGGGAATGGCCGGGCGCGGGGGTCGGTTGGCCCTGAGGACCACCCGCACCCGACGTGAGGAGCACCTCCCGTGCCGCACGAGTCCCTGACCAAGCCGCTCTACAGCATCGCCGCCACCGCCACCGGGGGCCGCACCGGCCACACCCGCAGCGAGGACGGCGTCGTCGACCTCCCGCTCGGCAAGCCCGGCAGCACGGCCAACCCGGTGGCCAACCCGGAGACGCTCTTCGCCGCCGGCTACGCCGCCTGCTACAACGGCGCGTTCGCCCTCATGGCGCAGCGCGAAGGCATCGACGCCAGCGGTGCCGAGACGACGGCGAACGTCACGCTCGGCGAGACCGGAACCGGCGTGGGCCTCGCCGTCGAGCTGACGACGACGATCCCCGGCGTCGACGCCGAGACCGCGCAGGCGCTCGCCGACAAGGCGCACGAGTTCTGCCCCTACAGCAAGGCGACCCGCGGCAACATCGACGTCACGGTCGTGGGCCGGCCTGCCTGAGGCTCCGGCCGCCGGACCCGTGCTCGGCCTCCTCCCCGCTCAGGGGAGGAGGCCGACGACGTGCCGGGCGATCTGGAAGCAGGCGGTCGCGGCGGGGGAGGGCGCGTTGAGGACGTGGACGCAGCGACCGGAGTGCTCGACGAGGAAGTCGTCGACGAGGCCGCCGTCGGGTCGCACGGCCTGGGCGCGGACCCCGGCGGGCGCGGGACGCAGGTCCTCGTCGCGCAGCGCCGGGACGAGGCGGCGCAGGCCGTCGCCGAAGCGCCGTTCGCTGAGCGAGCGGGCCACCTCCTGCGCGCCGGTGCGCACCTGGCGGCGGGCCAGCCGCCAGAAGCCCGGGTAGGCGAGGGTGCCGGCGAGCTCGCGCGGTGCCACGTCGCGCCACGTGTAGCCCTCGCGGGCCAGCGCGAGGACGGCGTTCGGGCCGGCGTGCACGTGGCCGTCGACACCACGGGTCAGGTGCACCCCGAGGAACGGCAGCTCGGGGTCGGGGACCGGGTAGACGAGACCGCGCACGAGGTGGGTGGCCTCGGGCGCGAGCTCGCGGTACTCGCCGCGGAACGGGACGATGCGCACCGAGGGCTCGTGCCCGAGGCGTCGGGCCACGACGTCGGTGTGCAGTCCGGCGCAGTTGACGACGAGGTCGGCGGCGACGGGTCCCACTGTCGTCTCGAGGGTGACCTCGTGGCCACCCTCGCGTGCCGAGAGCACCTCGGCGCCGAGGCGCAGGTCCGCGCCGGCGGCCTCGAGGCGGGCGACGAGGGCCGCGCAGACGGCGGTGTAGTCGATGATGCCGGTCTCCGGCACGTGGAGGGCGGCGAGGGCGGCGACGTGGGGCTCGTGCTCCCGGGCCTCGTCGGCCTCGAGGCGGCGCACCCCGAGGCCGTTGGCCAGGCCGCGCTTGCGCAGGGCCTCGAGCCGGGGCAGCTCCGCGGGGTCGGTGGCGACGACGAGCTTGCCGGTGACCGCGTGCGCGATGCCGGCCTCCTCGGCGAAGGCCAGGAGCTCGGCCACCCCCGCCCGGCACCACCGGGCCTTGGCGCTGCCGGGGGCGTAGTACAGGCCGGAGTGGATGACGCCGCTGTTCCGCCCGGTCTGGTGGCGCGACCAGCCGGTCTCCTTCTCCAGCACCGTGACCTGCGCGGCGGGGTCGTCGGTGGCGACGCGGTGCGCGACGGCCAGCCCGACGATGCCACCGCCGACGACGACGACGCGCCGGGTCATGCGTGTTCGGCGCCGTGGTGGGCCGCGAGGATGCGGGCGTACTCGCGGCCGGAGTCCTTGACCGTCCGGACCTGGGTGTCGTAGTCGACGTGGACGATGCCGAAGCGCTTGTCGTAGCCGTAGGACCACTCGAAGTTGTCGAGCAGGCTCCACGCGAAGTAGCCCCGCACGTCGGTGCCCGCCTCGACGGCGTCGGCGACGGCGGCGAGGTGCGCCTGCAGGTAGGCCACGCGCTCGGGGTCGTGCACTGCGCCGTCGGGGGAGACGGTGTCGTCCCACGCCGATCCGTTCTCGGTGATGTACACCGGCAGGCCGCTCTCCCGGGCGGAGCGCTCGACGATCATCCGGTGCGACTCGGGCGACTGCTCCCAGCCCATCGCGGTGACGGGCGGGTGCGGCGCCACCTCGTCGACCCGCTCGCAGCCGGGCAGCAGGTGCAGCGTGCCGGCCGGCTCGGCGCCCTCGGGGGTGGCAGCGACCCGCGTGGGGAAGTAGTTGTTGACGCCCAGGTTGTCCAGCGGGGCGGAGATGGTCTCGAGGTCACCGTCGTGGACGAACGAGCCGTCGGTGAGGTGGGCGACGTCGTCGAGCATCCCCGGGGGGTACGTGCCGTGGAAGAGCGGGCCGAAGAAGACCCCGTTGAGGGCGTTGTCGGCGCGGCGGACGGCGTCGAGGTCGGCGTCGGTCGGGTCGCTCGGACCGTGGACCTGGGTGGGGTTCAGGGTGATCGAGACCTCGGCGCCGGCGCAGTGCTCGCGGATGACCGGCACGGCGGTGCCGTGGGCGAGCATCAGGTGGTGCGCGGTGAGCAGCCCCTCCATCGGGTCGCGGTGGCCGGGGGCGTGCGCCCCGACGGCGTGGCTGAGCATCGAGGAGCACCAGGGCTCGTTGAGCGTCGTCCAGTGCCGCACGCGGTCGCCGAGGGCGCCGACGACGTGGGCCGTGTAGTCGGCGAACCAGCCGGCGACGTCCCGCGAGCGCCACCCGCCGCGGTCCTCGAGGGCCTGCGGGAGGTCCCAGTGGTAGAGCGTGACGACCGGGCGGATGCCGGCCTCGAGGAGCTCGTCGACGAGCCGGTCGTAGAAGGCGAGCCCGAGCGGGTTGGCGGGACCCACGCCGTCGGGCTGGATGCGCGGCCAGGCGACCGAGAACCGGTACGCGTCGAGGCCGAGCTCGCGCATCAGCGCGACGTCCTCGGTGACCCGGTGGTAGTGGTCGCAGGCGACCTCTCCGGTGTCGCCGTTCGCGACCTTGCCGGGGGTCGCCGAGAAGGTGTCCCAGATGGACTGCCCCCGTCCGTCCTCCTTGACCGCGCCCTCGATCTGGTAGCTCGCCGTGGCCGCCCCGAAGAGGAACCCTGCGGGGAAGGTGCGCTCGAAGCTCGTCATGCCCGCAACCTACCCGGCGGGCCGCACCTCGTCCCCCACCCGGACGTCTCCCGAGACCTCCGGGACCAGCTGGACGGCGAACCACGTCGTGCCCTCCCACCTCCGGTGCCGGGCGAGGGTGCGGATCGGCTCGTGACCGCGCTCGCGGGTCACGGGGTCGACGGTCGTCATGACGCAGCGGTCGACCGGCTTGGGCACCCGGAAGGTGACCGCGCCGACGGTGACAGCCGGCCAGCCGTCCTCGGCGAACGGCTCGAGGTCGCCGTCGACGACGAGGTTGGGCCGGAAGCGCTCGACGGCGAGGACGGTGGGGTCCTCGCCGCGCTCGAGCGCGGTCTCGGCCACCCAGTCCTGGAGCCGGCGCAGCGACGCGAGGGAGGCGAGGGTCACGGGGTACGCGTCGGCGAAGGCGGTGGCCTCGCCGGGACGTCCGTGGGTGGCACTCAGCGGCCGTGGCTCGGCGACGTGGACGAGGCGGACGTCGTCGCGCTGCAACGCCTCCCGCAGCCACGCGTGGGCCGCGGGGTCCGCATCGCGAGCGGTGAGGCCGCGGCCGTGCACGGTGACCGGGCGGGCCGGCCCGTGCGGCACCTCGACGGTGAGGTCCTCGAGGCCGGGGGTGCGCAGCCGGAGGGCGGCGTCGAGGCCGGCGTCGGTGTCCGGGGTGTCGGCGGTCACCGCGAACAGGCCGCGGTCCTCGCGGGCGGTGAGGCACTCGTCGTCGGGCGTGACGACCATCCAGCGCCGGTCGCCGCGCAGGCCCCACGGCTCGACGACGGCGTGCCGCACCGGGCGGACGGCCGTGCTCTTGACCGGGTGGAGCGCGATGCGCTCGAGCCGGACGGTCACACGAGCCGGCTGATGAGGCCGCTGTCGACGTCGTACATGACCCCGCCGACGAGGGCGCGCTCGCCGATCAGCGGGTGCGAGCGGACGACGTGGACGTCGTGCTCGAGCGCGGCACGCTGGTCGGGGACGACGTTGAAGTCGTGCCACGAGGCGTCGACGCCGGCGGAGGCGCTGACCCGCTCGTGCAGCTCCTCCTCGGTGTTCGAGGCCATCGCGCACCGGGTGTGCGGGACGACGAGGATGCGCCGCACGCCCAGGAGGTGCACTCCGAGCACGAGCGCCTCGAGGGCCTGGGGCGTGACCCGGCCGCCCGGGTTGCGGAAGATCTTCGCGTCGCCGGGGTGCAGGCCGAGCATGGCGAGCGGCGCGATGCGGCTGTCCATGCAGGTGACGATGGCGATGCCGGCGTGCGCGACGCCGTCGAAGCCGGCGAGGTCGAAGGTGCGGGCGAACTCGGCGTTCGCCGCGAGGAGGTCGTCGAAGTCGGTGGGGATGCTCGGGGTGGTCGGGGTGGTCGGGGTGTCGGTCACAGCAGTCCGGTCCTCTTCTCGATGGTGAAGGCCACCGGCTTGGTCACGCCGGCGAAGAAGTCGTTGCCCTTGTCGTCGACGACGACGAAGGCGGGGAAGTCCTCGACCTCGATCTTCCAGATCGCCTCCATCCCGAGCTCGGGGTACTCGAGCACCTCGACGCTCTTGATGCAGTCCTGTGCGAGGCGCGCGGCCGGTCCGCCGATCGAGCCGAGGTAGAACCCGCCGTGGGTGCGGCACGCGTCGGTGACCTGCTGGCTGCGGTTGCCCTTGGCGAGCATGACCATCGAGCCGCCGGCGGCCTGGAACTGGTCGACGTAGGAGTCCATCCGGCCGGCCGTCGTCGGGCCGAACGAGCCGGACGGCATCCCCTCCGGGGTCTTGGCCGGGCCCGCGTAGTAGACCGGGTGGTCCTTGAGGTACTGCGGCATCTCCTCGCCCGCGTCGAGCCGCTCCTTGATCTTCGCGTGGGCGATGTCGCGGGCGACGACGAGCGGGCCGGTGAGGCTGAGGCGGGTCTTGACGGGGTGCTTCGTCAGCTCGGCGAGGATCTCGTCCATCGGTCGGGTGAGGTCGATCGGCACGACCGCGCCGGCTCCGGTACCGGACACTCCCTCGGCGTCCTCGAGGCCGGCATGGGTCTGGTCGGGGAGGAACCGGGCGGGGTCGGTCTCGAGCTGTTCGATGAACACGCCCTCGGGAGTGATCTTCCCGAGGACCTGTCGGTCGGCGGAGCACGAGACGGCGATGGCGACGGGCAGGCTCGCGCCGTGCCGGGGCAGGCGGACGACGCGGACGTCGTGGCAGAAGTACTTGCCGCCGAACTGCGCGCCGATGCCGAACTGCCGGGTCAGCTCGAGGACCCTCTCCTCGAGCTCGGTGTCGCGGAAGCCGTGGCCGGTGGCGGGGTCGCCCTGCTTGGGCAGCTGGTCGAGGTACTTGGCACTGGCGTACTTCGCTGTCTTGAGGGCGAACTCGGCGCTCGTGCCGCCGATGACGATGGCCAAGTGGTAGGGCGGGCAGGCGGCCGTGCCGAGGCTGCGCAGCTTCTCGTCGAGGAAGCGCGTCATGGCGTCCGGGTTGAGGATCGCCTTGGTCTCCTGGAAGAGGAACGACTTGTTGGCGCTGCCGCCCCCCTTGGCCATGAAGAGGAACTTGTAGGTCGTCTCGTGCCCGGGTGCGGTGTCGGCGTAGAGCTCGACCTGGGCCGGGAGGTTGGAGCCGGTGTTGCGCTCCTCCCACATGGTGACCGGGGCCATCTGGCTGTAGCGCAGGTTGAGCCGCGTGTAGGCGTCGTAGACGCCGCGGCTCAGCGCCTCCTCGTCGGTGCCGTCGGTGAGCACGTGCTGGCCGCGCTTGCCCATGACGATGGCGGTGCCGGTGTCCTGGCACATCGGCAGGACACCACCGGCCGCGATGTTCGCGTTCTTCAGCAGGTCGAGGGCGACGAACTTGTCGTTGTTGCTCGCCTCCGGGTCCTCGAGGATGTTGGCGAGCTGCTGGAGGTGGGCGGGGCGCAGGTAGTGGGCGATGTCGTGCATCGCGGTCTCGGTGAGCAGGCGCAGCGCCTCGGGGGAGACCTGGAGGAAGCGGCGGCCGCCGGGGCCCTCGAGGGTCTCGACGCCCTCGGTGGTCAGCAGCCGGTAGGGCGTCTCGTCCGCGCCGACGGGCAGGAGGTCCTCGTAGGCGAACTCGGTCATCGCAGCTCCTCTCGGGTGGGGGCGTAGGCGCCGGCGTGGCGGACCGTGACGCCGCTCGTCGCGAGGGCGCGGTCGATCGCAGGCCGCACGTCGTCGAGGCCCGCGGCGGCGAGGCGCGCCCGGGCGTCGGTGCTGCCGAGCAGGCCGGAGTCGAGGAGGCCGGAGAGCAGACCCGCCATGAAGGAGTCGCCGGCGCCGACGGTGTCGACGACGTCCTTGATGCGCGCCGCGGCGCGGGCCTCCTCGCCGGTCGCGGCCCGCCAGACGACGCCCTCACCGCCCAGCGTGACGACGGTGAGCGAGGCGCCGAGGGCCGCCCAGCGGGCCATCACGGCGGAGGCCAGTTCGCCGGGGTAGAGCCACTCGATGTCGTCCTCGGAGCACTTGACGACGTCCGAGAGGGTGACGAGGTGCTCGACCCGCGGACGGACCTCGTCGACGTCGCCCATGATCGTCGGGCGCACGTTGGGGTCGTAGGACACCGTGCCCTGGGCCCGCGCTCGGCGCATCGCGTCCTCGACCTCGGCGTCCCCCGGGGTCAGGGTCGTCGCGATCGAGCCCGTGTGCAGGTGGCCGGTACCGGCCGGGAGGCGAACCGGCGGGAGGTCCCAGTGCAGGTCGAAGACGTACGAGGCGGCACCGGAGCCGTCGAGGGTCGCGAGCGCGGTGGAGGTGGGGTGCTGCGGGCTGCGGCTACCGGGCAGCAGGTGGACCCCTCCGGCCTCGACGTGCTCGGCGCAACGGCGGCCTCGCTCGTCCTCGCCGACGAGGCAGGCGAGGTGCGTGTCGTGGCCGAGGCGGGCCAGCCCGACGGCGACGTTGGCGGGGGAGCCGCCGACGTGCTCGGCGCTGCGGCCGTCGGGGTGGCTGACGATGTCGACGAGGAGCTCGCCGACGACGACGACCGGCGGCGCGGTGGCGCTCACGACATCCTGACCTCTCTCGCGGCGGCGGGTGGCCCGGCGCCGGCCGGAGCGGCCGACGGCGGCATGTCGAACCCTATCGCCGGGGTCGATTGCGGGTTTGCGGTGTCCGTCGGCGACCATGGGGTGGTGACCACGCCCAGCGCCCCCCAGGTGCCGAAGAGCCGGTACTCGATGGGGTCGACGAAGAACCTCGTCCTGTCGCTGCTCGCGGTGCTCGGGATGGTGCTCGTGCTCGTGCTCCTCGTGCCCCGGGTGGACAGCGTCGGCGGGCCGCCCGTCGACGTGCACGCGAAGGCCCTCGAGGTGGCGAAGTCCTCGGGCTGGCCGATCGTGGAGCCGGTGGGTCTTCCGGACGGCTGGACCCCGACCTCGGTGCGCTACGTCCCGGTGACCGACGGCTTCCGCACGTGGCACGTCGGCTACCGCACCCCCTCCGGCACCTTCGTCGCCGTCGAGCAGACCAAGGACCCGAGCCGCGCGTGGGTCGCGGCCCAGACCAACCGGGCTCCGCGCGAGGGGACCGTGGACATCGCCGGACGCACCTGGGACAAGTACGTGCGCGACAACAAGGTGCAGAACAGCCTGCTCTCGGTGCCGCCGAGCGGCTCCGGCGAGCTGGCCACCCTCGTCACGGGCACCGCGACCTTCGAGGACATGACCACCTACGTCGAGCACCTGCAGCCGGTCCGCTGATCCCTGCGCCGGCCGGGGTCGGCCCACAAGGACCGGGGGGAGAGCGGTCCGCAGGGGTCAGGACCCGGACCTCGCCTCCTGCCGGCCGAACCGGGCCAGGCAGTGCCAGAGCCACTTGACGGCCTGGGGGTCAGCCGTCCGCCAGGCGTCGAGCAACCGTGCCGGGGTGATGTCCCCACCGAGCCTGCGAGCGAGCTCCACCGGGACCGAACCCCGGTACGCCGGGTCGATCGACTCGGCGGTGACCCGGTAGCCGGGGTGCGCCTCGACGGGACAGCCGAGCCGAGCGAGCGCCTCCTGATGCATCTCGTGGTCGCTGGGGTCGACGACCACGGCCTCGACGTCGCGGGCGAGCTCGAGGCCCCCGTGGACGTGCGCCTCCACGTAGTCGTTCAGGGGGTCGTCCAGCGGGAGCCCGGCGGCCTCCTCGGGCAGGAGGGTGTGGTCGTGCACCCCGGCGTCCGCGAGCCGGCAGAGCTCGTCGACCTTCTCCGGACCTCCGACGGCCGTCGGGTGGTAGACGCTGTCCGGCCAGCAGAAGGTGGCCCGGGCCGTCACCTCCGGCCGCAACCGCAGGTAGGCGGAGCCGAAGCGCGGTGACGCGCCGAAGGTGTCGCCCCGTCGGTTCCAGGCGCCGTACACCGGCCGCGCGGCCGGGTCGGAGCGGTCGTACCGCCCCTCGAAGAGGCGACTCTCCCAGCGCCATCGGGCACCTCCGGGGACCGCGGTCAGGCCGCCGTTCGACGTCCCGGTCTCCCACTGGCTGCGGTACACCCCGGAGGCCGCGATGGCCTCGATCACCGTGGTGTCGCCGTGCGGCCGTCCCGGGTGGAAGTGCACGACGATCCCCACGGTCATGCGGGGACTGTAGTCAGGGGCAGGCACGACCGGCGGTGCTGGGGTTCGGTGGTGCGGGTCGCTGAGTTCGGGCCGTGCCAGGTGAGGGTGCCGTCGGGGTCGAGGACGGGTCGCCAGCGTCCGGTCTGCTTGAACCGGTGGTGGTGGCGGCAGAGGGCTTCGAGCTCGGTGGGGGTGGTCTGGCCGTCGGGCCAGGCCCGCGCGTGGTCGAGGTCGCAGCGCACGGCGGGTCGGGTGCAGCCCCACATGCGGCAGGTGCCGTCCCTGGTCCTGACGAAGTCGGCGATCGCCCCCGGTGGTCGGTAGGCGGCAGTGGTCAGGGAGGCCAAAGTGCCCGTCTCGGCGTCGAGGACGGCCCGGGCGACCTCCAGCGGCACGGTCTTGAGCAGGTTGGCCATCGTGGTGGCGTCGACCCAACCCACGTTCGGCAGCTGCGCCCCGGACACCGCGGTGCCGAGGGACACGGGCGCCATGACGCTCGTCAGGTCCCCGGTCGCCTCGACCGGCTCCTCCCGCCAGGACAGCTCCTCCCGGCTCGCCGGGTCGAGGTCGGCGTAGCGAGTCACCGCACCGGTGACGGCGTCGACGACGGTCTCGTCGTCGTCCCACTCGACCCGGAACCGCTCCCCGGTCACGGGTTCGGCCGTGGCGGCATCGGTGACGACCGGGACGCCGAGGGTGACCTGTGCGGAGACGGTGACGTTGCGCAAGACCAGGTCGGCGAGGGCGTCGGCACGTGCCTCGGGCAGGGAGAGGTCGGTGTCGACCTGCCGGTACTGCCCGGCCAGCTCCTCGACGGCGGACCACATCGCAGCACTCGTGGCGGTCGGCAGGGACCCGAACCAGTCGGTCAGCCCGTCCACCCCGGCCCGCACCTCCACGCACCGACCGCGATTGGTCTGCGCGGCGTGCGCGGCGACCTGGTCGGCCGCCACCCGCGCCGCGACCCGCCGCGCCTCGGAGGTCACGCGGGCCGGGTCCATCGACCCCAGCCGGCCCGCCAGCTCGGCATCCACCCGCAGGCACGCCTCGACGTCGAGGCCGGCGCACGCGTCGACGACCTTCTGCGCGTTCGCGGCAGCCACCTCACCGGCGATCAGCAGGGCTCGGGCCTTCGGGAAGCGCTCCGCCAGCGCCGCACCGAGCGCGGCCTTGCGACCGGCCAGCCCCTCGGTCAGCCCGGTCACCAACGCCATCTCCGTCGCCGCCATCGCGTCCACGAACCCCAGCGGGTGCACCCGCTCCCACGGACCGGACTCCCGCATCGTCGTCTCCACCCTGGCCCCGAACGCGGCCGCGACACCCTGCGCACCCTCGGCCGCGTTGACCAGCCCCTGCAGCTCGCCCGCGACCTCGAACGCGTCCGTCATCGACAACCCGAGACCGCCCTCGGCCAGCTCACGACCCAGCCGCGAACACTCTTTGCGGAGTGCCGCGATGCGGCTGCTGAGCTGCCCCCTGTCCATGCCCCGAGTCTACCGGTGGCCACCGACAGGCCATCCCCGTCGTCCACAGGCAAGTTACTGCAGCACAACGCCTTTCGTCACTCGAGACCCTCGCGTCACACGGGCCCGTACCGGCCTCACCACCTGCTCCGATGAGTTCCGCTTGCCTCCCGGGTCCATCATGGCGACAACACCTGCGACCCCCAGGAGCACCCCGTGTCCCGTCTCGTCACCGCCCACCTGTTCAACTCCGTCAACGGCGTCACCGAGTCTCCCGACCAGTGGCAGTTCGGCGCCTTCGGCCCGGAGGAGGGCGAGCTCATGGGCCGGGTCATCGGTCCCGTGACCGACATGGTCCTCGGCCACAAGCTCTTCCAGGAGTGGTCCGAGTTCTGGCCCTCCGCCCCCGCCGACGACCCCTTCGCCCAGTTCATCAACCCGCTGCGCAAGCACGTCGTCACGAGCACGCTCGACGGCGACCTCGGCTGGAACAGCACCCGCATCGAGGGCGACCCGGTCGAGTACGTCCGCGGGCTGCGCGAGCAGGGCGAGGGCGACATCTCGGTCGGCGGCGGCGTCGAGACCGTCCGCTCGCTCTTCCTCGCCGGCGTCGTCGACCGGCTCATCCTCACGACGCACCCGGTGGTCGGCACCGGCAGGCGGCTGTTCGACGACTCGGTGCCGGTGACCCGGCTCGAGCTCCTCGACGCCGTCAAGACCTCCGCCGGCAACGTCATCCTCACGTACGCGCTGCGCGGCGAGGGCTGACCGCCGCCAGGACGGTGCGTGCGCCGGGCCCGACGGCTCAGGCCTCGGGCTCGGCGATGCGCTCCTCGGCGCGGTCGAGCCACTGGGCGCAGTGGGCGGCCAGGGCCTCGCCTCGCTCCCAGAGCACCATGCTGTCCTCGATGCCCACCTGCCCGCTCTCGAGCCGGGCGACGATGTCGACGAGCTCGTCGCGGGCCTGCTCGTAGCCGAGCCCGGCGACGTCGGCGTTCGGGGCGGCCTCGGGCTCCGGGGTGCTCTTCGCCATGCCGTGAGCCTACCGACGGGCGGGCCCGACGACCCGTACCCCGAAGTCGCCGCGCGCCACCCGGACCCGGAGCAGCTCGTCGGCGGCCAGGGTCGTGGGGTCGGTGACGAGGCCCCCGCCGACCTGCTGCACGACGGCGTACCCACGGTCGAGGGTGGACTGCGGCGAGAGGGTGCGCGCCTGGGCCCGCAGGTGCTCGACGCGGTCACGCTGGCGGTGCAGGCCGACCTCGACCCGTTGGCGCGCCCGCGCCCTCAGCACCTCGACGACCTCGCGCTGCGCCCGCAGGAACGCGCCCTTGTCGGCGAGCACCGGACGGCTCGACAGCTCGGTGAGCCGGCGCCGCTCGTGGTGCAGCCGGCCGGCCAGCGCCCGGTGGCCCCGCTCCCGCGCCCCGAGCAGCCCACGCCGCTCGGCCTCGGCGTCCGGGACGATCGCCTTCGCGGCGTCCGTGGGGGTGGAGGCCCGGTGGTCGGCGACGAGGTCGAGGAGCGGGGTGTCGACGTCGTGGCCGATGGCGCTGACCACCGGGGTCGTCGCGGCGGCGACTGCGCGCACCATCGTCTCGTTGGAGAACGGGAGGAGGTCCTCGACGCCGCCCCCGCCCCGAGCGATGACGACGACGTCGACCTCCGGGTGGGCGTCGAGCTCTGCGAGCGCCGCGGTCACCTCGGTGACGGCGTTGCCGCCCTGCACGGCCACCGCACGGATCTCGAACCGCGCACTCGGCCAGCGGCGCAGCGTGTTCTCGACGACGTCCTTCTCCGCCGCGCTGGCCCGCCCGCAGACCAGCCCGATGCGCCGGGGCAGGAACGGCAGCGGCCGCTTGCGGTCGGCGTCGAAGAGACCCTCCTGGGCGAGGTGCCGCTTGAGGTACTCGAGCCGCGCGAGGAGCTCGCCGACCCCGACCGGACGGATCTGACGGGCATCGAGGACGAGCGAGCCACGCTGGCTCCAGAACGCCGGCTTGGCCTGGAGGACGACGCGCGCGCCCTCGCTGAGCGGCCCCGGCATCGCGTCGAGGGCGTTGACGTGCACCGAGCACGAGAGGCTCATGTCGACGTCCGGGTCGCGCAGGGTGAGGTAGGCGGTGCGGGCGCCGGGCCGGCGGGTCAGCTGGACGACCTGCCCCTCGACCCAGAGCACCGACATCTTCTCGACGTACTCGCCGATCTTCATCGACAGCAGCCGCACCGGCCAGGGGTGCTCGGCGCTCGTGTCGGCCGCCCGCTCCGGCAGCGGGGGTCTCGCCGGGGTGCTCATGGAGGAACCCTAGGCGCCACCACCGTCGGGGACGCGGCGGGCGATTCGGGTCTCACCCGCCACCGACCTACGATGGAGGCATGCCTGAGACCACCCAGCGCGTGCTCCTCGCGGCCCCCCGCGGCTACTGCGCCGGCGTCGACCGGGCCGTCGTCACCGTCGAGAAGGCCCTCGAGCTCTACGGGCCGCCCGTCTACGTGCGCAAGCAGATCGTCCACAACAAGCACGTCGTCACGACGCTCGAGCAGCGCGGCGCGATCTTCGTCGACGAGACCGACGAGGTGCCCGAGGGCGCGACCGTCGTCTTCTCGGCGCACGGCGTGGCGCCGGTCGTCCACGAGGAGGCCCGGGCGCTGAACCTGCGCACCATCGACGCCACCTGCCCGCTCGTCACCAAGGTCCACCGCGAGGCGGTCCGGTTCGCAGACAGCGACCACGACATCCTGCTCATCGGCCACGAGGGCCACGAGGAGGTCATCGGCACCTCCGGCGAGGCGCCGGAGCACATCCAGCTCGTCGACGGTCCGGACGACGTCGAGAACGTCACCGTCCGCGACCCCGAGAAGGTCGTGTGGCTCTCCCAGACGACGCTCTCGGTCGACGAGACGATGGAGACGGTGCGTCGGCTGCGCGAGCGGTTCCCCCACCTCCAGGACCCGCCGAGCGACGACATCTGCTACGCCACCCAGAACCGGCAGCTCGCGGTCAAGGAGATGGCGGCCGACTGCGACCTCATGCTCGTCGTCGGCTCGCGCAACTCCTCGAACTCGGTGCGACTCGTCGAGGTCGCGCTCGAGCACGGTTCGCGCGCAGGCCATCTCGTCGACTACGCGGACGAGATCGACGAGGCGTGGCTCGAGGGTGTGACGACCGTGGGGGTCACCTCCGGCGCGTCGGTCCCCGAGATCCTCGTCCGCGGGGTGCTCGACTACCTCGCCGAGCGCGGCTACGCCGACGTGCGACCCGTCGTCGCCGCCGAGGAGTCGCTGATGTTCGCCCTGCCCAACGAGATCCGGCGCGACCTCAAGGCGGCCGGCATGTCGGACAAGATGCGCCACGACGGCTCGTTCGCCGAGGCCGGCTCCCTGCACTGACGCCTCTCGGAGTCACAGGGATGGACGAGCGGGTCGCACTCGCGACGACACCCGAGGCGCTCGCCGACGCGGGCCGGCTGCTGCACGCCTTCAACACGGCCTACGACGACCCGTCGCCCGGCCCGGACGCGCTGGCCTCCCGGCTAGCCGAGCTCGTCGGGCGCGGCGACACCGACGTCCTCGTCGCGCCCGGTGCCGGCGTGGCGGTCATCCGCTACCGGCCGTCACTGTGGTCGCCGGCCGACGAGGCCTACCTCGCCGAGCTCTGGGTCGACCCGTCGGCCCGACGGCAGGGGCTCGGCCGGGCCCTCCTCCTCGGATGCCTCGAGCGGGCGCGTGGGCGGGGATGCGACCTGCTCGACCTGTCGACGAGCGAGGACGACGTCGAGGCGCGGGCGCTGTACGAGAGCGCGGGCCTGCACGCGACCGAGGGCCCGGGCGGTCCGACGGCCTACCACTACGAGATCGAGCTCTGACGCGCGGCGCCGGGGGTCGTCATCCGCCCAGGAGGTCGCTGACCGTGCGCGACCGGTGGCCGCGGCGATCCAGCTCGGGGAGCAGGAGCTCGAGGAGGTCGACGACCCGGTGCCGGGCTCCGACGCCCTCGTGAAGGACGACGACCGAGCCGGGCTGCACGCGGTCCAGGACGAACCGCGCGGCCACCCCGACGTCGCGGACCTCGGCGTCCGGCACGGCGACCGAGCCGAGGACCGTGCGCATCCCCAGCGACGTCGCCACGCGCACCTGGGCCGGCCGGACGACGCCCGACCCCGGCCGGGTCAGGGTGGGCCGCACGCCCGTCGCGGCGGCGACGGCGGCCGAGGTGCGTTCGAGGTCCCGCCGGTAGGCCTCCGTCGGCTGCAGCACGGCCGGCTCGTCGGCCCAGCCGTGGTTGCCCACCTCGTGGCCCGCGTCGACGACCGCCCGCGCCGCCGCGGGATGGTCCTCGACCCGGGAGCCGAGGAGGAAGAACGTGGCCCGGGCGTCGTGCCGGGCGAGCACCTCGAGGATGCGCGGGGTGAGCGTCGGGTGCGGGCCGTCGTCGAAGGTCAGCGCGACCCCGGGGGAGCGGGTGCGCACCTGGAACACGACGTGCTGCTGCCGGGACAGGAGCCGGGCCAGCGCCGGCGGTTGCTTCGCGAGCACGACCCCCGCTGTCGCCAGAGCGGTCGCGCCGTAGCCGGCCGCCGTGAGGGCTCGGTGCGGCCTCCCGCTCATCCCACGTCCCGCCGCTGCTCGGGCGGAGCGGGCGTGCCGAGGCCGAGCGGCAGCTCGGGGCGGGCGTCGTCGGCGGTGACGGCGTCGATGAGCTCCTGGGCGGTGAGCGGGCGCGGCCCGGTGTGCACCGGCTCGAGGACGTCGAGCTCGGCGGTGACCACCTCGAGGTCGCGCATCCGCCGGGCGGTGACGAGGACCCGGGACTCGAGCGCGCCGACCATCGCGTTGTAGGCCTCGACGCTCGACTGCAGGGACCGGCCGACCTTCGCGGTGTGCCCGCCGAGCGTGCCGAGCCGCTCGTAGAGCTCGCGACCGAGGTCGAGCAGCTCGCGGGCGCTCTGCGAGAGGGCGTCCTGCTGCCACGTGAAGGCGACGGTGCGCATCAGCGCCAGCAGTGACCCCGGACCGACGAGGACGACCCGCTGCGCGAGCCCCTTCTCGTGCAGGCCCGGCTGGGCGGCGAGCGCGGCGGCGAGCATCGCGTCGCTGGGGACGAAGCAGACGACCATCTCGGGACCGTCGCGGAACGCCGACCAGTACTCCTTGCCGGCCAGTGTCGCGACGTGCCCGGCGAGGGAGTCGGCGTGGCGGCGCAGGAGGGCCACCCGCTCGTCGTCCGGGAGGTCGTCGGCCTGGGCGTCGAGGAAGTGCGTCATCGGGGCCTTGGCGTCGACGACCAGCGACTTGCCGCCCGGCAGTCGGACGACGACGTCGGGGCGGACCCGCCGCTCGTGGCCGGAGACCGCACCGACCTGCTCGTCGAAGTCGCAGCGGGGGAGCATCCCGGAGACCTCGAGGACCCGGCGCAGCTGCACCTCGCCCCAGGCCCCGCGGACCGAGGAGGAGCGCAGCGAGCCGGCCAGCGAGGCCGTGGCGCGCCCCAGGCCCTGGGTCTCGGCCTCGACCCGTGCGAGCAGTGCCCGCAGCGAGCCGTACTGCTGGGCCCGGTCGCGCTCGAGGACGCCGACGTGCTCCTCGACCCGCACGAGCGCGTCCTTGAGCGGGGCGAGCAGGGCGGCGGTCTCCATGTCCTCGGCGAGGGAGGTCTCGAGGTCGAGGACCCGCTCACGGAGCAGGTCGCGCTCGGTCTCGACGCCGGCCACCGCGGCTCGGTGCACGAGGCGTGCCACCGCCCAGGCCCCGAGCACGCCGACGACCAGCCCCGCCACGCCCCACACCATCCCGTCCATGGACCAGACGATCCCAGCGACCACCGACAGCGCCCGGCAACCCGGGCCGCGAGCGGCTCGGCGGCCGGGTCGTCACCTCGACCGCGTAGGGTCGCCGGCATGGCGCGACGCGAGGAGACCGAGGCCGAGCGCCTCCGCCGGATCGCCATCCTGAACAACCGGCTACCGAAGAAGCGCAACATCGCCCAGGGCCTGCTGCGCAACCCGGCCGGTGAGGTGCTCCTCTGCGCGCTGACCTACAAGAAGGAGTGGGACCTGCCCGGCGGCGTCGTCGACCCGGGCGAGCCGCCGGCCACCACCGTCGCCCGCGAGGTCGACGAGGAGCTCGGGCTCGAGGTCACCGTCGGGGGGCTCGTCGCGGTCAACTGGCTCCCGCCGTGGCGAGGCTGGGACGACGCGCACCTCTTCCTCTTCGACCTCGGGGTCTTCGACGGCGAGCTCGACCCCGCCCGGTTCCTCCGTCGCGAGATCGCCGACGCGCACTGGGTCGACCCCCGCGACACCGGTGACCACGTCGCCCCCTACACCTCCCGGATGCTCGCCTCGGTCGCGGGATGGACGCCGGGGGAGACCCTGTACCTCGAGGACGGCCTGGTCGCCGGCTGAGCGGGCGGTTGTCGGCGGCCCGGCGGACGACACGCAGCCGTCGCCGGTGCGCCGGCCGTGCGGCGACAGCGTGACCGCAGCCGCTCCGTGTCGTCGGCCCGTCGTAGGCCCCTGTGCGGCGCGTGACCGCGGCGATTTCGCCCGCCCCACCCCGGTGCGGCACGATGGGTGGTCGCGCCGGCCACGGGTCGGCGCACCCACTCGTGGTCGGTAGAGAGGACGCGCCGTGGCGCTCACCATCGGGATCGTCGGGCTGCCGAACGTCGGCAAGTCGACGATGTTCAACGCCCTGACGAAGAACGACGTCCTCGCGGCGAACTACCCGTTCGCGACGATCGACCCCAACGTCGGCGTCGTCCCGCTGCCCGACGAGCGCCTCCAGCGGCTCGCCGAGATCTTCGGCTCCGAGAAGACCCTCCCCGCCACGGTCTCCTTCGTCGACATCGCCGGCATCGTCCGCGGCGCCTCGGAGGGCGAGGGGCTGGGCAACAAGTTCCTCGCGAACATCCGTGAGGCGGACGCCATCTGCCAGGTGGTGCGCGCGTTCGAGGACGGTGACGTGGTCCACGTCGACGGTGCCGTCTCGCCCGAGTCCGACATGGAGACCATCCACACCGAACTGGTCCTCGCCGACCTGCAGACCCTCGACAAGGCGGTCGCGCGGCTCGAGAAGGAGGCGCGGATCAAGAAGGAGTCCAAGCCGCTCCTCGACAACGCGCTCGCGGCCCAGAAGGTGCTCGAGGAGGGACACACCCTCTACGCGCACGGCGCCGCGGCGGGCGTCGACCTCGCGCTGGCCGCGGGGCTCGGGCTGCTGACCACCAAGCCGTTCATCTACGTCTTCAACCTCGACGAGGACCAGCTCGCCGACACCGCGCTGCACGAGCGGCTCGCCGCCCTCGTCGCGCCGGCGGACGCGGTGTTCCTCAACGCGAAGCTCGAGATGGACCTCGTCGAGATGTCCCCCGAGGACGCCCTCGAGATGCTCCAGGGCTTCGGCGCCGAGGAGTCCGGGCTCGACCAGCTGGCCCGCGTCGGTTTCCACACGCTGGGCCTGCAGACCTACCTCACCGCCGGCCCGAAGGAGTCGCGGGCCTGGACGATCCGGCAGGGTTGGACCGCGCCGCAGGCCGCCGGGGTCATCCACACCGACTTCCAGCGCGGCTTCATCAAGGCCGAGATCGTGTCCTTCTCCGACCTCGACGAGCTCGGGTCGATGGCCGCCGCCCGCTCGGCCGGCAAGGTCCGGATCGAGGGCAAGGACTACGTCATGCAGGACGGCGACGTCGTGGAGTTCCGCTTCAACGTGTGACCCAGGCGTATTTGTGCAGGTCAGAGGCCTGCCAACGCAGCCAAACGGCCTCTAGTCCGCAAATAGTCCGCACTTCCCTCAGGGAGGATCCCCGTTGGCCGCTGCGGATCGGTCTGCGACGGTCGTCCTCGGAGCCGGCCCGCACTAGTCCGGTGAGTGCGTTGCCTTCCATGAAGCGGCCGCTTCAGTCATCGACAGGATCGAGTCGGCCGCCTTCCTGGTGCGGTCCTCGGCGCTTGGCCAAAGGTGCGCGTAGGTGTTCAGCGTTGTGGTGGCACTCGCATGCCCCAACGATCGCTGAACCGTGACGACATCACATCCCGAGGCGATCAGGCCCGAGGCGTAGAAGTGCCGAAGGTCGTGAAGCTTCAGGCCACCAATCCCCGCATCCGATTGCGTCTTGCGCCACCAGTAACCCACGCTGTTCTGGTGGGGAGGGTCACCTCCTGCCCCAGCAAAGAGCCATCCCTGAGACCCGTGAGTCCCGCACAGCTCAAGGTGTCGATCCAGCATCTCGGTGAGGCCTTCGGCCAGGTAGATGACCCGTTCCGACCCGTACTTCGGACGCCGTATTTCGACGCTGCCACCATTGACGCGTTGGACCTGACGACGAACCCTCAGCTCCTTGCGGACAAGGTCGAGGTCGGCCACCTGCACCGCAGCTGCCTCGCCAAGGCGAAGCCCAGCGAAGGCGCACAGACCGATGAAAGTCCGGAAACGCTCGTCTGCTGCGCCCAGCAGCGACCCGACCTGTTCGGGAGTCGGAATCGACATCGCCATCTCGCCACGCCGCCGGCGCGGCAGTCTGACCCCCTCTGACGGGTCGGTCCCAATCACCCGGTCGGCGAGGGCGGCCCTGAACACGGTCCTGACGTTGTTGAACCTGGTCTTGACCGTGCCCGGCGCCAACCCGGATGAGTCCATGTGCTTGACCCATGACTCGAGGTCGGAGCGCACAATGCGCCCAATTGGCCTGTCCGTGAACGGTGCTGATCGCACGGCGAGTGACATGGCCCTCACGGTCCCCGGAGCCCACAACTGTCGCGCGGACCAGTCCTCGAAGTACGCACCGAAGAGAATGCGACCCGCCTTTGGGTCCGCATAGGTACCCCCGAGCAGTGATGCGGAGGTCTCGTCGAGCCACCGCTGCGCGTCAACCTTGCGGTCGAAGTGTCGAGCCCGTTCCCTTCCCGTGTCATCCCGGTGCCGAGCGCGCCACCTGCCGTCAGGACGCCTCGCGACGCTGCCAGCCATCCGGCCTCCTCCTCACGACCGCCATCGTTACCGGCCTCGGCGCACCTTGGGCAGACGGCCTCAAACCTGTGGAGAACCGGTACGAGACTCCCTTGCCTGCTCGGTCAGCCAGAGAACGAGGTCGCCCCTCCAGTAGCGGACGTGGCGCTGCACCTTGAAACTTGCCGGTCCAGTCCTGCAGTAGCGCCAGTACCTCATCGTCGCCACGGGGACGCGAAGGTACTCGGCTGCCTCGTCAATGGTCATCATCTCGTCATGAGCTCGGCTGTCGTTGGCCAAGGCATTGCTCATCGGATCCTCCGATCACTCCTAGGTGACGAGGCCAACATCCGCTAGCGGCTCCGCGAGCCGGGCAGGATGCGACCCCTGTAGAAGTCCATAAGCCAGCTGCCATCCCGTTGAGGACAGCGAACGTTCAAGAAGTCCCCTGAGGGATCATGGCCGCCACTGTCTCGGCACCTACCGGCTGTGGAAAAACAGTCAGCAACGTCCCGCCCGGATAGGTTGCCTTTCATGGCGGGGAGGAATCGCGCACTCGAATGGCTGGCTCGCCGCCACGCAGGGGAGTCTGCTGCGTACATCGCGTCTCTAGAGGGCGTCTCGAAGGAGACAGTCATTCGCGCGACGAAGAACTTCGGCCCGTTTCCCCGTCCGACGCAGCAGCTGGGACGAACCACAGGATCCAGCGAAAGGCTTGCCGAACGCACGCAGCAATGGATCGAGGAGCGCCGGGCAGGGAAGACCACCACGGAGATTGCCTGCGCCCACGGCGTCTCGAGGCAACTCGTGGGGGCTGCCACAGCGGAGTTCGGCCCTTTCCCCTCAATGGAGCAGGTTGAGCGCTGGGTAAACGCTCGCCGCGCACGCAGGACCATAAGGGCGATCGCGGATGAGTGCGGAGTCACGCCAGCACTAGTCCGCCGTCATACCAGGAGACTTGGACCCTTTCCCGCGCCCAGTTCGCATCTTCCAGAGGGCGTCTGGGGCATTGGCGGAGTGGCGGCAAGGGGCAAGATGACGACCCCCACGGTGCTGCATTGGCGAGATAGAGGCTTCCTTCCAGAGCCCGATTTCATCACTGCGCGAGGTCGCAGCCTCTGGCTGCCCTCGACGGTCGAGCGCTGGCTTCACGAAACCGCAGAACTCACCGAATGCGCTGACTGCGGCGCTTACACGAGATCCGTGGGCCACCACCGCTCAGCCGCCCAACACGAGAGCCCGGCAGCCGCACACGCGTTGTGATCGTGCGATTCCCTCACCGGACCGTGACTGCGCCGCGGTTATCCACAGACGCTGGTTGGCCTTCCAGTTGGCAGCTCCAGCGTGCCATGGTGAGATCTGGACAGCGCACTATGCGCGGCGGAGGTAAGGCAGGGGGCCTGCTGATCTGACCGCCAAGAGTCTTGAAGGCGCTTTGGGGATTGACCGGAGGGAGGGTCAATGAGCGGCAGGAGAAGATCCGCTGGTGCGCTGATCTGCGCAGTCGTGGTGATCGCAACGAGCGCGTGTAACACCGGTGAGCCGAGCCTTAGGGTGTCAACGACCGGTAGCTCGTCGACCTCAACCGCGGCCTCGAGCAGTCCCAGGCCCTCACCATCCCCCATACCTACCGATGACCGTGGGCGGGCGGTAGCGGCGGTTGTTGCCTATTGGGCTGCCATTGACGCCGTGTCGACAGACCCCAGAACCAAGCTCGAAGACCTCGCGTCTGTCGCCCGAGGCCAAGCGTTGGCTCAATGGCAGACCACGATCGCCGCGGATCGCGCAAAGAAGCTCACTCAAGTGGGCGCATCGCAAATCGTTGCTGGTGTCGCCACCAAGGCCTCAGGGCGCTCCTTCCGGGTCGTCGCCTGTGTGGACGTCTCGGACGTCGATGTTGTGGACGCCGCGGGTAAGTCCGTGGTTACCGCGGGCCGTCCAGACCGGCAGAGCTACACGTACACCGTTGACAAGACCGCCGATGGATTCTTTGTCATCGAGGATCTTTTAAAGGGTAAGCCGTGCGATTCGTAGGCCTCGCTGCGGCTTTCGTTGGCTTCGCGATGACAGCTGCTGCGCCGGTTTACGCCACGCCGCCGATCCAATGCCCACCGGGGCAAGAGCCGCACCCCAAGACTGGTCAGTGCGTCATCATCGTAGTAACCCCTCCTACAGACCCTGGCGATCCGGGTGACCCCGGCACACCTCCTCCTCCGAGTGATGACAAGCCGCCTAATAGGCCCGTCTGCACTTCTACACTCACGACGCCACCGAAGGAGATCCCGTGTTCGGTTGACGTGGGCTGGTGGGTTCAGTCGCGGCAGTGCTACGCCAAGGTCGCCACTCCGCAGCCGCCGAAGTCGGACCCGGTGTGGGAGGGCCGCACGGACGGGGCCATATATGACTGCGCACGTCCAGTGCTAGGTCCGGGTGGGTTCATTGTGATCCAGTTCTGGTCGGCTCAGCCGCCCGGTGTCGGTGCCCCTCCAGACCCGCGGGACCTGGCGCGTCGTGCCGTCGCGATCATGAACCTGCGCGCGATCCGTGTCGGAATGGTGCCCGAACCGATGCCTGGACGTATTGGGGTGGTTGGGATGCCGACGTGGATGTGGGCGGAGCAGCCCGATGCCCTCACGTGGGGGCCGGTGACTCGTACCGCCGGTTCAGGTGGCTTCACGGTCACCGCAACTGCTCACGTAGCCAAGGTGGTGTGGTCGATGGGCGACGGCGAGACCGTCGTGTGCCGCTCCGCGGGCACGCCGTACCGCGACAAGTTCGGGAAGAAGTCGAGCCCGGATTGCGGACATACGTATGGCAAAGAGGGCATGTACCGGGTGCGGGCCACATCGCACTGGACGGTCGACTGGACCGGAATGGGCCAGAGCGGCGCGATCCCGCTGACGTTCTCAGAGACCGCGGTCGTGACCATCGGTGAAGCGCAGGTGCTCACCCAGTAGCGCCGGCGCGAAAGGGGAAGAACGCATGGCGATCGACACGGACCGGCCCACGCCGGATGTCGCGACCACGGGGGCGCATGCCGCCAGTCCGCGTCCGGTCGCGCCACCGCCGCGGCTGCGCCGCCGCCCGGCCCTGGTCGCGGCCTCCATCGCGCTGATCTGCCTTGGCGGGGTGCTGGCGGCGTTCGCATGGACCTCGACGACCACGACCCGTTCCGTCGTCGCGGTGCGCGAGGAGGTAGCGCGTGGTCAGGTGATCTCCTCGGCTGACCTCATGACGGTGCAGGTGAGTGTGGATCCCGCACTGCGCCCGGTTCCCGCCTCGCAGCTGACCTCGCTGGTGGGGCGTCGCGCCGCCACCGACCTGGCGGCAGGCACCCTGGTGACGAGCGCCCAGGTCGCCGACCAGACGCTGCCGTCTGCGGGCATGTCGCTGGTTGGTGTCGCGCTGCCTCCTGGCCAGCTGCCGGGGGAGCCGCTCATGGCCGGCGACCGGGTCCGTGTCGTGTCCACGCCCGGCGCGCAGGGCGAGCTGGGGGAGGACCCGCCGGTGACGGTGTCCGCGGAGGTGGTCTCGGTCCGGGTCAACGACGAGGACGGACAGGTGGTGATCACCGTGCAGGTCCCCGTGGGCGACGCCCCGGACCTCGCGGCACGCGCGGCGACCGGCAACATCGCGCTCGTCCTGGACTCGCGGGAGCGCTGAGCGGTGGCCGTCATCGTGCTGACCTCGGCGTCCGGCTCGCCCGGTGTGACCACGACTGCAGTGGGGCTGGCCCTGACCTGGGATCGACCCGTCCTGCTCGTGGAGGCCGACCCGACCGGAGGGTCGGCAATCCTCGCTGGCTACTTCCGTGGTCAGGCGTCACCGCCGGACTCGTTGATCGACCTCGTTCTGGCACATCGTGACGGAGACCTGCACGGGGCGATCCCCTCCGTCGCGATGCGCATCCCCGACAGTGACGTCACTTTCATCCCGGGCACCAGGGCGCACGGCCAGGCCCGCTCCGTCGCGGCCCTGTGGCAGCCGCTGGCCGCGGCCCTGTCCACTCTCGACACGATGGGCCAGGACGTCATCGTCGACGCCGGCCGCCTCGGCCTGACCGGCGCACCGGACCCCCTGTTGCACGCCGCCGACCTTGCCCTGCTGGTCACCCGAACCGACCTCGTCGCTCTGGCCGGCGCCCGGTCCTGGGCGCAGACCCTCGCCAGTGCCTTCGCCGCGCAGGGGGCAACGGACTCCTTCGGGATCCTCAATGTCGGGGAGGGACGCCCTTACGCCACCCGCGACGTCGCCAGAGTCCTGACCGCCCCGGTCGTCACGACGGTCGCGTGGGACGACCCCGCAGCGGCGGTGTTCTCGCGCGGGGCGACTCCACCCGGACGGTTCGAGCGGTCGGCCCTCGTGCGGTCCCTGTGCTCCGCGCAGGACGCCATCACGGCCAGGGTGCGCGCCAACACCGCACTGCTCGCTCCCTCACCGGCGGGGGGTGCGTCGTGACGAGCGAACCAGTCCTCAACGGGCACGGACCCGACCCCAGTGACCTTCCCTTGTTCCGCACCCCTGAGGAGCCGCCCCGCGGACGGGTCCGCGGCACGTTCTCCCTGACCGGTCAACCACCGGTCACCACGGTCGCTGCGCCACAACGGATCCCGGTCGCCCGACCGGCACCGACGCCCTTCACCGGGGCAGTTGACTGGGGACTGGTCGCGACGATCCGGCAGCAGGCCTCCGACAGCCTGTCCGCCAGCTTGGGCACTGACCGATCCCGCGCCACCGCGACCGAGCAGCGCGAGCAGGGGCGCCGCATCATCACCGAGCTCCTCGACGCGGAGGCCGCCGACCGCGTCACCGCGGGCGCGCCCGCCTGGTCCCGGCAGGAACAGGCTGTCACCGCGGTCGCGGTCGAGGACGCCCTGTTCGGCCTCGGCCGGCTCCAGCCACTCGTCGATGACGACCAGGTCGAGAACATCATCATCACCGGCCACGACCAGGTCCGCCTCGAGCTCACCGACGGCCGGCTCATCGACGGACCCGCCGTCGCGGACAGCGACCGTGAGCTGATCGACTTCCTGGTCTTCCTCGCCTCCCGCAGCGAGGTCAACGCCCGCCCGTTCTCCGAGGCCCAGCCCCGTCTGCACCTGCGCCTGGACGGGGGTGCCCGCCTCGCCGCCGCAGCGTGGGTCACCCCGCGCCCCTCAGTGGTGATCCGCCGCCACCGCCTGAACCGGGTCACCCTTGCCGACCTCGTCGCACTCGGCACCCTGACCGACGTCGCCGCCTCCTTCTTGGCCGCCGCGGTCAAGGCGCGGCGCAGCATCGTCGTCGCCGGTGCCCAAGGCGCCGGCAAGACCACCCTGGTGCGAGCCCTGTGCGCGCAGATCCCCCCGCACGAGGCCATCGGCACCTTTGAGACCGAGTACGAGCTGCACCTGCACGAGATGCCTGAACAACACCCCATCGTCTTCGCGTGGGAGGCCCGTCCCGGGTCCGGCGAACGCGGACCCGACGGCCGCCAGGCCGGCGAGTTCACCCTCTCCGAGGCCCTGTTCGACTCCTTCCGGTTCAATCTCTCCCGTCAGATCGTCGGCGAGGTCCGCGGCCACGAGATCCTCGCCATGCTCAAGGCGATGGAGTCCGGCGCCGGATCCATCTCCACCACACACGCCCGCACCGCCGAAGGGGCCATCGGCAAGCTCGTCACCTGCGCCCTCGAGGCCGGACCCCACGTCACCCACGACTACGCCATCCGCGCCATCGCCTCCGCGATCGACATCGTCGTCCACGTCCACCTCGACACCACCCCCGGACCGGACGACACGTGGCAGCGGCGCCGGTGGGTCTCGGAAATCATCACCGTCGCCCCCGGAGAGCGGGAGAAGGGCTACGCAATCCAGCACGCCTTCCGCGCCCGACCCGGCACCGCCGTCGCCACCGCCCACGTCCTGGACGACACCTACCGGGACCTTGACGCCTACGGGTTCGACGTCGAGGCCTACCACCGCGACGGGCAGGGCGCGCCGTGACCGCCGTCGTGCCCGCGCTGGCCGGAGCCCTCATCGTCGCCGGGACCCTCGGCGTCGTCGCCGGCCTGCGCAAGACCACGCCACCGCCACCCGCACCCCGCCGCCACCGCCGTTCACCATGGGCCCGGCTGACCACGCGGACCAAGCGCCTCCTCGCCGCAGGCGCCCTGGCCGGGCTCGTCATCGCCGTCGCCACCGGCTGGTGGATCGCGCTGGTCGCCGCCCCCGCAGCCGTCGCCGGGATCCCCGCGCTGCTCTCCGCACCCGCCGCCGCCGCGCACGTCGACCGGCTCGAGGCCATGGAGGAGTGGACCCGAGCCCTGGCCGGGGTCCTCACCGTCGGCGCCGGCCTCGAACAGGCGCTCATCGCCACCGTCCGCTCCACCCCGGAACCGATCCGCCCCGAGGTCACCCGCCTCGCCGCCCGACTGCGCGCCCGTTGGCCCACCGAGCAGGCGCTGCGGGTGTTCGCCGAAGACCTCGACGACGCCACCGGCGACGTCCTGGCCGCCAACCTCATCCTCGCCGCCCGCCGCCGCGGCGCCGGCCTGGCCAGCGTCCTGGAAGGTGTGGCCGAGTCCGTCGCCGCCGACGTCCGCGCCCGACGCGAGGTCGAGGCCGACCGCGCCAAACCCCGCGCCACCGCCCGCTGGGTCACCATCATCACCGTCACCGTCCTGGGGTTAATGGCCCTGTCCGGGCAGTACGTCGCCCCTTACGGCACACCCCTGGGGCAGGTCCTTCTCGTCGCCCTGCTCGGCCTGTACGTCGCCACCCTGGTCTGGATGCGGCGCATGGCCGTGGGCCGCCAGCTCCCGCGGTTTATCGCCCCCACGACGCAGGAGGCGACACCGTGACCTCCCCCACCGGGCTCCAGCTGGTCATCACCGCAGGCGTCCTCATCGGCGCCGGGATCGCCCTGCTCATCTGGCGCCTCGTCCCCGCCCAGCCCGACCTGCGCGACACCCTCGACCGGCTCTCACCCGACCACGCCCGCTACCACCGCACCACCACCGACATCGCAGCCACCACCGGCGGCTCCACCGAACGCCTCGGCCAGTGGGGCGTGACCCGGCTCCCACCCGGCATCTGGGGACGCCCGCCGCAGCGCGACCTGGCGATCCTGCGCACCCCGATCACCCGCTTCTACGGGGAGAAGATCCTCTACGCCCTCCTCGGCCTGGCCATCCCCCCGGTCCTGACCGTGCTGTTCAACGCCATGGACGCCGGCATCCACATCGGCGTCCCCGCCATCGGCAGCCTCCTGGTCGCGGCCGTGCTGTTCTTCCTTCCCGACTACAACGCCCGCGACGACGCCAAGAGGGCCCGCGCCGAGTTCTCCCGCGCGCTCGGCGCGTACATCGACCTCGTCGCCCTCGAACGCCTCGGCGGCGCCGGACCACGCCAGGCCATGGAGGCCGCCGCATCCGTCGGCGACTCCTGGGTGTTCCACCGCCTCAGCGAAGAGCTCGCCCGCACCCGCTGGTCCGGCCTGACCCCCTGGGAGTCCCTGCACGCCCTGGCCACCGAGCTGGCCCTGCCCGAGCTCGACGACCTCGCCGACATCATGCGCCTGTCCGGGGAGGAAGGAACCCAGGTCTACAACGCCCTGCGCGCCCGCTCCGCCGCCATGCGCGTCGCCGCCCTGTCCGCTGAGAAGGCCCGCGCTAATGAGGTCGCCGAACGCATGACCATCCCCATGAGCCTGCTCGGCGTCATCTTCCTCGCCATCCTCGTCACCCCCGCCCTCCTGCGCGTCCTCGCCGGAACCTGAACCCGCACAACGAAACCCGAAAGGAACGACCATGCACCACCTCGCCGCCACCCTCCACACCCTCGGGGTCCAGCTGAGCGACCACGCCCGGCACCGACGTCGCCCCGAGCGCGGCTCGGTCACCATCGAGCAGGTCCTGTGGGCCGTGGCCATGATCGCCATCGTCGGCATCGTGGTCCTCGCGATCCGCGCCTACGTGTCCTCCGAGGCCGCCAAGATCACTTAGGTCAGTGATGACCCCCGCACGTGCCCACCCCAGGAGCAGCTGCCCCCACCACCGGCGGCGGGACGAACACGGCTCGACCTCCATCCAGATGGTCCTGCTCATGCCCGTCCTGTTCGCCGTGATGTTCCTCGGGATGCAGGCCGCCCTGCACTACCACGCCCGCACCCTGGCCATCGCCGCCGCACAAGAAGGCGCCCGCGCCGCCGGCGCCCAAGACGGCACCCGGTCCGACGGCGTCACCACCGCCACCGGCTACCTCGCCGCCACCGCCGGAGACTCCCTCACCGTCACCGGCGTCACCGGGTCCCGCACCGCCACCACCGCCACCATCACCGTGCGCGGCACCGCCCTGTCCGTGCTGCCCGGGTGGGCCCCCACCATCACCCAGTCCGCCAGCGTCCCCGTCGAACGGACCACCCGATGACCACCCGCACCGAGCGTGGCTCTGCCGCCCTCGAGGCGGCCATCGGCGTGCCCGCGTTCGTGCTGTTCCTGGGCCTGATCATCGTCGCGGGACGGATCGCCGTCGCCAGCCAGGCCGTCGACGCCGTCGCCACCGAAGCCGCCCGCACCGCCTCCATCGCCCGCACCGAAGCCGCCGCCACGAGGACCGCCGGTGACGCCGCCACCGCGAGCCTGGCCACCCAAGGCCTGCGCTGCGCCACCACCACCGTCGACGTCGACACCCGAGGCTTCCGCGCCCCCGTCGGCACCCCAGCCGCGGTCACCGCCACCATCACCTGCACCGTCCCCCTGGGCGACATCGCCATCCCCGGCCTGCCCGGCACCACCACCGTCACCGGCACCGCCACCTCACCCATCGACACCTACCGGGCACGCACATGACCCCCCGGCAGCGGAACGAGCAGGGGTCGGTCAGTATCTGGCTGGCCACCACCGGGTTCGCCATGGTCGTCCTCGCCGGCCTGGCCATCGACCTCGGCGGGCACGTCCACACCCAGCAACACGCCCGCGCCGTCGCCGCCGAAGCCGCCCGCACCGGAGGGCAGCAGCTCCAGGCAGCCCCCGCCATCCGAGGCCAAGCCGTCCGCACTGACATCACCACCGCCACCCGCGCAGCAAAGGCCTACCTCGCCGCGTCCGGGATGACCGGCCGGGTCCGCGTCACCGGCGGCGACACCATCACCGTCGACACCAACGACAGCTACACCACCACCTTCCTGAGCATCATCGGCATCACGACACTGCCGGTTACCGGTCACGCCGAAGCCAAGGTCACCCGCACCCTGCGAGGAGTCGAGCAATGACGCCCACCCTGCGCGCCCGCCTCACCGGGCTGGCCGCCGCGGCCACCCTCACCGCCCTCATCGTCGGCGTCCCCGCCGCGCTCCTGGCCACCAGCTCCACCCCGGGATGGCCCGGATGGCCTCGGCTGCGCGACCTGCTCACCAGCCCCGACGACGGCACCCTCGCCCTGACCGCACTGACGCTCGTCGCGTGGCTCACGTGGGCCTTCCTTACCGGCACCACCCTGCTCGAGATCGGTGCGCGCCTCCGCGGGATCCCCACCCCACGACTGCCTGGCCTCGCGCTGCCCCAGTCCGCCGCCCACGGGCTCGTCGGAGCCGCCGTCCTCCTCTTCGCCACGGCCCCCACCCCCGCAGCCGCCGCCACGACCCCGCCAGCCGCGGCCACCACCAACCAGGCCGACACGGCGACCGCGCCCGAGGCGACGGCCGCGACAGGCCCAGCCGTCCCCACCGCGCCCACCTACACGGTCCGGCCCGGCGACACCCTGTGGTCCATCGCGGCGGACCGCCTCGACGACCCGCACCGGTGGGGCGACATCGCCGACCTCAACACCGACACCGTCAGCGACCCCCCGACCACCGGCACCGGCCTGCAGCTCCCACCGACCAC
>OEIU01000180.1_pt1 | contig 64677 bp, 58 predicted proteins | sample 1539221 | NCBI WGS metagenome assembly OEIU01 (sample SAMN03792071, study PRJEB22550) | activated sludge metagenome | feature: wastewater treatment plant; material: activated sludge; isolation source: Wastewater treatment plant of a petroleum refinery complex | place: Argentina: Zarate | collected...
TGCCGCGCCGGAGCTGCCGGCGGCGGAGGCGCCGGAGGGGGGTCGGACGGTGCTCGCGAAGCCCGTGTCGGGCACGGTCGCCGGGCGCCTCCCGCGCGTCGCCACCCCGGTGCCGCTCGACCGGGCCGCGTCTCTGCCGATCGGCGCGGTGATCGACGCGACCGGGGGCCGGGTCACGATCACCAGCGCCCTCGACGACGCCGGCCACGCCCAGCGGGCCACGTTCTGGGCCGGCGCGTTCAGCCTGGCGCAGCCGGGGCGGGACGGCTTCGTGGACATCCGGCTGCGCGGGCCGCTGCCCGTCTGCGGCACGCCCCGCGCTCGGCACGAGGACGGCCGCCGACGCGGGCGGTCGCTGTGGAGCAAGGACCAGGGCGGCAGGTACCGCACCCACGGGCGCAACAGCGTCGCGGTGGTGCGCGGCACCCAGTGGCTCGTGCGGGAGCGGTGCGACGGGACGCTGACCCGGGTCACCGACGGCGCCGTGGCGGTGCGCGACCTCAACCGGGGCCGGACGGTCCTGGTCCGGGCGCGCGGGAAGATCCTGGTCCGGGCGCGCTGACCGTGCGGAGGGCGCTGACGGCGGCGATCGTCGCGGCGATCGCCGTGGTCGCGGGCCTGGGCGCGTCGTTCCTCGGCGTCCTCGATCGGCCCGAGGGCGACACCGTGGACCTGAGGTTCGCGCTGCGGGGCGACCACCGTCCGGCCGACGTGGTCGTCGTCGGGATCGACGACGTCACCTTCGGCGCGCTGGGGCAGCGGTGGCCCTTCCCGCGTGTGCTGCACGCCCGCGCCATCGACCGCCTCCGCGAGGCCGGCGCCCGCGTGATCGTCTACGACGTGCAGTTCACCGAGCCGAGCCGCGACGAGCGGCAGGACGTCGCGCTGTACGACGCCGTCGCCCGCGCGGGCGACGTGGTGCTGGCGACCAGCGAGATCGGGCCGGGCGGCTCCACGAACGTGCTCGGTGGCGACGACAACCTCCGCGCCGCCGGCGCGCGCGCCGCGGCGGCGTACCTGCCGAAGGACGGCAGAGGGGTCATCAGGACGTTCACCCGTGAGCTCTCGGGTCTCGGGACCATGCCCGTCGTCGCGGCGGAGGTGGTCCGTGGGGCCCCCAACGACCCTGGTGAGGTGCCGCCCGAGGGCACGCTCATCGACTACCGCGGCGGGCCGGGGACGATCCGCACGGTGTCGTTCTCGGACCTGCTCGACCGCCGCGTCGACCCGGGGGTGTTCCGCGACGCGGTGGTGGTGGTGGGCGCGACGGCCCCGTCCCTCCAGGACGTGCACCTGACCCCCGCGGACGCCGACAACCCGATGCCGGGGCCGGAGGTCCAGGCCAACGCGATCTGGACGATGCTGCACGGCGACCTGCGGCGCGCCCCCGGCTGGCTGGGCCTGCTGACGATCGTCGGGATGGGCATCGTGGTGCCGCTGGCGGCCCTGCGCATCCGGTTCCTCGCGGTCGCCGTGGGCGCGGCCGCGCTCGCCGCCGCCGCGGCCGCCGGAGCGGTGCTGGCGTTCATGGCGGGCGTGGTGGTGCCGGTGGTGGTGCCCCTCGCGACCCTGGCGGTCGCCACGCTGGCGACGGGGATCGTGAGCTACCTCCGCGAGAGCCACGAGCGCCGCCGGCAGGCGTGGCTCGCCGAGGTGCTCGAGGGCAAGGTCCACGAGCGCACGCAGCAGCTGCGCGCCACCCAGCTGGAGGTGGTGAGCCGCCTCAGCCAGGCCTCCGATTGGCGCGACCACGAGACCGGCCAGCACATCGAGCGGATGAGCAGGATCGCGGAGGCCCTCGGCCGCGCGCGGGGCATGACCGCCCGCGAGGCCGAGGAGCTCCGACACGCCGCCGTGCTGCACGACATCGGGAAGATCGGCGTCCCCGACCGCGTGCTGCTCAAGGCGGGGCGCCTGACCGATGAGGAGCGCGAGGTCATGCAGGGCCACACGACCATCGGCGGGAGGATCCTGGCGGGCTCGGATTCGCCGCTCGTCCGGATGGGCCAGGCGATCGCGCTGACGCACCACGAGCGCTGGGACGGCACCGGCTACCCCGCCGGCCTGGCCGGCGAGCAGATCCCGCTGGAGGGCCGCATCTGCGCGATCGCGGACGTCTTCGACGCCCTGGTGTCGCCGCGGCGGTACAAGGAGGGCTGGCCGCTCGACGACGCGCTCGCCGAGCTGGCCGACCAGCGCGGCCGCCAGTTCGACGCCGCCCTGGTGGACGCGTTCCTGGTGATCGCGCCGGGCCTCTACGACGAGCTCGGCTACGCCGCCGACCTGGTGGAGGAGCCGGAGGGCGTCCCCGCCGTCCTGGTCGGGTAGCCCCCGGGGCCGGCCCACCGCCCCGGCTGGCGGGGTGCCTCCCGCGCGTCGTAGCGTGCCACCCACGGCGGCGACGGAAGGGGTGCGGATGAGGGTCCGGAGGCGACGCGCGACGGGGTGCGCGCTGCTGGCGGCCGCGGTCGCGGCGGGCCGGGTCACGGCGGGCGCGACCCGCGGCCCGGGCCCGGCGGCGCGCCACCCCGCCGCCCCCCGGGAGCGGCCCGCGGTCGACCGGCAAAAGCTCCGCGCGCCCGCCGGCCAGGTGAAGCTGGTGCTGACCAACCGCAGCGGGACGTTCCGCCACGACATCGCGATCAAGGGGAACGGCATCGCGGAGCGGAAGGGGCCGAAGGTCGGCACGGGCGGCGTGTCGAGCGTCACCGTCCGACTGGCGCCGGGCCGCTACACCTACTTCTGCACCGTCGGCAGCCACGAGGAGAACGGGATGACCGGCACGCTGACGGTCACCCGCCGGCGCTGAGCGTCACGCGTCGCCGGCGCGCCGGAAACGCCGCAGCCGCAGGGAGTTCGCCACCACCAGCACGCTCGAGAGCGCCATCGCCGCGCCCGCGATCACCGGGTTGAGGTAGCCCGTCATCGCCAGCGGGATCGCGGCGATGTTGTAGCCGAAGGCCCACGCCAGGTTGGTCCGGATGGTGGCGAGCGTCCGTCGCGACAGCCGGATCGCGTCGCCCACGCCGCGCAGGTCGCCGGAGACGAGCGTCAGGTCGGACGCCTCGATCGCCACGTCGGTGCCGGTCCCCATCGCCACCCCCAGGTCCGCCTGGGCGAGGGCCGGGGCATCGTTGACGCCGTCGCCGACCATCGCCACGACGCGCCCCTCGGCCTGCAGGCGGCGCACGACGCCCGCCTTCCCGTCGGGCAGCACCTCGGCGATCACCTCGTCGATGCCCACCTCGGCGGCCACCGCGCGCGCCGTCGCCTCGGCGTCGCCGGTCAGGAGGGCCGGCCGCAGGCCCAGGTCGCGCAGCCGGCGCACGGCCTCGGCGCTCTCGGGCTTCACGGTGTCGGCCACCACCAGGACGCCGCGCAGGCGCCCGTCCCATGCCACGGCGACCGCCGTGCGCCCCGCGGCGTGGGCCCGCTCGATCGCCGCGGCCGGGTCGCCCTCGGCGGCCAGGCCCCAGTCGGCCAGCAGCGCCGGCCGGCCCGCCACCATGGCGCGTCCCTCCACGACCCCCTCCACGCCGAGCCCGGCGCGGCTCGCGAAGGCCTCGACGGGGGGCAGCGCGCCCAGCTCGTCGCGGGCGGCGCGGGCGATCGCGCGGGCGATGGGGTGCTCCGAGCCGTCCTCCAGGCCGCCGGCGAGCCGCAGGACCTCCTCCCGGCGCTCCCCATCCGCGGGGACGACCTCGGCCAGGGCCATGCGCCCGGAGGTGACGGTGCCGGTCTTGTCGAGCACCACCGTGTCGATCCGCCGCGTCGACTCCAGCACCTCCGGGCCCCGGATCAGGATCCCCAGCTGCGCTCCGCGACCGGTCCCCACCAGCAGGGCGGTGGGGGTCGCGAGGCCCAGCGCGCACGGGCAGGCGATGATCAGCACCGCCACGGCGGCGGTGAACGCGAACGTCGCGCCCGCGCCGTTGGCCAGCCAGAAGCCCAGCGTCATGACCGACAGCGCGAGCACGGCCGGCACGAACACCGCGGCGATCCGGTCGGCCAGCCGTTGCACCGGGGCCTTCCCGGACTGCGCCTCGGTCACCAGCCGCCCGATCCGGGCGAGCGCCGTGTCGCCGCCGACGCGCGTGGCGCGCACCACGAGGCGTCCGCCGGCGTTGACGGTGCCGCCCGCGACCTCGTCGCCGGGGGCGACCTCCACGGGGACGCTCTCGCCGGTCAGGAGCGACGCGTCGATGGCCGACGCGCCCTGCTCGACCACCCCGTCGGCGGCGACGCGCTCGCCCGGGCGCACCACGATCCGGTCGCCCACGGCCACGTCGGCGGCGGCGACGCGGCGCTCGCGCCCGTCGTCGCCGAGCACCGACGCCTCCTTCGCGCCCAGCTCCAGCAGTGCCCGCAGCGCCGCGCCGGCGCGGCGCTTGGCGCGGGCCTCGAACCAGCGGCCCGCGAGCAGGAACGTGGTGACGACGGTCGCCACCTCCAGGTAGATGTGGTCCGCCCCGGCGCCCGGGTCGATGACCCACTCGAACGGCATCCGCATGTCCGGGTCGCCGGCCCCGAGCCAGAGCAGCGCGACCACCGACCAGCCCCACGCGGCGAGCGTCCCGATGGAGACGAGCGTGTCCATCGTCGCGGCGCCGTGGCGCAGGTTGGTCCAGGCCGCGCGGTGGAACGGCCAGGCGCCCCACAGCACGACGGGCGTGGCGAGCTGGAGCGCCACCCACTGCCAGTTGTCGAACTGGAGCGCCGGGATCATCGACATCAGCACCACGGGCACCGTCAGCGCCGCGGACACCAGGAACCGGGTGCGCAGCGCGGCCGCCGGGTCGGCGCCGGCCTCGGCGTCGAGGGGCCCGGCGGCGGGCGCCGCCGCGGGGGCGGGGAGGCGGGCGCCGTAGCCCGCCTGCTCCACCGCCTCCCCCACCTGCTCGGGCGCGACGACGTCCGGGTCGAACGTGACCGTCGCCGTCTCGGTGGCGTAGTTGACCGACGCCTCGACGCCCTCCAGGCGGTTGAGCCGCTTCTCGACCCGCGACGCGCACGACGCGCACGTCATGCCGGTGATGGGCAGCTGCATGCTCATCGCGTGACCACCAGGGTGTGGGTCACGGTGCGCACCTCGCCATCGTGCTTGAACTGGAGGAACAGGCGGTAGCGGCCCGGCGACGGCAGGGTCGCCCCGAACCGGATCGTCGACGGGTCGTCCGACTCCTCGGGGTGGACGTGCAGGAAGGCCAGGTCCCCCTCGCGCAGCGCCACCAGGTGTCCGTCGGCGCCGAGGTACGGCTCCACGCCGTCCACGGGTCGGCCGTCGCGGCGCAGCCGGTACGCCAGCTCGGCGGTGGCGCCCGCGCGCGCGCCGTGCGGCTCGAGCTCGGCGGAGTAGCGCCCGGACCGGGCGACGGGGGCGGGGGGCGGGAGCGGCCGCGGCACGAACGCGCCGGCCGCCGACAGGTCGGTCGCCAGCGTCAGCGCCCGTCCCCCGGCCGAGAAGTCGGCGTACGCGCGGTGGACGCCGGGGGCGCCGAGGCGCACCCGCACGCTCCAGGTGCCGTCCGGCGCCATCGCGGGGTGCAGGTGCTGATAGCCGGTCAGGTCGCGCCGGACCACGATCAGGTGCATCCGGCGCTCGTGCTCCACGTCGAAGGCGGTCACGGCGTGGCCGTCCGTCCCCACGATGCGGAAGCGCCAGGTGGCGGCGCGGCCCACGGGGAGCGCCGTGGTGTCGGCGACCAGCCGGAGGCCGTCCTCGGCCACCGCCAGGCCGGCCGGCGCGGCGACGGCGTGGCCCGCGCCGTGGCCGCCCGCCCCGGCGGCGGCCGCGTGGCCGTGGCCCGCCGGCCCGGCGCCGTCGTGGATCTGCGGCACGGCGGCGCCGGCCAGCACGGCCACGCCGAACGCGGCGGCCAGGCCGGCGACGGCGGCGGCCACCCGCGCCGGCCCCGTCACGGCGCCACCTCGTACCCGGCCTCCTCGACGGCGGAGGCCACGGCGGCGGCGCTCACGCCCTCGCCCTCGACCGTGACCGTCCCCGACGTCAGGTCGACCGCGACCGACGCGACGCCCGGGACCGCGCCGACCTCGTCGCGGACGGCGGCACGGCAGTGCTCGCAGGTCATGCCGAGCACCGCGTACGTCGTCCGCTCCATCCGACCGCCTCCTGCTACTGGGGGGGAGTAAATGACCGAGGCTCAGGCTCGCATACCCCCTCCATGTATGTCAATGCGATGGGGCCGGCTCCCGTAGAAGCCCGCAACGCCGCTCCGGGTACACGCGAATGACCGGCCCCGCCGGAGATGGTCGGGTCGGGGCACGTCAGGAGGTGCGCCATGAGGGTGCTGATCGTCTACGCCCATCCGGAGCCGGGGTCGTTCTGCCACGCGGTGCTGGAGCAGGTCGAGCGCGGGCTGCGTGACGGCGGGCACGCGGTCGCGGTCATCGACCTCCACGCGATCGGGTTCGACCCGGTGTTCCGCCGGCGGGACGCCTACCAGTTCATGCATCCGACGCTCCCCGACGAGATGGTCGAGGGGCCGGAGCTGCGCCAGGCGATCCTCGAGCGCGCGGGCGGGCCGCTGCGGCGCCGGGTCGCGGCGCGCTGGATGGGCACGAAGACGAACCGCGAGATCGTCCGGGCGCTCGGTCGCCGGACCCCCAGGGACGTCCGCCGCCATCAGGAGGCGGTCGCGCGGGCCGAGGGCCTGGTCTTCATCGGGCCCGTGTTCTGGATGGGCCTGCCGGCGATCCTGAAGGGCTGGTTCGAGCGGGTCTTCGCCTACGGGTTCGCCTACACGCTCGATTCCGCAGGCTGGAAGGGCGATCTCGCCGGCAGGGTGCCGCTGCTGACGCAGGAGAAGGGGCTGGTCATCACCCCGACCTTCTTCACGGAGGAGGAGTACGACACGGGCTGGCGCGAGGCGATGGACACGATCGTCTGCGAGTGGGGGCTCGAGATGGCCGGGGTGAAGAAGGCCGAGCACGTCTACCTCTACGCCGTCCTGGCCGTCGACGCCGCCACCCGGGCCGGCTATCTCGACCTCGCCTATCGCCTCGGCCGGGACTTCGCCGATGCCCGGGGCGCCGGCGACACCACCGCGACGTAGGAGGCTCGCGACTGTAGCGTCGCCTCACCGTGACCCACCCTGAGCCCGCGCACACGAGTGCGCTGCGCCCGGCGCAGCTGACGGCGATCCGGTCGCTCCTCCACCTGGCGTTCGACGATTTCGGGGAGGCGGACTGGGAGCACGCGCTCGGCGGGATGCACGCGACGGTGTGGGACGGCGACGTCGCCGTGTCGCACGGGTCGGTGGTGATGCGCCGGCTCATCCTGGACGGACGGGCGCTGCGGTGCGGCTACGTCGAGGCGGTGGCCACCCGTCCGGACCGGCGCGGCGAGGGTCACGCGTCGCGCGTGATGGAGGCGCTCGCCGACGTGATCCGCGGCGCCTACGACATCGGCGCCCTCGGCGCGACCGACATGGCCGTCCCCCTCTACCGGCGGCTCGGCTGGCTCCCCTGGGAGGGCCGGCTTTCCGCCCTCACGCCCGCCGGGCCGGTCGGGACGCCCGACGACGAGGGCAGCGTGTACGTCCTGCCCGTCGCCGTCACCACGGACCTCGCGGCCGAGCTCACCTGCGACTGGCGCGACGGGGACGTCTGGTAGGTCCCGGGCCCCGAGGGGTCGGCATCCGTCGCGGATCCTCAACCGGTCGGCCCGGAGCGTCCGTAGATGCAGCGGAAGGTCATCCGGACAAAGGACGCCAACGTGAAGCGAATCATCACGACGGTCGCCGCGACCGCACTGCTCGCGGCCCCTGCCGCTGCGCTCGGCCACGGTTCGCAGGCCGCGGAGCGGCCGGACATCGTCGAGCTCGCCGCATCGAACCCGCAGTTCAGCACCCTGGTCAGCCTGGTGAAGAAGGCGGGGCTCGTCAGCGCCCTCTCGGCTCCCGGGCCGGTGACGGTGTTCGCACCGACCAACGCCGCCTTCGCCAAGGTGCCGAAGGCGACGCTCGACGCGCTCGCCGCCGACAAGAAGCTCCTCCGGTCGGTCCTCACCTACCACGTCGTCAAGGGCGCCGTGCCCGCGTCGAAGGTGGTCACCCTGAACGGCAAGAAGGTGACGACGCTGAACGGTGCGAAGGTGACGATCCGGATCACCGGCAAGACCAAGAAGTCGGTCTACGTCAACAACGCGAAGGTCCTGAAGGTGGATCTCCGCGCGAGCAACGGCATCGTCCACTCCATCAACCGGGTGCTGATCCCGCCGTCCTCCTGACGTCGGGACCCGTCGACCGGTCGACCGGCGGTGCCGACGTGCCCGCCGGTCACCGGTCGGCGCCGGTGCCGTCACACCAACTGGTCGTCGACGTGCACGGTGAGGTCGCCCAGCATGTTGGTGTAGCTGCCGTACTCGTTGTCGTACCAGCCGAACACCTTCGCGTGGGTCACGGGCACCTCGACCACCGAGGACTCCATGCGGGCCACGACCTCCTGCGGGACGCCGGGGAGGTCCGCCAGGTCCACGCCGGCGAAGCCGGTGCGCGTGTGCGTCTCGACGCTCTCGATCACGACGGCCGCCCGCATGCCGAGCACGTCCTTCGGCACGTTCTGCCGCTCGCTGTAGACGACCAGCCCGTGGCCGCCGTTGCCGGCCGCCTCCGCGTAGACGCGGTTGAGCAGGTCCCCGTCGATCCTCCCGTCGGCCGCGTCCTGGAAGGTGACGTTCAGGATGATCAGCGACTCGGTGGGGATCGGCACGCGGACGGAGTCGGCCATGAACCCGATCTCGCCGATCTCGGGGATGACCTGCTCGAGCGCCTTCGCCGCGTTCGTCGAGGTCAGGATGATGCTGTGGAGGGCGCTCCGCGTGCGCCGCAGGTCCCTGGCCCCCGCCTTCGGCACGCTGTCGAGCACCGCCTGGGAGTTGGTGAGGGCGTGCACCGTGCTCATCGACGCCGTCATGATCCGCTCCGCCCCGAGGCGGTCGATCAGCGGCTTGACCATGTGGGCGAGCGCCGTCGTGGTGCACGACGCGGCCGACACCAGGCTGTGGCGCTCGGGATCGAAGGCCTCGTGGTTGATGCCGTAGATGAGCGTCACGGCGTCCTCCGGGACCGCCGTCCCGTCCCGCGACGCGAAGGCGGCGGAGTGGATGACCGCGCGGGCGCCGGCCCAGAGGTGCCCGCGCAGGGACCCCCCGGATGCGTCCACCGGGCGCGCCGGGTCGTTGAAGGCGCCCGTCGTGTCCACCACCACCTGCACGCCGTGCTCGCGCCACGCGATCTCGCGCGGGTCGCGCGCCGCCTGGAGCACGGTCACCGGCGTGCCGTCCACGTCGATCACCCGGGCCTCGCGGTCGAGGATGCGGACGCACGGCGGTGCGGACACCCCGTGCAGGAACCGGTGGACAGGCCCGTACGTCGAGTCGTTCTCGATCACGCCGCACACGGCCTCGAGGTCCCGCCCGGCCTCGCGCCCGAGGTTCACGACGAGCCGGGTGAAGTGGCGGCGCGCCACGTGGTGCCAGACGCTGAGCTTGCCGATCCGCCCCAGGCCGTTGATGCCGAGGACCCGCTCGCCGTTCATCGGACACCCCCCGCGAGCGGCGTCCGTCCGCCCATCCCGTCGCCCACGCGGATGCGGATGACCGGGTGCGCCCCGAGGTAGACGGACCCGTCGAACCCGTCGATGGCGATGGGGTCGCCGGTGGCGAGCACGTGGTCGCCCATCGACGACCCGCCGGGGCGTTCCGAGACGTCGAGCGTGCGGCAGCCGACCACGCACGTCTTGCCGAGGCGCTGGGCGGCGACCGCCGCGTGGCTGGTCGCCCCGCCCAGGGCGGTGAGTAGTCCGTCGACCTGGAGCACCAGCGGCACGTCCTCGGGCACCGTGTCGCGGCGCAGCAGGACGATCGGCTCGTCCGGCCAGCGGCGCCGCAGCTCGCGGATGTCGTCGGCGGTGTGCGCGACGCGGCCGCTCAGGGCGCCGCCGCCCGCGCCGATGCCGCCGCCGATGCGGCTCGGCTCCAGCCCGGCGTCCGGGGCGAAGGCGGTCGCCTGGGCGGGCGGCGCGGCCACGGTGTCCCGCGTCTGGAGGACGTAGAGGCCGTCCGCGCGGTCCGACTCGAAGGTGAACTCGACCTCCTGATGGTTCATCCCCTCCTGCTCGACGAGCACGCGGGCGAGCTCCCGCAGCCCCGCGTGGATCTCCGGGAAGCCCGCCTCGAGCGACCCCCGCCCGCCGCCCTCCCCGGCCAGGCGCTGGCGCTCGGTCAGCGGGAAGGTGGCGACCAGCCCGCTGACGACGTCGTCCCCCTGCGCCTGGATGACGAAGTCGCCGTAGAGTTGCAGCGCGCGGGACTCGTGGCGGGGGGCGCGCGTCCGCCACCCGCCCCTCCCCGGTCCCCCCCCCAGGTTTCCCAACAACCTCCCCCGGACGGTGACGGCGGTGCCCCCCCCCCCGGCGATGTGGAGCTCCCCGCGATAGAGCCGGGCGCGTTCCGACCCCCAGGACTCCTGCACGATCCGGATGCAGGCGAGCAGCTGCTCCATCGGGTCGTCCGGCGGCGGGGCCCCGTGGTCGCCGACGACGTCGCGGTAGGCGTGCGCGAGGCGCCGCATGGCGGCGACCGGCAGGTGGGACTTCCGCGTCACGCCCCGCCGGCGCTTCTCGGCGAGGATGATGGCGTCGAACGGCTCGCGCGGGATCCCGTGCGCCATGCCCCACCCCTGGAGGAAGCGCCGGTCGGCGTCCCAGGCGGCCCACGCGCGCTCCGGGTCCCGGGCCATGCCCTCGACGACCTCGCGGTTCGTCCCGACGTTCAGGAACGTCTCGAGCATGCCGGGCATGCTGATCGCGCTCCCCCCTCGGACGGAGAGCAGCAGCGGGCGCGCCGGGTCCCCCAGCCGCAGGCCGCTCGCCCGCGCGATCGCGGCGACCCCGTCGGACACGCGGTCCGCGAGCGCCGCCCGCGACGCGGCCGAGCCCCACAGGCCGGCGCGGTGGCGGTGGAGGTCCGCCGTGAGGACGAACCCCTGGGGCACCCGGAAGCCGAGGCGGGTGAGGCGGCGGAGCATGTACCCCTTGTTGCCGAGCGTGACGGGGCCGCGCCCGTCCTCCGGCCCGTCGAGCGGGACCAGGGACGTCGCGACGTCGGGCGGCCCGCCCCGGCGCCGGGCCGGTGCGCCGGGCGACCGGGAGAGCAGCGCGATCACGTGTCCCACGAGGCCGTCCACCTCGGACAGGCCGAGGCTGTCCGCGACGAGGTCGCGGGTGAGCCGCTCCGAGTGGACCTGCGCCGCCTCGTGGGTCGTCATCCCCGCCCCGCGGGGCAGGACGCCGCGCTCGACCATGCGCGGGACGATGCACTCGATGGGGCGGCGGTACGTGTCGAGGATCCGCGCGCGGATCATGTCCTCGATCCGGTGGAGGGCCACCTGGAGGATGTTCAGGAACATGCCGGGCGTGCTCGCGCGGTCGGCGAGCGCCTCGTCGAGCATGCGCAGGGCGTGCTCGAGCCCGCGCGCCCGGAAGCCCTCGGTGCGCAGGGCCCGGAGGTGGCGCTGCAGCAGCCACGCCACGCCCTGGAGGGATGCGCGGTCGGCGGTGGCGGGCGTCCGGGCCAGGGTCACCCGCGCCAGGAGCGCGGCCGCCAGCGACCGGGCCCGGAAGCCGAGCCCCATCGCCTCGAAGCGTCGCTCGCTGTACGCGCCGTACATGCTCGGGATGCCGGCCGCGATGTGCCGTTTGCGGTAGATGTCCTCGCGGGCCGGGCTGTCGCCGGGCGTGAGCACGACCGCCTGCAGCTCCTCCAGCACGTCGAGCACGCGGTCGAGCGCGGCGGCGTCGTCGCCGTCCGCGAGGGCGTCGCCCAGGGCCCGGACGGTGGGCCCGCTGACCGCCGCCGAGCGGTGCAGGCGCTGGAGGAGGTCGGCGTGGTCCAGCTCGTACTTGCGCGTGATCTCGCGCCGGACCCGCAGCAGGAGCGTCACCTTCTCCAGGCCGTGCGGATCGAGGGCGAGGCCCTGGGCGGGCGGCCCGAGGGCGGCGGGATCGATGGCGAGCAGCGCGTCCAGACCCCCCGCCTCCTCCGCGAGCGCCGCGACCACCCGTCCGAGCGCGCGGCGGGCGGGGTCGTCGGGGTCGAGCGCGTCCATGACCGACGCGGGCACGTACCGCGCGAGGGGGGCGGGGTCGCCGGTCAGCCAGTACCGCGCCGTCTCCTCGACGAACCCGATCAGGCGCGGGTTGCATTCGACGTGCGCCTGCTTGCGGATGAAGTGGCACAGCGGGTCGCGCCGGCGCTCGATCTCGTCCAGGCGGGTGGAGACGTCCCGCAGCTCCCCCTCGGCCCCGATCTCGTTGAAGTAGACGGGGAGGAGCCGCAGGAGCTGCCGCACCTCGAGCCACACCGGCCCCACCGGCGCCGCGAGCAGCGCCGAGACGTCCCGCTGGAAGAGGTCGGTGTCCGCGATGAAGACGCCCCCGAGCCGGAGGTGCACGACGAGGCCGGCGATGAGCTCGGGCGTGAGCCGCGGGTCGACCTGGACCAGGCTGAGGTCGGTGCGCAGGCGGCGCAGGTGGGCGGGGTTCACCCGGACGCCCCACTCGGAGGTGAAGCCCGAGAAGTCGGGGTACTCGAAATCCAGGCGCAGGAGCTCGGCGACGAGCGTGTCGGCCAGGTCGGGGTCGCCGGCGGCGAGGGCCTGGCGGCCGATCTGGCCGACGAGCCCCTGGACGCCGAGGGTGAACGGGTGGCGGCCCTCGCGGAGGATCCCGAAGACCTCGCGGACGGCGACGCTCGGCCCCTGGCCGGGGGCGCGCTCGATGAGCGCGGAGCAGGAGCGGCCCGCGTCGCGGAGCGCCTGCTCACGCACGGCGCCGAGGCTGTCGCTCGCGAGGATCCGCAGCAGCCAGTGGAGCTGGTCCTGGTGTGCGCGCAGGGGGTCCCCGCCACCGGTCAGCGCGTCGGTCGCGGCGAGGTAGGCGCCCTGGACCTGCCCGTCGTCGGGCCGGGCCCGCAGCCGCGCGGCGAGCTCGGCGCGGGGCGGCCGCGTCCGCGCCAGCGACGCCACCTCCGCCGCGTGCCGCTCCATCGCGTCCCGCGAGATCGCGAGGAACTCCGGCGGAGGGGTGCCCTCGTCCCCCGTGATCTCCCGGTACCACCCGAGCGGATCCGGCTCCGCGGCCCAGCGGGCGAGGACCTCCCGCAGGGACGCCGCGTGGAGGGCGAGCGCCGCGTCCGCCGCCTCCGCGGCCTCCGGCTCCGGCCGGTCGAGCAGCGCCGCCTCGAGGCGCCTCAACGGCGTGGCGAGGGGGATCGCGCGGCGCGGCCGGGCCGCGACGGTCCCGGAGATCTCCGCCAGCGACTCCGTGACCACCCGGAGGCGCGCGGCGGTCGGCCCGCCGGCCGCCCCGGCCACCATCTCGAGGTAGCGGAGCCAGAGCCGGATCGCGTCGGCGCCGACGTCGTCGGGCGCGTCCCGGGCGACCGTGGCGTAGAGGTCGCAGAACACGGCGATCCCCTCCGCGCCCCGCGGCTGGGACGTGTACCGGTGCAGGTCGCCCGTGGCCCGGCGGTGCAGGTCGGCGAGCGCGTGGGGCCAGCCGGGATACGGGTGGTGGACCTCGCGCAGCAGTTCCTCGGTGGCCGCGTGCACGCCGACCAGGGGCCGGACCAGCTCGAGGAGCACGAGGTGCTCCGGCGGGATCACGACCTCCTCGACGGCCGTGCGCGCAAGGTTGACGCGCAGCGCCTCCGTGGGCGCCGTCATCACTTCGCCTGCCTCCGGCATGCATCACCTCGACCGAGGATCCGGGCACGACGCTACGGGCAGCTCGGGGCCCCGCCATCGTGGCGGAGCCCGATCGCCCGTCGTGGTTTCGCCGCAGACGCCGACGGTCCGCACGAGCGCGCGGCGAGGGGGAATTCGGACCCCGTCGGACCCACGAGCCGGAATACGATCCGATCGGCTGCGGAAGGAGGGCTGATGTCGCCGACGTCGGAGGTCGTGGGGCGCGAGTCGGAGCTCGATTCGGTCCATGGCTTCCTGGAGGCGGTCCCGCGGGGGCCGGTCGCGCTGCTCATCGAAGGTGAGATCGGGATCGGGAAGACGACGCTCTGGAGGGAGGGCGTCGCCGACGCCGGTACGCGGGGACTGCGCGTGCTCACGAGCAGGCCGGTCGAGGCCGAGATCGCGCTGCCGTTCGCCGTGCTCGGCGATCTGCTCGGAGACGTGCCGGACGCTGCCCTCGGGCGGCTTCCCGACCCGCAACGCGAGGCCCTCGAGGTCGCGCTGCTGCGGGCTGGGACGAAGCGTGGAGGGCTGCAGCGCCGAGCCGTCGCCCTCGGGGTCCTCGGCGCGCTCCGAGTGCTCGCCGAGGACACGCCGCTGGTCGTGGCGGTCGACGACGCGCAGTGGCTCGACCGACCGTCGGCCGACGCCCTCGCATTCGCGGCCAGGCGATTGCGCGACGAACCGGTCGGCTTCCTCCTCGCGCGACGCGCGGAGGTGAGCGGAGGATCTCGCGTCGACCTCGAGACCGCGCTGGACGCCGACCGCCTGACGCGGCTCGTCATCGGGCCGCTCGACATCAGGTCTCTCGATCGTCTTCTGCGGGCGCAGCTCGGCAGGCAGTTCCTCCGCCCCGCGCTCGTCGAGCTCCAGCGGGTGTCGGGAGGCAATCCGTTCTTCGCGCTGGAGCTCGGGAGAGCGCTCCTCACGCGTGATGTCTCACCCGCGCCAGGGGAGCCGCTGCCGGTCCCCGCGACGCTCAACGAGCTCGTCCGGGAGCGGCTCGCCGGAGTCCCGACTCCGGCGAGGGAGGCGGCGCTCGTCGTCTCGGCCCTCTCGCGGCCGACCGTCGAGCTCGTGGCTGCCGCCACCGGCGGTGGGGATGGGGTGGCCGCGCTCGAAACGGCGGCGGCCGCTGGAGTCCTCGAGGTCGCGGACGGCCGCGTCCGGTTCTCCCATCCGCTGCTCGCCTCGGTCGTCTACGGGCAGACGCCGCCGGCCCGGAGACGCGAGCTGCACGCCCGGCTGGCGGAGATCGTCGAGGATCCGGACGAGCGGGCGCTCCACCTCGCCCTCGCTGCGAGCGGTCCCGATGCCCAGGTGGCCGCGGCCATCGAGGATGCGGCCCGACGGGCGCGGGCACGTGGCGCTCCGCACGCCGCAGCGGAGCTTTGGGACCGGGCACGGATGCTCACGCCCCCCGACGACGCCGCCGCATCGAGGCGGGCGATCGAAGCCGGGGACTGCCATCTCGAGGCGGGGGACACCGACCGGGCGCGACGTCGTCTCGAGGACGTGGTGGCGCGCCTTCCGCCGGGGCGTGAGCGCGCCGCCGCGCTCACGCGCCTCGCGTGGGTCAGCGGGTTCGGTCATGGATTCCACGTCTCCGCCGATCTCTTCCGCGACGCGCTCGGGGAGATCGGAGACGATCCTGGGGCGCGCATCGAGATCGAGCGGGGACTCGCCTGGAGCATCCACGAGACCGGTGACGTCGCGGCGGCCGAGCCTCATGCGCGTGCGGCGCTCGAGCTCGCGGAGCGTCTCGGGGAGCCCGGCGTGCTCGCGAGCGCACTGGCTGACATGGCCTTCTTCCAGACCATTCGCGGGCGGGGGGTACCGACCGCGCTCATCGAGCGCGCCCTCGAGCTCGAGGACACGGCGGCCGAGGGGAGGTCGTTCCTCGGAAGCTCCCGGACCAGCTGGGTGCACGGGATGTTGCTCGCGTGGGCAGGCGATATCGACGCTGCCCGCTCGACGCTCACCGCGCTTCGCGACACCGCGCTCGCGCGCGGCGATGAACACACCTTGAGCTACGTGACATCTCAGCTGAGCCGGGTCGAATGCCTGGCCGGAAACTGGGAGCTCGCGTCGCACTACGCCTCCGAGTGCCTCGACGCCGCCGTGCAGACCGCCCATGAGGACCAGCGCCCGTTCGCGCTGTCGACCAGGTCACTCGTCGATGCGCACCTCGGGCGCGTGGCCGAGGCGCGGGCCGCGACCGACGAGGGGCTGCCGCTCGCCCTCGACGTCGGTGTCGTCCCCGCCCACCTGGAGATGCTCGCGATCCGGGGGTTCCTCGAACACTCGCTGGGTGAGGCTCGCGAAGCCCATCGTTTTCTCGGCCCGCTTCCCCGCGCCGTCGCCGACGCGGGGTTCGGCGAGCCGGCGCTGTTCCGCTTCCACGGCGACGCGATCGAGACCCTGCTGGCACTCGGTGAGCACGACACCGCGACGGCGCTCCTCGCCGAGCTCGAGGAACAGGCCCGTGCGACGGGCGGCCTGTGGGCGCCCGTGATCGCGAGCCGCTGCCGCGCGCTGCTCGGCGCCGCGGCCGGGGACAGCGACGCCGCGTACGCACACCTCGACCGCACGCTCGAGCTCCACGAACACCTCCACGAGCCGTTCGAGCGCGGGCGCACGCTCCTCGTCCTCGGGACGCTGCACCGCCGGAATCGCAAGAAGGGTCCCGCCAGGGAATCGCTGACGCAGGCGCTCGCGGTGTTCGACGACCTCGGCGCGAGGCTGTGGTCCGAGCGGACCCGGGCTGAGCTGAGGCGGATCGGGGGACGGGCGCCCGCGACACCCGGCGTGCTCACGCCGACCGAGGAACGCGTCGCCGCCCTCGTCGCTGCCGGACGCACGTACCGCGAGGTGGCGGACGCGTTGTTCATCAGCCCCAGGACGGTTCAGTGGAACCTCTCGAAGATCTACCGGAAGCTCGGCGTCCGCTCCCGCGCCGAGCTCGCCGCCAAGCTGGCCGCCGGTCAAACCCCAGCCGTTCCGCGGGTTCCCGAGTAGGTCGTCGCCTCCCAAGACCGGCGGCTCCGCCGATTTCGCGCCGACGCGTCCCTGCCTACCGTCGCGTCAACCGACGCGCAGAGGAATGGAGGAGACGTGAACGTCGCACGCACCATCAGTCAGATCCCGGCGCTACTCGCCACGCTTGGCGCACTGACCGCGCTCGCGGGGGTCGCTCACGCGGAGACGTCGAGGCCGCCGGGCATGTCGCCGGCGGAGTACCAGGCGCTCATGCTCCGTAGCGAGGCGCTCAACCAGGAACACGGGCTCGGTGCGGTGCCCCAGGGCATGACCGCAGCCGAGTACCGGGCGCTGATGCTCCGCAGCGAGGCGCTGGACCAGGCGGACGGGTTCGGCTCGCAGACGGCAGCCGCCGTCACATCGCACCCAACCACCCCGCCCCGGGGGTTCGCGTGGGGGGCGTTCGGGGTCGGCGCCGCCGCGATGTTCGGCCTCGCGCTGGTCGCCGGCGGCGTCCTCGTCCGCCACCGGCTCCCGGCCACGCGCCGCGGGGTCACCCCCTCTGGGACGACCTGACGGCGCTGCGGCATCCGGGCCGGAACGCGCAGAGGGGGAGCCGGCTCACGGCTCCCCCCAGATCACGCCGTAGAACTTGGCGGCGGCCCAGGCGGAGAGCGCGAGCAGCGCCGCGCCCGCGAGGAGCTTGGGTCCGCGCGCACCCGGCAGCTCCAGCCGGCCGACGTCGCTGATCGCGTCGAGCACCGCCTGCTGGAAGTCGGCCCCGATCGGCGGGTGGAGGTTGTACCCCTCCGCGAGGTGCCGGACGATGTCGTCGTCGGTCGCGTCGGCGAGCCACTTCCATTCGGCGAACGCGACGTCGGGGTCGATCCCGTCGGCGATCAGCCGCTGCAGGTAGTGGCGCTGCACGGAATACGCCTCGAACTCGACCATGAACTTGTTCATCCCGGGGCGGAGGATGCTCTGGAGGTAGTGCGTGATCTCGTGCATCACCACGCCCGAGAGGCCCTCGGCGGTGCCGCCGCTGACGAACAGGAAGCCGTTGCCCCGGTCGTAGAAGCCGCCGGCGTTGAGCATCCGCTCGTTCGTGATGAGGTGCTCCACCTCGTCGATCGTGTACACCTCGGCCAGCGAGTCCTCGTTCAGGGGACGGATGCGGCCGGCGGTCATGAGATCGTCGAAGCCCTTCTGGAGGGCCTCGTCGCCGAGGTTCTTGATCGCCTGCTCGACCGCCTTCAGGTCGGTGGCGTGCAGCGACGTCCCGATCCGGCCGATCGCCTTCTGCACGCCCTCCCTCACGGCGGCGTCGCGGGTCACGGTGCGCAGGATCCGCTTCGCGCCCGCGTCCCCGACCCCCGGCATCTCGGCGAGGAGCTTCCCGAGGCCCTCGAGCTCGCCGGTGGCGCGGGCGGCGCGGACCGGCCCGCTGATCGCCTTCACGGCCTTGACCATGTCCCAGGAGTCGAGGCCCAGCCCGAGGAGATCGAGCGCGATCGGAAGCATGTCCGGCGCGCCGGTCGAGATGTCCGCCAGCGCCGGGTCGAGGGACACGTCGGAGGCCGACGTCTCCATGAAGAACTCGCCCACGCTCTGCGAGAGCTGGTACGTGCCGGTGAGCACGGCGATCGAGCTGCCGGCGACCGCCAGCGAGCTGCCGGCGGTCGCGAAGGCGCCGATCAGGCCGGCGGTGAGGCTGATCGCCGCCATGGCGATCTTCCAGATCCGCTCATTGCGCTCCTCGCGGTCGACCCGCCGCTCCACCGCGGCATAGAGGGGGGAGTCGGCCGTGATCCCGAGGTCCTGGAGCGTGACCTCGAAGACGTTGCGCAGATGCCAGACCTTGAGGTCGCCGTCCTGGATGTTGTTCCGCGTGTCGCTGATGTTCTGCTTCAGCTCGACGAGCTGGAACGCGGCGAAGGAGTTGATCTCGTCGTCGCTCATCGCGGCGATCCGCGCGAAGTCCTTCGTGCGCAGGAGCAGGGGGTACTTCAGGCCGAGCTCGTTCTGGCGGGCGACGACCTTCGCGCGCCGCTCGTCGGTGTCGCGCTGGATCTCCTCCCAGTTGGACGGCAGCCGCGGCGGGGTGAGGTGGTCGCCCTCGGTCGTCTGCCAGTCGTACCCCTCGTCCTCCAGCACCTGCGCGTTCGTCGCGTCGTCGAGGGGCGGCCCCTCCGTGATGTGCTGGGTCATGGCGTCGAGCTGGAGGGCGGCGAGCTCGGCGGCCGCCGCGCGCATCCCCGGGACCACGCCCTCCTCTCCCGGTCCCGACGGCATCCCGTACATCTCGCCGAACTGGAGGTTGACCCCCATGCGCTCGCCCTCGCGCTGCACGAGGCGCTCGTTCTCGTCGAGCATCGTGAGCGCCACCTGGTTCGCCCGGCGCAGGAAGAGGTCGGGGAACTTGGCCTCCACGAGTTCCTTGAACTCGTCCTCCGTGCGCACGCCCACGCCCGCCAGCGCGCCGTCGAGCTGCGCCTGGTCGCGCGCCAGCTCGTCCGTCCAGAACGCCACCTCCGCCTCGAGCGAGGCCGTGCCGAACGACGCCTGGGCGGCCTCCTCCTCCTCGGACGGCTCGCCGCGCTCCGCCCGCTCGAGCGCGCCGGTCTTGTCGCGGAGGATGCTGCGGCTGCCGTTCCGGGCGCTGATCAGGTCCATGATCGGAACGCCTGGCAGCAGCTCCAGGAGGGTCTTCTCGTCGGCCTCCGTCATGGGCGGCACGCGCGCCAGCGTGGTTCGCGCGTAGTTGACCTTGCGCGCCTGCTCGGCCGTGAGCTTGGGCGCCGTGGTCACCGGCGACTCGCGGCCCTCCACCTCGTCGAGCACGCAGACCTCGCCCTGGCGGTACAGCATCGCCCGGGAGAGCAGGCGCGACGTGGCGGCGTTGCCGGCGCTCGCCTGGAGCGCGAGCACGGGGTTCCCGGTCTCGGGCGCCGGGGGCGTCCCGTCCCGCTCGTCGGGGGCGCGGTCCATCGTCGCGCGTTCCCGCGGCGGGCTCATCCGAGCTCCTCGCGGGCCAGCACCGCGCCCTCGAGGGCGGGGCCCGCCGCCTCCGCCCGGATCGCGGTCCAGCGGTCGGCGCCGGCGCGGCCCGCCCACGTCTCGGCGAAGGCGGTCGTGAACGCGATCCGGTCGCCGTCGACCACCAGGTCGAGCGGCAGGCCGCGGTCCCGGAGGGACGGGTGCAGGTCGTCCGGGCTCGTCGCCAGGCGCACGGACGGCTCCCCGAGGAGCGCAGCGATCCGGTAGCGCACGAGCGTCAGCGCCACCGCGAGCGGCGCCAGACCGGGGGCGACCCGCCGCAGGAACTCCTCCGCGCCGTCGCGGGTGTTCAGCTCGAGGGGATCGTCGTCGTCGCGCAGGAGCACGCCGATGGGCACCCCGCCCGCCTCCGCCCGCGCCTCCACCACACGAGGCCCGCCCGGCGGCAGCAGGAGCTCAGCCTGCGGCAACTCCCGTGCGACCCAGCCGACGGGAATGGGGATCGACCCGTCCATACTCCGATCCTACGGTCGCGCCTCCGTGACGGCGAGGCCGCGGTACGGTCCTCGCCGGAGTGCGCGGCGCCTCCGGGAGTGGCATCCGGTGAGGCGAAGAGCGGAGAGGGGGGGATTTGAACCCCCGTCGGACCCAAAAGCCCGAAACGGTTTTCGAGACCAGCGGATCGGCGCGATAAATGCCTGCTCAGACCGATTTCATGCAGTGTGTGGGGCACCAGGCGGGAGAGTCCGCCGCTTCCAGACGCTCCCGCTGCGGGCTCGGCCCCCACCGTGAGGCGCCGTCGTGGCCCGATGATCCGCTGCATCCATCGCGCGGATCCGGTCCTGAAACGACGCGACCCGGGGTGCCTGCCCCGGGTCGGTCCCATGCGACGAGCGAACCTTGCTGCCAGCGTACTCCGAGTCCCGGCCGCCCTGCAGCGGCACGGTCCACCTCATCGACAACCCGTGCTCGTGACCGACCTCCGCTACGCCGCCGAGGTCGAGGTCCTCGCGAACGAGCGCTTCGCCGCCGTCGGTGGCGCCTTCCTCACCGCCCTCGCCGAGGCCGGCCTCAGCGCGCGGCGCGCCGCCAACGTGCTGAGCTGGTTCGTCCTTGTCCAGCTCGCCCTCGGTCCGTGGCGCTCGCGCGGTGAGGTGCGCCCGGCGGCGCTCGCTGCGGAGATGGGCGTCTCGAGGTGGACGGAGTGGCGTGCCCGCCGCGACGCGGTCGCCGCCGGCGTCATTCGTGACTGGTCGCTCCCCGACCCCGAGGCGCGCGGCTACGGTCGCGGCGCCGTGCGTGTCGTCGAGCTCGCGTTCGTGCGCACGCGCGCCGTGACGCAGAGGGTGGCGGCGATGAAGGAGGAGAAGGCGACCCGGGCAGAGCGCCGTCGCGAGGCCCGACGAATGGCGAAGGGACATGCTGCGGCCGCGTCAGCGCCCAGCGCCGCGTCCCCAGAGCGGGTGGCCAGCCCTGTGCTCGCTGCGGGCGACCTCACCTCTCCGATCGCGGGCCGCCTGTGGGAGCTGTTACGCCGCGTGCAGCCGGCTCAGGGGCCCGCAGCTGAGACGCCGCCGCGAGCGCACCCGCCGCCGCGGTAGAGGCTGCCCGCCATCTCCTGACGCCGATTCTCCGACGGACCGCCCGTCCGGAATCGTTTGCGCTCCCCGAACGCCGGAGCCGACCGGAGACTTTGGCGATGGTTCATTTTCGACGAAACGAGGGCACCCCAGCGGGCCTTGACGGGCTTGGCGTCTCGCGACTGCGGACTCGACGCTGCAACAGTCGCAGCGCGACCGCGCGAACCGGTGCGTCGCCCACTCCAGCGATGCCCGAGAGCGCCATCGCGATGCGCATCGCGGGTGCTTCCAGAGGCTCCTTCGGAGCCAGGAAAGACGGCGCTGGCCGGTCCGGGCGCCGGCGTCGAGGAGCCGCTCCGCACGTAGGCAACCCGGCTTTCGCGATCGACTGGTCCGGTCCGGGACCGGCCGCAGAGGTCAGGCGGTGGCGGCGTGTGCGAGCGCCGAGGGCGTCTGGCAGCCCACGATCGCCGGGGCCTCATGGATGAGCTCGTCGTGCTCGAGGGCCTCCACCATGAACAAGGCGAAGTCCACCCGGCGCGTGATGTTGCTCTTCAGGATGGGGTCGCCCACGTGCCGGCTCCAGACCGGCAGGCCCTGGCTCTCGCCCTCTTCAAGGTCGCTTCCGCGCACGACGGTCCACCGCGTGTCGCTTGCGAACACCCGCCGGCATGCCTCGACCTGGTCGTCGAGATCGGCGAAGCGGGCGAGGCGCGCGAGCGGGCCGGCGACCTTGACCAACGCCTTGAGCCGCCACGAGTAGACGTCCTGGCCGTCGCGCGTGATGTGCCACCCGCACGAGAACACCAGGCGCGCTCCCCGGGGCGCGTGGTCGAGCACCGCCTGGGCGGTCCCCGACGCGTAGCCGTGGACCCCCCGGGGGACCAGCACCACGAGCACTCCGTCGCACCCCGCGACGGCGCGCTCAATGACCTGCCGGTCGTCGGTGGCTCCCGGGACAACGGTGATGCGCCCCGTGAACGCGTCGAGCTTCGCCACGCTCTGCTCCCGGCACACCCCGATCACCTCGTAGCCTCGGTCCAGGGCGTGCTGGACCATATAGCGGCCGAGCTTTCCGGAGGCGCCGACGATGCAGACCCTCACCGAGCGGGTCCTCTCGCAGCCTGGACGTCCTGAGTCGGAGGTCGTGCGGCTCCTGTGGCGCTCCTTATCGTGCGCCAGCCGTCGCTCGGTGAGACACCGAGAAGGCGGCGCCCCGCGCGAGAGCGTCGCACGGCCGTCGGAGACGAGGGCTAGCTTCCAACGGCCTTGACCCGGCGTTCTGCCGAGAGCGGGTCCTCGATCTCGACCCGCGGCAGCCACTCGAGCCAGGAGGGCATGTACCAGTTGTGGCGCCGAGCAGGCGCATCGCTGCGGGCATCACCACCAAGCGCACGATCGTCGCGTCCACCAGCAGGGCGATCGCCACCCCGAAGCCCATCTGCTGGAACGCGACCAGCTCGCCCGCGGCGAGGCCGGCGAACACGGCGATGATGATCAGGGCGGCTCCGGTGATCAGCCGGCCGGTCGACCCGACGCCGAAGACGATCGCGTCGGTGGTGTCCCCCGTGGCGCTGTGGCGCTCGTGGATCCGGCTCAGCAGGAACACCTGGTAGTCCATGGACAACCCGAAGAGCACCGAGAACAGGAAGAGCGGCACCCAGGACTCGATCCGCTCGACCTGGCTGAAGCCCAGGAGGTCGACGCCGAACCCCTCCTGGAAGGCCAGCACCAGCAGCCCGTAGGCGGCGCCGACGGAGAGCAGGTTCACGGCGATCGCGGTGAGCGGCACGACGATCGATCGGAAGGCCAGGGTCAGCAGCACGAAGCTGAGCGCGAGCACGAATGTGATCACGACCGGCAACCACGTGGCGAGCATCGCGAAGTTGTCGCGCACCTCGGCCGGCACCCCGCCGACCAGGACCCGGTTGGAGTCGTCGCCGAAGCTCGCCGGCACGTGTTCGTCGCGGAGCCTGTCGATCGCTGCCGAGGCATCCTCGCTGCTCGCCTCGGCGGTCAGGGGCACCGAGATGATGATCAGGTCCTGACCGTCCTCCACCGTGGCCCGGTCGGCGGCGAAATCGGGATCCGATCCGAGTCGGCCCAGCAGTTGCTCGACCTGCGCGTCGAGGGGGGATCCGCCCCGGTTGTCGGCCACGATCTCCACGGGCTCGGTGGCTCCGGCGGGGAAGTCGCGCTCGAGGGCGACCAGCCCCTGCTTGGCGCGCGTGTCGTCCGGAAGGCTGGACGGACCGGCCGCCCCGAGCTTCAGCCCGAGCAACGGGGCGGTGGCCAGCAGCAGCGCCACGGAGGCGACCAGGCTCACCGTGGGATGTCGCATGACCGCCCGCACGACAGCGCCCCAGAAGCGGCCCTCGCGGCCGGCCGAGGCGGCGACCCGCTCGCCGAGCCAGGGCAGGCGCAGCCGGTCGACCCGGTCGCCCAGCACCATCAGCAGCGCGGGATGGAACGTGAGGGCGACCACGATCGAGACGAGGGCGACCACGATCGCGCCCAGGGCGAGGCTGCGCATGACGGTGTCGGGAACGAGGAACAGCCCGACCATCGCCAGGGCGAACGCCGTGCCGCTGAACACCACGGCCCTGGTCGCGGTGCTGGCCACGTTCAGGATCGCCTCGCCCTGCGCGATCCCCTTGGCGCGCTCCTCCCGCAGGCGGGAGACGATGAACAGCGAGTAGTCGATCCCGAGCGCCAGCCCCATCGCCACGAGCATGTTCACGATGAACAGGTTGAGCTCGACGAACTGGCCGATCACCGCGACCAGGCCGAGGCCGACGATGATCGAGATCAGCGCCATCGCGAGCGGAATCGCTGCGCCGACGAGCGTGCCGAACACGAGCAGCAGCACGATGATCGCCGCCGGCAGGCCGAACTGGAGCTCGCCCTTGCTCAGGTCCTCGCCCGAGACCTCCTGGAAGTCGCGGCCCGCCGTGAACTCGCCGGTGATGTCGACGGTGAAGCCGTCCGCCCCGTCGGCGCGCTCGACGACCCCGACGACGTCGTCGATGCGCTCCTCCTCCTCCCCTCCCAGGATCACCGGCAGCATCGCCGCGTGGCTGTCCGCGGAGACCAACGCCTCGCCGCCGGGATCGAGGTAGCTGGCGACCTCCTCGACGCCGGCGTCGCCACGCAGCTCCTCGACCAGGCTGCCCACCCGCCGCTGGAAGGCCGGATCCGTCACCTCGACCTGCTCCGACCTGACGATCACGACCTCGTCCACGGCGTCGCGCTGCGGGAGGCGAGCGTCGATCAGCTCCTGCGCCTGCTTCGACTCGGGGTTGTTGGTGACGTCCCCCTCGCTCGTTAGGGCAGACCCCAGCAGCGCTCCGCTGAGGAGCACGCCCGCTACGACCAGCGCACCCCAGACGGCCAGCACCCGGCCCGGCCGCGCGACTGCCATCGCGGCCAGCCGCCGGGGACTCAGTCGGGAAGAGCGCGTGGACGGCCTCCTCCGGTTACCGCACATCCAGAGTGCGACACGGCGCCGAATCATCATGCGACCCGGGCACGGCGCAGTGCAAGAGCCCTTCCGTCGGAGTCGGCGAGTGAGCTCGGCGTGCGGCCGTTGCCCGGGGGCGGTACCGGCCGGGGAGGGCGCCCAAGGTGCGAACCGGCTCCGTTGACGCCGCTCCCGCCAGACGCGCTGCCACCCCCGGACGTCGCCGACATCGTCCGGAGGCACAGCAACGAGATCCTTGGCTGATCTCACCGGCGGGCAGCACTAGGCGCAACCCTGAGAGCTCCGGGACGCAGCGTCCCGACTGGGCCGCCCGGCATCGCCGCGTTCGCGGTCCCGGAGCCGCGTCGGGTCTGCGCCGGCCCCGGACGGCCGGCCGCCTCGGCGAGGCGCCACGCCGTCGGCGCCCGGGCTCCCGTCCGGGCGCCGCCCGCGACCGTCAGTTCTCGCTCGGCGGGCCCACGGAAAAGCTGAACATCATCCCGCTCTCATGGTGCTCGGCGATGTGGCAGTGGGCCATCCAGATCCCCGGGTTCGTCAGCTCGAGCAGGATGTCGACCGTCTCGCCCGTGCGCACCAGCACCGTGTCGCTCCAGACAAGGTTCGGGTCCTCGACCCCGTCCCGCGCTACCACCAGGAACCGGCCGGCACCGTGGACGTGGAACGGGTGGTGCATCGGGTGATCCGAGTCCATCTCGTTCACGAGGCGGATCTTGACCCGATCGCCGATCCGGAAGCGCCAGTCGATGTCCGCGCCGCTGGCCCCGGTGTCGCCGTCGACGAGCCGCCAGCGGGTGTTGGCCGGCGTGGTCATCCGGTTGACCTCGACCATGTCGTCCTCCCACTCGATGCCGCCCGCGTCGTGGGAGCCGTGCTCATGCTGCTCGTGATGCTCGTGCTGCTTGTGATGCTCGTGCTCGTGGCGGCCGCCCGCCGACGCGATCATCGCCGCGGGGATGAGCTTCATGCCGCAGTGAGGGCAGCGGTCCGGTGCGTCGCTGACCACCTCGGGGTGCATCGGGCAGGCGTAGCCGCCCGGCGCGGCGGTCGCGACTAGCTTCATCCCGCACTGCGGGCATTTGTCCGGCGTCTCGCTCACGACCTCGGGGTGCATTGGGCAGGCGTAGACGACCGGTCCGTCACCCTCGGGGACGCCGAGGTCCATCTCGGCGACGAACGCGATGGTCTTGTCCGGCTCGGCGGCGAGCACGCCGGCCAGGCGGGCCCGCTCCTCCGCCAGCTCGGGATCCCGCCGCAGCTCCTCGAACGCCGCCCGGTACGACGGTTCCGCGGGATCGCCGGCGACGGCGATCGTCGCCAGCCGGTACGTGCGATCGGGCGTACGGTGCTCAAGGGCCAGCTCGCCCCCCCCGCCGACGAGGACGTCGACCACCACCCGCTCCGACGGCGCGACGATGACCGACTCGACGAGTTCCTCGCGCTCGACGCGGCCGCTGTCGCCGCCGACGCGCTTCATCGGCACCCCGGGGACGGCGACATTGAAGACGCGGGTGTTCGCCGTGTTGGTGAGGTACAGCCGCACGACCTCTCCGGGCCGCGCCTCGAAGGACGGGTCGGTCTCGCCCGCGATCAGGAGGATCTCCCCGAACCGGCCCATCGCGGAGTACGTGGTGGTCTCGCGACTGAACGGGCCGACCACCCCGTCCTCCACCAGCACGTCGTCGAGCGTGATCACCAGCTCGCGGTTGGCGGGCGGCCAGTAGCCCGGCTCCGCCGGCTCGACGAGCACGTTCCCGTACAGCCCCATCTCCTGCCCGTAGTCCTCGCGGACGTGGGGGTGGTACCAGTAGACGCCGGGGTCGGGGAACTCGAGACGGTAGGCGAAGCTGCCTCCCGGCGCGATGGGCTCCTGCGTCTGATGGGTGCCGTCGTAGCGGTTCTCGAGCCGGAGGCCGTGCCAATGAACCGTGTCGGCCAGGTCGCCCTGGTTCGTCACCTCGACGGTCACCTGCGAGCCCTGGCGGACCCGCAGCGTCGGCCCGGGGATCGAGCCGTTGTAGGCGAGCATCCGGACCGTCTCGTCACCGAGCCGCTTGGCGACGGGCGCGATCGTGAGCGGGAACGACTCGCCGTCGGCGAGATCGACGAGCGGCGTCCCGGCGGAGGCCGGAAGGCCGGACGGGTCGGTCGGGAACGCGGTGGAGGCCGCGTCGCCCATGGTCACACCTCCGTTTGGGAGGCCGCCGGCCGTGCGCCGGCGACCGAGTGGGTCCGGGCGTGCTCGTCGATCCTCCCGGCGATGAACCTGGCGTCGTCCTCGACGAAGCCGAGCAGCGCGGAGCCACGCGTGTGCTGCCACGAGAGGCCGAGAAGGTAGAGGCCCGGGACGTCGGTGACGCCGCGGCGATGGCGCACGCGTCCGTCATCGTCGAGCACCGGCAGGTCGATCCAGGAGTGGTCCGTGCGGAAGCCGGTCGCCCAGACGACGGCGTCGGGTGTCTCGCCGGCGCCGTCGGCGAAGAGGACGCTCCGGCCCGTCGCCCGCACCGCCCGCGGCCGCACGGTCACGCCGAGGCGGCCGAACTCCCGGCGGCTCGACCCGATGAGCGTGTCGCGGCCGCGCGCCCGGCGCCCGACGCGCGAGTCGACCGTCTTCGAGAGCAGCCCCGTCCTGGTGAGCCACCAGAACAGGTCGCGGCCGAGCACGCGCTGCGGCAGCGGCGTCTGACGTGACCCGATCGCGATGCTCACCGCGCGCGTCGGCGCGAGGTCCTTGGCGATCTGGAAGCCGGTGTTGCCGCCGCCGATGACCAGCACGCGCCCGGGCGGCAGATCGTCGGGCCGGCGGTAGCCCGTGCTGTGCATCTGCACGACCTCCGGCGACAGGTCGGCCGCGAACGGCGGCGTGTACGGCACCTGGAACGGGCCTGTCGCGACCACGACCTGTGCCGCCTCGACGTCCCCCCGGTCGCCGCCGAGGACGAATCCGCCGCCCTCGCGGGCGCGGATCGCGCGGACCGAGTGGCCGGTCACGACGGGCAGCGAGAACCGGCGCGCGTAGGACTCGAGGTACGTGACGACCTCGTCGCGGCTCGGGTAGCCGTCGGGATCGCCGGGGAACGGCATGCCAGGGAGGGCGTCGTACCGCCGGGGCGTGAAAAGCACGAGCGAGTCCCACCGCCCCAGCCACGCCGACCCCACGGTGGGGCCCGCTTCGAAGATCGCGACGCTCCGGCCCTGCCGGCCGAGCAGGTACCCGATCGCGAGGCCCGCCTGTCCGCCGCCGACGACCGCAACCTCGAGGGAACCGTGGCCTGCGTCGTCCTGCCGCGCGGCGGGCGTCCGTTTTGACGTCATCACCACCCCCTCCTGCCCGGGTCCGGTTCCGCGCAGCTCGACCATATGCGAGCACCTCCGGCGTTCTGCAAGACCCGGAGGCGAGCGACAGCCGACCTGCTCGCGACCTCGCGCACGCGGGCGCCGGCGTCGAGGGCGACGTCACCGCGAAGACGGGCAACCGATTGTGGATGCCGAGAGAGCCTCCGCCCGCTCGATCAAGGGTGGCGGCCGCCGGCCGCGGCGTCCCGATTCCGCGTGCGACGACGTGGAGGTCGACACCGGCGAAAGAGCGATCGACGTCGTCACCACAGATGGAACGGCCGTCCGACTTGACGCGGCGTACCTCGAGCATGCGCAGCACGGATATGCGCTGACTGGCCATGTCAGCCAGGGTGCGACGGTCGACCGGACGTTCCTCCTTGCCACGCCGGAGCGGGTTGGGGCCGAGTGGGCGTACGTCGCGGCGTCTCGCCAGCGGCTCGACCTGACCGTCGCCGTCGTGCACTTCGATGGCGAGGACCTCGAGCAGGCGCTGACCCGGGCGTGGGCGCGGTCGGATGCGAAGCACCTCGCTCTCGACATGGCCGATGGCGAACACCGGCAGAAAGCTCTCGAGCGCGGGCGCGGCGACGCGGAACTGGTGCTACCCGAGAACGCAGCGCGCCGACGGCGAACACTCCTGGACCAGCGCGAGCGACTCCGGATCGTCGCCCGCACGTCGTCAGGGGAGGACGCCCGACGCGCTGGCCGGCGCGCCCAAACGCTAGTGCGGAGCTTCGGACGATCGAGTCGAACCACCGCCGATGGACCGCATGTAGCGCCATCGCGCGACCGTCTCCTGAGGTGCTCCTCGCGCTCGGCAGTCGACCGATTGAGCCGACCAAGCGCCGTGAATGGGATCGCGCCGCCGGGACTTCGTCCCCTGGCGACGGCCCCGGCCCTGCGCGAGAGGTCCGGTGCGCGCGGCCGGAATCCCGGGAGCGGCTCGCCGGCATGCCGAGGGCGCACCATTAGCAACCGTCGTGGCTGGACGGCACCGTCACATGCCGCCGGGTCGAGATGGGCCGGGTCGGGCATCGACCCGGCCGTTCGTCACCGTCTCGACATGCCTCTGGGGTGGCCCGAGTCGAACAGCACCATCCAGGCCATGGCGCCGATCATGAGCACGCCGGGGATGATGATCAGCAGGTAGCCCCATGCGAGCCCTGCCGCCACCGCGATGATGCCGGCGACGACGAGGGCGATGCACAGCCAGATCATCCTCACGTGGCTCATCGCGACGTCCCGCTCGGCACGCCGGCCGATCCCCTGTTGGTCCTCTCGTGTTCGTCGCCGCGCGCGGACGGACCGCTCTCGAGCAGGCGCTTCGCGTCCTGGTACTCGGTCGCATCGATCGCGCCGCGCGCGAAACGGGCGTCCAGGATCTCGCGCGCGGTCGGCTCACGCGGCTCGCGCACCGGATCGCGGTGGTCGACGATCAGCCTGATCACAGCCCAGGCGACGACCCCCCACACGAGGATCATCCCGAGCGTCATCGGCAGCCATGCCCACCACTCCATGTCATGCCAGTACATCGTCATCGCTCCTTTTCCGCTCCTGGGTCCGCGTGCGTGAAGGGCTCCTCAGCGTGACGTGGGCCCGTCGCCGCCGCGGGACATCGCTCCCATCATCAGCGCCATCATCATCACGCAGACGATCGCGGCGATGATGAAGCCCGACCCGACGACACCGGTCGCGACAAGGCTTATGGCGATCACCAACATCGGAATGCAACAGGCGATCATCATCCAGTGGTGATGCCCATGGCCCGGGTCCCGGCCCGTCTCCTCGCGATCGGACTCGTCGTGCGTCGAACTGGTCATGTCGACCTCCTGAGCGAGGGGGGGACGTAGCCGAGCGCCCGGTAGAGCGGGCAGTGGCCGAGGGCGCCGGTCACGATCAGGTCGAGACCGGCGAGGACCAGCAGGGCTTCCAGGAGGACGGCCCACGCCGCGCCCGCCGAGGCCAGCAGCAGCGCGCCGGCGATTACTCCGGCCGCTCCGACGAGCACCCGCGCGGCGCGCTCGACCGAGGTCAGGTTGACGACAGGCCGTCTCACTCCTCGTCCCTGCACCTGCGGTGGCTGATGGATCGTCGGTGACGTCATCGCGGTTCCTTCCTCGTGCTTCCAGATTCATGGTCCGTCCACCGATCGCGGCGGACGTCCGGAAGACCGCGCGGGTGCCTTGCGGGAAACCCGCCGCGGTGAGGCGATCGTCATCGCTTCGTCACATCCGGCGACCGCCGCGCCGGTGCCCGGATTCCGTCTGGCCCCGTCCTTCGGTCCGACCCGTTCCCCGCTCCGCCCGGAGGCGTGATCGCCTCAGCCGCGTGCCCCGACGACCCGGCGCAGGACGACGGCGACCGCGACCCCGAGTGCGACCACCCATCCGAGGTAGAGGGTCAGCTCCGCGAACGCGTGGAAGGTCGCCGAGAATGCACCGTCGTACTTCACCCGCGACGGACCATAACCGGGGAGCAGCACGGCGAGTCGAGGGGGCGTGACGTGGAACATCGGCGTCTGGACGCCGCCGATGTCGGTCATCACGAGGAGGAGCATGAGGTAGGTGGCGGCGAGCTTGTCCAGCAGCGCGCCGGCCAGGGCTCCGATCGCCGCGTGGATCAACCCGAGCAGGATCAGCGATCCGATCAGCGGTGCCCAGCTCGCAGCGCCGAAGCTGACCGCGGTGACGACCGCCGAGACGGCGACGACGAGGATCGTCCCCGAGAGCAGGACGAACAGCCGGGCGCTCACGGTCTCGCCCGGGCGAAAGCCGGCGACGACGAGGCGGCGATCGCCTTCGAGCGCCGACTGCATGACGAACACGCCCAGCACGCTCGCGAAGATCAGGACGAAGAAGGCGGGAACCGCGACCAACAGCGCCAGGGTCAGCGGCGCACGCAGATGCTCGCGGACGAACGCGGTCGTGGTCGGCGCTGCGGCTCAGCATCCGCACACCCGTCGCGGATCTCGACTATGCGGTCGAGGCGCTCCCGCTCGACGAGGAGATGCGAGACGATCAAGATCGCCATCCCGGCGTCGCGGCGGCGCTCGGACATCTCCCCGAACCGCAGGTACGTCTCCCAGTCGAAGCCCGAGTACGGCTCATGGAGCAGCAGCAGCTCGGGCTCGCGCATCAGCGACAAGGCGAGGTTCAGCTTCTGGCTCGCACCACCCGACAGCTCCTCGATCCGGTACCCGCGGTACTTGGCGAAGACGAGCTCTGCCAGGAGCGCACCGGCTGCGCGTGACGCGGCCCCCTCGTCCAGCCCGTAGGCGCGGGCGAAGAGATCGAGTCCCGCGGGTACGTCTCGAGCATCCGGGCGGCGAGATCGACGACGCCACGACCGTCAGGCAGGTATGTCGGCTGGCCTCACCGAGGCTTCCGTAGCGCCTCCCTCGTCGTCCTCCCTGCCCGGTGCGGGGAGCGGCAGCCGCTTCAGGGCGAGGGCGTTGACCGCGACGATGATGCTCGACCCGGCCATGGTGATGGCGGCGATCTCGGGGCGCAGGGTGAGCCCCCACGGCTCGAAGACGCCGGCGGCGATCGGGAGGGCGAGCGAGTTGTAGCCGATCGCCCACGCGAGGTTCTGGCGCATCTTGCGGACCGTGCCACGTCCGATCTTGACGGCGGTGGCGACGTCGAGGGGGTCGGATCGCATCAGCACCACGTCGGCGGTCTCGACGGCGACGTCGGTTCCGGCGCCGATGGCGATGCCGAGGTCGGCCTGGGCGAGGGCGGGGGCGTCGTTGACGCCGTCGCCGACCATCGCGACCCGCCGGCCGTCGCTCTGCAGCTCCGACACCTTCGCGGCCTTGTCGCCGGGGAGCACCTCGGCGATGACGTCGTCGATGCCGACCTCTGCGGCGACGCGCTGTGCGGTCGCGCGGTTGTCGCCGGTGAGGAGGACCGGCTCGAGGGCCTCCTCCCGCAACGCCCTGATCGCCTCGGCAGCCGTCGGGCGTGGCGCGTCGGCGATCGCGACGAGCCCGGCCAGCCGGCCGTCCACCGCGACGTTGACGACCGTGCGGCCCTGCCCGGCGCGCTCCTCGGCGCGCGGACCGAGGGCGCCGCGCTCGACGCCCTCGCGGTCGAGGAGCCGGCCGTTGCCGACGGCGAGGCGGTGGTCGCCGACGCGCGCGACAGCGCCGTGGCCGGGGACGTTCTCGAAGTCCTTCGCGGTGGCCACGTCGAGCTGCCGGGCGCGCGCCTCGTTCACGATCGCCTCCGCGAGCGGGTGCTCACTCTCCTGCTCGACGGCGGCGACGAGGCGCAGCAACTCGTCCTCGGGCGTCCCGTCGGTCTCGATGGCGACGACGGTCGGCTCCCCCTTCGTGAGGGTGCCGGTCTTGTCGAGAACGACGGTGTCGAGGCGCGCCGAGGCCTCGAGGCCCATGGCGTGCTTGAAGAGGATGCCGCGCCGCGCGCCGAGGCCGGTGCCCACCATGATCGCCGTCGGCGTCGCCAGGCCGAGGGCGTCGGGGCAGGTGATCACGACGACGGTAATCGCGAAGAGCAGCGACTCCTGCACGTCCCGTCCGACGACGACGTACCAGACCAGGAAGGTGGCGAGGCCCCCGAGGAGCGCGACGAGCACGAGCCAGAAGGCGGCGCGGTCGGCGAGGCGCTGGCCAGGGGCCTTCGAGTTCTGGGCCTCCTGGACGAGCTTCACGATCTGGGCGAGCGCCGTGTCCGCGCCGACGGCGCTGGCGCGGGCCCGCAGGTTGCCGTTGCGGTTGATGGTCGCGCCGATCAGAGGGCTGCCCGGCGCCTTCGACACCGGCATGCTCTCGCCGGTCACCATCGACTCGTCCACCTCGCTGGTGCCCTCGAGGACCTCGGCGTCCACCGGGATCCGGGCGCCGGGCCGGATGACCAGGACGTCGCCGACGGCGACCTCGCTGGTGGGCACCTCGACCGGCTCGCCGTCGCGCAGGACGAGCGCCATCGGCGGCGCCAGGTCGAGCAGCGCCCGGATCGCCTCGTTGGCGCCGCCGCGGGCGCGCATCTCGAACCAGTGGCCCAGCAGCACGAAGGCGGCGAGCAGGACGGCCGCCTCGTAGAAGACCTCGCCCTCGATCCAGAAGGTCGCGGCCACCGAGTAGATCCAGCCGGTGCCGATCGCGACGGCGACCAGCACCATCATGTCCAGGGTACGCGCCCTTAGGGCGTACCAGGCTCCCTGGAAGAAGATCCACGACGAGTAGAAGACGACGGGCAGGCTCAGGAGCAGCTGCCAGATGTCGCGGTCCATGCCGAACGGCGTGGGCAGATCGACGTTCAGCACGTCGGTGCCGAGGGGCGACCAGAGCACGATCGGGATCGCGAAGACGAGCGCCACCAGGAAGCGGTTGCGCATGTCGCGCGCCATGTCGGCCATCGACACGCCGGCGTGGCCGCCGTGCCCACCTCCGTGGGCGTGGTCGGCCCGCTCCACCGCATGCGCGTCGGCGTCGGGCGGCGCGTCGCTCATGGGGTCGCAGACGTGGCCCGGGACGGAGCGGCCGGCGCAGCGGTAGCCGCACTCCTCGATCCAGGCGTGCAGGTCCTCGACCGAGGTGACCGCCGGGTCGTAGGTAACGGTGGCGGTCTGGGCAACGGGGTTCGCCTCAACCGAGACGACGCCCGGTCGCCGGCCGAGCGCCCGCTCCACGACGTCCTTCTCGGAGGCGTAGTGGAGACCGCCGACGTGGAGGACGTCGGTCTGGTGGGCGGCGTGGTGCGCGTGCGTGGTCACGTCGTCACCGCCGTCCCAGGAGCCTGCTGACAGCGGTCATCAACTCGGTCTGCAGCGCTTCGCGGTCCTCGGGGTCGCCGCCGAGGATGCAGTGGCGCGTGTGGTCGTCCACGAGCTCCAGGGCGATCTTGTCGAGCGCCGCCTGAGCGGCGGTGATCTGCTGGAGGACGTCGATGCAGTAGCGGTCCTCCTCGACCATCCGAGCGATCCCCCGCACTTGCCCCTCCACGCGGCGCAGCCGCCGGCGAACGGCGTCGCGGGACGGACGATCGGCCGCGACCTCTGGTGTTGCGCTGGTGCTCACCATGCGAGTCCTCTGTACTGGGGGGGAGTGTACGGGGAGGAGGTTGACATACTCCCCCTCTGTATGCAAGCGTGCCGCCATCTTATACCCCCCCGGAGTAAGGAGGAGCGGAGATGGACGGCACGGCGACAACCGCAGCGGCGCGGCGATGGTGGGCCCTCGGCCTGATCGCGGCCGCGCAGTTCATGGTGATCATGGACACGTCGATCATCGGGGTGGCCCTCCCCGACATGCAGGACGCGCTCGGCTTCTCGCAGAGCGGCCTCTCGTGGGTCTTCAACGCATACGTCGTCGCGCTCGGGGGCCTGCTGCTGCTCGGCGGCCGGCTCTCCGACCTGCTCGGCGCACGACGCATCTTCATCACCGGCTGGGCCGTCCTTACGGCTGGATCGCTCATCGCCGGCCTCGCCTCGACGGCCGAGGTCGAGGTCGCCGGGCGCGCGGTGCAAGGCGCAGGCGCAGCGCTGATCGCACCCGCCGCCCTTGCCCTCCTGATGACACTGTTCGGCGGCCAGCCGCGCGAGCTCGCGAAGGCCTTCGCCATCTACGGCGCCGCGGCGCCGGCGGGCGGCACGGCCGGCGTCTTCCTCGGCGGCGTGCTCACCGAGTGGGCCGACTGGCGGTGGGTCTTCCTCGTCAACGTCCCGGTCGGCGTGGCCGCGCTCCTCGCGAGCCGTGCGCTACTGCCCGCCGGATTGGCGCGCCGCGGCCGGATCGACATCACGGGCGCGGTCGCGATCACCGGCGCGATCTCCCTCGCGGTCCTCGGCATCGTCCGCGCCCCCGAGGTCGGCTGGACGTCCGCCGAGACGATCGGTGCCCTGGCCGCCGGCGCCGGGCTGCTCGCCGGCTTCGTCGCCCTCCAGGCGCTCCGCCGCGAGCCGCTGATGCCGCTCGGGATCTTCCGCGTGCCGGACCTCGCGGCCGCCAACATCGTGACCGCGCTGCTCGGCGCGGCATGGATCCCGATGTGGTTCTTCCTGAACCTCTACCTGCAGCGGGTCCTCGGCTACGGCGCCTTCGAGGCCGGTGCCGCGCTCCTGCCGATGACCGCGGCGATCATGATCCTGATGGTCGGCGTGACCGGACGGGTGGTCGCCCGCTTCGGGTTCGCGCCCGTGTCGGTCGCCGGTCTGGGCATCCTCGCCGTCGGCATCGGTTGGCTGTCGATGGTCCCGACGGACGGCGACTTCGTCACCGACGTGCTGCCCGCCACGCTCGTCGCCGCGGTCGGCATGTCCCTCGCCTACATCCCGGTGATGATGGCCGCCCTCTCCGGCGCGGCGCCGCACGAGGCCGGCCTCGCCTCCGGGATCTTCAACACCACCTACCAGGTCGGCTCGGCCCTCGGGCTCGCCGCGATGACCGCCGTCGCCGCCGCCAACGGCGCCGACAGCATCGGCGACCCCGCCGCGCTCACCGACGGCTTCTCGGCCGCCCTCCTGGGTGCCGCCGCGATCGCCGCCGCCGGGGCGGTCGCCGCGCTCGCCCTGGCCCGCCGCCGTCGGACGGCCGCAGCCGACTCGCCCGCCACCGACGACGCCAGCCCGCTGGCCGTCTGAGAGCTCACCCCGTGGGGCCCCCGCCCGGGGGCCCCACGCAACCCCGAAAGGAGCAACTGCCATGACTGCCCCCTCACCCATCCTGATCGCCGACGACGGCTCCCCCGCATCGCAGCGCGCCGTCCGGCATGCCGCGTCGCTGATGCCCGGGCACCGGGCGATCGTCGCGGTCGCCCGGACCGCCCAGGAGAGCGTCGCCGCCCACCTCGAGGGCCACGACGCCGTCGCGCACGACCCCGACGACGCGACCGAGCGCACCGCCGGGGAGGGCGTCCGCATCGCGCGGGCGGCCGGCCTCGACGCCGAGGCCCTCATCGCCGGCGGCGACGGGCCGGTGGCGCACACCCTGCTGTCCGCGGCCGAGCGCGCCGGCGCTGGGCTCATCGTCATGGGATCCCGGGGCCGCCACGCCATGCGCTCCGCAGCGCACGGCAGCGTGTCCCGCCACGTCGTCCAGGACGGCCGGCTCCCGACGCTCGTCGTGCCTTCGCCGCGGCCCCATGCGCCACACGAGGGGACGTCCCGACGGGCCGCTGCGGCGGCCTGAGGAGACGGGGCGAGGAGCAGTGATGTCGGCGACGACCGAACCGGATGGCGGCGACCGCCTGCTCCTCGCCCTGACGACGGAGCACTTCACGCTCCAAGCCGCCCGCTCGGCGACGATCAGTGAATCGGCCGGGCGGTCGGCGCTCTTCATCGTGATGGTGTCGAGTGGCCTCATCGCCCTCGCCTTCACAGGCCAGGCGACGCAGCTCGGCCCTCCCTTCTGGGCCCTCGCGCTGCTGCTCCTGCCCGCGCTCCTCCTCCTCGGCACGCTGACGTACCTCAGGCTCGTGCAGAGCGCGATCGACGATCTCGAGTTCGCCCGCGGCATCGAGCGCATCCACGGCTACTACCGCGGGCTGAGCGCCTCGGCCACCGCCTACTTCCCGGCGGGCGGCCCCGTCGGAGGGGCCCCCGTTCCGAATGCGGGCGGCCGGGGGTCGCATCGGCATCACCTGCACTCTCATTCGGCGACGATGGTCCTCGTCGTCGACGGGCTCCTCGCGGGGGGCGTGGCGGCTGCCGTCGCGGGCGCAGCCGGCTTTGGGGTCATCCCATCCGCGTTGATCGGCGTGGCGATGAGCGCCGCAGTCGCCGCGGCGTTCTCTGTACACCAGGCCCGTGCGTGGCGCACTGCGATGACTGCGACTACCGCCGGTGCGAGGACCGCTCTCTCGAGTCACCAGGCGGCGGCTGCGGACCCGATGCGGCTCACGGCCGCGGACGTCAGTGATGCTCGGCGTGGCCCAGTCCCATCGTGACGGCGCGAGCGGGTGCGTCGTCGCTGCCGCGGATGGCGGGGCCGATCACCGTGGTCGAGATGGTGAACATCGCGGCGAACACGAGAAGCGGGGCAACCGGGCGCCGCCACGAGCCCGAGCGACGGCGGAGCCGGAGCAGGAACGGCACGGAGAGGACGAATCCGAGGGCGCCGAAGAGCGTGTGGACGACTCCGGACGCCGGCAACGTCGACGCACCGCCGCGCGGCCGGCAAGCGCCCATCCGGCTCAGCCCCAGGCGCCATCCCGCCAGGTCCGGCCGCCATCGGAACTGCTTGCGAAGCCGCCGTCGTGCAGCGCGACGATGAGTCGTCCCTCGTCCTCGGTCGCCGCCGCGGGCGCCCCGGAGAGCGAACCGCGGTCCTCCCAGGTGCTGCCGCCGTCGCCGCTGATGCGCACCTCGCCGGTGGATGTGAAGCCGTACAGCGTTTCTCGCGCCGGCCATGAGAGGAGGACCGCGTCGCCCGCGCCGACGCGCCAGGTGGCGCCTGAGTCCGTAGAGGCGAGCAGGCCGACCTCGCTGGTCGCGAGCAGACGGCCGGGAGCGCCCGGTTCCGCCGCGATGTCGGCGATCGCCGCCGGCGGCGCGCTCTGGCGCCAGGTCGCGCCGCCGTCGCGGCTCACCATCACTCGGCCGCCGCTGGCGTCGTAGCCGGTGATCCGGTCGCCGTCGGCGAGGAGCGCGTGGAAGTCTGCCTCGCCCGTCAGCGATACCGTCTGCCATGACCTGCCGCCATCATCGGAGCGGATCAGCCCGAGCAGCGGCGGGAGGTCGTCGCGGAGATCCGGGTGTCCGGATCCGATGAAGCGCTCGGGCCCCACGACAGCGAAGCCCATGGTGTCCTGGAGCCGGTCGCCGACCCGGGTCATCTCGTCCGAGCCCGGCTCCATGCGAAAGAGGCCGGTGTGGGTGGCGACGAGGAGGGCCCCGTCGGCCGGGTTGACGCCGAGCCCGTGGACGTGCTCGGGCCCTGCCTCTGCGGCCGCCCGATCGGTGGGACTCTCCCCGCCACACGCGGCCAAGATGGTTGCGAGGAAGACAAGAACGAGTGCGGGAATCAGCGGGCGGCGCGGCATCGCTGACGGATCATGGCGCGTCATCCCGCCTCGTGAGGACGCGATCGACGCCCGTCGACACAGGTCCGACACACGCCCGTGGTACCCGTGGGGAGTAAACCCTCATCGACGGAGAAGCAGATGAACAACCGGCTCCTCACCCTCATCGTGGTTGGGGTCGTCGCCCTGGGCGCCGGCCTCGGCATCGGCGCGGCCGTGTGGGCGGGCGGGGACCACGGCGGAGGCTCGACCGGTCATTCGTCGAACGGCATGATGGACTCGTCGGACGACACGCTGATGATGACGACGGGTCCGCTCGACGAGCGGTCGTTCATGGAGCAGATGGTTCCTCACCACGAGTCGGCGATCGCGATGGCGACGTTGGCGCTGGAAAAGGCTCGCCGGCCCGAGGTCCGGCGGCTCGCGCAGCAGATCATCGACGCGCAGGGAACCGAGGTCGCCGAGATGCGCGATTGGCATCGGGAGTGGTTCGGCAGCGAACTGCGGCCGAGCAGCGAGGGCCCTCACGCGTCGATGGACATGGGGCCGCTGGAGGAAGCGACTGGCGAAGACTTCGACCGAGCCTTCCTGCGCATGATGATCTCGCACCATGCGAGCGCCATCATGATGGCCGAGGCGGTGATGATGGATGAACCGCGCACCCAGGTCGGGGACCTCGCCAGCGAGGTCGTCGCTGCTCAGGCGGCGGAGATCGGCCAGATGCAGCGCTGGCGCCAGCAGTGGTTCCCCCCGCTCGGCTGAACGGCGGGCGCGGCGCCTCCGGGCGGGGCGGGCGATGAGCCGCTCCGTACTCGTCGTCGATGACGAGCCGGGGATCATCGAGATCGCGTCTGCATACCTGCGCCGAGACGGATTCACCGTCCGTACCGCGGGCACCGGCCGGCGGGCCCTGGACGCGGCGACGACCCAGATGCCGGATCTCATCGTCCTCGATCTCATGCTCCCGGACATCTCCGGCGAGGAGGTCTGCGCGGCTCTCCGGCGTCGGAGCGCCGTGCCGATCCTCATGCTGACCGCGAAGGCTGCCGAGGCCGACCGACTCCGCGGGCTCGCCCTGGGAGCGGACGATTACCTCGTCAAGCCGTTCTCGCCCCGCGAGCTCGTCGCGAGAGTGCGGGCCATCCTCCGCCGCGTCCCGGGGTCGGCCGAGCCTCCCGCGGACCTACTGGTGCTCGACGGCGGGCGGCTCGAAATCGACCTCGCCGCCCACGAGGCGCGCATCGACGGGATCCCCGTCGCGCTGACGGCGACGGAGTTCCGTCTCCTCGCGGGTCTGGCGCGGCAGCCGCGACGCGCGTTCTCCCGCTTCGATCTGCTGCAGATGCTCCAAGGGGAGGACGTCGAGGGGTTCGAGCGGACGGTCGACGTCCACGTGATGCGTCTGCGGAAGAAGCTCGCCGACGTGGCGCCCGACGTCGACTACATCACGACGGTGTACGGGGTGGGCTACCGGCTCGACGAGCCGTCGGAGCGATGAGGAGACTCGGTCTCCGTGCACGGCTGGTCGCCGCCTTCGTCGGCATCGCGGTGCTGGCGTCGATCGTCGCGGCGCTCCTGACGAGCGTGGGGCTCCACAGCAGCTTCGACTCCTACCTGGAGCAGCGCACCGCCGACGCCGCCGCAAGCGCGCGCGTGATCGCAGAGACGACATTCGCCGACGAAGGGCGCTGGACGCCTGACGGCCTCGACCTCCTCGCTCACGAGCTCGTGCTGACGGGCTACGACTTCCGCCTGGTCGCTGACGGGCGCGTCTTGCTCGACACGACGAAGTTGGAGCGCCTCGGCAAGACGTTCCGGCGCGTCAAGTCAGAGCCGGTCCGCGGTCCGGACGGGCGGTCGGTGGGGCGGCTCGAGCTCTACGCCCTCGGCCCCAGCGGGAACATGCCCAGTGACGACAGCCTGCGCTCGGAACTCGATCGCGCGCACCTGCTGGCTGCCGGCCTTGCGGCACTCGTTGCGATTCTCGTGGGGCTGTTCGTCGCCGGGCGCCTGGCGGGACCGCTGCGTCGCCTTGCGCAGACCGCGCGCGGCCTCGCCGACGGCGGCCCCGCGCCGCTCCCCGCGGGCGGCTCCCCGGAGGTGCGGGAGCTGGGCGAGGCGCTGTCGGGGCTCTCGGAGGACCTGGAACGGCAGCGGCGAGCGCGCCGTCAACTCGCGCAGGATCTCTCCCACGAGCTGCGTACGCCGCTGATGATCCTGCAGAGCCGGATCGAGGCGATGCAGGACGGGGTGCTGCCGTTCGATGCCGACGGCCTGGAGGCGCTCCATGCGCAGGCCCTGCGGCTCAGCACCCTGATCGGCCAGATCGAGCGTCTCGCCGAGGCCGAGGCGCACCCTTCGCCGCTGCGCCGCGATCCCGTCGATCTTTGCGAGCTCGCGCGCGAAGCGCACGCTTCGCTCAGGCCCGCGTTCGAGCTCCGCGACCTCCCTCTCGAGCTGGACACGCAACCGGCCACCGCGCGAGGCGATGCCGACGCCGTGCGGCAGATCATCGCCAACCTCTTGAGCAACGCGCTGAAGTACGCGCCCGGTGGGACGGCAGTGGTGCTCGAGACGGGTCGCGAGGGCGACCGATCGTACGTCGCCGTGCGTGACGACGGACACGCTCTGGACAGCCCGGAGGCAGCCAGGGTGTTCGATCGCTTCTACCGCGGCCCGGGCGCAGCCGAGCGCGGCAGCGGCGCCGGGCTCGGGCTCACGATCGCGAAGGATCTCGCGAACGCCCAGGGAGGCGACGTCGAGCTGACGACCGAGGGCGCGGGGACGCGCTTCACGCTCTGGCTGCCGGCCCTGCCGCTGTCCCATCCGCCCGGGCAGGATCCGGTGTCGGCGCTGCGCGCGCGAGCGGCGGGCGGGGTCGCATCGGTGGCGCGCCTCGGGCACGGGCCCTCGCGAGGTGCGGGCGAGTGACGCCGGAGGCCGTAGGCCGCCCCGCACGGCGGCGCCGGACCATCCTCGCGGTGGTGCTGGGGGCGTTCGCGGTCCTCGCTGCCGGAGCGACGGCACTGATCGTCTCGGGAAGCTCTGAGGGCTCGAAGGCCCTCGAGCAGGCGCAGCGAGCCGCCGCACCCGGGCTGCAGGATCTGCAGACGGCGGCCGGCAGGCGCAGCGAGACCGTCGACGTCACGTGGACCACGGTGCCCGATCCGCGTGGTGACGACGTCCAGATGGTCACCGCCCGCCTGGAGCTCCGCCCATCCGGTCAGATCACCAGCGCGCGGTTCCTGGTGAGCGGCAGCCGTGTCATCCCCCAGGACGCGCTCGCCAGGAGATTGGCGGAGGCGCCGGCCGGCTGATGCCCGTTCAGACCTGGTCGTGCAACGGCGCCGCGCCCAGAACTCATCGAGCGGGCTCCGCGGTTCGCAGTCGCAGCCGACGGGCCGCGCGCCGGAGGTCACCGAGTTCTTCTCCCTGCCGAGCCGTCGCCACAGCGCCCGCGATGGCGATGGGCACCACCTGGACGAACTGCAGCACGACACCGATCGTGACGGAGGTCGTGACAGGGACTCCCGAAGTGGCGACGAGGGGCAGGCCCGCGGCTGCCTGGAAGACGCCGACGTTACCCGGGACGACGGGCAGCGTCTGGACGATGCTGATGCTGACGAGAACCAGGATGGCTGCCTGCCAGGGGTCCTCGACATGGAAGGCCGTCAGAACGGCGTAGACGGCGCCCCACTGCGCCGCCCATCCGGCCAGCGCGGCGGTGGCGAGCGGGATCGTGACGGCGGGACGGCGGAGGCTGCGGTGTCCCTCGGCGACAACGGACCAGATCCGTCGGGCGGCTCCCGCGAGCCGCCACATTCGGCTGTCCCGGCGAACTGTGTGGCGGCGGCCGCCCCCGCGCCACGCCGCCACCGCGGCGACGGCGCCTGTCGCGACGGCGACCGCGCCGATCGCGGCCCAGGCCGCCGGCGGTAGGGGCACGAAGGCTCCGGCGAGCGCGATCAGCGTGACCCATGCCATCATCGAGACGAGCGTCGCGGTGATCGCGGACCCGACGACGACGGACAACGGCGTCGCCCTGTCCGCGCGGACGAGCCGCCGATGCACGAGCAGGATGCCGACCGCGTCGCCGATCCGGCCGGCGAGGGCGAGGTTGAACAGGGCTCCGACGGCCACGGGGCCCAGGACGGTCCGGAGCGTGGTCGTGCCGGACTGGACGGCATCTAGCGCCGTCCGCCAGGCGGCGGCCTTCAGCGGCAGAGTCGCCAGTTGGAGAGCGGCAGCCGTCGCGAGAAGTCCCCAAGCGTGTGCGCCGCCGAGGGCGCGGAGGCTCGACGGATCGAGTCGCCAGGCGACGACGGCGAGGGCGAGTGAGCCGAGGGCCGCCGCGCCGACGGACGCCGCCGGACCGGCGGAGGGCCGCGAGCTCCGGTCGGGGTCGGGTATCCGTCCGGGGCCTGGGGGCACGCCGGCTTCCTCGTCGTCGGTCATCAGTCCGTCACGACCTCAGTTGGCCTCTGCTCCTCCCCCGCACAGCTCGGCGTCGAACCGCAGGTAGGCCGCCATCGTCTGGCACACCGCCGGCGCAGCCGCGTTGGCCCCCTGTCCACCCTGCTCGACGACGACCGCCACGACGATCCGCGGCGCCTCCGCGGGGGCGTAACCCACGTACCAGGAGTGGTCCGCACCGGTCTCGTTCTCCGCCGTACCCGTCTTGCCGGCGACGCGTGCGCTGTCCGGAAGGCCGCCAAAGACGGCGGTCGAGGTGCCGTCGTGGTCGTTCGCTGCTCCGAGGAGCCCGTCGCGGAGGGCGTCGAGCGTTTCGGGCGTGAGCCCGACCTCGCGGGGAGCGCTCGCCTCCGCGAGGTTCCGGAGCGCGCGTCCTGACGGGCTCAGCACGCGACGACCGATCGTCGGCGTGACCAGCCGGCCGCCATTGGCTATCGCCGCATAGACGGTCGCCATCTGTAACGGCGTGACGAGGAGGTTGCCCTGGCCGGTGGACAGGTTGATCGAGTCCCCCGGTTTCCAGCTGCGGTCCAGCGGGTCGGGGCTGTTCTTGAAGGCCCGGCGCTTCCAGGGGGGGTCCGGGACGATGCCCGCCTCGTCACCACCGGGGAGGTCGATACCGGTCGCGCGTCCCAGCCCGAAGCGCAGCGCCTCCGCCTGGAGGTCGCTGCGGGTGCCGTCGCGGTAGAACCGGTCGCCCAGTTGGTAGAAGAAGGTGTCGCTGGAGACCTCGAGGGCACGACGGACGTCGACCTGCCCCCAGCTCCGGCTCTCGAAGCCGCGGAAGAGCTGCTTGTACAGGGTGATCTCGCCCGGGGAGTCGAGGATCGTCGTGGACGTGATGAAGCCGCGGCGCATCGCCGCGGCGGCCGTCACCACCTTGAACGTCGAGCCTGCGGGATATAGGCCTGCGACCGCGCGATTGAGGAGCGGTCGGCGCGGGTCGTCCAGGAGCCGGTCGACGGCCTTCGCCCGCCGCTCCGCGAAGGTCCGGGGGCTGAAGGTGGGGTAGCTGGCGATCGCCAGTACCTCACCGGTCGCAGGGTCGAGGGCGACCCCGGCGGCGCCCGCGGGGCTGTCGCTGGTGGAGACCTGCTCGCGCAGCGCCGCGACGAGCGCGTCCTCGGTCGGCAGGTCGACCGCAAGCTCCAACGTGCTCCCTTGGACGGGAGCTGCGTCCGAGACGACCTCCCGCCCGACCGGCTCGCCGGCGGCGTCGACCTCGACGACGCGGCGTCCCGGCTCTCCCTTCAGGTACGGCTCGTACTGCGCCTCGAGGCCGCTCGTACCGACCGTCTCATCGCCGAGATACCCGTTGGCTCGGTAGTCCTTGATCGTCTCCGCGGTGATGGGGCCGGTGTACCCGAGGACCTGCGCCAGGCCGTTCCCCGCCGGATAGGCCCGGGGGTACGTCTCGGCGAGCTCGATGCCCGGGAAGTCGCGCCGGCGCTCGCCGAGATAGACCTGGACGGACGACGGCACATCTTCCGCGAGAGTCACCGTCTCCAGCGGCGAGTCGGACGCGGAGCGCACCTCCTTGAGGAGCGCCGCGTGCGGCACGTCCAGAACCGCGGCGAGGTGACGCAGCACACCGGTGCGCCGGCCGTCGGCGAAGGCCGCGGTGCGGGCGACAACGCTCCGGCCGGTCCGGTTCGTGACGAGCGGGCGCCCGTCGCGATCGACGATCGCACCGCGGGGCGCCTCGACCCGGATGGTCCGGAGGCGATTGGCGTCCGCGCGCTCGGAGTACTGGTCGCCGGCGATCACCTGGAGGAACCACAGCCGCACCAGGAGGAACGCGAGCGCGGCGAATACGATCCCACCGAGCGTCGCGATCCGCACGGCCACCTTCGGGGTGAGCGGCGAGCGGCCCGTTCGGACACGCAGGCCACGGCGTTGACTCGATGTCGTCATATGCGCGGGTTCAACGTGGCGACGGAACGTCGGCGCCAGCCATCGCGAGGACGACCCAGACCACGGGGATCAACACGAGCTGGTGGGCCAGGTAGACGGCCAGAGACCGGCGACCGGGTGCCGACAGCCACGCTGCCGGCGACAGCGACGACACGGCCGCGATCCGCCGCGACCGCTCGCCGCGTGGGTAGAGGAGCGACCCGACGGCGATCCCGATCAGCACGGGGCCGATCCACGGCAGGACGGGCCAGTGATCGACGCTGCTGAACCCTTGCTCGTCGAGGCCGACGACCCCGAGCACGGCAGAGGCCGTCGGCTCGTCCGCGACGAGCACGCCGATGCCGATCGCCGCGGCACCGAGTACGAGGTTCCAGGCGCCGAGGCCGACTGCGACTGCGCCAACTACGACGCCGACGGCGATCATGTGCAGGATCCCGAAGCGGACGAAGCGGTCGTCGAATGCGAGCCAGGTGGCGAGGGAGACGACCGCACCCGCAGCGAGGACGACGCCGGCATGACGAAGGTGACGCCGCACGCGTGTCGCGGCGCTCGCCCCCCGTGCCCTCAGCCGCCCGTCGACGACGGCGAGCGAGACGCCCGCGACGACCAGGAACGAGCCACCGGTTGCCTCGGGAAGGCCACCCCATGCACCGCGGAAGGGGTCGGGTCCGAGCCCCGGGACGAGCAGCTCGATGTCGTAGACGGCGTGGTAGGCGACCATCATGACGATCGCGACCGTCCGCGCGAGATCGATCTCCCAGAAGCGCTGGGGCGTTGCGGAGACGGCAGGAAGGCCGGCCGCCACCGTCGCCGTGGTCACGCTGCCGTGCTGCACTCGTCGGGCGGCGGTCCGGCGGTCATGTGTCCGCCGCGGCGGCGGGCGCGGCCGCCGCGGCGGACATCGTGTGGCCCGGCGGGCGGCCGCGCGCACGGTCGGAGCGACGCCGCCTGACCTGCGTGCTGGGGACGTGCTCGGACAAGTGGACTCCGGGTCCTCGCCAGGGCTCCTGCACTCGCTTCGACGGTCTCACAGGGCTGTGACGAACCTGTTCAGGCGGGCCGAAGTGGCACGTCGCCGCAACGCCTGCCCGCGTCATCGGTTCGTCACATGCCAGCCGAACGGCCTCCCTAGCCTGTCGCGAGGCCCCGCGGCGGAAGCGGAGCCGGGCCAGAGGAGCGCAGGAATGAGACGCGACGACGCACCGAGCACGACCGGCGCGGGACCCGTTCGGCGGCATCCCCCCGCGCTGACGGAGACGACCGCGTGATCGTCGGACGTCGCACCGCGGCGGTCCTCACCGTCGATCTCTACGGAGGCTCGGCAGCCGCTGTCGCGCTGCGTCCTGCATCGGGCCGCTGGCCCGCCCAGGAGGCACGAGACCGTCTCGACGTGGCGGTCGGCTTCGTGGCGACGACGCTTCTCGGAGCCGAGGGGTTCATGTCGCGCCGAGTCCAACACCAGGCGATGACGGTCGCGGCGGGGCTCGTCGATGCGCCTGCGGCGCTCGCGGCCGACGATTGGGCTGAGCATGTCGCGGGTCGCAGCCTCGTCGGTCCTGGGCTGGCCGGCGACCCGCGCATCGAGGCCCGGCTCATCCGGACGCGTCGCGGAGCACGGATCGATCTCGTGGGGGCCCGGCCGACGACGCTCGCGCTCTCGACCGGCTCTGCGGCTGTGGCGGCGGTCGTGCTCCGAGATGCGCCCCGCGACCTGAGGCTCGGCGCCGCGCTGGCGATGGAGGGGCTGCTGCTCTGGTCCGGCGAGTCCGCGAACCGCCGCCATGGGCAGGAGCGGGCGCTGTGCGAGGCGTACGTCTACGCAGTGCGAAGGCTGGCCAATACGCTCGTCCCTCCTCCCGAGGCACTACGTTCGGCCGTGTCAGCGGACGGCGGTCGCGTCCACTGAGGCGGCTCCGAAACGGACGCGCGATCGCGGTGGCCTTCACCGTCGTCGCGGCAGTCGGACTCGTCACGACGACGCAGCTCGCCGGGCGATCGGTCAACCAGCGTCTCGAGCGAACGGAGGAGCGGCTGCGGACTGCGCGCGACCGAGAGCAGGTACTGACCGCCGACGTCGAGCGTTACGGCGAGACGATCCGCGACCTCGAGGCGCAGCTCGGTCCGCTGCGCGCGCGGTCGGAGCAGCTCGACTTGGAGCTCGCTGGGCTCCGATCGCGCCTCGGCGTCCTCGATGGGCGCCTCAGTGACGAACGGGCTCGGCTCGCTCGCGCGCGAGCCGAGCTCGCGAAGCGGCAGGACGTGCTGTCGCGGCGTCTCCGCGAGATCTACGCGCGCGGCGAGCCGGATCCGATCCTCGTCCTCATCGAGTCGGGCAGCCTGGCGTCGGCGATCGAGACCGTCGATGTCCTCGAGGGCATCGCGAACCGCGACGCGGCGATCGCCGATTCGGTGTCCCGCTTCGCCGACGAGACGCGCCGGAAACGCGATGTCATCAGCGCGATTCGGCAGGAGGTCGCGCGATCCGAGGCCCGGGCCGAGGTCGCGGCGGCGGAGGCACGCGACGCGCGCTCCCAGATCGAGACACGCCAGGCTGAGATGGAGGAGTCGCTGGCGGGGCGCCGTGCGTTGCTGTCCCAAGTCGTCGGGAGCCGCGAGGAGCTCGAGGAGGAGGCCCGTGGGCTCCGCGCGCGGTCGGCGGAATTGGCAGCGATGATCCGTGCAGCCCAGTCCCCATCGGCATCGCCCTTCGGTGGATCCCCTTCGGCCGCGGCCCCGTCGTCGAGCGGGTTCATCTGGCCGGCTCAGGGCACCCTCACCTCCTCGTTCGGCCCACGGTGGGGGCGGATGCATGAGGGCATCGACATCGCCGGCGGCTCAGGCAGCGCGATCGTCGCGTCGGCATCCGGCACCGTCATCGTCGCCGGCTGGAGCGGCGGCTACGGCAACCTCGTCGTGATGGACCACGGCAACGGCATGAGCACCGCGTACGCCCACAACTCGAGCATCGCGGTGTTCGTCGGCCAGCGCGTGGACCAGGGATCCGTGATCGCCGGAATGGGGACCACGGGGCACTCAACCGGGGTCCACTGCCACTTCGAGATCCGCGTCAACGGTGCCGCGGTCGACCCGATGGGGTACCTCTGACGCGCGTTGCGTGCCGCTAGGCCTGTCACAGGTTTGTCATAACCGCCCGGTACCGTCGTCGCTTCGTCTCGTCCGTCCCAACGGAGGCTGCCCACATCCTGCGTCCCCGGATCGCACATCTCGCCACGGCTGCGGCGGTCGCGTCACTCGCGTTCGGCGCCGGCACCGCGACCCCTGAGCCGGCGGCGATCGAGGCGAAGCGCGTGGAGGTCGCGAGGATCCAGGAGCAGCTCGACTCCTACGGGATGCAGGTCGAGGTGGCCGCCGAGGCGTACAACGGGGCACGCTGGGAACTCGGCGAGGTGAACGAGCGGATCGCCGACAACCGTCAGCAGACGGCTGTTACGGCCCGCGAGCTGAAATCGTCCAGGGTGATCCTCGCCAAGCGGCTCCGCTCCCTCTACGCGACGCCGCAGCCGTCCCTCATCGAGGTGCTCATCTCGAGCGGCAGCGTCACTGCCGCCGCCGACCAGGTCGATCTTCTCGACCGAATCGGCGAGCAGGACGCCCAGGTTGTCGGCGGCCTTCGTGACCAGAAGGCACGCCTCGCGGAGCTCCGGACGCAGTTGGAGAAGGACCGCGAGAAGGCCGAGGAGGCGGTTGCCGCCCGGGAGCGGGAGAAGGAGCGGATCGAGCGGCTCCTCGCGCAGCGCCAGGCCGTCTTGGACAGCGCCAGCGACGAGCTGCGTGGCCTGATCGCCGCGGAGGAGCGACGGCGCGAGCAGGAGGCTGCCCGCCAGGCGGAGATCGCGCGTCAGCGGGAGGCGGCCGAGACCGCCGCGGCGACGAACGGCGGCGCGCCGGCGTCCGCTCCCGTGGGGTCGTCGTCGGTCTCCTCCGAGCCGACGGCGCCGTCCACGCCGGCGCCTTCCGCGTCTGAGCCGGAGCAGGAACAGCCGACCGCCTCCGTCCCGAGCGCGTCCGGAAACGCCCGTGCGGCGCAGATCGCGATGACGCAGCTCGGAGTCCCGTACGTGTGGGGCGGCGCCTCGCCCTCGGTTGGCTTCGACTGCAGCGGCCTTGCCTCGTGGGCGTATGCGCAGATCGGCAAGAGCGTCCCTCACTTCACGGGTGCCATCTGGGCTGTCTTCCCGAGAGTGCCTTCGGGCCAGCTCGAGCCCGGCGACCTCGTGTTCTTCAGGGCCGACCTCGGGCACATGGGGATCTACATCGGCGGCGGGCAGTACGTGAACGCCCCGCAGACCGGCGACGTGGTGAAGGTGTCCAGCCTCGCCAACCGCTCCGACTACCAGGGAGCCGTCCGCCCTTAGCCGGAGTGTGCGGCGCTCTCGGGAGCGGCATCCGGGCGAGAAAGCGGAGAGGGGGGGATTTGAACCCCCGAGCCGCCTAACGACGGCTAGCGGTTTTCGAGACGCCGGACTTCGTCGGAGAAAACGCTGCATAGAGCGATTTCACGCGTCGTGTGGGAGAGTCAGCCGGTGGCGGCCATCTGGCCCGCAGCGTGTGGCGGCCCCGACCCGCCGCGACGGAGGCTGCCGGCCACGTGGGCCACCGGTCAACGCTCGGGCCCTAAAACGGCACGACCCGGGGTGGCGTCCCCGGGTCGGCTCCGAGCAAAAGATCCAACGTGGCCCCAGCGTACCTCGGGCCCCGGCCGTGCTCCAGCAGTCCGGCCGGCGCCCTCGACAATTCTTGCCCGTGAGCGACGGCCGCCACGCGGCTGAAGTCGAGGCCCTCGCCACCGAGCGCTTCGCCGCGGTCGGCCAAACCGTCCTGGCGGCGTTGGCCGACTCGGGGCTGAGCGGCCGCCGCGTCGCGAACGTCGTCAGCTGGTTCATTGTCGCCCAGCTCGCCCTCGGGCCGTGGCGCAACCGCGGGGAGGTGCGACCAGCCGAGCTGGCGCGCGCCATGGGCGTCTCGCGATGGACCGAATGGCGCACCCGCCTCGACGCCGCCCGCGCCGGCCTGGTCCGGGACTGGACCCTGCCCGACCCCGAGGCCCGCGGCTACGGCCGCGGCGCCGTCCGAGTCCTGGAACTCGCATTCGTCCGCACGCGCGAGGTCACCAAGCGGGTCGCCGCCAACCGGCAGGAGAAGGCGACTCGCGCCGAGCGCCGTCGGGAAGCGCGCCGGAAGGCGATTGTGGCTGATCTTGCGGGGACGTCAGTCCCTCCCGTCCCGCCGAGCTCGGACCACATGGTGGAGATCAGGCGCGAGGACCTGACCTCACCCGCCGCCTCACGGCTCTGGGAGTTGCTCGACCGTGTTCAGCCTCGCGTCGAGATGAAGGGCGCCGCGCCGCCTCACGCTCACCCCCCGCCGGAGTAGCAGCGGCGTCGAGTCGCGCCTCGCGAGGTCGAGCAGGAAGACTTCCCCGGCGCACGGGCGGACCCACCGCGTGCGCAAACCTTGGAGGTCCGGTTGCGCGGGGGCGCCGGGCTGGAGCTTCGCCGGGCAGGACCGCTGTCGCGGGACTGCCTGGATCCCCGGCAGGTCTGCAGCCGCGTGTCGAGGCTGCAACAGTCGCACCTGCGCTCCGCCATGAGGTGCGACCTGTGGGCGGTCGATCGCCGCGATCGCCCTTCGCATGAGCGATCTCTTCAGCGCCAGAGGCTCCTTCGGAGCCCGGCGAAAGAGGGAAAGTACGCCGTGTCCTCGATGTGCTGGACGGAGGTGACGCCCGATCAGTCCGTCGGAACCGGGGTGTCCCGCGGTGGTGACGCCGCTCGGTCAGCGGGTCGTTCTCCCTTGGACGCCGGTCGGACGACCTTCAGGTACTCGGCCAAGTAGTAGGACCCGATGACGAACCCGGCGGCGAGAGCCTGCACGGCGAGCGTTTCCCAGGTGGGGTACATCTCGAACCACGAGCCCATCCAGTCGGGGATGGTGAACGGCGTCGCGTGGGTCGGGAGCCATCCGAGCTGCTGGAAGGTGAGCGCCGTTCCGCCGATCATCACCACAAGGACGGCCCCGACCAGCACGCCGGTCCAGACCAACATGCGTCGGTACGGCATGCGGCGGTGCAGCCAGAACGTGACGACGCCGACCGCAGCGGTCGCTCCCAGCCCGATCAGCACGCCGTCAACCACCGTGGTCGTGCCATTCCTCAGGTCCAGGTTCTGGAGGAAGAGCACGACCTCGAACCCTTCGCGGTAAACGCTCGTGAAGCCCAGAGCCACGAGACCCAGCGTCGCCCCAATCCCGACCGAGCCCAGCAGCGTGCGACGCCGGCGGTGGTGGCGGCCGATCCATTCGGACCAATAGACCTTGTGCACGAACCAGTTCAGGACGATCAGGAGGACGACGACGGCGAGGAAGCCGGTGATCGCCTCGAGTCGGGGACCGAGCGGCGACGCGACGTCGAGGAGGCCCTGTGCGAGGAACCAGGTCACGATGGACGCGCCGAACGCCAGCGCGGCACCGAGCACGACCGGGCGCCTGCGACGCGCATTGGCGCCCTGGAAGCTCGCGATGACGGCCGCGAAGATGAGAACGGCCTCGAGGCCCTCTCGGAAGACGATGATGGAGGCGTTGGCGATTGCCGTCGCCTGCGACTGGGGAACCAGGCTCTCGGTGGGATCCTGCGGCGCAGCTGCGGTCGCCATGAGGTAGACCGCGCCTGCGACGAGCGCCAGTGCGAGCGTCCAGGTCACGAGCCGCAGGTTCCCCCCGCGTGATGATGAGCTCCCACTCATGCGCGGAGAACCTAACAGATCAGATTCGGTATCCCGAACGATCACACGAAGTCGCGTCTCTCATCCAGCGTTCACCAGCCCCTGTTGAGATCGGTCGATGCCGGACATCACCGCTCCACTCGTCAACTTCGCGACCGACGCGGTCGGCTCGTACGGGGCCCTCGCGGTCTTCCTGCTGATGATCCTCGAGAGCGCCTGCATCCCGGTGCCGAGCGAGGCGATCATGATCTACGGCGGGTTCCTGGTCAGCCAGGGCGAGGCCGAGCTGTGGGTGATGGTGGCCGCCGGGGTCCTCGGGAACGTGATCGGCTCCCAGATCGCCTATTGGGTGGGGCGCGAGAAGGGCCGCGGCTGGGCGCTGCGGTGGCACTGGCTGCACATCACGCCCAAACGCCTGGACGCGGCCGACAAGTGGTTCGAGCGCTACGGGTCGTGGGCGGTGCTCATCTCGCGCTGCCTGCCCATCATCCGCACGTTCATCTCCCTGCCCGCCGGGATCGCGCGGATGCCGTTCTGGCGCTTCACGATCCTGACGCTGATCGGCTGCATCCCGTGGGTGCTGGCCCTCACGCTGGCCGGGCAGGCGGTGGGCGACAACTGGGAGGACCTCCAGCACAACCTGCACTACTTTGACTACGTCCTGGTGCTGGCGATCGTCGGCGGCGTCGTCTGGCTGGTGGTCCGCCACCGCCGCAGGCGGCGAGGCGTCGAGGCCGAATCGCACTGACGCCGCGGACTCGCCCGGATTCATCGCGGGCTCATCCGCCTCCTGTTCGGTTCGGAGCGTGACCCCTGATCGGACACGTTCCCGAGGGGCGGGTCTCGCCGGATCCTTGGTGCTCGTTGTGCTCGTCGCGATCGCGGCGCCATCATCTCGGACCGCCACGTCATGGCACTATTTCCACGACGCCGCACGGCTGCTCGTGAGCGGCGCGGCCCCCGGCGGCGGCCTCGACCTCTATCTCGCGCACCCGGAGTTCCAGTTCGGGCCGATCACCGCAGCCGTGGCCGTGCCGCCGGCCCTCCTGCCGGACGCCGCGGGCCGCTACGGGGCCATCATCATCGGCACGCTGCTGGGCGTGGTGGCGCTCGTGGCGGTCGAGCGGACCGTCGCGGCTTTCGGGATCGACATGCGCCGCCGCGGGCCCATGTACGCCGTGCGCGCCGGCGAGGTGGCGCTGGCGATCGTGTGGACCGACGTGGCCGTTGGGACCGCCCACCTCGACGACGCCATCGCGCTTGCCTCAGCGACCGTCGCCTGCGCCGCCATCGCTGAGCGTCGACCCACCTGGGTGCCGGTTGCCGCCCTGGCGATCTCGGCATCGGCGAAGCCATGGGCGATCGTCTTCGCCCCGTTGGTCCTCGCGGCCGGCGGTGGCCGACGCCCGCTGCGTCTGGTGGTCGTCGTGAGTGCAGCCGCCCTGACTTGGCTGCCGTTCGTGCTCGACGAGCCCGGCACCATCTCCGCGGCCGGCTCCTTCACGATCGCCAACGCCCCCTCATCCGCCCTCCGGGTGCTCGGCGTCACCGATCCGACGACGCCGATCTGGGTGCGGCCCGTCCAGTTCGCCCTCGGCTCGGTGATGGCCCTCGTGCTGGTCCGGCGCGGGCGCTGGCCAGCCGTGCCGATGGCGGGTATGGCGATCCGCCTGATGCTCGATCCCGGCGTCCACCACTACTACGCGGCCGGCCTGGTGGCCGCCGTGCTCGTGTGGGAAGCCACCGCCCGACCCGGCCGGCTCCCGTGCGCCACTCTCACAACGGCCGTGCTCATGGAGGTGACGCCGACCCTTGTCCAGCCCAGCGCATTGGCGGGCTCCCTCCGACTCGTCCTCACAGGCGCGCTGATCGTGGCGGCGTTCAGCCATCCGCAGGCGATGCGGCGCGTCACGTCGCCTCCGGGTAACGCGACCCGCGTGGACGCACCCGGCTCATCGGCGGTTCATCAGGAGCCCCGATCCTCCGGCCGCCAACCATCCACGTCCCTCAGAGGAGAGCCCCATGGCTGAACCGAGCGGCCACGTCGAGGCCCCGTCGCGGACGGGCGCGAGCCGTCGATCGTCCGCTGGCCGGCGGATGCTCAACAAGGTCCCGGAGGTGACCGTCTACTTCTGGATCATCAAGGTCCTCGCGACGACGGTCGGTGAGACCTTCGCCGACTACCTGAACGTCAACCTCGGCTTCGGCCTCACCGGGACGACCTGGGTGATGAGCGCGTTCCTCGCCGTCGTCCTCGCGGTCCAGTTCCGCCTGCCCCGCTACGTGCCCGGGGTCTACTGGCTCGCCGTGGTGCTGATCTCCATCGTCGGCACGCTGATCACCGATAACCTCACCGACAACGCCGGCGTCTCCCTGGTGACGACCACCATCGTCTTCGGCGCGGCGCTGGGGGTGACGTTCGCCGCGTGGTTCGCGGTCGAGCGGACGCTGTCGATCCACACGATCTTCACCCGCCGCCGCGAGAGCTTCTACTGGCTCGCGATCCTGTTCACGTTCGCACTGGGGACCGCAGCGGGGGACCTGATGGCCGAGCGGCTCGCTCTCGGCTTCGGTGCCTCGGCGCTCATCTTCGGGGGGGCGATCGCCGCCGTGGCGATCGCGCACTACGCCCTGGGCCTCAACGCGGTCTTCTCGTTCTGGACCGCCTACATCTTGACCCGGCCCCTGGGGGCATCGCTGGGCGACTGGCTGTCGCAGCCGACCGCGGACGGGGGGCGTGGTCTCGGCACGACGGCCACGAGCTGGATCTTCCTCGCGGCCATCCTCGGGACCGTGACCTTGCTCACCATCACGGGGCGCGACCGGACCGAGCGCGTCGCGGCGGAGAGCACTGCCTGACCTGCCAGCACCGGCGACCGTGGGATCATGCGCGCCGTGATCGCCCACCCATGGCTCTCGTGGCGGACCCTGCCCCTCAGGGTCCGCCTCACGGTCGTCTTCGCCGTCGTGATCGGGGTGGTACTCGCCCTCACCGGGCTCGTCGTCTACGTCCAGTTCCGTCAGAGCATCGACGCCCGGACCGACGATGAGCTCGCCGACCGCCAGGTCACCCTCGTGGCCCTCGTCCGCAGCGACTCCGACCCGGAGCACGTCGTCCAGCAGGCGGGGGAGTCCCTGCTGCAGATCTACGCTCCGGGAGGGCGCGTGCTCGCGTCGTCGCGCATGCTCAGGACCGGTCGGCTGATCGAACCGGCCGTCGTCGAACGCGTGCGCGGGGCGGCCCTGACCCTCACTAGAGGAAACCTTCCCGGCCTCGACGACGGCGCCCGCGTCCGCGCCTTCGGCGTGCCCGGCGGCCGCGTGGCCGCGATCGGTGAGGCCCGCGACGATCGTGAACGAGCTCTCCACCGCCTTGCGGCCATCCTCATTATCACGCTCCCCGGAGCCTTGATCCTCGCCTGCCTCGCCGGCTATCGGGTCGCAAGCGCGGCCCTCCAGCCCGTCGAGTCGATGCGCGCCCGCGCCGCGGAGATCGGCGCGGGCTCGCCGGGCGAGCTCTTACCCGAGCCCGGCACCCGTGACGAGCTCGACCGGCTCGCGCGAACGCTCAACCACCTGCTCACCCGCCTCCAACAGGCGGTCGAGCACGAGCGGCGGATCGTGAGCGACGCCAGCCACGAGCTGCGGACGCCGGTGAGCGTCCTCCTGACCAGACTGGATGTCGCCCTTCGCCAGGACCTCGACCGCGACGAGCTGATCCGGGTCGTCCGCGATGCACGAGGGGATGCCCGACGTCTGTCGCGCCTCGCCGACGACCTGCTGTTGTTGGCGCGGGCGGATCAGGGGCGGCTGCCGTTGCGCATCGAGGCGGTCGAGGTCCACGACCTCCTGGACGCGGCTCGAACGCGCCACGCCGCGCAAGCCGCCCCATCGCGTCGGGTGCTGGTCGTGGGGGAGGTCAAGGGAGGGGCGGTCGTGCTCGCCGATCCCATCCGGACGGCTCAGGTCCTCGACAACCTGATCGCGAACGCGCTCCGCCACGGCGCGGGTGACGTCGAGCTCCGGTCGAGCGAGCACCAGGGTCGGATCGCCATCAGCGTCCGCGACCACGGTCCGGGCTATCCCGATGAGTTCCTCCCGCGGGCGTTCGAGCGGTTCAGCCAGGCGGACGCGACCGGCGACGGCCCTGGCGCCGGCCTGGGGCTCTCCATCGCCGAGGCGGTCGTGCGGGCGCAGGGCGGCACGATCGCGGTCGCAAACGCCGCGGATGGCGGTGCCGTCGTGACAGTCAGGCTGCCGCCCGCCTAGGCATCGGCGGTGCGCAGCCGGTACCCGGCGCCACGCACCGTCTCGAGCGTCTCCACCCCGAAGGGGCGATCGATCTTCTCCCGCAGGTAGCGAACGTAGACGTCGATCACGTTGGAGCGGTGCTCGTAGCCGTCATCCCAGGCGCCCTCAAGGATCTGCAGGCGCGAGAGCACCGCTCCCGGTCGCCGCATGAAGACCTCGAGCACCTGGACCTCCTTCACCGACAGCTCGATCGGCACGCCAGCCCGCGAGGCGACATGGGTTGAGAGGTCGAGGCTCAGGTCGCCGACGGTCAGCATGTCCGCGGTGCGGGTTTGCGGCCGCCGCGACAGCGCCCGCAGGCGCGCCACCAACTCACCGAAGTCGAACGGCTTGACCAGGTAGTCGTCCGCGCCGGTGTTGAGTCCGGCGATGCGGTCCTCCACGCCGTCGCGCGCGGTGAGCATCAGGATGGGAGTCGAGACGCCGTCGTCGCGGAGCCGTCGACAGGTGTCGAAGCCGTCGATGCCCGGCAGATTCACGTCGAGGCAGATGACGTCGTATGCGATCGCGGCTGCCATCCAGGTCGCATCCTCTCCGCTGCCGGCGATGTCGGCGAGGAGCCCCTCGGCTCGCAGGCCCTGCCGGATCAGATCGGCGAGCGTCGACTCGTCTTCGACCACCAGCACGCGCACCACACGATCCTGCCATTGCGTCCCCCGTCCGCCAACCGGAAGGGCGCCTCACCGGCGCTTCATCTCGGGGACCTAGCGTCCGTGCACCGAACCCTCGAGGAAGGCCCCAGGCATGCGGATCGCGATGGTCACCGAGTACGCCTACCCGGTTCTCGGCGGGATCTCCGAGCACGTTCACCATCTCAGCGGCGAGCTCGCAGGCCTCGGTCATGAGGTGACTGTGGTGACCGGTCGTCCGCCCGGATCGCTGCGAAGCGACGCGGCGCTGGCGGACCGCCACGCCCTGCTCGACCGCGGCTACGACACCGTTCGCGTCGGGGCTTCATACCGCGTCCCGGCGAACGGGTCGCTCGCACGCGTGTCCGCCGGCCCCGGGCTTAGCCGAGAGGTTCGTGACGCCATAGTCGGCGCCGACCTTGTGCACATTCAGGGGCTGGTCAGTCCGACCCTTCCGCTGCTCGCGCTCCGCGAAGCGCGCGAGGCGGCCCTCGTCGGCACCTTCCACACCTATCTGGAGCCCGGCCACTGGGGATGCCGCGCGTTCCGCAGACCGCTGCGCCGCCTCCTCGCGCGCCTCGATCGACGGATCGTGGTGAGCAACGCCTGCATGCCCGGGCTCACCCCTCACTTCCCGGGACGCTACGACGTCGTGCCCAACGGAGTCGACTGCGACCGCTACCGGCCGCTCTCCCCCGGAGAGACTCCTCCGGACGGGCCGCCGAGGATCTTGTTCGTCGGGCGCTTCGAGCCGAGGAACGACCTGCCGACCCTCCTCGACGCGGCGGCGATTCTCGGGGCGAGGGGGCGCGCCTTCGCGCTGGATGTGGTCGGCGACGGGCCGCCTCGGCGCCGCCTCATTGACCGTGCTCGGGCGCTCGGCATCGCCGACCTGGTCAGCTGGCACGGCGCCCTGAACGCCGGCCGCAGCCAGCTGTACCGCGAGGCGGCGGTGTTCGCGGCGCCCTGCACGATCGCGAGCTTCGGCGTGGTCCTCCTGGAGGCGATGGCCAGCGGCATTGCGATCGTCTGCGCCGACAATCCAGGCTTCCGTCAGGTCATCCGCGACGGCGCGCCGGGCCGTTTCGTGCGGCCCCGCGACCCCGAACACCTCGCCCGGGCGCTCGATGCAGTGCTCGGAGATGCGGCCCTACGGGCTCGCTGGGCCGTCGAGGGAAGGGCGCTGGCGCAGAGTCTTTACGCGTGGCCGGTCGTAGCCCGCCGCGTCGAGGCCCTCTACGAAGGCGTCGTCGGCTCCGAGGCGGGGCGGCCCGGTGAAGGCGTCGCAACGACCGCCGGCTGAGCGCGGCGCCGGCTGACGACCAGGAGGCCCTCGCGGGCGGCGGTCGGCAGCCCCACCAGGAGTGTCGTCAGCAGCTCCAGCCCCTGCAGGCCGACACCGAAAGCGATGCCTGCGGCGGCAGCCGTTCCGCCGGCGCCGAGGCTGAGGGCGACTGCGGCCTGGAACATTCCCACCCCGCCCGGCAGGAGCGGGACCGCCGCCGCCACGTTGGCCGCGACCAGCACGAGCGCGGCCGTTCCGACCGGGTGGGGCAGCCCGAAAGCGGCGAGGGCCAGCCAGACCACAACAAGTTGGGCGGCCCAAGCGACTGTCAGGAGCCCCAGCGCCCGCAGGGCGATACCGGGTCTCCCCACCTCGGCGGCCCCGCGACGCACCGCGGCGAACACCGTGATGAGCCGGCTCGAGCCCCGCTGTCTCGACGGCGCCCGGCGAAGGAGGAGGACGGCGGCACCTGCCGCTGCGACGATTCCGATGGCCGCGGCCGGCAGGGCGATACCGCTGAGGCCTGACGGCCCCGCCAGGGCAACGGCCAGGAGGATCAGAAGCGCGAACGGCACGCAGTCCAGCAATCGGTGCGCGACGACCGAGCCGGCGACGAGCGCGTACGCGCCGTCGCCTCCGAGGCGGCGCCCCATGACGTTCACGCGTGCCGCCTCACCGGCCCGCGCCGGGAGCAGCGCGTTGCCGACCAAACCCACGACGTAGGCCGTCAGGGCGTCGCCGATCCGCACCCGGTCCCCCGGCACGTGACGGAGCAGGCCACGCCAGGCCTCCGCACGGATCGCGATGCCCGCCGCGTTGACCACGACGGCCGCAGCAACGATCCACGCATCGACCCCCGTCAAGGCCCCGAAGGCGACCCACGGGTGCGGGGCGAAGCGCCAGACCAGCGCACCGCACAGGAGCACCCCCAGCAGCTTCGTGGCCCAGTTGGCTGCGACGGACGCGCGGATGCTCACTCCTCGGCCCCCTGTGAGGACGTGGAACGCTGGGGCCGGCGGGGGTTGGGTGGTCCGCAGGTGAGCATCGTGCCTCCGGGCGCTCCGACACCGACATCGAAGGCCCTCCTGATGAACCGGGGATGAGGCTACGGCGCCCCTCCATCGCTGCCCCGGCCGGTATGCCCTGCGGGCTGGTTGCCCAGAGCTCCGCGTGAGCCGCGCACGCGCGGCGGGATCGGGTCAGAGGCCGGTCGCGTCGTCCGGCGCCTCGCGGTCGGGCTCGGTGACGACCACCTGGAACCTCTCGTCCAGCCGGACGTCGACGGACCCCCCGTCCGGGCGGCGCACTTCGACCTCCCACGTCGCGCCGTTCTCGCCGTCGCGCTCGATCGCCGTCGCGGTGCCGCCCGGGACCGCCCTCAGCGCGGCCGTACGGGCGCGGGTTGCGTCGGGGCCGGTCACGCTCGGCCCGTCGTCATCGCCGCCACCCGACAGGGCCAGGCCGGCACCGACGCCGCCGCCCAGCAGGACGACGCCCGCGACAATGGGGATGATCACTCGACCGCGCACGCCCGGCCTCCTCTCAAGGGGTGTCGGCGACACTCAAGCACCGTCCGCATGAGAGTCGGATGAGACCCCCTTCACGGCGACCTCGAGGGAGAACTCGGTGGGCCGCCGCCGCGTCAGGTTCACGGTCCCGCCCTCCGCGAGTGTCAGCGAGCGCGCGAGGGCCAGCCCGATGCCGTGTCCGCCGGAATGGGGAGGCCGGCGGGCGAAGAGCTCGTCCTCCGAGAGCTCCGGGACGGAGCCCTGATCCGCGACTCGGATCGTGACGCCGCCGGGGACGGGCAGCACGCCGACCGTGATCGTTCCCGCGCCGTGGGTGAGGGCGTTCTCGATCAGCACCGAGAGCACCTCGTCGGCGATCGACGGCGAGATCGACGCCGGCGCGGAGGAGGGAGGGGCCTCGACTCGCAGTCGGCGGCCCGCCCGGACCGCCATCGGCCGCCACCGCTCCTCCAGTCGCTCGAGCAGCTCGGCGATGTCCGTCTCGCGGCCTCCAGAAGGCGCGTCCCTCGCAACGGATAGCAGCGTGTCGATCGTCGCCTGCAGCCGGTCTACCTGTGCGAGGGCGGGCTCGAGCTCGGGTGGCGCGCCCTCTCGCAGGCCCATCGCCTCCAACTCGATGCGCAACGCGGCGAGCGGCGTGCGCAACTGGTGGGACGCGTCGGAGGTGAACGCGCGCTCGCGCGCGAGCACCTGCTCGAGGCGCTGCGCCGTCGCCTCCAGCACCTCGCCCACCGCGTCGATCTCGGGCACGCCACTGCGATCGGCGCGGGCATCGAAGTCGCCGTCGCCGAGGCGTCGGGCGGTGATCGCCACGCGCTCCAGCGGGCGCGCGAGCCATCTCCCGAGGGCGACCGCAGCGAGCAGTGCGGCCACCAGTACGGCCGCGGCGAGTCCCGCGAGTCTCAGCCAGCTCCGCTGTGTCCGGTCGGTGACCACCGCGCCGTCGCGGGCGACCCGGACCGCGCCGGCGATCCGCTCATTGACGACGAGGGGTGCGCTCGCGATCAGCTCGCCGCCGATGGATGCATCGGTGGGGCGGCCGGTTCGCAGGGTCTCCGCCACGGTCGCATCCGCCTCGTATGGGCCCCGGCCGGCGAGCCGCGGGCCGCTCTGTCCGTAGACCGCGATGGCGTCGGTCGACGCAGGGAGCTCGATGCGGTCCCCCGCCCCGGCGGCGGCGTCGAGGTCGATCTGGCGGGTGGCGGCGACCGCGTCGCGTTGCAGGCGCAGCAGCTCCTCGTCGCGGTAGTTGTCGCGGATCGACAAGGCGAGCGGGATCGCGAACAGGGCGAGGGTCCCCGCCGCGACCAGCATGATCGCCACCACCAGGCGCCGCCGCACCTCAGTCGGCCTCCAGCCGGTACCCGACACCGCGCAGTGTCGTGATGGCCTCGGATCCCAGGTGGCGCCTCAGGGCGAGCACGTGCATGTCGAGGGTCTTCGTCGAGCCGGTCCAGGCGGTATCCCAGACCTCCGCCATGATCCGCTCCCGCGTCAGCACCCGCCCGGCGTTCCCGGCGAGGAGCGCCAGCAGCTCGAACTCGCGGGGCCGCAGCACGATCTCCTCCCCGTCGAGCCAGACCCGGCGGGCCCGGCGGTCAACGAGCAGCGCCCCCGCGCGGATGACGTCCCCGGCGCCTGCGGCGACGTCGCTGCGGCGGATCTGCGCGCGGATGCGGGCCAGCAGCTCGGACAGCTTGAACGGCTTGACGAGGTAGTCGTCGGCGCCCGCGTCCAAGCCGGCGACGACGTCGGCCTCGTGGTGGCGGGCGGTGAGAACCACGACGGGTAACTCCGGCCGGGACCGCCGAAGCGCGCGGCACACCTCGATGCCGTCCATGTCCGGGAGCCCGAGGTCGAGGATCACCAGGTCGACCTCGCCGAGCGCGGCGAAGAGCGCCGCCCGTCCCGTGTCGGCCCGCCGGACGGCGTACCCCTGGCCTTCGAGCACGCGGGTGAGGCCCGACGCGATCGCCGCGTCGTCCTCCACGATGAGAAGCGTCCGATCCTCCACAGCGCGACCGTAGCGGGCCGGCGGGGACCGTTCCGCCGCGCCGCAGCGTCGTTGACCCGGCGATGACCTGGACGTGGCGGCGCGGTGACGCGGTCCTCGTAGCGTCGGTGGCGTCAGCCGACCGAGCGAGGAGGGTGAGGTGCGCAGACGAGCGCTGATCGCGGCGACGGCGGTCGCCGCGGGGCTGGCCGTTGCGGGATGCGGCTCCGGTGTGAGCGGGTCTGCCCCGGCGTCCGCGCCGAACCCGAACGTCGCCGAGGTCAACCCAGCGGGCGACATCCCCGACAACCAGGCGTTCGTGGCCTACGCGCCGCCCGGCGGTGGCTACTCGATCAAGGTCCCCGAGGGATGGGCACGCGTCGCCGCCGGCCGCGCCGTCACATTCACGGACAAGCTGAACTCGATCCGCCTCGAGACGCATCGGGCGGCGACCCCGCTGACGGTCCGGACGGGGACCCGCACGGTGCTCCCGATGCTGGGACGCACGGTGCCCGGCTTCGTCGCCGGCGACGTGACATCTGTGACCCGGTCCGGCGGCAAGGGGGTGCTCGTCACCTACCTAGCGCGCTCGGCGCCGGACCCGGTGACCGGCAAGACGGGTGTCGATGCCGTGGAGCGCTACGCGTTCCACCACGCCGGACGGGAGGTCGTCGTCACGCTGAGCGGGCCGAACGGCGCCGACAACGTCGACCCGTGGATGACGGTGACCGACTCGCTGCGGTGGACGCCGTGAGCGCCGCTCTCGAGGCGGAGAACCTCTACCGATTCTTTCACGCCGGGGACGACGAGACGCTCGCCCTCCGGGGTGTCAGCCTCGCCCTGGAGGCGGGTGAGGTGGTGGCCGTCACCGGCCCGTCGGGCTCCGGGAAGTCAACTCTCCTGGCCTGCCTGGCGGGACTCGACGAACCCGACGGGGGCACCGTGCGGTTGAACGGCGAGCGGCTCTCGCGCCGACCAGAGCGGGAGCGGGCGCGGCTGCGGGCCCGCTCCATCGGCGTCCTCTACCAGTCGGGAAATCTGCTGGGCCACCTGAGTGTCGCCGAGAACGTGACCATGGTGCGCACTCTGTGCGGGAGGACTGCCGGCCGCCGCGACGTCCTCGACCAGATGGGCATCGCCCACCGCAGCCACGCTCTTCCGCGGCAGCTCTCCGGCGGCGAGCTCGCCCGGGCCGGTCTCGCCGTTGCCCTCGCGAACGACCCCAGCGTGATCCTCGCCGACGAACCGACCGGAGAGCTGGACGCGGACAGCGGTCGGCAGGTGCTCGACCTGCTCCGCGAGCGCGCCGTCCAGGGCGCCGCGGTCATGGTCGTCACCCACCGGCTCGACGCCGAGGTCGTCGCGGACCGTGAGCTGGTACTGGCAGAAGGTCGGCTGCCATGACAGGTGGGGACCTCGTGGTGTGCGCGGGCGCCGGCCGGACCTACGGCGCGGGCTCCGGCACCGTGATCGCGTTGCGACCCACCACCTGCGTCGTCGGGCCGGGCGCGCGCGTCGCCCTCGTCGGCCCCTCCGGGTCGGGCAAGACGACGCTTCTGCACCTCATGGCGGGGCTCGATCAGCCGACCGTCGGCACGGTCGCCTGGCCCGCCATCGGACCGCGACCGGCTCTGCGCCCCGGGCCGGTCGCGGTCATCTTCCAAGGGCCGAGCCTGCTTCCGGCGCTCACGATCATGGAGAACGTCGCGTTGCCCCTGGTCTTCGCCGGCGGCCGCCAGGGCGACGCGCGGCGGGCCGCCACGAGTGCCCTCGCGCTGATGGATCTCGACCACCTGGCGGACGCGCTCCCGGAGGAGATCTCCGGGGGCCAGTCCCAGCGCGTGGCGGTCGCCAGGGCCCTCGCCGGCGAGCCGCGGTTGATCCTAGCCGACGAGCCGACCGGCCAGCTGGACGCCGCGGCGGGACGCGAGGTGGTCCAGATCCTCCTCGCCGCCGCCGGTCACGCCGGTGCCGCACTTGTCGTCTCCACCCACGACACGGCGGTCGCCTCCCGCCTGGACGAGCGGTGGCAGATGCACGACGGCCGACTGCTGACAGGGAGGCGCGGATGCTGACCGTCCGATGGTTGCGTGGCCTGCTCGCCCACCGTCGCGGCCGCCTCGCCGCGACGGCGATCGGCGTCGCCGTCGGCGTCGCCCTGATCGCCTCGATCGGCACGTTCCTCTCGGCGACGACCGGCAAGATGACCGCGCAGGCGGTGGGACGGGCGAGTCTCGATTGGCAGGTCGAGGTCCAGCCGGGCGCCTCGCCGACGCGCGTCGCCGCCGCGACCCGCGCGTTCCCCGCCGTCCGCGAGGCGCTGTCGGTGACCTTCGCGCCCACGACGAGCCTGCGGGCGGCCACCGGCGGATCGCTGCAGACGACCGGTCCCGGCCGGGTCATCGGGCTGCCGCCGGGTTACGCCTCCGCTTTCCCCGGCGAGCTCCGCCTCCTTGCGGGCAAGCTCGATGGCGCGCTCCTGGCGCAGCAGACGGCGGCAAACCTCCGGGCGGCGCCGGGCGACGCGGTGGCCATCGGGCGGCCGGGACTGCCCCCCGTACGGGTGACGATCGCCGGGGTGGTGGACCTGCCCGTCGCCGACTCCCTCTTCCAGCGGGTCGGCGCCCCCGTCGGCGCGCAGCCGCAGGCGCCCCCCGACAACGTCATCCTGCTCCCCGCGCGGACGTTCCAGCGCATCGAGGGCCCACTCGCGGCGACACGGCCCGAGCTGCTGCGCACCCAGATCCACGCACGCGTCTCGCACGCGCTGCCCGCGAGCCCGAGCGCGGCGTTCGCGCAGGTCTCCGGGCAGGCGAGGAACCTCGAGACACGCCTTGCCGGCGCGGGCCTGGTCGGGGACAACCTCGGATCGGCCCTCGACCACGCGCGCGCCGACGCCCTCTACGCCCAGCTTCTGTTCCTCTTCCTCGGGCTGCCGGGCGTCGTGCTCGCCGGTCTCATCACGGCGGCGGTCGCCGCCGCCGGCGCCGACCGCCGCCGCCGCGACCAAGCCCTGCTGCGCACTCGCGGCGCCGGCGCCAGCCAGCTCATCCGGGTCGCGCTCGGCGAGACGGTCCTCGCCGGGGGGGTCGGCGCGCTCGCCGGCCTCGCGATCGCCGCCTTCGTCGGGCACGCCTCCTTCGGCGGCGCCAGGTTCGGGGCCGGCGCCCTCGCGGCCGCGCTCTGGGCCGGGGGTGCCGTGGTCGCCGGCCTGCTGATCGCGGCCGCCGCGATCGCCCTGCCCGCCTGGCGGGACGCCCGGGCGATGACGGTGACGGGGCAGCGTGCCGTCGTCGGGCGACGGGATCGCCCGCCGTGGTGGGCGCGCTACGGCCTGGACGTCGCCGCCCTCGCGGGCGCAGCCCTCGTCTACTGGCAGGCTTCCCGCAACGGCTACCACTTGGTGCTCGCCCCGGAGGGGCTGCCGCAGGTGTCGGTGAACTGGTACGCGCTCATCGCCCCAGTCCTCGCATGGCTCGGAGCCGGGCTGCTGGCCTTCCGGGTCGCCGATCTCCTGCTGGACCGGGGCCGGCGCGGGGTCGCGGCGGGCGCCCGGCCCCTGGCGGGGGAGCTTGCCCCCACCGTCGCCTCCGCCATGGCGCGCCAGCGCCGCCTGCTCGCTCGGGCCGTCGCCCTCGTCGCCCTCGCCCTGGCGTTCGCCGCCTCCACCGCGGTCTTCAA
>OEIU01000181.1_pt1 | contig 64644 bp, 67 predicted proteins | sample 1539221 | NCBI WGS metagenome assembly OEIU01 (sample SAMN03792071, study PRJEB22550) | activated sludge metagenome | feature: wastewater treatment plant; material: activated sludge; isolation source: Wastewater treatment plant of a petroleum refinery complex | place: Argentina: Zarate | collected...
ACGCGCAGCGACGCGGGGGCGGCGTGGGTGGTGCGGGCCGGGGCCGGCGGGGCCTCGGACAGCGCCGCGGCCCCCACGGGCCCCAGCGGGCCCGCCAGCGCGCCGGCCCCGCCCTCCTCGCTCACCGGCGGGCGAACGGGAGCGCGGCGACCCTGCCGGTCACGCCTCCCGCCTCCACCTCGTCGCCCGGCGCGACCTCGCGCCGGAGGATCGCCAGGCCGATCACCCCGAGGTCCGGGGTCCGGGCCACGCTCGTCACGCGGCCCGCCTCGCGGCCGCCGGCGGTCACCGGGGTCCCCGGCGCCGCCGGGCCGTCCAGCAGCACCCCGCGCAGCGCCCGGTTGGCCCTCCCGCGGAACTGGAGCCGCGCGACCGTCTCCTGCCCCAGGTAGCAGCCCTTGCTGAACGACACCGTCCGCTCCTCGAGCGCCGCCTCCTGCACCAGGGTGGCGGGGCCGGTGTCGACCCCCACCCGGGCGACGCCGGCGGCGACCCGGGCCATCTCCAGCGCCTCGGGCGGCGCCTGGCCGCCCGGCAGCGCGGCGCCCGCCGCGGCGGGGTCGTCGACCACCACGCGCGACGTCCCCGGGAGCACGCCCGGCACCGCGGGGCCGGCGGGTGCCGGGATGCCGGACACCGTGAGCGCCCACGCCCCCTCGGGTCCGAGGATCTCGAGGTCCTCGGAGAAGTGGTACCGGTCGAGGGCGGCCGCCACCGCGTCGCCGTCGGCGGGGTCGAGGACCAGGGTCACGGCATCCTCGCCGTCGCGGTGCACGCCGATCGCCGCCTGCACGTGGCCCTTCGCGTCGAGCAGCAGCGCCTCGGCCGAGCCGCCGGGGGCGAGCGACGCCACGTCGTTGCTCAGCAGGCCGTGGAGGAACGACACCGCGTCGGGACCCTCGACCCAGATCAGGGCGACGGGCTCGGCCACCCACGTGGGCTCCCCGTCACGCAGGCGGAGGTAGCCGGCAGCCGCGTCCGCGGACACGGCGGTGCTCACCCCGGGGCCATCCCGTCGCGCGCCGCGGCCACGAGGCGTGTCGCATCCGGGGTCACGGCGTCGTGACCTTGCCGTTGCCGGACGCGCGGTGCGCCGCCAGCCGGGCGTGCGCCATCTCCTTGTCGACCTGGTCGAGCAGGCCCGCCACGAGCTCTAGGCGGCGGGCCTCGGAACGCTCCTCCAGGAGCTCCTGCTTGGGCTCGGGCGGCAGCTCGAACCGGCTCGCGACGGCATACGACCGCGCGACGCCCTCGGGCAGCCCGGGGGGCGCGTCGCCGTCCAGGCCGGCCAGGGCCCGGTAGCGCTCCATCACCCGCTCCACCAGGTCCCGCGGGGCGTCGGCCGGGTCGTCGGCCAGCGGCTCGACCTGCGCGGAGAAGTAGAGGCGGCCCTCCGTCTCCTCCACCACGCGCACGGGCTCCACGCCGGCGACCACCACGTTCATGCGGCCGTCCTCGTAGCGCTGCACCAGCGTCTCGAAGCGGGCGCTGCAGCCGACGTCCTCGGTGCCCTGCGGGCTGGTCCGCAGGATGACGAAGGGGAGGTCCTCCAGGACGCAGTCGGCGTAGAGCTGCCGGTAGCGCGGCTCGAAGAGATGGAGGGGCACGCGCTCGCCCGGGAGCAGGACGAGGTCGAGGGGGAAGAGGCCGAGGTCGAGGGGGTCGCTCACCCTCCCGAGTGTAGCCGCGCGGGGGCCGGCCCCGTCCCGCCCCGGGGGCCGGCGATCAGGTCGCGGTAGAAGGCGAGCAGGTCGCCGATGTGCCCCTCCACCGTGAAGCGGTGCCGGCGATCCGCGACGCGGGCCCGCAGGGCGTCGAGGTCGACCCGCGCGAGCATCGCCCCGAGGTCGGCGGGGGCGGGGACCACGAAGCCGACCCCCTCGTCCTCGACCAGCCGCCGCAGTGCCCCGTGCGGCCCGGCCGCGACGGGCAGGCCGGACGCGAGGTACTCGAACGCCTTGTTGGGCAGGGCGGTGTCCAGGTGGGCGGCGTTGAGGCCGCTGTTGAAGCCCGCCCAGCCGAGGTCGTAGGCCGGCAGGCGGCGCAGCAGCGCGGACGGCTCGAGCGTGTCCATCACCCGCATCCCGGCCGTCCGCTCCGCCAGCTCCCGGTAGGCGGGGGCGTCACGGTTGGGGAAGACGTCGATCGGCACCCCCGACCGCGCGATCGACGCGAAGTGCCCGCGCAGGTCGTAGTGGCTGCCGTTGGCGGAGAGGCTCCCCTGGTACACCACCCGCGGCGGGCCCGCCGCGGGGCCGCGGGCGCCCGCGTCCGGCGACAGGTCCCGCTCCAGCGCGTAGTTCGCGAACAGCAGGACCGGCCCGCCCACGTCGTAGCGGGCCTCGAGCTCGGCGAGCATCTGGATGGAGACCGCGATGAGCCCGTCGCAGCCCTCCACCGCCGCCCGCTCCAGATCGAGCGGGTCCTCGGGATCGTCGAAGCCGTCCTCGTACGGCGTCCGCCGCAGGCTCTGCATGTCGTGGACGTCGTGGACCACGGGGACGTCGCCGCCGACGGCGCGGAGGGCCAGCACCGTCAGCAGGTCGGGCAGGTTGTGGCTGTGGATCAGGTCGGGGCGGAACTCCTCGACCGCGCGGGCGATCGCGTCGCCCGGGTCGCTGCGCGGCAGCCGCCACCAGCCGTCGAAGAGCTCGTCGCCCGACCCGTACCACTCGCTCAGCGTCCTCCCCTGATAGGCGAACCCGAGGGTGACGTCCTCGTCCCGCCCCTCCAGCCCGAGGGCGTACTTCATCGCCCGGATGCACGGCTGGCGGTGGAGGAAGAGGACCCTCACGCGGAGGCGCCCCGGCGGTCGCGGATCGGCTTCGCCGGGTTGCCGACGGCGATGGCGAAGTCGGGGACGTCCTTCGCCACCACGCTGCCGGCGCCGATGATGGCGCCCTCGCCGATCGTGACCCCCGGCAGGATGCTGACCCCCATCCCGATCCAGCAGTCGGGGCCGATGCGCACCTCGCGGTTGGTCCAGCCCTGGTCCTGGATCGGCGAGTCCAGGTCGGTCTCGTGATTGGCGGTGTGGATCATCGTGTACGGCCCGAAGATCGTGCGGTCGCCCACGACGAGGCCGCCGAACCCGTTGACGTAGCAGCCGTAGTTGAAGCCCACACGGTCGCCCATCTCGATGTGGTCGCCGTTCAGCCAGACGATGAGGTCGAGGTAGAAGCACCCCTCGCCCACCCGCTTGGCGTCGGCGGGGCGGAACGGGATGACGCTCTTGCTGCGCTCGGTGATCATCATGGGGGTGCCTCCGGGTTCGGGCCCGCGGAGGTCCTACCCCGGGGGCGGGTTGCTGAGTCCCCAGCCTCGGGGGTGCAGCCGGGGATCACCACGCAATCCCCGGGTCAGGGGGCTAGCATCGCGGCCCGTGGCACCGGACCGACAGACCACCCGCCCGGGCGCGGCCGCGCTGCCCCAGGGGCTCGTCCGGCCGGCGCTGGCCCACGTGGAGGCGTACGAGCCGGGACGCCCGCTGGACGAGGTGCGCCGCGAGCTGGGCATCGACTCGGTGATCAAGCTGGCCTCCAACGAGGGGCCGTTCCCGCCCATGCCGGGGGCGATGGCGGCCATGTCCGCGGCGGCCGCCGACGTGCGCAGCTACCCCGACCCCGGCGCGTGGGCGTTGCGCGACGCGATCGCGGAGCGGGTGGGCCTTGAGCCCGAGCAGGTGCTGCCGGGGGCCGGCGTGGACGGGCTGATCAAGCTGATGTCGCTCGCGCTGCTCGACCCGGGCGACGAGGTGGCGATGGCGTGGCCGTCGTTCCTGTCGTGGCGTCTGGGCGCGCAGATCCAGGGGGCGGCGATCGCCGAGGCGCCGCTGCGGGGCGACGGCGCGTACGACCTGCCCGCCCTGGCGGAGCGGGTGGGGCCGCGGACGAAGATCGTGGTGGTGGTGAGCCCCAACAACCCCACCGGCGGCGCCGTGGGGGCCGGCGAGCTGCGCGCCTTCCTGGACGACCTGCCGGGGCACGTGCTGCCGGTGCTGGACGAGGCGTACTTCGAGTACCTCGCCGCGGACGGCCACGACGGCGCCGCGCTGGTGGCCGAGGGACGGCCGATGGCGGTGATGCGGACGTTCAGCAAGGCGTACGGCCTGGCCGGCCTGCGGGTGGGCTACATGCTCGCGCCGGCCGAGCTGGTGCGCGCGCTCGGCCGCGTCCGCAACGTGTTCGACGTCACGGGCCCGGCCCAGGCGGCCGCGCTCGCCAGCCTGCGCGACGGCGACGCCCACCTCCCCGAGCGGATCCGCCTGAACGACGCGGAGCGCGCCACCATGGCCGCCGGGCTCCGGGCGATCGGGATCGACCCGTACCCGAGCTCCGCCAACTTCCTGCTGTTCGACCTCGCCACCCCCGAGCGCGCGACGGCGATGAACGCGGCGCTGCTGCGGCGGGGGGTCATCGTCCGGCCGGCGCGGGCGTTCGGCGCGCCGTCGGCGATCCGGGTGACGGTGGGGCTGCCGGACGAGAACGCGCGCTTCCTGGCGGCCGCCGCCGAGGCGCTCGCCGAGCTGCCGTGACCACCGAGGAGGTCATCGCCGGCGTCCGCGCCGGGGAGCGGCGCGCCGTGGGCCGGGCGATCAGCCTGGTGGAGCGCCTGGGCCCGGAGGGCCGGGAGGTGGCCGCCGCCCTCCACCCCGGGACGGGACGCGCCTGGCGGGTGGGGGTGACGGGCGCGCCGGGGGTGGGGAAGAGCACCCTCATCTCGGCGCTGGTGCGGCTGCTGCGGGGGCGCGGGAGGCGGGTGGCGGGGGTGAGCGTCGATCCCACCAGCCCGTTCACCAGGGGGGCGGTGCTCGGCGACCGGATCCGGCTGGCCGACCATTTCCTGGACGCCGGGGTGTTCATCCGCTCCATGGCGAGCCGCGGCCACCAGGGCGGCCTGGCCGAGGCGACCGCCGACGCGGTGCTGGTGCTCGACGCCGCCGGCTACGACGTGGTGCTCATCGAGACCGTCGGCTCCGGCCAGAACGAGGTGGAGGTGCAGACCCTCGCCGACACCGTGGTGCTCGCGCTCATGCCGGGCAGCGGTGACGGGGTGCAGGCCATCAAGGCGGGGCTCATGGAGATCCCCGACGTGCTGGCCGTCACGAAGGCCGACCGCGAGGGCGCCGACGCCATGGTCGCGGAGCTGCGCACCGCCCTGTCGCTGGTGCCCGCCGGGCCGTGGGAGCCGCCCATCGTGCGCGTGAGGGCCCTGGAGGAGGGCGGCGTCGACGACCTGTGGGAGCAGGTCGAGGCCCACCGGGGGTTCCTGGACGACGGGGACCGTCTGGAGGCGCGCCGCCGCGACGGCCTGGCCCGACAGCTCAGGGTCCTCGCCGCCGAGCGCGTCGCCCGGCGGGTGGAGGCGGGCGCCGACGCCGGCTTCCTGAACGGCCTCATCGGCGAGGTGATCGACCGCCGCCTCGATCCGTCGACGGCCGTCGACCGGGTGCTGGAGCGCGCCGGCTTGGGCTGATCAGCGCAGGGGCGACTCCGCGTCGTTCGCCAGCACGAGCGGCAGGACGATCAGCAGGAGCACCAGGAGCAGGACGATCCCGATGACCCACCAGGCCCGCCGGGCGGCCGCCAGCGTCTGGCGGCCGCCGTGGGCCTCGCGGTCCTCGCGGAGGTCGCGGCGGAGGTCCACCCCGACCTTCACGATCACGCCCACCACCGCGACGGCGAGCGCGATCAGGATCACCCATGCGGTCATGCCGGGGTGGAGGAGGCGAGCCGCTCGGCCACCGCCAGGGCCAGCCGCACGCCGAAGCCCGTGCCGGCGCCGCCCACCATCCCGGTGCCGGCGATGTCGACGTGGGCCCACGGGACGTCCTCGGTGAACTCCTTCAGGAACTCGGCCGCCAGGATCGCGCCCGCCTGCCGCTTGTTGGAGATGTTCGCGATGTCCGCGACCTTCGAGTCGAGCAGCGGGCGGTACCGGGTGTGGAGCGGCATCGGCCACGCGATGTCCCCGGAGGTCTCGGAGGCCTCCCGGACCAGGCCGGTCCACGCGTCGTCCGACCCGAACAGGCCGGCGTAAACCTCGCCGAGCGCGACCACGATCGCGCCGGTGAGGGTGGCGAAATCGACGAGCCGGGTGGCGCCCTGGCGGGCGGCGTGGGTGAGGCCGTCGGCCAGGATCAGGCGGCCCTCGGCGTCGGTGTTCAGGATCTCGATGGTCGTCCCGTTCATCGCGGTGACCACGTCGCCCGGCTTGATCGCCGTCCCGCTCGGCATGTTCTCGGTGGACGGCACCACGGAGATCACCTCGACCGGCAGGCCGAGGCGCGCGATGAGGGCGGTCGCCTCGATCACCGCGGCGCCGCCGCCCATGTCCATCTTCATCTCCTCCATCCCGTTGGAGGGCTTGATGGAGATGCCGCCGGTGTCGAACGTGACGGCCTTGCCCACGAGGCCCAGCACCTCGGGGGCGCGGCCCCGGGCCGGCGGCGTGTAGCGCATCACGATCATCCGGGGCGGCTGGGCGGATCCCTGGGACACGGCGAGCAGACCGCCCGCGCCGAGCTTCTCCAGGCGGGCGCGGTCGAGCACCGTCACCTTCAGCCCCGGGACGCCGTCGGCCAGGCCGCGGGCGTAGTCGCCGAGCATGGTCGGCGTGAGGTGGTTCGACGGGGTGTTGACCAGGTCGCGCGCGGCGTTGACCGCGTCGACCACCAGCCCCGCCCGCGCGAGGTCGGCGGACCGCAGCGTCGCCGAGTGCACGGCCAGGCGGTCCGGCGCCTTCCCCGCGTCGGACGTCTTGAAGCGGTCGAACCGGTACACGCCGGTCCCGAGGCCCTCCGCGAACGCCGAGACCTCCGCGGCGCCGGCGTCGTCCGGGGGCATCAGGGCGACCGTCTTCACCTTCCCCTTCCCGGCGGCCTTCGCGACCGCCGCGCCGGCCTCGCGCCAGTCGTCGGGCGCGCCGTCGCCGATCCCCACGGCCACCGCCCGCCGCGCGGCGAGCGCGCCGCCGGTGTGGAACACGACCGTCTGGCCGGCCGTGCCCTCGATCTCCTTCGCCCGCATCGCCGCCGCCAGCGCGCCGTTCAGCGCCCCGTCCACCTCGGCGGCGGGGCCCTGCGGAACGGTCTGGCCGGGGGCCACGACCACGACCAGCAGGTCGCCCTTCGCGGACGCGACGTCGGCCGGCTTCCTCACGGTGCTGCGCATCGCATCCTCCAGCGACTCGTTTCGACGGGGGCAGGATACGCGGGCCTCCTGGATCGCCCCCGTGCCTACCGGCTCAACCGCGCGAAGCGCGGTCGCAGCGCCCGGGTATGGAGGTGCTGCATGGCCGGCGAGTGATTCCCGCCGGCCCTACCGCGCGAAGCGCGGTCGCAGCGCCCGGGTAGAGAGGTGCTGCTTGGCCGGCGGAATTGGTCCGCACCCCCTACCGAGCGAAGCGAGGTCGCAGCGCCCGTGTAGAGAGGTGCTGCTTCGGCCGGCGGGTCGTCCACATGGGATACTTTCGGCCACCATGGACCGTCCCATCCGCATCGTGATCGCCAAGCCCGGCCTCGACGGCCACGACCGGGGGGCGAAGATCATCGCCCGCAGCCTGCGGGACGCGGGGATGGAGATCATCTACACGGGCCTCCACCAGACGCCGGAGCAGATCGCCGCGACGGTGGTGCAGGAGGACGCCGACGCGGTCGGCCTCTCCATCCTGTCGGGCGCCCACATGACGCTGGTGCCCCGCGTGGTGAAGCTGCTGCACGAGGAGGGCGCCGACGACGTGGTGGTGATGGTGGGGGGCACGATCCCCCGCGACGACATCCCCGCGCTGAAGGAGCTCGGCGTGGCCGAGGTGTTCACCCCCGGCGCGCCGATCCAGGGGATGATCGACTTCATCAACCAGGCCGTCCCCGCCGCCCGCGGCCGCTAGGCCGTTCCGGGTCGCGGTCGCGGCCGGTCGCGTGGGAGGGACGGTCGCCGGCTTCGCGGCGGCGGGGCCCCGGGATAGGGTTGCCGGCATCGTGGACCCCGTGACCGCATCCGCCGCGCGCCGCGGCCTGGTCGTCGCCGGCGGTCTCGGTGCCACGCTGCTGTCGCACGCCGTCGCCTCCGGCCCGCTGGAGGTGCTGCCCGTGGCGCCGCTGCTGTGGATCACCCTGGTGGCGCTCGCGGTGCTGCCGGGGTTCGCCGCGCGCGCCGCGGCGGCCTTCACGTCCTGGGGGACGCCCCGCATCGTCGCGGTCCTCGCCGCCGCGCAGCTCGGGTTCCACCTGCTGCTGACCGCGGCGCCGTGGGCGCTCGGCGTCACGCCGCACCACGCCCTCGGACCCGACGTCGACCCGCGCGCGGTGGCGGTCCACCTGGCCGCGGCGCTGGTGCTGACGCTCCTGATCCGCCGCGGACAGCGGTGGGTGGAGCGGGCCGTCGCGGTCGTCGCGACCATCGTGGATGCCGTCGCCCCCCGGGCGCCGCGGCAGCCGCGTGCGCCGTTCTCGACGGCGCTGCCCGACCTGCACGTCGCCGTCGCCCGCCCCGGGTGGCGGGGGGCGCGCAGCAGCCGCGGGCCCCCCGCGTCGCCGCTCCCGGCGACCTGAACCCCCGCGCCGTGACGCGTCCGCGCGCCACGGCCCGATGACGGTCGCCGGAATCGGCTGACCCGTCATCCGTCCGGCCCCGAGGGGGCCGGAGCATCAGGAGGTTCCCCATGAGGAAGTCCATGAGGCTGCTCACGGCCGCGCTCGCGGTCGGCGCCGCCGTCCCCGCGACCGCCGCCGCGCACGCCGGCCACCACCACGACCAGGACGTCACGATCCGGTTCGCGGCCGTCGCCGGCCAGACGCCGGTGAGCTGCGCCAAGCCGATCAGCGGCCTCGGTACGACGAACGCGACCGCGAACCTGCAGGACCTGCGCTTCTACATCTCCAACGTCCGGCTGGTCACCAAGGCCGGGCGGGCCGTGCCGGTGACGCTCGCGAAGAACGCCTTCAACGTCACGAAGGGCGGCAACCGCACCACCCTCATCGACCTGGAGAACGGCACCGGCTCCTGCGCCGCCGAGGGCGACACGCGCACCAATCCGGTGGTCACGGGCACCGTGCCCGAGGGCGACTATGTCGGCGCCCGGATGTACATGGGCGTCCCCTTCCCGCTCAACCACACCGACATCGTCGGGGCCCCCGCCCCCCTGAGCCTCGCGGGGATGAGCTGGGCGTGGCAGCTGGGGCGCAAGTTCGCGAAGATCGAGTTGGCCGACCCCGCCGGCCCGGGCGGCGGCATGGTGATGGGCACGGGCGCCTCCCAGGACCAGATGGCGGGGGCGTGGAGCTCACCCGTCTTCTTCGTCCATCTCGGGAGCGTCGGCTGCGTCGGAAACCCCGCCGCCGGCGACCGGCCCGACTGCACCGTCTCGAACCGGGTGGCCCTCCGGTTCGCCCGGTTCGACCCGGCGAAGCAGCGGATCGCCATCGACCTGAAGGCGCTGACCGCCGGCAACGACATCACCGTGAATCGCAGCGGCGCCCCCGGCTGCATGTCGGAGGGCACCGATCCCGAGTGTGACGGGGTGATGCGCGTCGCGATGGGCTTGAACTGGCGGGCGGACGGCACGGGCACCGGGCAGCCGGTGAACCACGGCGCCACCCAGACGCTGTTCCGGGTGCAGTCGCGATGAACTCATCCCAGGGCCCCCGGTCCCAGCGACCGGGGGCCGTGGGGCGTCGTGTCGGCGCTGTGGCGCGGCTGCTGGCCGTCGCCGGAGTCCTCGCGCTCGTGGGCGCCGCCCTCCTGCGCTCCGGGACCGGCGCCGGCGCCCCCGCCACCGAGAAGGCCTCCACCTGGAAGTGGGACCTGCCGAAGGGCTTCCCGGCGCCACGGGTGCCGAGGGACAACCCGATGACCAGGGAGAAGGTCGCGCTCGGCCGGTTCCTGTTCTACGAGCCGAAGCTCTCCGGCAACGGCACCCAGTCGTGCGGCAGCTGCCACATGCAGTCCGCGGCGTTCACCGACGGCCGCGCGCAGGCGGTCGGATCGACCGGCCAGGTCCATCCGCGAAGCTCGATGATGCTCGGCAACGTCGCCTACAACGCGACCCTCACCTGGGCCAACCCGTCCCTGGTCAGCCTGGAGCGCCAGATGGAGGTGGTGATCTTCGGCGACCGGCCCGTCGAGTTCGGCGTGACCGACCGCAACAGACGCGCGGTGCTCGCCCGCCTGACGCGCACCCCCCGCTACCGCGCGATGTTCCGCGCCGCCTTCCCCCGGAGGGGCGCGATCACCTGGGGCAACGTCATCAAGGCGATCGCCAGCTTCGAGCGGACGATGATCACCGGCCGCAGCCGCTACGACCGCTTCCTGAACGGCACGGCGACGCTGGACGACAGCGAGCGGCGCGGCGCGAACCTGTTCTTCGGCGAGCGCGCCGAGTGCCATCACTGCCACTCGAGCGTCAACTTCAACGACCAGCTCGTCTACCGGGGCAGCCTCAACGGGCCGCGACCCTTCCACAACACCGGCCTCTACAACATCGGCGGCAGCGGGGCGTTCCCGGAGCCGAACACCGGGCTGTTCTCGTTCACGGCCAGGGCGTCGGACATGGGCCGGTTCCGCGCGCCGACCCTCCGCAACGTCGGGGTCACCGCCCCATACATGCACGACGGGTCGATCGCGACGCTGGAGGAGGTCGTCGCCTTCTACGCCGCGGGTGGCCGGAACATCACCGAAGGGCCGCTCGCGGGCGACGGCCGGGCGAATCCGTTCAAGGACCCGCTCATCGCGGCGATCGCCCTGACGCCGCAGGAGCAGCAGGACATCGTGGCGTTCCTGCGCACCCTCACCGACCGGCGCTTCCTGACCGACCCGCGCCTGTCCGACCCGTTCCGGCGCTCCCGTCCGTGACGCCGCCGGTCCCCGAACCCTGGGCGGGACCAGCCGGTAGGCTCCCCGAAGGACCGAAGAAGCGAGCACAGGTTTGGGGGGCTGAATGAAGATCGCGGTCTGCGTGAAGGAGGTTCCGGACGCCGGTCCGAACCGCCGCATCGACCCGGGCACGATGAGGATGGACCGGTCGGGGGACCGGTCGCTCAACGCCTACGACCTGCACGCCGTCGAGCAGGCGATCCGGCTGAAGGACGCCGCCGGCGACGGCGAGGTCGTCCTGGTTTCCATGGGCACGGCCAAGGCCCTCGAGTCGCTCCGCAAGGGGCTGGCCATGGGCGCCGACCGCGCGCTGCTGGTGTCCGACGACGCCGCGGCCGGCTCCGACCTGGTCGCCACGAGCAAGGTGCTCGCGAAGGCGCTCGAGGGCGAGTCGCCGGACCTGGTGCTCTTCGGCCAGCAGGCCACCGACGGCGACGGCGCGGTGCTGTGGGCCGCCGTGGCCGACCGGCTGCAGCTGCCGGTCGTGTCGCAGATCTCCGAGCTCGAGCTGTCGGGCGACAGCGTCACGGCGAAGCGCCAGACCGAGCACGGCTACGACACCATCCGCGCCTCCCTGCCGGCGGTGCTGGCGGTTGCCGACTCGCTGAACGAGCCGCGCTACCCGTCGCTCAAGGGCATCATGGGCGCCAAGAAGAAGCCGCAGGAGACGAAGGCGCTCGCCGACATCGGCGTGGACGCCTCGGACGCCGGCGAGTCCGGCTCGCGCACCACCGTCCTGGGCCTCGGTGAGCCGCCGTCGCGCGGCGAGACGATCAAGATCGAGGACGAGGGCGACGCCGCCCAGAAGATCCTCGACTTCCTGGTGGAAAGGAAGCTGGTTTGAGCACCCTCGTCTTCCTGGAGCACCATGGCTCCGCCATCCAGAAGGGGGCCCTCGGGGTCCTCTCGAAGGCCGCCTCGCTCGACCCCGACACCGCGGGCGTGCTCATCGGCTCCGGCGTGCGCGAGCTGGCGGCCCAGGCCGGCCAGTACGGCGCCAAGACGGTCTACGTGGCCGACGACGCCGGCCTGGAGTCCCCGCTGCCCCAGCCGCGCGTCGACGTGCTCGCCGCGCTGGTCCGTGACAAGGGCTTCCAGAACGTCCTGTTCGGCGCCTCGGTCCTGGCGTCCGACATCGCCGGCGGCCTCTCAGCCCGGCTCGACGCCGGCCTCAACTGGGACATGAACGACCTCGAGGTCCGCGACGGCGCCCTGGTGGGTAAGCGGTCCGCCCTGGGCGACACCGTCCGCGCCGACGTCGGCTGGAGCGCCGAGCCCCGCCTCGGCCTGATCCGCGCCGGCTCCTTCGAGGCCACCGCCGGGGGCGGCGACGCCGCCGTGGAGGACGTGCCGGTGGCGCTCGAGGGCTTCTCCACGAAGGCCGAGCTGGTGGAGCACACGCAGGAGGAGTCGACCGGCCCCTCGATCGAGGACGCCGACATCCTGGTCACCGGAGGCCGCGGCCTCGGGGGCCCGGAGGGCTTCGGCCCGCTGGAGGAGCTCGCCGCCGCCCTAGGCGGCGCCGTCGCCTCCACCCGCGCCGTGGTCGACTCGGGCTGGTACCCCTACCCGACGCAGATCGGTCAGACGGGCAAGGTCGTGTCGCCGAAGGTGTACATCGGGTTCGGCGTGTCTGGCGCGATCCAGCACAAGGTCGGCATGCAGACCTCGCAGGTGATCATCGCGATCAACAAGGACGGCAACGCGCCGATCTTCGAGTTCAGCGACCTGGGCGTCGTGGGCGACCTCAACACCGTCGTGCCGCAGCTCACCGCGCTCGTGAAGGAGCGCAGGGGGGGCTGACCTCCGGCGGCACGGTCTCGCGCGATCCGGGTCACGTTCGGGCCCGGATCGCGCTTGTCCGCCGCGCTATGCTCGACGAGCGGGTCGCCGATCGGCGACCCTTCGTGCGAGGACGAAAGGCAGCAGCATCATGAAGACCGACATCCACCCCGAGTACGTCGTCGCGCACGTCCGCTGCACGTGCGGCAACGAGTTCGAGACGCGGTCCACCAAGCCCGAGATCAAGGTGGAGATCTGCAGCAACTGCCACCCGTTCTACACGGGCAAGCAGAAGCTCGTGGACTCCGGTGGCCGGGTGGAGCGCTTCCAGCGCAAGCTCGCCCGCAGCCAGCGCTCGAACTCCTAGGGCACCGGCGGTCCCGGGCCGCCCCGAGGGGCCCCACCCATGACGGACGTGGCCGCGAGGTCGCTCGTCGAGCAGATCCTGCGCACCCGCGACGAGCTGTCGGAGGCGCTGGCCGACCCCGGCCTGCCCTCCGACCGGGCGCGGTTCGCGGACGTGAACAAGCGCTGGTCCGACCTGACCGGCGCGTTCGCGCTGGCCGAGCGGTGGCGGGACGCGGAGGGCAGGGCGGACGAGGCGCGTGAGCTCCTCGCCGACGACGACGACCCCGACATGCGCGCGATCCTCGAGGAGGCCGAGGGGGAGCTCGACGACCTGGCCCCGCAGATCCGCGAGGCGATGATCGAGCCCGACCCCGACGACGACCGCGACACGCTCGTCGAGATCCGCGCCGCCGCGGGCGGCGAGGAGGCCGCACTCTTCGCGCGCGACCTCGTCGACGTCTACACGCGCTACGCCGAGTCGCGCGGGCTGAAGGTCGAGCTGATGTCGGCCGCCGAGGCCGACGCCGGCGGCCTGCGGGAGGCCACCATCGCCGTGAAGGGCCGGGGCGCGTTCGCCGTGTTCAAGCACGAGGCGGGCGTCCACCGGGTCCAGCGCGTCCCCGCCACCGAGAGCCAGGGCCGCATCCACACGTCCACCGCCACCGTGGCGGTGCTGCCGGAGGTCGAGGACGTGGACGTCACCATCGACCGCAACGACATCAAGCGCGACGTGTACCGCTCCAGCGGTCCCGGCGGCCAGAGCGTCAACACCACCGACTCCGCCGTGCGCCTCACCCACCTCCCCACCGGGATCGTGGTGTCGATGCAGGACGAGAAGAGCCAGCTCCAGAACTACGAGCGCGCCATGCGGGTGCTGCGCGCGCGCCTCTACGAGCGGGCGCGGGCCGAGCGCGAGGCCGAGATGTCGCAGGCCCGCAAGTCGAGCATCGGGTCGGGCGACCGCTCCGAGAAGGTGCGGACCTACAACTTCCCCCAGAACCGGGTCACCGACCACCGTGTCGGGGTCACCATCCCGCTCCGCGAGCAGGTGCTGGTGGGGAACCTCGCCGGCCTCACCGAGGCGCTGGCCGCCGAGGAGCGGCGCCGGCTGCTGGAGGAGCAGTCCCAGGCCGACGGCGACGGCCGGTGATGAACCCGGATCCCGCGCTCCTGCGCATCGAGTTCCTGGGGCTGACGGTCCGGCACGACGACGTGGACATGCCGCGCGAGGACCTGGCCGCCTTCTTCGCCGACGTCAGCGACCGCTACGGGCTCAGCCGCTTCGAGTACCACTCCGACGCGGGCGCCACCCTGTCGAGCCTCGACGGCTCGGAGTGCGTGCTGCGCCCCACCCACATCGCGTCGTGCGGGGTCACCGGCCTCGGCTACCTGGAGGGGGCCGAGCGGGTGATCGGCCTGGTCGGCGAGGCGGTCGACCGCTACGGCATCGGCGAGCTGTGGGTGGAGGACATCACCATCGTCGCGGTCTGGGACGTCGGCGACGAGGACGCCGCCCGCGCGCTGCTGGTCGACAACGTCCTGCAGATCGACGAGGACCGCCTGGACCTGCTCCAGGGCGACGAGGTGTCGCTGGGCCTGCGCATCTGGCGCCGTCGCGGCGAGCGGTCGCTGGAATGCGCGGTCGAGCCGATGCACTCCGAGCCCTCGAAGGTCTACCTCCGGCTCGTCGAGACGTCGCCGGAGGCGCTGCCCGACGTCGCGGCCCTGCGTGAGGCCGCCGATGCGGTGCACGAGTTCCTGCTCGGGCCGCTGGCCGCGTTCATGATGGCCCGCGCCCGCCGCTGACCGGGTCCGCCCCGCTCACCATCGCGGAGGTCCTGCGGCGCAGCCGGGACTTCCTCGCGGAGCGCGGGTCGGCCTCGCCGCGGCTCGACGCGGAGCTGCTGCTGGCCCACGCCCTGGGGGTCCAGCGGCTCGGCCTCTACACCGACTCGGAGCGGCCCCTCACCCCGCCGGAGCTGGCGCGCTGCCGCGAGCTGATCGCGCGGCGCGGCAGGCGCGAGCCGGTGGCGTACCTCACCGGCGAGCGGGCGTTCCGGCACCTGCGGCTCGCGGTGGGCCCGGGCGTGCTGGTGCCGCGCCCCGAGACCGAGACGCTCGTGGAGTGGGCGCTCGAGGTGCTGCCGCCGGGGGCGGCCGTGCTCGACTGGGGCACCGGCAGCGGCGCCATCGCGATCGCCCTGGCGACCGAGGGCGACGCGCTGCGCCTGACGGCGGTCGACCGCTCCCCGGAGGCGCTCGCGCTGGCCGAGGCCAACGTGGCCGCCACCGGAGCCGACGTGGAGCTCGTGCGGTCGGACGGGTTCGCCGGGCTCGCGGGGCGCGCCTTCGACGCGGTGGTCGCCAACCCGCCGTACCTGTCCGAGTCCGACCTGTCCGGCGCGCCCCCGGAGCTGGCCTTCGAGCCGCGCGAGGCGCTCGTGTCGGGCCCCACCGGCCTGGAGGCGATCACGGCGATCGTGCGCGACGCGCCCGCCCACCTCGTCCCGGGAGGGTGGCTGCTCATCGAGGTCGGCGCCGGGCAGGCGCCGGGCGTCATCGGCATGCTGCGCGACGCGGGCGCCACCGGGGCGTCCTCGCGCGACGACCTCGCCGGCATCGCCCGCGCGGTGGGGGGGAGGTTCGGGTGAAGGAGTGGGCCGTGATCGTGGACGAGGCGCTCGGCGGCGGGGCGATCGGGCTGCTGCCCACCGACACCGTCTACGGCCTCGCGGCGGCCCTCGACAGCGAGGACGGCATCGCCGCGCTGTATGCGCTGAAGGGGCGGCCGCGGTCGCAGCCCTGCCAGGTGCTCGTGTACCACCCGGCCCGGCTCGAGGAGGCGCTCGCCCCGCTCGACCCGCGCACCCGGGACGCCGCGCGCGCGCTGCTGCCGGGGCCGGCGACCTGCCTGGTGCCCGACCCGGCGGGGCGGTTCGCGGCCGCAGGCGGCGACGCGCCCGGCTCAGTCGGGGTGCGCGCGCCGCGGTTCGAGGGGCCGCTCACCGGGGTCGAGCTGTTCCTGGTGGCCACCAGCGCCAACGACCCCGGCGGCCCCGACCCGGCGCGGCTCGACCAGGTGCCGCGGCGGATCCGGGACGCCGTCGGCCTGGAGGTCGACGCGGGCGACCTCCCGGGGACCGCCTCGGCGGTGATCGACCTGCGCGAGGTGGCCGCCGGGGGCCCCGCGCGGCTGCTGCGCCCCGGTCCCGACCCGGAGGCCGTCGCGGCCGCGCTCGCCCCCCTCGGGATCGCGGTGGTCCATCCGGGGTAGGCGTGTACCCTCGGACCCGGAACCGTACGACAGCCGGGGGGCGGCGTGAGCTTCATCGATGACGAGAGCTACCTCTCGCAGGACATCTCCGAGGCCGACCCCGAGGTCGCCCGCCTGCTCGGCGCCGAGCTGGACCGCCAGAGCGAGACGCTGGAGATGATCGCCAGCGAGAACTTCACCAGCCACGCGGTGCTGCAGGCCGTGGGCTCGGTGCTCACCAACAAGTACGCGGAGGGCCTCCCCGGCAAGCGCTACTACGGCGGATGCGAGGTCGTCGACGAGGTGGAGCAGCTCGCCATCGACCGCGCCCGGCAGGTGTTCGGCGCCGACCACGCCAACGTCCAGCCCCATTCGGGCTCGACGGCCAACGAGGCGGCGTACACCGCCACGCTCGCCCCGGGCGACCGGGTGCTGGCGATGGCGCTGTCGCACGGCGGCCACCTGTCGCACGGCCTCAAGGTCAACTTCTCCGGGAAGCTCTACGAGTTCCACCACTACGGCGTGCGCCGCGAGGACGGGCGCATCGACATGGACCAGGTGCGCGACATGGCGCGCGAGGTCCGGCCGGCGCTGATCGTGGCCGGCGCCTCCGCGTATCCGCGGATCATCGACTTCGCGGCGTTCCGGGCGATCGCCGACGAGGTGGGCGCCCGGTTCATGGTCGACATGGCCCACATCGCCGGCCTCGTGGCCGCGGGGGTCCACCCGACGCCCATCGGCATCGCGGACGTCGTCACCACCACCACCCACAAGACGCTCGGCGGCCCGCGCGCCGGCATCGTGCTCTGCAACGAGGACCTGGCGGCGAAGGTCGACAAGGCCGTGTTCCCGGGTCTCCAGGGCGGCCCGCTCATGCACGTCATCGCCGGCAAGGCGGTCGCGCTCGGCCAGGCCCTGACGCCCGAGTTCCGGGCCCGCCAGGAGGCCGTCGTCGCCACCTGCGCCGCGCTGGCAGAGGAGCTGCTGGCGGGCGGCGTGGACCTGGTCAGCGGCGGCACCGACAACCACCTGGTGCTGGTCGACCTATCGGCCACCCCGCTCACCGGCCTGGAGGCCGAGGACCGCCTGCACGCCGCCGGCATCACGGTGAACAAGAACGGCGTCCCGTTCGACGAGCGGCCGCCCACCGTCACGTCCGGCCTGCGCATCGGCACCGCGGCCCTCACCACCCGCGGCCTGCGCGAGCCGGAGATGCGGGAGATCGGCCAGATCATCGTCGCCGCCCTGCGGCCCGAGGCGACGGCCGACGATCTGGAGGCCCTGCGGTCGCGCTCGCGGGCCATCGGCGACCGGTTCCCGCTGTACCCGCGCCTGCACGCCGGGACCGCCGTCTGAGATGAGCCGGGGGGGCGCCCGCCCCCCCGCGACGCCGGGGTCCGCACGCCGATCCGCCGGCGGCCCCATCCGCCGGAATCGCCGGGACCGGCGCCCCGTGTGATGGGGGTGTGAGGGAACGGCAATGTTCCCGGGGAACATCGTGGCGTCCCCACTCGGGGAACGTACCGTGGCCGCCGTGCCGGACGCCCCCCACGCCCACCGGGCGCCACGCGGCCACGCCGTCGTGCTGGCCGTCTCCGCCTGCCTCGCCGGGCTGGCCCTGGCCGCCGGGGCCCAGCCTGCCGCGGCGAAGGTCGAGATCGGGGTGTACCAGGACGACCCGGTCCGCGGGGTGCCCGCCCTGCGCGCCGCCGCCGGCCCCAAGTCGGCCCGCGTCATCAGCGTCTACGTGACGGGAGGGAAGACCGTCGATCCGCGGGTGGTCGCCCTCGCCCGGCGCACGAAGGCCCGGCTGATGGTGTCGTGGATGCCGGACGCCGGGAAGGACGGCGTCCGCCAGCCGAAGTACCGGCTGGTGCGCACCATCCGCGGCGCCCAGAACCGGGGTCTGGTGGCGCTCACGAAGCAGCTGCGCAACCTGCGCCCGGCGCCGATCCTGCGCCCCATGCCGGAGGCGAACACCACCTGGTACGCGTGGTCGGGGACGGTGAACCGCAACACGCCGGCGGCCTACGTGTCGGCGTGGAAGGCGGTGCGCGCGACCGTCCGCAAGGCCGGTGGCTCGCGCATCCTGTTCCTGTGGGCCCCCTACGCGCGCAGCGTCCCGGACACGCCGGGGAACGCGATCGCCGCCTACTTCCCCGGCGCCGCGCAGGTCGACCTGGTGGGGGCCAGCGCCTACAACTTCGGGAACGTCGGCGGCCTCGCCTGGACCGAGGCGGACGCCCTCTTCGAGGACGCCTACCGCCAGATCTCGGCGCTCACCGCCAAGCCCTTCTGGATCGCCGAGACCGGCTCCAGCGCCGCCGGCGGCAGCCGCGAGAAGTGGATCGGCCGCCTGCCGGGGCTCCAGTCGTCGATCCCGAACCTGGCCGGCGTGGTGTGGTTCGACGTCCGTGACGCGAACGGCGATTTCCGCATCTCCACCCGCTCGTCGAGCCGCACGGCGTTCGCGGCGTTCGCGCGGAGGGCGGGCCGGTGAGCCCGCGCGTGGCGCCGCCGCCCCGGCGCCGCCGCCCGCAGCGGCCCGCGCCCGGCGGCGCCCAGGCCGCCCTGACCACCGCGATGGTCGACCGGCTGATGTGGCGGACCGGCTTCGGTCCCACGGCCGAGGGGCGCGCGAAGCTGAAGGGCAGGTCGCTGCACGTGGCGGTCGACCGGCTGATGGCGGCGCCCCAGGGGCCGCCGGTGGGGCCCGCGCCCGTCCGCTCCGACGGTACGCCGCTGGCGCCGAAGGAGCGCGACATCGACCTGGTCCACGCCTGGTGCGACCGGATGCTGCGCACCCGCAACCCGCTCGTGGAGCGCCTCACGTTCTTCTGGCACCGCCACTTCGCGACGTCGCGCGAAGAGGTGTCGCCCCCGCAGCTGCTGACCACCCAGAACGAGCTGATGCGGCGCTACTCCGACTTCAACGCGTTCCCCACCGCGAACTTCCGGACGCTGACGTACGAGGTGGGCGAGGGGCCGGCGATGCTTCGGTACCTCACCGGCGAGGACAACACGAAGCGGGCGGTCAACGAGAACTACGGGCGCGAGCTGATGGAGCTGTTCACCCTCGGGGTGACCGACGCGGCCGGCAACCCGAACTACACCGAGGTGGACGTCCGCGAGGCGGCGCGCTCCGCCAGCGGCTGGCAGATCGAGGACGGCGACCCGGACGCCGCGAAGGCCGTCTTCAACCGCGCCCGGTGGGACGACGGCGGCAAGACGGTGCTCGGCAGGTCGGGCGCGTTCGACCACCGCCAGCTCGTGGACGTGGTGATCTCGCATCCGTCCCACGCGCCGTTCCTGGTGCGCAAGCTGTGGCACGAGTTCATCCCGACCGACCCGGACCCGGCGACGCTGCGCGACCTGGTGCGCGTGTACACGCAGTCGAGGTTCCGGCTGAAGCCGCTGGTGCGGCGCGTCCTGACCCACCCGGCGATGCTCGCCTCCATCAGGGAGCCGACGATGATCAAGCCGCCGGTGGTCTATGCGGTCGGGGTCATGAAGGCGCTCGGCCTCGGCATCGCCGACGACTCGCTCTACAACGCGCTGCGCGACATGGGTCAGATCCCGTACTTCCCGCCGACGGTCGCGGGGTGGGAGGGCGGCACCGCCTGGCTCAACACCAACGCGGCGCTCGCGCGCTTCGCGGCGGCCAATCGGTTCCTGACCCTGGCGTACGCGTCGCTGCCGGGGAAAGCGCCGGAGGACGTCCCGGGCGAGACCCCCGCCCAGGCGTTCGCGCGCGCCCACCAGGCGGTCGGGCAGCCGTGGCTGGCGAAGGGGAGCATCAGCGCGCTGCGGTACTACGCGGCGCACGCGCGCACCGTCTCCGCCAACGACCGGATCGCGCGTCAGCGCGTGCTCCGGGCGTTCATGCTCGGCGGCCCCGACGCGCAGGTGATGTGATGGACGAGCCGGTCATGGACCCGGGGGCGGCCGACGCGATCCGCTGCGCCGACTGCGCCCGCTCCGACAGCCTCGTCGAGGGCCTCGACCCGGTCGACGCGATGCCGCTCACCGCCGAGGCGATGGCCGGCTTCCCGGACGGCGTACCGCGGGCGCGGGGGCCCCGCGGTCTGGACCGGCGCCAGTTCCTGCGCACGGCCGCGCTGGGGATGGCGTCGGTCTACGCCGCGTCCCGCATCGACTGGACGCGGGCGTTCGAGGCCGCGGTGGCCGACGCGGCGAGCCCGTCGAACCAGCTGGTGATGATCTTCCTGAACGGCGGCAACGACGGCCTCAACACCATCGTCCCGATCGGTGAGCACGCGGCCTACACCACGGCGCGCCCGCAGCTCGCGCGCATCCAGGGGCCCTCCACGGCCACCGCCGTGGGCTCGACGGTGATGCCGGGCACGAACGGCCTGCACGCCTGGGCCAACCCCGGGGTCTCCGGGGTGGGCAACAACGGCGACACCAAGGGGTTCGACACGCTGTGGGGCGACGGCTCGGGCGGCGCCGGGTCCGACCTGGCGGTCTTCCCGGCGGCCGACTACACCCCGGCGAACCGATCCCACTTCGACAGCCGCGACTACTGGTTCGCGGGCGCGCTCCAGAAGATGTCCACCGGCTGGCTGGGGCGCTGGCTCGACCTCTACGGCTCGGCCGACAACCCGCTCCAGGCGGTGTCCCTCGACTCCAGCATCTCCAAGCAGATCCGTACCGCCAGGGCGCCGGTGAGCGCGGTGCGCGGCCTGAACGGCGTGGAGTTCCGCGTGGACGGCGTGTCCACCAACCTGGTGAACACGACCGAGCAGATGGCCCCGCTGGCGCTCGTGCCCACCGGCGCCGGCAACGCGGAACTGGCCCGCGCGCGGGACGTCTACGGGCGCACGGTGCAGGTGTCGCGCGCGCTGAGGCCGTTGGCGGGGGCGCCGGTGGGCGCCGGCTACCCCAACTCGAGCCTGTCCCAGAAGCTCCAGCTCGCCGCGACGCTCCTGTCCGCGAACCTCGGTACCCGCGTCGTCACGCTGGACTGGGGCTCGTTCGACACCCACGGCAACCAGATCCAGAGCCAGGACCCCCAGCTCTCGACGCTGTCCCGCGCCCTCGCGGCGTTCCGCGACGACCTGGCGGCGAGGGGCATCGAGGGGCGGGTGCTGACCGTGGTCTTCTCGGAGTTCGGGCGCCGCGTGGCGTCGAACGAGTCGGGCACCGACCACGGCGCGGGCGGGCTGATGATGGCGATGGGCTCCGGAGTGCGCGGGGGGATGCGCGGGGAGTTCCCCGGCCTCGCGAGCCTGGACCGGGGGGACCTGCGCGTGACCACCGACTTCCGGGCCGTGTATTCGTCGGTGATCGCCGAGTGGCTGGGCGGCGACCCGGGCGCGGTCATCCCGGGCGGGCCCTTCGCGCTGGGGAGCCCGCTCACCGGGTGACCGGCGCGGCCCGCCTCGCCGCGGTCCTGCTGCTGGCGGCCCTCGTCCTGGCCGCGAGCGCCGCCGCCGCGCCGCGGCTGCACCGCACCAAGCTGCCGCCCGCCCCGCCCCTGCCGACGTCCCTGAGCGTGGACGAGAGCGAGTGGAAGGTGGTCCCCAGCCAGCGCCTGGTCGCCGCCGGCCCCGTGACGCTGCGCGTCTACAACCGCGGCGAGGACGATCACGACCTGGCGGTCGTGGACGGCGCCGGAACCCGGCATTCCCTCCTGCTGGCCCCGGGGGCGACCGGCATCCTCCGTGTGACGCTGCCGCCGGGCGCCTGGAAGCTCTACTGCTCGCTCTTCGCGGGCACGCCCGACAGCCACGAGGACCAGGGCATGGCGGCCGTCATCCGCGCGAAGCGCCCCCCGCCGCGCTGAGATCCGATCGAACTCCGCGGTCGCGATCATTCGAACGACGGGCCGAATGAATTCCGCGGACGGCCGAATGAACACCGGGCGGCGGCGGGGGGTGCGTCCCGTCGTACGATCGGCGCACATCGGATCTCGCGGAGGGTGGGATGGACACGTACGTGGTGCTGCGGCGCGGCGGGTGGCGGACGCCGGACGATCTGGAGGTGGCGGCGGAGCGGTCCCGGGTGGCGGGGGAGGCGATGCCCGACGACGTCCGCTGGGTGCGCACGTACGTCGTCGCCGAGCCGGACGGCACGTTCGGCACCGTCTGCGTCTACGAGGCGACCGATCCCGACGCGCTCCGCGAGCACGCGGCGCGCGCGGGCCTGCCGGTGGACGAGGTCGTCCCCGTCGCGCAGACCCTGACCGCCGGCCCCGACCCCGCGGGCGTGGTCGGCCCGTAGCGGGCGCCGCGCCCGGCGCCGGGTAGGCTGCCCCGGTGCCCGCACGCGAGCCCCTCGCGCTGGACGGCCCCCTCGCGGGCAACCACCTGGCGATCCTGCGCGACCACACGACCGGGTCCCCGGCGTTCCGGCGCTCCGCCGAGGTCCTGACCACCCTCGTCCTGGCCGCGGCGCTCCAGGAGCTGGACACCCAGGAGCGCACCGTCCGGACCCCCCTCGCCGAGGCGGTGGAGCGCGTCCCCGCGCGGCGCATCACGGTGGTGCCCATCCTGCGCGCCGGCCTGGCGATGCTGTCGCCGGCGCTGTCGCTGCTGCCCGACGACACGCGCGTCGGCTTCCTCGGCATGGCCCGGGACGAGGAGACGCTCCGCCCCCGGGCCTACCTCGACAGCCTGCCTGCGGGGCTCGGCGGCGACGACGTGCTGGTGCTCGACCCGATGATCGCGACCGGCGGGTCGGCGCTCGCGGCCCTCGGCGCGCTCCGCGCCGCCGGGGCGCGCAGCATCCTGCTGACCGGGATCATCGCGGCGCCGGAGGGGCTCTCCCGCATCAGGGGATCCGATCCGATGGTGCCGATCACCGTCGCCACCATCGACGAGCGCCTCAACGGCCAGGGCTTCATCGTGCCCGGCCTCGGCGACGCGGGCGACCGCCTGTACGCGGAGTCCGCGCCCGGGTGAGCCCCGCGGCGGCGCTCGTGCCGTGCCTGGTGGCGTCGGCCCGTTCTGGCCGCGAAAACCCGGCGGGGCGAGGACGCAGTGTCATCCGCATGGCGGTTCCCATTCGGATGACCGAGGACGCTGCAGCCGCCATGGCTTGCAGCACGCCAGAACGGGGTGGGCGTCGCCTGGCGCGGCACTAGTGACGGGTGCCTCGTCCGGGCTCGGCCGCGCGTACGCCGAGAGCCTCGCCGCCCGAGGCCACCCGCTGCTCCTCGTCGCCCGCCGCGGCGACCGGCTCGCCGAGCTGGCGGGGTGGGTGGAGCGTGTCCACGGCGTGGAGGCGCGCGTGCTGGCGGCCGACCTCGCCACCGACCCCGGTCTCGCCGCCTGCCGCGACGCCATCGACGCCGGCCCTCCCCTCGGCCTGGCGATCCTCAACGCCGGCTTCGGCGACCACGGGCCCGTCCACGCCTCCGACCGCGAGCGCCTCGCGGCGATGGTGCGGCTCAACTGCGTGGCCGTCGTCGACCTGGCCGCCCACATCCTGCCCGGGATGGTGGCCCGCGGCGCGGGCGCCCTCGTGGTGATGAGCTCGGCCGCCGCGTGGCAGCCGGTCCCGTACATGGCGACATACGCCGCGACGAAGGCCTTCGAGCTGCACCTCACGGAGGCCATCGCCGCCGAGCTGCACGGCACGGGCGTGCGCGCACTGGCGGTGTGCCCGGGACCGACCCGCACCGAGTTCGGCCTCCATGCCGGGACGACCGGGACCCACTGGGCCATCCCGTTCGACGACGTGGACCTCGTCGTCCGCGCCACCTGGCGGGCGCTGGCCGGCGGGCGCCCCCGCGCCGCGACCGGCATGGTCGCCCGTGGCAGCATGCTGGCATCCCGCCTGCTCCCGCGCGGCCTCATCGTGCGCGGCGCCGCCCTCACCCACCGGTTGTCGGTGCGTTGAAGGGCTCCGAGGCCCGCACCTAGAATGCTTCCGGGCTGAGGCCCAACCTGTGACGACCACCCTGATCCCCATCATCTGCGCCGTCGTGGCGGCCGTCGTCGTGCTGGCCACGACGCCGCTCGCCTCGCGCCTGGCGCGGGCCGTGGGGGCGGTCGACGTCCCCTCCGGCCGTCGCATCCACAGCGAGCCCACCCCGCGGCTCGGCGGCCTGGCGATCCTCGCGGGCTTCCTGGTCCCGGTCCTCTACTACTTCCCCCAGGACGAGGCGGCCCGGGCGCTCATCACCGGCGCGGTGCTGATCGCGGCCCTCGGGGCGGTGGACGACATCTGGGGGCTCTCGCCGGCGGTGAAGCTGGTGGGGCAGGCGTCGTGCGCGGCGATCCCCGTCGCCGCGGGCCTCACGATCGACCACGTCACGCTCCCGTTCCTCGGCGTCGGCGACCTCGGTCCCGCGCAGTATCCGCTCACGGTGCTCTGGTTCGTGGCCCTGGTGAACATGATCAACTTCACCGACGGGATGGACGGGCTGGCGGCGGGCATCAGCGGCCTAGGGGCCACCACGTTCGCCATCCTCGCGGCGTCGCTCGGCCGCACCGACCCGGCCATCATGGCCGCGGCGCTCGCGGGCGCATGCGCGGCGTTCCTGGTGTTCAACTTCCACCCGGCGCGCGTGTTCATGGGCGACTCCGGGTCGATGCTGCTCGGCTTCGTCCTGGCGGGCGTCGCGATCAGCGGCGTCATGAAGACCACCGCCGCCGTCGCCGTCGTGGCGCCGCTCGTGATCCTGGCGATCCCGATCCTCGACACCTCCTTCGTGGTGCTGAAGCGCCTCAAGCACGGGCTGCCGGTCTACGGGGCCGACCGCAGCCACTTCCACCACCGCTTCTTCAACATCGGGTGGGGGCAGCGCAAGACGGTGCTGGCGCTCTACGCCTGGTGCGCCCTCATGGGCGCCGTCGCGGTGGCGCTCCGCTTCGTGTCGTACAAGAACGACGACGGCTCCATCGACCCGGTCGGCGCCATCGGCCTGTCGGTCGGCGCGGTCGTCGCGATCGCCGCGGCCGTCTACCTGGTCTACGTGCTCGAGATCCTCAAGTGGCGCAGCACCCCGGTCGTCACGCTGGTGCGCCAGCGCACCGCCGCGCGCCGGTCACGGGAGCTCGCCGGCCGCTGACCCGCGGTCCCGCCGCGTCTATACGACGGGCGGGACGATCACCAGCACCGGGTCGCCGACGGAGCCGCCGGTCGGCACGAGCGAGATCGACAGCGACCACGCGTCAGGATCGGCGACCACCCGGGCCAGCATCGCCGACCCCCCGGGGGCCGCGGCGAGCGACGCCACCATGTCGGCCGGGCCGCCGAGCGCCGTGGCGAGTCCCGCCGCGCCAAGCACGATCCGCATCGACACGGGGCCGGGGGCGGTGGGGGTGAACTCGAGGGCCGCCGAGCCGTCTCCGGCCACGGGGACGTCCAGCGCCACGCCCGGGCCGCGGACCTCCACCACCACGTCGAGCGCGTCCCATGCCTGCTCGGGGGACAGGCCGAGTGCCGCGGCCAAGCCCAGCGGGTCGGGGCCGAGCTGCAGCGTGACCTGGGCCGGCTCGCCCGCCACGAGCGGAGGGGTGACCAGGCCGCCCGGCGGGATGGGGAGCCCGGTGGTCTCCCGGCCCGCCGCCGCGACGAGTGCGCTCGCGCCCGCGGCAGGCAGGACGGGGGCGGCGGTACAGCCGGTGGTGGGCCGCTTCTTCGACGTCATGGACGGAAACGTGCGGCGGTACTCGGCCACGAAGTCGTCGATGCCGCCGCCCACCCGGTAGGCGCCGGGCCCGTTCGCCAGGACGACGCAGGCGCTGCCGCTCCGAGCCGCCGCCCACTGCGACGTCTGGTCGCCGGCGACCATCGCCACGTGCGCGTTGGTGCGCCCGGGGCCGCGGGCCGCCGCCTGTCGCGCCGCCTCGCTCGGCCACGTGAGCCAGTCGGCCCGCGACCAGCCGGTCGTCTTGAGCCACACGCCGCCCGCGCGTGAGGCGGCGGTGCGCAGACCCGCGGCCTCGGGGTCGGCCAGCAGCGGCCCCGCGTCGGCGGCGAAGTAGACGTGGACGCGGCGGGCCAGGACGCCTCCGCCGATGTACGGCGAGGCCTGCGACGAGAGCGTCCCGAACGCGGCGGCGAGCGCGTCGCCCTCGGTGCCCCGGAACGCGGGTCCGAGGTCCTCGATCACGGCGTAGTGCCCACCGGAGGCCGCGACGGCCTTCCGGAGCACGGCCGCCATCCCGCCGGCGCCGCGTCCGAGGAGGGCTGACGCGGGGACCGGCTCCACCTCCCGGCCGGCGCCCAGAACGGGCTCCGCGGTACGCATCTGCCACACGTTGTCGGCGGACGTCTGAAGACCCGCCGCGAGCGCGCGGCGCAGCGTCGGAGCGTCGTCGTCGAAGAGCGTCGAGCGCGCGGCGGCGGGCGCCGCGATCGCGAGGGTCGCGGCGATGGAGAGCGCGACCGCGGCAAAACGCGTATCCGTCCTGGGCATCGCCGTGATCCTTTCTCGGCCACGCCCGGTCGACAACTGGCCGAAAGAGCAGGGATCCATGGGGTTCGTCGGGTCCCGGTGCCGGTCGAAAACCGGCATTCGCCACGCGCGACCGGATCCCTGGAATGATGGGAGCGCCCTCATATGGAAGGTTCGGCGGGACGACTGTCACGGGGCCGCGCGATCCCGTTGAACGCGGTTCTCGGGCGTCGATATACTGCCCCGCGCTTCGTCGGTGCCGTGCTGCGCGCGAACCGGCTGTGTGCGCCAGTCCGAACCGACCGGAGGATCTCGATCCCGCCCAAGAGTTGCGCCCCGTGTCCGAGGGACGACCGATGACGACTGCCGCACCCGCGAACACGTCGTCGACCCCGCGTCCCGTCACGGCGATCGCTTCCGGCATCGGCATCATCGTCGCGGTGCTGTGCCTGCCCTTCGTCCTCCTGATGGGGGGACCGCTCAACGGGTGGGTGCTCGGCGTGGTGCTCTGGTCCGTGAACTGGTGGCTGCAGCTGCGCACCGCCAAGCTCATCGGCGACGCGAACCCCACGACGGCCGTCGGCCTGGTGGGCCTGTCGTTCATCGCGCGGGCCTGGCTGACCGCGATCATCCTGTTCATCGTCGCGCTCCGCTACGACGAGGCGATCGGCCTCACCGCCGGCGTGATCTTCCTGATCGCGTTCACGTGCGACCTGGGCGGCCGGACGGTGCTCTACGCCATCAACCAGCGCGAGAGGAGTGACACGCCCCGGTGAGCCTGCGGAACCTCTGGCGCGCATGGATTCCTGCGGCCCTCGGGCTGCTGCTGCTGGCACCCGCCCTGGCGACGGCGTCCTCGGAGGACTTCGACCCCTCCACCGAGTTCGCGACCGACCCCTACGTGAAGATCGAGCTCGGTCCGCTGGACCTCTCGATCAACAAGGCGGTCGTCTACCTGCTGCTGGCGAGCGCCATCTGCATCGGCGTCGGGATCTTCGTGATCCGCGGCGGCCTCAGGATGCGGCCGACGCGCGCCCAGAACGTGGTGGAGCTCATCTACGAGTTCGCCGAGCAGCAGATCGCGCGGCCCACGCTGAGCGAGAAGGTCTACTCGCGCTACTTCCCGTTCATCGCGACGCTGTTCATGTTCCTGCTCGTCAGCAACCTGATCAGCTTCATCCCGCTCCCCGTGTCCCACGAGAGCGGAACCTTCCCGTTCGGGATCCCCGACCTCTCGCTCTACGCCGCCACGGCGAACATCAACGTCACGCTGGCGCTGACCATCGTGGTCTTCCTGGCCTTCAACTACGAGGGCGTACGCGCCCACGGGGCGATCGGCTACCTCAAGACCCTGGTCCCGGACGCGCCGACCGCGATCAAGCCCTTCATCTTCGCCCTCGAGCTGCTGTCCCAGCTCCTGCGGCTCGTCAGCCTGTCGGTTCGGCTCTTCGCGAACCTCCTCGCCGGTCACCTGCTCATCATCATGTGCGCCGGCTTCATGGTCCTGCTCGGCAACTTCGCCGGGCTCATCGCCATCCCCGTCGGCGTGTTCTTCTACACGTTCGAGTGGGTGCTCATCGCCGGTCTGCAGGCGTTCATCTTCGCCATGCTCAGCGGCATCTACATCGGCTTCGCCGTGCAGTCGGATCACTAGTGGAAATGCAAGGAGGGTTCTTCCGTGGCACTTGACGGCAATGTTGAGGACGCAGCAAAGATCCTCGCCCTCGGTCTCGCCACCGGCTTCGGCGCCATCGGCCCCGGTGCCGGCGTCGGTTACCTGATGGGCAAGACCGTGGAGGCCGTGGCCCGCCAGCCCGAGCTCCGCGGCGAGATCATGTCGCTGATGTTCCTGGGTCTGGCCCTGACGGAGGCGATCGTGTTCTACGCCCTCCTCATGGGCTTCGTGGCCTTCTTCATCGGCTAGCGCGTGGTCGCGATGGGCACCCTGGCCACATTCGCCACCTATCTGGTCCCGCTCCAGGCGTCGTCCGACGACAGCAGCGGCGACAACCCGCTGCTCAAGGCCAGCCCGGGTCTCATGATCTGGACGCTGGTGATCTTCGGGATCACCCTGTTCATCCTCAAGCGCTACGTGTTCGGGCCGCTGGGCGCCGCGATCGAGAAGCGGCGCACCGACATCGCCACGAGCATCGAGGAGGCCGAGCGGAGCCGCGACGAGGCGACGCAGCTGCTCGACGACTACAAGGTCCGCCTCGCCGAGGCGCGCAAGGAGGCCGACCGCCTGCGCGAGCAGGGCCGCAAGGAGGGCGAGCGCCTGCAGGCCGAGATCGTCAGCGACGCCCAGGGCCAGCGCGAGCGGGTGCTGAGCGACGCCGAGCTGCAGATCCAGGCCCAGGCCCGGGCGGCGGCCAGCGGCATCCGCGACGACGTCGTGCAGCTCGCGCTGCTCGCCGCCGAGAAGGTGTCCCGCCGTTCGCTGTCGGACGCCGAGCACCGCCAGCTCATCGAGCAGGCCATCGACGAGGCAGATCTCTCGACGCTGGCCGGCAACGGGGCGAAGCCCGCCTCGTGAGCGTCGCCGCGACATACGCGGAGGCCCTCTTCGAGGCGGCGTCCGACGCCGGCACGGTCGACGCGGTCGCCGGCGAGATCGCCGGGTTCGCCGAGGCGGTCGAGGAGTCGGCGGACCTCCGCCAGTTCCTGGACAACCCGGAGATCGAGGCGCGCGTGAAGAAGGAGGCGGTCAAGGAGCTCAGCTCCTCCGCCACCCCGATCACCGCCAACTTCCTCCAGGTGCTCATCGACCGGGGCCGCATCACCGAGTTCCCGGAGATCGCCCGCGCGTTCGCCGAGCGGGTCGCGGCCGCCGAGGGGCGCCTCGAGGTCGAGGCCGTCACCGCCGTGCCGCTCCCCGACGACCTGCGCAGCCGGATCGTCGACGAGATCGCCCGCAAGACCGGCCGCAGCGTCGACCTGACCGAGTCGGTCGACCCCGAGATCGTCGGCGGCCTGGTGCTCCGCATCGGCGGCGCCGTGGTGGACGGCTCGGTCCGCCACCGCATCGAGGAGCTCCGCGCGGCCCTGTCCGCCGCGCCCGTCGACGCGGCGCTCGCCGCGGACGCGTCCTGACCCGAACGACCACGACCTGAGCAGAGAGGCCACCCGCAGATGAAGCTCCGTCCCGACGAGATCACGAAGGTCCTCCGGGGCCAGATCGAGCAGTACTCGGGCACCGTCGACGTCGAGGAGGTCGGCACCGTCCTCCAGGTCGGTGACGGCATCGCCCGCATCCACGGCCTCGAGTCGTGCGTCTCGCTGGAGATGCTCGAGCTGCCGCACGGGGTCACCGGGCTCGCGCTGAACCTCGAGGAGGACAACGTCGGCGTCGTGCTCCTCGGCGACGACACGCTCATCGTCGAGGGCGACCAGGTGCGCCGCACCGGCCGCGTCATCCAGGTGCCGGTGGGCGAGGCGCTCCTCGGCCGCGTGGTCGACCCGCTCGGCAACCCGCTCGACGACCGCGGCCCCATCGAGACCGAGCACTACCGCCCGGTCGAGTTCAAGGCGCCGGGCGTCGTGCAGCGCCAGCCGGTGAAGGAGCCGCTCCAGACCGGCATCAAGGCGATCGACGCGCTCATCCCGATCGGCCGTGGCCAGCGCGAGCTGATCATCGGCGACCGCCAGACCGGCAAGACGACGATCGCGGTGGACACGATCATCAACCAGGCCGGCCAGGACGTGCACTGCTTCTACGTCGCCATCGGCCAGAAGGCGTCCACCGTCGCCACGGTGGTGGAGCGTCTCCGCGCGGCCGGCGCGATGGAGTACACGACGGTCGTGGCCGCCACCGCGTCCCAGGCCGCGGCGCTGAAGTACCTCGCCCCCTACTCGGCCGCCGCGATGGGCGAGTACTTCCTCTACGGCGGCCAGCACGCCCTGTGCGTCTACGACGACCTCTCCAAGCAGGCGGACGCCTATCGCCAGATGTCCCTGCTGCTCCGGCGCCCGCCGGGCCGCGAGGCGTTCCCGGGCGACGTCTTCTACCTGCACAGCCGCCTGCTGGAGCGCGCCTGCAAGCTCTCCGACGAGCAGGGCGGCGGCTCGCTGACGGCGCTTCCCATCATCGAGACGCAGGCCGGCGACGTGTCGGCCTACATCCCGACGAACGTGATCTCGATCACCGACGGGCAGATCTTCCTGGAGTCCAAGCTGTTCTTCTCGGGTGTCCGGCCGGCCCTGAACGTCGGCATCTCGGTGTCCCGCGTGGGCGGCTCCGCCCAGATCCGCGCGATGCGGAAGGTGGCGGGCCGTCTGAAGCTGGAGCTCGCCCAGTACCGCGACCTCGAGGCGTTCGCCCAGTTCGGCTCCGAGCTCGACGCCCAGACCCAGCGCACGCTGGCCCGTGGCGCCCGGTTCGTCGCCACCCTCAACCAGCCGGCGTACGCGCCGTGGCCGGTCGAGGAGCAGGTGGCGGTCATCTCCGCCGCCAACACGGGCGTGCTGGACCGCATCGACGTGGCCCAGGTCCCCGAGGTCAACGAGCAGATCCGCCGCGAGTTGCGCGACCAGGCCCCCGACGTGCTCGCGAGCATCCGCGACACCAAGGACCTGTCCGACGAGGCCGCCGCGAGGATCGAGCAGGTCGCCAAGGGCGTGGCCGAGCAGTTCGCGCCGACCGAGGGGCCGACCGACCAGCCGGCCGCCGAGGCCGTGGAGGCCGAGGAGGCCGCCGGGACCGAGGCCGAGGAGACGGCGGGGGCCGCCGCGTAGCGTGGCGACCCAGCGCGACATCAAGCGGCGGATCGACTCGGTCCGCAACACACGGAAGATCACCCGCGCGATGGAGCTCGTGGCCTCCGCGAAGCTCCGCCGGGCCCAGGACCGCATCGAGTCGCTCCGCCCGTACGCGCAGGCGATGCGCCGTCTGATGGCCCAGGCCGCCCGCCAGAGCGGCGGCGCCAAGGGCCTCGCGCTGCTCGAGGAGCGCGCCGCCGAGGGCACCGCGATCGTCGTGGCCATCACGGGGGACCGCGGCCTCGCCGGCGCCTTCAACGTGAACATCGTGCGGCGGGCGATGAACGTCGCCGACGAGCTCCGCGCCGAGGGGTTCGACGAGGTCGTGTTCACGACGGTCGGCAAGAAGGGCGCCGGGACCCTCGCGTTCCGCGGCCTGGCGATCGACCGGGCGTACCAGGGCTTCTCCGTCGAGCCGACGTTCGCCGACGCGGAGCAGGTGAAGGAGCACCTCGTCGGCCGCTTCACCGACGGCGAGGTCAATCGCGTCGTCATCGTCTACAACGCGTTCAAGTCCGTCCTCGAGCAGACCGTCACCACCGAGCAGCTGCTGCCGGTGGAGCGGACGATCGTGATTGACGAGGACGAGGAGACCGACGAGGACCACGCGCCCACGCGCGGGCTCGCCCTGTTCGAGCCGGACCCGGAGGAGTTCCTCCGGCACCTGCTCCCCAACTATCTCGACACCACGATCTACCGCGCGCTGCTGGAGAGCGCCGCCGCGGAGCTCGCGGCCCGCCGCACCGCCATGCGCAACGCGACCGACAACGCCGGCGCGCTCATCGACCAGTACACGCTCGCCATGAACCGGGCCCGCCAGGCCGCGATCACCCAGGAGATCCTGGAGGTCGTGGCGGGCGCAGACGCCCTGACCTAGACCGCCCGAGGAGAGATCAGCCAGATGGCCACGACCGCCCAGAGCACCGGCACCATCCTCGAGATCAAGGGAGTGGTGATCGACGCCCGCTTCCCTGACGGGGATCTGCCGCGGATCTACAACGCGATCGAGATCGACCGCGGCGCGGACGCGACCCCCCTGATCGCCGAGGTCCAGCAGCACCTGGGCGACGACCGGGTCCGCGCGGTGGCGTTCGACACCACCGACGGCCTCGCCCGCGGCACGACGGTCCGCGACACCGGCGCGCCGATCTCGGTGCCCGTCGGCGAGCGGACGCTCGGCCGCATCTTCAACGTGCTCGGCGAGACGATCGACGAGGGCTCCGACGTGTCGGCCGGCGAGCGCTGGCCGATCCACCGCGACGCGCCGACGTTCGACCAGCTCAACCCGACCGAGGAGATCTACGAGACGGGCATCAAGGTCGTCGACCTGCTCGCGCCGTACGTGAAGGGCGGGAAGATCGGCCTGTTCGGCGGCGCCGGCGTGGGCAAGACGGTGCTCATCCAGGAGCTCATCCACAACATCGCCCAGGAGCACGGCGGTCTCTCCGTGTTCGCGGGCGTGGGCGAGCGCACCCGCGAGGGCAACGACCTCTGGCTGGAGATGAAGGAGAGCGGGGTCATCGACAAGACCGCGCTCGTGTACGGCCAGATGAACGAGCCGCCGGGCGCGCGCCTGCGGGTCGCCCTGTCCGGCCTGACCATGGCGGAGTACTTCCGCGACGAGGGCGGCCAGGACGTGCTGCTCTTCGTGGACAACATCTTCCGGTTCGTGCAGGCGGGCTCCGAGGTGTCGGCCCTCCTCGGCCGCATGCCGTCCGCCGTGGGTTACCAGCCCACCCTCCAGGGTGAGATGGGCGACCTCCAGGAGCGGATCACCTCCACCCGGAAGGGCTCGGTCACCTCGATCCAGGCGATCTACGTCCCCGCGGACGACCTGACCGACCCCGCCCCGGCCGCCTCCTTCGCCCACCTCGACGCGACCACGACCCTGAGCCGGTCGATCGCGGAGAAGGGCATCTACCCGGCCGTGGACCCGCTCGACTCGACCAGCCGCATCCTCTCGAAGGAGGGCGTCGGGCCGGAGCACTACGAGGTGGCGACGACGGTCCAGGAGATCCTGCAGCAGTACAAGGACCTGCAGGACATCATCGCGATTCTCGGCGTGGACGAGCTCACCGACGAGCAGAAGCTCGCGGTGTCGCGCGCCCGCCGCATCGAGCGCTTCCTGTCGCAGCCGTTCCACGTCGCCGAGGCCTTCACCGGCACCCCGGGCAAGTACGTGCCCCTGTCGGAGACGATCCGCGGGTTCAAGGAGATCGTCGAGGGCCGCCACGACGACCTGCCCGAGGAGGCGTTCTTCCTCGTCGGCGGGATCGACGAGGCCGTCGAGAAGGCCGCGGAGCTGAAGAACCGGTGAGCACCGCGATCGGACAGGAGCGCAAGCGCCTCGGCGTGCGGCTCCTCACGCCCGAGGGGGCGGTCTTCGACGATGTGGCCTACATGGTCGTCGCGCCGAGCGTCGAGGGCGAGGTCGGCATCCTGCCGCGGCACACGCCGTTCATCGCGTTCCTGCGCCACGGCGAGGTCCGCATCAAGCTGCTCGACGACACCGAGCTGGTCTGGGCCACCACCGAGGGCTACGTCTCGGTGGAGGAGGACCGCGTCCTGATCCTCACCGAGCAGGCCGAGCGCGCCGACGAGATCGACGTGGAGCGCGCGCGGGCGGCCCTCGAGCGCGCCGAGGCCGAGCTGGCCGAGGCCGGCGACGACGACGTGAAGCGCGGCGCGGCCGAGTCGGCCCGCCGCCGCGCCGAGAACCGGCTCCGGGTGGGCGAGAAGGGCTAGTCCGCCCGGGGCGGCAGCCCCCGCACGAGCACACGGCAGCCCGCCGTGACCGGGTCCTTCGGCTCGAAGACCGCGAGGTCGGCGCCGTCGTCGATCCGCTCCAGCGCCCCTCGCACCAGCCCCCGGTGGAGGGCGCAGATGAGGTGTCCGCCCTCCGCCAGCACCGCCTCCTTGAACGGGCACGCGCGGAGCCGCACGTCCATCTCCCCGTGGCGGCGCCCGGCCGCCGGGGTGACCTCCTCGGGGGCGAAGCCGAGTCCCGCGAGCGAGGCGGTGAGCGCCTCGGCGCCGCCCGCTCCCGAGACGAGCCCGCGGCCCCGCTCCCACCCGAACGCCTCCACGTCGTCCTCGGTGGCGCGCATCCGCCGGACCAGCTCCAGCAGCAGGCGCACCAGCTCCCGGTGGCCCACCGCAGCGACGGCGGCGGGGGCGGCCAGGGCGTAGCGCACGCTCGGGCGGCCTCGCCGGCCGGTGGGGGCGGTGGGGGCGGCCACGACCACCCCGGCCCGCTGGAGCCGAGCGAGGTGCTGGCGGACGGCGTTGGTGTGCAGGCCGACCCGTGACGCCAGCTCGGCGACGGTCAGGCCGTCGCCGGAGGCCCCGAGCGCCTCGGCGATCGCCTGCCGCGACGGGTGCGCCAGCGCGCCGGCCTCCTCGGGGGTGAGGCTGGTCACGACTTAAGTCTAGCGGCGAGCGGTGAAAATCGGTGCCCGGCCGGACGCCGCTCGCGGTTTTCTACGGTGAACACAAGAGAAAATCGGGTGGACACTGGAGGCACAGCGAACGCCGAGAGGGGACGCAGCGATGTTCGATCCGGGAACACCCCACTCCACCCGCAAGGCCCGCTGGCCCCTGGTGCTGGCGGCCGTCCTGGCGTTCACCCTCACGGCCGGCGGCATGGTCGCCGCCATCCGGCAGACCGACCGCGCCGACGCCGCGGACCGGACGGCTGCGACCGCCCCGGCCACGATGACCGCCGCGGACCATGCGGCGATGGCGACGACGACCCCCGCCGACGCCCCGGTCGACGCCCCGCGGAACACCCACAGCGCCGCCGTTCCGGCCTACACCCCCGGGGTACAGGTGATCGACTGGGACATGACCGAGAAGGTCGTCGAGATCGCCCCCGGCAAGGTCGTGAAGGTCTGGACCTTCGGCGATCGCGTGCCCGGGCCCGTCGTGCGCGTCCGCGTCGGCGACCTGGTGAAGGTCACGATCAACAACCGGACCACGATGCCGCACTCGATCGACTTCCACGCCGCGCGCATCGCACCGAACACGGCCTTCACGGACGTCAAGCCCGGCGAGCGCTGGAGCTTCGAGTTCCGTGCCACCACTCCCGGCGTCTTCATGTACCACTGCGGCACGGCGCCGGTGGTCCACCACATCGCCAACGGCATGTACGGGATGATCATCGTCGAGCCGGCGGGCGGCCTGCCGGCGGTGGACCGCGAGCTCGCGATCGTCCAGTCCGACTTCTACGTCTCGGACACGCCCGGCAACCCCGCCGACGACGCCAAGCTCATGTCCGCCATCCCGGACGTCGTCGCGTTCAACGGCTACGCCGCCCAGTACAAGGACCATCCGATCACGGTGAGGAAGGGCGAGGAGATCCGGGTCTTCCTGCTCGCGGCCGGACCGAACACCTGGTCGGCGTTCCACGTCGTCGGCACGATCTTCGACCGGGCCTGGATCGACGGGATCCACCCCGAGAACCTCGCGATCGGCAACCAGACGCTCAACCTGGCGGCATCGCAGGGCGCGGTCGCCGAGTTCCACCTCGACCAGGAGGGGATCTACCCCTTCGTGAGCCACGACTTCACCAGCGTTGCGAAGGGCGCGGTCGGCCTGCTGAAGACCGAGCACGCCGAGGGGACCATGAGCCACTAGCCTCCCGGCACCCCGCGCGTCCCGTCGCCCCGGGCCCCCGCCCGGGGCGACGTGCGTCCGGGCCCGGGTCCACGTGCTGGCACGGATGTCCCGGGCGGCGTCGTGTGGGATGGTCGCGCCGTGCGATGGCCCCTGTACGCGGCGTGGGCATGCGCCGCCGCGGCGGTCGCGGGGGCGGTGGGCGCGTTCCTGCTCCGGGCGGCCGACCCGGCGCCCGACCAGGCGGCCCCGGCGGTGCTCCTCGAGATCGCGATCGGCGTGCCGGCCCTGGCGGCCGGCGTGGCGATCGCCCGCGGGCGGCCGCGCAACCCCGTCGGGGCGGTGGTGGCCGCGATCGGGCTGGCGGTGGTCGCCGACGCCTTCGTCGGGAGGTGGACGAGCGCCGCGGTCCACGGGGAGGCCGCCGGCGCCGGGTGGGCCGCGCTCGGCTACGACGCGGACTGGATCCCGACGTTCGGGCTCCTCGCACTCCTGCTGCTGCTGTTCCCCGACGGCCGCCCCCTGTCGCCCCGCTGGCGCTGGGCCGTCGCGCTGACCATCGGCGCGACCCTCCTCGCCTGCGGCACCGCGGCCCTCCGCGAGGAGCCGTTCGACGCTCCCTACGACGGCGTGAGCCCTCCCGTCGGCGTCCTGCCCGACGCCGCGGCCGGCGTCCTGATGGGCGTCTGCCTCGTGCTGCTCACCGCCGCGCTCGCGCTCGCGGCGGTCGCGGTGATCCTCCGCTTCCGCCGCTCCCGGGGCGTCGAGCGCACGCAGATGAAGTGGGTCGCGGCGGCCTCGGCGCTCCTGCCGCTCGCGATCGTGGCCGGCACCATCGACGGGTTGCTCAACGACGAGGCCGGGTTGCTGACCCTCGTCCCGTTCCTCGCGGTGTACGTCGCGCTCGTGGCCGCCGTCGTCGTCGCCATGCTGCGGCACGGGCTGTACGACGTCGACCGCGTCATCAGCCGGACGATCGCGTGGGTGGCGCTGACCGTCCTGCTCGCCGGCGGGGCCGTCGCGGTCGCGCTGCTGGTGGCCGACCCGCTCGGCGGCGGCTCCACCGCCGGCGCCGCGGTGGCGGCGGTGGCCGCGGCGCTCGCGTTCGACCCGCTGCGCCGCCGCCTCCAGCGGATGGTCGACCGTCGCTTCGACCGCGACCGGGCGCGGGCGATCGAGCGGGTCGAGGCCTTCGCCGGCCGCGTCCACGACGGGCACGCTGCCCCTGAGGGCATCGAGGCGATCCTGCGCGACGTCCTCGGCGACCCGGGCCTGCGGCTGCTGGTGTGGCTCCCGGGACCGGAGACCTACGCGGGCCTGGACGGCGCCCCCGTCGCGCCGCCGCCCGCCGGCCCCGCCACGACGGCGGTCGGCCGCGGTGACGCCCCGCTGGCCCTGGTGGTCCACGACCCGCGCCTCGGTGCGCGCGCCGGCCTCCTGGCCGACGTGCTGCGCGCCGCCGCGCTCCCCGTGGAGGCGGCCCGCCTGCGCGGCGAGTTGCGCGGCCGCCTCGAGGAGGTGGAGGAGAGCCGCGCCCGGATCGTTCACGCGGGCTACGAGGAGCGGCGGCGCTTGGAGCGCGACCTCCACGACGGGGCCCAGCAGCGCCTGCTGGCGCTCGGGATGGCCCTGCGCCGGGTGCAGCGGCGCGTCGCCGGCGACGCGGAGGCGGCCCGGGCGCTCGACGACGCGGTGGACGGCGTCGCGGAGGCCGTCCGCGACCTGCGGGAGATCGCCCGCGGGCTCCGGCCCGGCGCCCTCGACGACGGACTGGGGCCCGCGCTCGCCGACCTGGCGCGCCGCACCCCGCTGGTCGTCGACGTCGACGCGCCCGCCGGGCGGGTGGCGCCCGAGATCGAGACGGCCGCGTACTACGTGGTCAGCGAGGCGCTCGCGAACGCCGTGAAGCACGCGAGCGCGTCGCGCGTGAGCGTCTCGGCCCGCCAGGACGACGGCCGCCTGGTGGTGCGGGTCGAGGACGACGGCCGCGGCGGCGCCGCCCCCGACCCGGCCGGCGGGCTGGCGGGGCTGGCCGACCGGGTCGCGGCCCACGGGGGCGAGATGGCGCTCAGGAGCGCCCCCGGCGCCGGCACGCGGATCGAGGTGGTGCTGCCGTGCGGATCGTGATCGGCGAGGACTCCACCCTGTTCCGCGAGGGCCTGGTGCTGCTGCTGCGCGACGCCGGCCACGACGTGGCGGCCGCCGTCGGGGACGCCGACGCGCTGGAGGCCGCCGTGGCGGCGCAGGCGCCGGACGTGGCGATCGCCGACATCCGGATGCCGCCCGGCAACGAGGACGACGGCGCCCGCGCCGCCGCCCGCATCCGCCGCGACCATCCGGATGTGGCGGTGCTGCTGCTGTCCCAGCACGTCGAGACGCGCCACTCCCTGGACCTGGTGGCGCAGGGCGGGTTCGGCTACCTGCTGAAGGACCGGGTCCTGGACGTCGACGACTTCCTGGACGCGCTGCGCCGGGTCGCCGCCGGCGGCTCGGCCCTGGACCCCGAGGTGGTGGCCGCGCTCGTCGGGAACCGCCGCGACGACCCGCTCGAGGCGCTCTCGCCCCGGGAGCGGGAGGTGCTGGCGCTCATGGCCGAGGGCCGCACCAACTCCGGCATCGCGCGGCGCCTGTGGCTCACCGACCGCACCGTCGAGACGCACGTGCGCAGCATCCTCAGCAAGCTCGGCATCGCGGGCGGGGAGGACGACCACCGCCGCGTGCTGGCCGTGCTGGCCCACCTCCGCGCCAGCACGTAGCGGGGTCCCGCGCCCGCCACGATGGCGGGGCGCCGGCGTGACGGGAGGATCGGGGCACGTCGTCACCCGTCACCGGAGGATCCCGTGAGCACCACCCCGCCCACCCATCAGATCGACCTCGCCGCCCGCCGGCCCGCCCTGCCGTACCTGGCCGTCGGCGCCGGTGTCGTCGCCGTGCTGCTCAGCCTGTTCGCCTGGGACTGGTTCAGCTGGGGCGGCGTCGTCCTCGGCGTCCCCGTCGGCGCCGTCGCGCTCGTCCTGGGGCTCCGCACCCGGCGCGAGGGCGCCCGCGCCATGGGCACGGCCGCGGTCCTCCTCGCCGCCGTGACGGTCGTGCTCCCGCTCGCCTGGACCGTCGGCGCCGCGGTCTCCTGACCGCGCCGGCCCCGGCGTTCGTCACCGGGCGAGCGCCGCGATCCCGGCCGCCCACGCGGCGTCGAGGTCTGCGCCTGCCGGGAAGCGGTCGGTCAGCTCGAGCATCACCATCCCGTGGGCGAAGGCCCACGCGGCGCGGGCCCGGTCGCCGTCGCCCCCGACGGCCGCCACCAGCGGCGCCGCCGCCCGGGCCTCCAGCCCCGGGGGCAGCCGGTCGCGGGGGAGGGGCCGGTCGTTGATGAGGCGGTAGAGGTGCGGGTGCTCCCGGGCGAACGCCCGGTAGGCGCCGACGAGCGCGGTGAGCGGGTCGTCCGCGCCGTCCACCGCCGCCTCGCACTCCTCCGCGAACTCGCGCAGCCCGTCGGCGACGAGGGCGGTCTCGAGGGCCTCCTTGTCGACCAGGTGCTTGTAGATCGACGGCGCCCGGATCCCCACGCGGTCGGCGAGCCGCCGCATCGACAGCGCCTCGGGGCCGCCCTCCTCCAGGAGCTCGCGTCCGGCCGCGACGAGTTGTCGCGCCCGGGCGCCGGGCTCAGCCCGCCTGGTGCCCATCGCGCGTCCGCAGCCCGTAGCCCGCCGCGCGGTCCATGGCGATGTGGAACGCCCAGGCGAGCGCGGCCGCGAGGGGCCCCGGGCCCAGCACGCCGCCGACGCACAGCGCGGCAAGCACGATCGGCCCCGCGGGGTGGTGCAGCGCGTCGTAGAGCGGCACGGCGCGCGGGTGCAACTGCCCGGGCGCGAGCCCGCGCCCGGCGCCCAGGAGGAGCGCCACGTCGGGCGCCATGACGGTCGCCGCGACCCAGGGCCACCCGGCGTCCGTCGCCACGACCACGGCGACGGACGCCGCGAGCAGCCCCACCGCGAGCGTGGCGAACGCCACGCGGACGGCGGGCCGGCGGGGCGCGACACAGGCGACGCTCATCAGAACCTCCGTCACATCGGCTAACGGTGTTCGCCCAACATAGCAAACACCGTTAGCCGATTCAAGCGAGGGCGCCCCGGGCGATCGCCTGGACCGCGGCGCGGATCCGTTCGGGCGCGACGCCGTCCTCGCGCAGGTGGGCATAGAGGTCGCCGGCGAGGGGCGCGAGCACCGCCTCGGCCAGGACGTCGGCGTCGGCGTCGGGCCGGGCCTCGCGGAGCAGCACCGCGACGTGCGTCCGCCAGGCGGCGTGCAGGCCGCTGCGGTAGCGGGCGCCGGGAGCGGCCGTCTCCGAGCAGACGACCAGCTCGGTGTGCGCCTCGAGGATCGCGAGCAGCGCGTCCAGGAACGCGCTGAGCCGCTCGGCGGGCGGGGCGCCCGGGCCGAGGGGCGGGGGGCCGCGCAGCACCTGGCCCTGGAGCTCGCGCTCCGACTCCTCGAGCAGGGCGAGGGCCAGCCCGGCGCGGTCGCCGAAGCGCCGGAAGAGCGTGCCCTTGCCGACGCCCGCCTCGGCGGCGATCTCGTCCATCGTGACCGCGTCGACGCCGCGCACGTCGAAGAGCCGCTCCGCGGCCTCCAGGATCCGCGCCCGGTTCCGGGCCGCGTCCGCGCGTTCGCTCCGATCCGCCATCGACAAAACGGACTGTAGTCCGCTAACGTGCCGAGCGCAAAGCGGACCACGGTCCGATTCGAGACACGGAGGAACGACGATGCATCCGACCATCACCCGCGAGGAGCTCGCGCAGGCCATCGCCGACGGCGGCGTCACGGTCGTGGAGGCGCTGCCGCCCATGCACTTCGCGGACGCGCACCTGCCGGGCGCGGTCAACCTGCCGCACGACCGCGTCCGGGAGCTGGCGCCGGCGCTCCTGCCCGACCGGAACGCGCGGATCGTCGTCTACTGCGCCAACACGCCCTGCCAGAACTCCGGCATCGCGACCCGCGAGCTGATCGCGATGGGCTACTCGGACGTGCGTGAGTACGCCGAGGGCAAGCAGGACTGGGTGGAGGCGGGACTGCCCGTGGAGGCCGGGGCGCACGCGGCGGCGGCATAGGCCGCGCCGGGGCCCACCCCGCGATACTTGCGGGGTGAGCCCCGTCCCGGAGATCCTGCGCAACCGCGACTTCCGGGACGTGTGGCTGGCGAGTCTGGTCTCCAACGGTGGCTCGTGGCTGCAGATCGTGGCGAGCGGGTGGCTCATCCTGCAGGCGACGGGCAGCCCCGCGGCGGTCGGTGCGCTGGCCCTCGTGACCCGCGCGCCGGCGATCGCCCTGTCCGGCTACGCGGGCGCGTTGGCCGACCGCTTCGACCGGCGGGCCGTGGGGATCTGGACCTTCCTGCTCCAGGCCGTCGCGGCCGGCGCGCTCGCCGTCATCCAATTCGTGGACGGGACCCAGGTGTGGGCGATCTACGTGCTGACGTTCCTGGTCGGCACCGGCTTCGCGCTGGGCCTCCCCGCGATGCTGGCCCTCATCCCCGCGCTGGTGCCGCGCGAGCGGCTGTCGCAGGCGGTGAGCATGAACGCCGCCGGCATCAACGTGGCCCGGCTGGCGGGGCCGGCGATCGGGGGAGCGGTGCTCGCCGCGTTCGGCGCGACGGTCTGCTTCGCGGTCAACGCGTTCTCGTTCCTGGCCCTGGTGTTCGTGCTCATGCGCCTGTCGCCCCGTCCCGCCGCGGTGCGGCGCGGCGCGCCCGCCCGGATGCGGGAGGCGCTGTGGCACGCCGCCCACGACCGCGCCATCCGGCGCCTGCTGGTGGGGATGGCGCTCTTCACGGCACTCGCGTCGCCCATACAGGAGCTGGCGCCGGTGGTGGCCGATCGCCTGGACGCCGGGGCCGAGGGCCTCGGCCTGCTGCTCGGCGCCATGGGCGGCGGCGCGCTGATCGGAGCCTGGTGGCTGGAGCGCCTCACGGCGCGCGGCCTGCCGCGGCACCGCGCCCTGCCGATCGCGACCGGCACGTTCGCGGCGGGCCTCGCGGTGGTCGCGATCACGCCCTGGCTGTGGCTGGGCCTCATCGCCATGGCGTTCAGCGGCGCGTTCTGGATCTGGATGTTCGCGGCGACGAACACCGCGGTGCAGCTCAACGCGCCCCCGGCGCTGCTGGGGCGCCTGCTCGGCCTCTACCAGCTCTCGGTGATCGGGCCCATCGCGATCGGCTCCACGGTGGCCGGGGCCGTCGCACAGGTCGCCGGCATCGAGGCGACGCTGCTCGGCTGCGCGGCGCTGCTCGGCGCGTGGGGCGTGTGGAGCCTGCGCAACGCCGTCCCCGAGATCGACGGGGCCCGGGGCGGCGCGGCGGCGTCAGGCGGCGAACGCGGCGATCGCGTCGAGGACCCCCAGGGGGACGCGGCCCTCGACCTGTAGGAAGTGCCCGGCTCCCGGCACCGGCAGCGTCCGTGTGGGCCGGCCCTCGGCGCGGCGGGCGGCGGCCAGGCGGGCCATGTCGGCGAACGGCACGGTGCGGTCGCGCGTGCCCTGCACCAGCAGGGCGGGCGGGCGGGCCGCGGCGGCATCGCGGCGCGGGTCGGCGCCCAGCGTCGCGTCGGCGATGACCGGCCCCACCAGGCGGCGCAGGAACCGGCTGGCGGTGCCCGCCGCGCGGGGGAGCAGCCCCAGCGGGCGGCCGGGGGCCGAGAGACTCACGATGCGGGTCGCGGGCGAGTGGCGAGCGGCCGCGAACGCCAGGTCGCCGCCCTGGCTGTGCCCCACCAGCGTGAGCCGGCGGGTGTCGATGCCCGGGATCCGGGACAGCAGGCGCGCCGCCGCGGCGGCGTCGGCCGCCAGCGGCCGGGCGTCGAGCCACGACAGCGGGTCGCCGCCGGAGTCCCCGACCCCCCGCTTGTCGTACCGCAGCACCACCAGCCCGCGCTGCGCGAGTCCCTCGGCCAGCCGGCGATAGGCGCCGCTGCCGCCGCCGTCGCGGTCCTGGGGCCCGAAGCCGCTCACCAGGACGGCGGCGGGGAACGGGCCCTGCCCGGCGGGCACCAGCAGCGACCCGGACAGCGTGACGCCCCCCGCGACGGGGATCGACACGGGCCGCTCCGCCGGCGCGCCGGCGCCGGGGACGAGCAGCAGCGCGGCGACCAGGGCGGAGACGATCACCCACCTCACGGTAGCCGGGCCCGGCGCGGTCGGCCCGGGAGCCGGGCCCGGGGCGGACGGCCCGCGCCGCGGGCTCGGTTATCCTCTCCCGGTGGACGAGGTCCTGCTGGCCGAGCGGCTGATCGCCTATGACACCTCGCGCCGCTCCGGTCTCAGCCAGGCGACCGACTTCGTCGCCGGCTGGCTCGAGGCGCGCGGTGCGCACGTGGACCCGGTGGAGACGGGTGGCCGCCGGTCTCTTATGGCGCGGGTCGGCTCCGGCCCCACGCGGATCATCTTCAACGGCCACCTGGACGTCGTCCCGGGGCACGAGGAGCAGTTCTCGCCGCGCATCGACGGGGGCCGCCTCTACGGGCGCGGGGCGTACGACATGAAGGCCGCCCTCGGGGCGATGATGCTGGCCGTCGCCGACCTCGCGCAGGGCGGGCTGGAGGGCGCCGAGCTGCAACTGATGGTGGTCCCGGACGAGGAACGTTCGGAGCCGGGGGAGAACTGTACGCAGATGATGGTGCGCGACGGACTCCGGGCCGACTTCGTCGTCTGCGGCGAGCCCACCGACATGCTGGTGGGCGTCCAGGCGAAGGGCGTGCTGATGATGCGCGTCGACGTCCCGGGCACGGCGGCCCACGGCGCCACCCCCTGGCTCGGCGACAGCGCCATCCTGCGGGCGGTCGACATGTTCCGCCGCATCGAGGGCCTGCCGTTCGCGGCGGAGTCGGCCCCGCTGTTCGAGCGCCCCTCCATCAACCTCGGCCGCATCGCCGGCGGCGACGCGGTCAACAAGGTGCCCGACCACTGCAGAATGGACGTGGACGTGCGCTACCTCCCGGGCCAGCACCCGGAGCAGGTGCTCGCGCAGGTCCGCTCGCTCGACCCCGCCGCCCGCGTCGAGGTGCTGCTGGAGCGCCCGCCCGCCGACGTCCCGCCCGACCACCCGGTGGTGCAGGCGCTGCTCGACGCCGCCGGCCGCTACGAGCCCTCCACCACGTCGGTGGGGCGCGACGGGGCGTCCGACGCGGTCGCGTTCCTCGAGGTCGGGGTGCCGGCGGTGGAGTTCGGGCCCCGGGGCGGGGGCCCCCCCGGGGCGGGGGAGCACGCTGTGGTCCTTAACCCTCCCCGGTTCCCGGGCGCCCTCGTCCGCTTCCCCCCCGCCGGCGCCCGGGTGCCCGCGCACCGCGCCGAGGCCGGGACGGCGTGACGACGTCGCCGCCCCGCCCGCCGGACGAGGGGCCGCCGCACCAGCGCGCGCGCTACTTCCGCGTGCCGGGCCGCCGGCGGCTGTGGCCGGCGCTCGTGGCCTGGGGGCTCTACTCCATCCTCGGGGTGGTGGTCGCGATCAGCGTGGGGGCGTTCATCTACCTGGACGACACGCTCGAGCAGGCCGCGCCGAACACCGCCGAGGCCAAGGCCGCCCGCGCCGCCACCCGCCCGGTGCTGCCCGGGGAGCCCACCAACATCCTGCTGATCGGGTCCGACACGCGTCCGTCGGAGGGCGACCCGGGCCGCAGCGACTCGCTCATCTTCGTGCGGATGGACCCGCGGCGCGACTTCATCTCGATGCTGTCGTTCCCCCGCGACTCCTACGTCCCGATACCCGGTGTGGGCACGAGGAAGATCAACGAGGCGTACTCGTACGGCCCCGCCAAGACCATCGAGACCATCGAGTCGCTGACCGGCGAGCCCGTCAACTACTACGTGATCATCGACTTCACCGGCTTCCAGAAGCTGGTGGACGAGGTCGGCGGTGTCTACATGGACGTCGACCGCCGCTACTACAACAAGCACGACGGGACGGCCGCCCACAACTACGACGAGATCGACCTCCAGCCGGGCTACCAGAAGCTGGACGGGGCGAACGCGCTGGACTTCGTGCGCTACCGCCACACCGACTCGGACTACGCGCGCATCGCCCGCCAGCAGATGTTCCTGTCGGAGCTGAAGCGCCAGACCAAGCAGCTCGGCAACCTCACCAAGCCCACGGCCCTCCGCCGGATCTTCGCCGAGAACATCGAGACGAACCTGACCAACGTGCCGCGGTTCCTCTCCATCCTGGAGCTGGCCCTCACGGCGCCGAAGGACCGGATCGCGCGGGTCTCGATCCAGGGGTCCGGGAACATGGTCAACGGCGCGTCGGTCGAGGAGGTCACCCAGTCGGAGATCGACACGAAGGTGGCCGAGTGGAAGGAGCCGGAGTTCGTCCAGGGCAACGGCGGGGCGAAGGCGAAGCCCATCGACCCGGCGACCGTGGAGGTGACGGTGCTCAACGGCAGCGGACGCGTGCTGCAGGCCGAGGACGTCGCCGAGGCCCTCAACGCCAAGCGCTACGCCACCTCGGTGGGCGGCAACGCCAAGGACTTCGACCACCCCGCCAGCGAGGTCTACTACGCCCCCGGCTTCCGCGAGCCCGCGCGCAAGATCGCGCAGCTCCTGGGGCCGCAGGCGTCGATCGGCGCGCTCAGCGCGGCCGACGCCCGCGGCAACGAGGTGGTGGTGGTGACCGGCGCCGACTGGACCGGCCGGCTCGTCAAGCCGCCGCCGCCGGAGAAGGAGGCGGCCGCCGCCACCGTCGACACCACCGGCCTCGTCGAGACGATGCGGGCGATCCGCTCCCAGGTGCCGGGGCTGAAGGTCATGGTCCCGATGAAGGTGGCCTCGGGGTCGTCGGTCAAGATCGTGCGCGCCTACAAGATCGACGACAGGAACAACCGGCAGGCGGTCAAGATCGTCTTCCAGACCTACGTCGGGGGCGCACCGGGGTACTGGGGGCTCGAGATGACCAACATGAAGAACCCGCCGATCCTGGAGGGCGAGACGGGGACCATCACCTCGGGCGGCCGGGAGTACAAGACCTACTACGACGGCAAGAACCTGCAGCGGCTCGCCTTCACGAAGGACGGCACCACGTACTGGATCTCGAACACGCTCACGAACGGCCTGACGGCGAACACCATCCAGGAGGTCGCCAAGTCGCTGCGGCCGCTGAACCGCGCGAAGATCCAGAAGGGCCACACCGACACCGCGATCACCGTCGAGACCGCCGGGAGCACGCCGTGACGGCGGCGCCGAACCCCCCGAAGGTCGAGGTGCGAACGCATCGTCCGGAGCGCCCCTGCGGGGCCCGCGGCCTTACCATCTCCCGCAATGCGCCCGGTGAATGGGGTGCTCGCCGTGCCGGGGCCCCAGGCGTGCCCGGGCGGTACTGACGATGGAAGCGGAGGAAGTCGCGATGAGCGATGGGAACGGTGCGGTGACCGAGCGGATCGGCGTGATCGGCGCGGGCTACGTGGGTCTCGTGACCGGCGTCTGTCTCGCGTCCCAGGGTTTCCAGGTCACGCTGCGCGACATCGACGCCACCAAGGTCGCGGCCCTCAACGACGGTCAGGTGCCGATCTACGAGCCCGGCCTCGCCGAGCTGATGGCCGAGCACGCGAGCCGCCTCACGTACACGCTGTCCCTCGAGCGGATGCTGGAGCGCTCGGACATCATCTTCATCGCGGTGGACACGCCGCCCACCTACTCGGGCGACGCGGACCTGTCCCGCGTGATGGGCGTGGTCGACGAGCTCCAGCGGGTGGGCGCGGATTCCCGCCACATCCTGGTCATGAAGAGCACCGTGCCCGTGGGGACCGGCGAGCGCGTGCGCGCCGAGCTCGACGCCCGCGGCCTGGAGCACGTGGGCTACTGCTCGAACCCGGAGTTCCTGAAGGAGGGCGCGGCGATCGCCGACTTCCTGCATCCGGACCGCGTGGTCATCGGGTCGTTCGACGAGGCCGACGGCGACCGCGTCGCCTCGCTGTACGCGGGCCTGGACGCGCCGGTCATCCGCACCACCGTCCCCTCCGCCGAGATGGTGAAGTACGCCTCCAACGCCTTCCTGGCGACCAAGATCTCGTTCATCAACGAGATCGCCAACGTGTGCGAGGAGGTCGGCGCCGACGTGGACGTGGTGGCGCACGGCATGGGCCTCGACTCCCGCATCGGCGGCGCGTTCCTGCGGGCCGGCATCGGCTACGGCGGCTCCTGCTTCCCGAAGGACGTGTCGGCTCTGAAGCAGCTGGCCGGCAACTCCGGCTACCACTTCCAGCTCCTCACCTCCGTCATCGAGGTCAACGAGCTCCAGAAGCGCAGGGTGATCGGGAAGCTCAAGAAGCACCTCGGGTCGCTCGAGGGCAAGCGCGTGGCGCTGCTCGGCCTGGCGTTCAAGCCGGAGACCGACGACATGCGCGAGGCGTCCAGCCTGGTCCTGGCCGCGCGCCTGCTGGCCGAGGGCGCGAGCGTGACCGCGCACGATCCCATCGTGAACGGCACCTTCGACCGCCTGGTGGGCGTCGAGCTGCGCGACAGCGTGGAGGAGGCCGTGGAGGAGGCCGACGCGGCCGTGCTCGTGACCGAGTGGAAGGCGATCGTCGGCTCCGACTGGGCCGCCGTGCACGCCCGCATGCGCACGCCGATCCTCATCGACGGCCGCAACGCGCTCGACCCCGTGCAGATGACCGCCCTGGGCTTCGCGTTCGAGGGGATCGGGCGCATCCCGCAGCACATCGGCGCGATCCGCTGACGCAGGTCATCGTCCTCGTCGGCGGCGAGGGGAGACGCCTCCGCCCGCTCACCGACACGCGACCCAAGCCGATGATGCCGCTGGTGGACCGGCCGTTCGTGGCCCACCAGATCGACCTGCTCCGCCGCCACGGCGTGGACGACATCGTCTTCTCGTGCGGCTACCGGCCCGATGCGCTCGAGGACCACTTCGGCGACGGCTCCGCGCTGGGGGTGCGGCTGCGCTACGTGGTGGACCCGGAGCCGCTCGGCACCGCCGGCGCCATCAAGAACGCGGAGCACCTGCTCGACGACGCGCCGTTCCTGGTGCTGAACGGCGACATCCTCACCGACCTCGATCTGGCGTCGGTCATCCGGGCCCACGGGGACCTGGGCGCGGAGGGCGTGGTCGCCCTGACGCCGGTAGAGGACCCGAGCGCCTTCGGCCTGGTGCGGCTGCACGAGGACGGCTCGGTGGAGGCGTTCGTGGAGAAGCCGGCGCCCGGCGAGCTGCGCCCCGGGGAGCCGTTCCGGATCAACGCCGGCACGTACCTGCTCTCGCCGTCCGTCCTCGAGCTCATCCCCGAGGGGCGGGCGTGCTCCATCGAGCGGGAGATCTTCCCGGTGCTCGCCGGGCGCGGCACGCTGTTCGGGTTCCCGAGCGACGCGTACTGGCGCGACATCGGCACGCCGGCGTCGTACCTCGCGGCCCACCGCGACGTGCTGGACGCGGCCCTCGCGACCGAGTCCCCCGTCCCGGGGCCGTACATCGGGCCCGGCGCCGCCGTGGACGCCGGCGCGCAGGTCGATGCGCGGTCGTCGCTCGGGCCGGAGGCGCGTGTGGCGGCCGGCGCCCGGGTGACCGGCTCGGTGGTGGGCGCGGGGGCGACGGTGGGGGAGGACGCGGTGGTCGACGGCGCCATCGTCGGCGCCCGTGCCGACATCGGCGCCGGGGCGGTCCTGGCCCCGGGCGCGGTGGTGGGCGACGGGGCGGTGGTCGCCGCCGGCGCCCGCGTCGACGGCGACGCGCGGGTCGGTACCGGCGCCACCGTCGGGTAGCCTGCCCGCCATGTACGGACTCGACGGGCCCGACGCCCTCCAGGGCGACAGCCTCTCGCTGATCCGCGGCGTCGCCGACTCGGTCGCCGCCTTCGACGAGGCCCGCGCCGCCGCCGAGGCGGCCGAGATCCCGTGGCCGGCCGACGAGATCGACTCGGTGGCGGTGTGCGGGATGGGCGGGTCGGCGATCGCCGCCGACCTCATCCTCGGCGCCTACCGGGAGCGCATGCGCGTGCCCTGCGCGGTGGTCCGCGACTACTACATCCCCGGCTGGATCGGGGAGCGGACCCTGGTGATCCTGAGCTCCTACTCCGGGGGCACGGAGGAGACGCTCACCGCCGCGTCGCAGGCCATCGAGCGCAACGCCCTCTGCGTCGCGATCACCAGCGGCGGCAAGCTCGGGCAGTTCTACGGCCCCGAGGGCGTCCCGATCGTGCCGGTGCGTCCCGGCCTGCAGCCCCGCGCCGCCCTGCTGCGCCTGCTGGTGCCGATGCTGGTGGTGCTCGACCGGATGGGCGTGGTCCCCAGCATCGGCTCCGACCTGGAGGAGGCGCGCGGCACGCTCTCGTCCGCGATCGCCACGATGGGCCCCGAGGTCCCCGAGCCCGGCAACGCCGCCAAGCAGCTCGCCCGCACGCTCTCGGGCTCGATCCCGCTCATCTGGGGCGCCGAGCTGACCGCCCCGGTGGCGGTGCGCTGGAAGGGGCAGTTCAACGAGAACGCGAAGATGCCGGCGTTCGCGTCGGTCCTGCCCGAGCTCGACCACAACGAGATCTGCGGCTTCGCCGGGATGCCCGCCGAGCTGGCGCACCTCGCGAAGCTGGTGATGCTCCGCGAGCCGCGCCACCACCGCCAGACGGAGCGGCGCTTCGACCTGACGCGGGAGCTGGTGGAGCCGAACGTGAGCCAGGTGGTGTCGATCACCGCCGAGGGGCAGGGGCCGCTGGCCCGGATGCTCGACCTGGTGATGCTGGGCGATTACGCCTCCCTGTACGCCGCGCTGCTGCGCGCGATCGACCCGGGGCCGGTCGAGGTCATCGAGCGGCTGAAGGAGCGGCTCGCCCTGACGGGGTACGGGAGGACGGCCGGGCCGCCGGGGTGAGCGCCGCCCGCCGTCCCCGGCACGACGTCGCGGACCTGGGCCTGGCGCCGCTCGGGCGCCGCAGTGTGGAGTGGGCCGACCGGGACATGCCGGTCCTGCGGTCCATCCGCGAGCGCTTCGCCCGGGAGGAGCCGCTCGCGGGGCTGCGGGTGTCGGCGTGCCTGCACGTCACGACCGAGACGGCGGCCCTGGTGCGGACGCTCGCGGCCGGCGGCGCCGAGGTGGTGCTGGTGGCGTCCAACCCGCTCTCCACCCAGGACGACGTGGCGGCGGCGCTCGTCGCCGAGTACGGCATCGCGACCCATGCCCGGCGCGGCGAGGACGGGCGGAGGTACCTCCGACACATCGGCGTGGCGATCGACCACGCGCCCCACATCACCATGGACGACGGCGCCGATGTGATCGGCCTGCTCCACGGCGAGCGCCGCGAGATGCTGGACGGCGTGATCGGCGGCACCGAGGACACCGCCACCGGCGTGCTGCGGGCCCGGGCGCTCGAGGCGGAGGGGCGGCTCGGGTTCCCGGTGGTCTCGGTCGCCGACGCCGAGACCAAGCACCTGTTCGACAACCGCGAGGGCACCGGCCAGTCGACCGTGGACGGGCTGCTGCGAGCCACCAACGTCCTGCTGGCGGGACGCAGGGCCGTGGTCGCGGGGTTCGGCTGGTGCGGTCGCGGCATCGCCGGCCGGCTGCGGGGGATGGGCGCGAACGTGATCGTGCTCGAGGTCGACCCGATGCGCGCCCTCGAGGCGGTGATGGACGGCTTCGAGGTGATGCCCATGGCGGAGGCGGCCCGGGTGGGGGACGTGTTCGTGACGGCCACGGGCGACGTCGACGTGATCCGCCCGGAGCACGTGGCGCTGATGAAGGATGGCGCGATCCTGGCCAACGCCGGCCACTTCGACGTGGAGATCGACGTGCCGGGCCTGCGGGCCATGGCGGCGTCGGCGCGGGAGGTGCGCCCCGGCGTCCAGGAGTTCGCGATGCCCGACGGCCGCCGCATCAATCTGATCGCCGAGGGGCGCCTGGTGAACCTGGCGAGCGCCGAGGGGCACCCGGCGTCGGTGATGGACATGAGCTTCGCCGCGCAGGCCCTGTCGGTGGAGTTCCTGGCGCGCGAGGGCGCGGACCTCGCCCCGGCCGTCATCCCGGTGCCGCGCCGGATCGACCACGAGATCGCCACGCTCAAGCTCGCCGCCCTCGCCGTCGCCATCGACGAGCTCACCCCGGCCCAGCGTGGCTACCTCGCCTCGTGGGGGGAGGGGGCGTGAGCGGCCTGGCGCCCGAGGCGATCATCCGGCTCACCGGCGACGCCGTTGAGATGCTCGACCAGACCCGCCTGCCCGGCGAGGAGGCCACCCTCGTCTGCCGCACCTGGCCGGAGGTGGTCGATGCGATCCGCCGGCTCGCGATCCGCGGCGCCCCCGCCATCGGGATCGCGGGGGCGATGGGCGTGGCGCTGGCCGCGCGGGCGGCGGGCGGCGATCTGGACCGCGCGCGCGCGGAGGTGGCCGCCGCGGCCGCGGGGCTGCGGGCGTCGCGGCCGACGGCCGTCAACCTGGCGTGGGCGGTCGACGCGCAGGAGCGACGTGCGGCCGCCTACCCCGGGCCGGCGGAGGCGATGGCCGACGACCTGGCGGAGGCCGCCCGGGCGCTCCACCGCGACGAGGTGGCGCGGTGCGAGGCCATCGGCGCCCACGGGGCGGGCCTGCTCGGCCGCGGGGCGCGGGTCATGACCGTCTGCAATGCGGGCGCGCTGGCCACGGGGGGCTACGGCACGGCGCTCGGCGTGGTGCGGGCGGGCCACACCGCCGACCCCACGTTGCGGGTGGTGGTGCCCGAGACGCGCCCGCTGCTCCAGGGCGCCCGCCTCACCGCCTGGGAGCTGGCGCGCGACGGCATCCCGCACACCCTCATCACCGACGGCATGGCGGCGATGATGATGGCGGCGGGGGCGGTGTCGCACGTCGTCGTGGGCGCCGACCGCATCGCCGCGAACGGCGACACCGCCAACAAGATCGGCACGTACGGCCTGGCCGTGCTGGCGCGCGAGCACGGGATCCCGATGATCGTGGCGGCGCCCACCTCCACGCTCGACCGCTCCACGCCGGACGGCGGCCGCATCCCCATCGAGGAGCGGGCCGCCGACGAGGTGCGCGGGCTGTCGCTGTTCGGCCGCGCCGCCGCCCCCGAGGGCGTGCCGGTCGCCAACCCGGCGTTCGACGTGACGCCGGCGCGCCTGGTCTCCGCGATCGTCACGGAGCGGGGGGTCCACCGGCCGCCCTACGACCGCTCCCTGTGGCGGACCGGTGACGCATCCGTCACGGACGGGGGCTGATCGGCCACCGGCTCCGCGCCAGCATCCCGGCATGGGACTGGCCGCCATCCTCGACGTCGTCCTGCCGCCCGCGTGCGCCGCGTGCGGTCTTCCCGGCGGCCCGGCCTGCGCCGCCTGCCGGGCGGCGCTCGTCCACCTGCCGCCGCCGCTGTGCGACGGATGCGGCGGGCCGGTCCCCGTGCCGGTCGCCCGGTGCCCGGCCTGCCGGGGGCGGCTCGGGTGGGGCCGTCAGGCGGTCGAGTGGGCCGGCCCGGCGCCCGCGTTCGTGCTGGCGCTGAAGGACGGCCGCCGCCGGACGCTCGCCGGCGTGCTGGCCGACGTGGTCGCCGAGCGGGTGCCGGCGCCCCGGGCGGGCTCGGTGCTGGTGCCCGTGCCGCTCGCCAGGAGCCGGGAGGCGGCGCGCGGGTTCAACCAGAGCGACCTGATGGCCGCCGCGCTCGGGCGCCGGTGGGGGCTTCCGGTGGCCCGTTGCCTGCGGCGCGTGCGCGACGGGCCGCCCCAGCGGGGGGCGTCGGCGTCCGCCCGCGCCCGCCAGGCGGCGGGGGCCTACGCGCCGTGGGGGCGCGCCCCGGTGCCCGCCGTGGCGGTGCTGGTGGACGACGTCCGCACCACCGGCGCGACGCTGGCGGCGTGCGCGCGGGCGCTTCGTCACGGCGGGGCGGAGTCGATCGGCTCGGTCTGCTTCGCCCGGGCCGTCTGAGGCTTCGTGGTCGGCGGGCGCTCCACTAGGATCGGTTCACCGCATCGAAGAGAGGAGACTCCCATGCAGCTCAAGGTCAAGGGCAAGGGGATGTCGGTCACGGACGCGCTCTTCGATCACGCCGAGCAGAAGCTCGAGCGGGTCGCGAGGGTCTTCCCGCCCTGGGACGACGCGACGCAGGTCGAGCTGGAGCTCTCCGTGGAGCGCAACCCCAAGATCGCGGCCGCGCAGATCGCGGAGGTCACGGTCCGCACCAAGGGCCCGGTGCTGCGGGTGCGGGAGTCCAACGAGGACATGTACGCGGCGATCGACGCGGCCGCCCGCAAGCTGGAGCGCCAGGCGCGCCGCTACCGCGAGCGCCGCCGGGACCACCACGGACGGGCCCCCCTCGACGAGGTTCCGGAGCTCATCGAGCAGCAGATGGCGCCGGCCCCGGAGGAGCCCGCGACGCCGCGCCTGGTCAAGAGCAAGAGCTTCGAGATGAAGCCCATGTCGCCGGAGGACGCGGCCCTCCACATGGACATGCTCCACCACGACTTCTACGTCTTCCGCAACGAGTCGGACGGCTCCGTGAACGTGGTGTACCGGCGCCGCGACGGCGACTACGGACTCATCGCCCCCGAGGACTGAGCTACACGCGGTGCTCCCCGAGCGGCGCGCGGCCGGCGGTCGCCGCCGGGGCCGCCCCGCCCAGGGCGCCGTCCGGGATCCGGAGGGCGAGGGTGTGCTCGTCGCCGGCCCGGGCCACGGTCAGCCCCAGCCGGCCGGAGTCGCGGGCGTCGTCCAGCGCGCCGTACAGGGCGTCGGCCGACCGCAGCTCGCGGCGGCCGGCGCGCAGCAGCATGTCGCCGCGACGGAGGCCCGCCTCGGCCGCCGGGCCGTCCTCGTCGACGTCCAGCACCAGCAGGCGGGGCGTGGGGGGCAGCCCGACCGACTCGCGCATCGCCACGGCCACATGGGCGGGCGCGAGCCGGAGCCCCAGGACGCACGGGTTGCCGGGCTCCGGGCGGGCGCCCTCGAACTCCACCAGCAGCGTCCGCAGCAACCCGGCGAGCCGCTCGCGATCCGGTTCCGGCAGCGCCTCCAGCATCCGGCGCTCCGCCGCCAGGTGGGCGGGGGCCACCCGCTCGAACAGTTCGCGGCCGCGGTCGGTGAGGGTGATCAGGGAGTTGCGTCGCGAGTCCGGATCGGCTCGGCGCGCGATCACACCGTCGGCCGCGAGGCGGTCCATGCGCACGCTGATCGTCCCGGACGTCAGGCCGAGCTCCTCCATCAGCCGCCGCTGGCTCACGCCGCGCTCGCTGCCGATCCGGGCGAGCGTGACGAGCACCGCGAAGCTCGCCGCCCCGAGCCCGTGGGCGGCGTACACCCCGTCGAGCTCCGCGTCGATGTGCGCCCGGATCCGGGCGAGGCGACTCACGACGGCGATCGGCGACACGTCCAGCTCCGGCATCGCCGCCGCCCACGAGTCGATGAGGGCGTCGACCGAGTCCCGCGGTGGGTGCTGCGCTCGGGGCACGCATTCGAGGTTACGTGCCAATGGGATTGACAACAACTTGGATTCAAGCTTTGATACGCAGCATTCCGAAGCGCCGAACCGGGAGCGGCCCCGCGTGAGCCACAACGACCCGAACCGCGTCGATCCGTCGCGCCAACGACGCGCCGCGATCGTGATCAGCAACCCCGCCGTCTCGACCACCACCGGGTGGCCCGTGGGCTTCTGGTGGGCGGAACTGACGCATCCCCACCACGTGTTCACCGACGCCGGCTGGGAGGTGGACGTCTTCTCTCCGGACGGCGGTCCCTGCGAGCCGGATGCGATGAGCGACCCCGACGACGAATCGCGCTGGCAGGCGGAGGACGTGATCTCGCGCGGGTACAAGCACACGCCGTGGTTCATGGACCTCGTCCGCGACACGCGGTCGGTGGACGACCTGGACGTAGACGCGTACGACGCGCTGGTCGTGGCCGGCGGGCAGGGTCCGATGTTCACGTTCGAGCGGGCGGAGAACCTGCACCGCGCCTTCGTCGACTTCCACGCCACCGGGAGAGTGACGGCCGCCCTCTGCCACGGGACCGCCATCCTGCGGTACGCGCGCACGGCCGACGGCGAGCCGCTCGTCGAGGGGCGCACCGTCACCGGCTTCGCGAACGTGGAGGAGGACTTCGCCGACCAGGCGGTCTGGGAGGTGGGCGCTCTCCCGCGCGGCACACACGTGATGCCGTGGCGCATCGAGGACGAGATGCGCCGGCTCGGGGCCAACTACGTCCAGGCGGGCCGGTTCCGCCCGTTCGCGGTCCGCGATGGCAACCTCGTGACCGGGCAGCAGAACTACAGCGGCGCCGAGGTGGCGCGGGTGGTCGTCGAGGCGGTCGGCCGATGAGGGTGGCCGTGATCGGCGCGGGCCGCATCGGCGGCAATGTCGCGCGACTGCTGGTGGCCGCCGGGCACCGTGTCACGGTGAGTGGGCGCGACTCGGAGCGGCTGCGGCGGCGGGCCGAGGAGACGGGCGCGCTGCCCGCGCCGGCTGCCGACGCGGTGCGGGATGCGGAGGTGGTCGTGGTGGCGGTCCCGTGGGATGCGCTCCCCGAGGCCATCGCCGGGATGGGGCCGCTCGACGGCAGGATCCTCATCGACACGACCAACCAGTTCGGCAGCGGGCCGAAGCCCGCGCCCGGGGAGACGGCGGCGGCGTTCAACGTGGCGCGGATGCCGGGCGCGCGGTACACGAAGTGCTTCAACACCCTCACGTCGGCGTTCCAGGAGCTCACGGCGCACCGCGACCCCCCGGTGGTGCAGTGGATCTGCGGCGACGACGACGAGGCCGTGGAGGTGGTGGCGGGTCTCGTGCGCGACGCCGGGTTCGCGCCGGTGGCCTTGGGCGGCACCCGCGACTGCGCCGTGATGGAGGCACCGCGGAGGGAGGGGGCGGTCTACGGCGAGGAGTACCGGCCGGCCGAGGCGCGGGAGGTCGCCGCCGCGGTGGCGGCGGGCCGGCCGATCCCCCCGGCGCCCGCCTACGGCTGACGCACCACCTCGACGTCGGCCTCGGCCAGGCGGCGGCCGTTGACCTGCAGGACCATCCGGTGGGGGCCGGGGCGGACCGTACGGATGGAGACCGTGCGGAACGCGTGGCGGCGCCGGACGGTCAGCACGCCACCCGCCGGGACCTCGCCGCGCGCGAACGCGAAGGGCTTCGGCGGGCGGGCCGGGCCGCGGTAGTGCACCAGCAGGTGGGCGACGACGGCGGTGCCGGGCGGGGCGGCGAATGCGGCGGCGACGTCCACCGTGCCGCCCAGCGGGATCCGCGCGGGCGAGACGTCGAACGCCTCCAGGCGGATCTCCGCGTCCAGGCCGAGCACCCCGAGCGCCGCGGGGTCGCCGGCGGCGACCAGCGTCCGCATGCCCCGGCGCACCACCTCGTCGCCGTGCTCGCCGCCCCGCCACCGCCGGGCGAGCGCGACCGCCCGGTCGGGGTCGTCGCGGGAGATGTCGTTCAGGTGGTTGCCGACCGAGCGCCGCACGTACGCCGAGGGGTCGTCCGCGAGGCGGCCGAGCAGGGCGGCCGCGCGGGCGGTGCCGTCGGCGTCGAGGCGCAGGCGCGACGTCCACGGCAGGCGCGGGCGGGTGCCCTCCGACACCAGACGGCGGACGTGCTCGTCCGGGTCTCGCGACCACCGGTCCAGGTGGGCCCACGTGATCTCCGGGTGGCGCACCAGGAACGGGCGGACCGCCCACTCGGCCGAGAACCGCGGCGTCAGGGCGGCCAGCAGGGGCAGCGCCGTCGCCGGATCGTCGATGCCGGCCTCCGGCACCCACGTCACGCACGGCAGCGCGATCCAGCCGTCGAGCTCCGGCGCGGCCAGGGCCCGGCGCATCACGTCCGCGGCCTCCGCGAAGTCGGCCGGCATGCACGCGCCGAGGGCGGCGGCGACGTGGGCGTTGCGGGCCATGAGCTCCAGGGGCTCCAACCCGGCGCCGGCGCGCACGAGCCGGTCGGCCGGGAAACCGTGCCACGCCCCGGCCATGAGGCGGGCGAGTTCCCGCACCAGCGCGGGGGAGATCTCGTGCTTCAGATCGCCCATGCCGGGGGCATCATGGCGCCGGCCGCGGCCATCCCCGCCCCGGGACTACGGTTCGGGGGCCCGGGGGCCGAGAGGACCCCTGCGCTACGATTACCGATGGCCGTGACACCGCTACCGCGAGCGTGCCCATGAGCACCGATCTCATCAACAAGGTCCTCCGGGTCGGCGAGGGCCGGGTCCTGAAGGGGATGCAGGGACAGGTCTCGAGGATCGGCGACCTGGAGCCCCGGATGGAGGCCCTCAGCGACGAGGAGCTCCGCGCCCGGACCGACGAGTTCAAGGCGCGCCTCGCCGATGGCGAGACGGTCGATGACATCCTGGTGGACGCCTTCGCGACGGTCCGCGAGGCGGGCCGGCGGGTGCTCGGCATGCGGCTGTTCGACGTCCAGATGATCGGCGCGATGACCCTCAACCTGGGCCGCGTGGCCGAGATGAAGACCGGCGAGGGCAAGACCTTCGCGGCGGTGCCGGCGGTGTACCTCAACGCCCTCACCGGGCGCGGCGTGCACGTGGTCACGGTCAACGACTACCTGGCCAGCCGCGACGCCGAGTGGATGCGGCCGCTCTACGAGTTCCTCGGGATCTCCGTTGGCGTGATCGCCTCGATGATGCCGGAGGCGCAGCGCCGCGAGGCCTACGCCGCGGACGCGACCTACGGCACCAACTCCGAGTTCGGGTTCGACTACCTGCGCGACAACATGGCGGTCCGCCTGGAGGACTGCGTGCAGCGCGGCCACTACTTCTGCATCGTGGACGAGGTCGACTCGATCCTGATCGACGAGGCCCGCACCCCGCTCATCATCTCCGGCGTCCCCGAGGCCGCGACCGACACGTACTACCGGTTCGCGCGCATCGTCCCGACGCTGAAGTCCGGCGTCGACTACGACGTGGACGAGAAGCACCGCGCCGCGTCGCCCACCGAGAGCGGCGTGGAGAAGGTCGAGCAGGCGCTCGGCATCGAGAACCTCTACCTCGACGTCAACGGCAACCTGGTGAACCACCTGATCCAGGCGCTGAAGGCGCACGCGCTCTACCGGAAGGACAAGGAGTACATCGTCCGCGACGGCGAGCTGCTGATCGTCGACGAGTTCACCGGCCGCGTGCTCGAGGGCCGCCGCTACTCCGAGGGCCTGCACCAGGCGCTGGAGGCGAAGGAGGGGCTGCGGATCCGCGAGGAGAACCAGACCCTCGCCACGATCACGCTCCAGAACTACTTCCGCATGTACGAGAAGCTCTCGGGCATGACCGGCACGGCCTCGACCGAGGCCAACGAGTTCGCGAAGATCTACGAGACCGACGTGACGTCGATCCCCACGCACCGGCCGATGGTCCGGGCCGACGAGAACGACTTCATCTTCAAGACGAAGGACGCGAAGTACCGCGCGGTCGTCGACGACATCGCCGAGGCCCACGAGCGCGGTCAGCCGGTCCTCGTCGGCACGATCTCCGTCGAGATCTCCGAGATGCTCTCGGGGATGCTGACCCGGCGGGGCATCCCGCACGAGGTCCTGAACGCGAAGAACCACGCCCGCGAGGCCGAGATCATCGCCCGGGCCGGCGAGCAGAAGGCCGTCACGATCGCGACCAACATGGCCGGCCGCGGAGTGGACATCAAGCTCGGCGAGGGCGTTGCCGAGCTCGGCGGCCTGTACATCGTCGGGACCGAGCGCCACGAGAGCCGCCGCATCGACAATCAGCTCCGCGGCCGCGCCGGGCGCCAGGGCGACCCGGGCCGCTCGCGCTTCTTCCTGTCCGCCGAGGACGACCTCATCCGGATCTTCGCGGGCGACCGGATCTACAAGATCCTGGACCGCCTCGGCCCCGGCGACGACCTCCCGATCGAGGCGAAGATGCTCTCGAAGACGGTCGAGGGCGCCCAGAAGAAGGTGGAGGAGCAGAACTTCAACATCCGCAAGCGCGTCCTCGACTACGACGACGTGCTCAACAAGCAGCGCGAGGTCATCTACTCCGAGCGCCGCCGCGTGCTCGAGGGCGAGGACCTGGGCGAGCAGGCCCGCGACTGGATCGCCGAGCTGCTGGTCCAGACGGTGGACGAGTACGGCGACGAGGACTCCCTGCCCGCCGACTGGGACCTGGAGGCGCTGTTCGCCACGCTCCAGGGCTACTACCCCATGAGCTTCACGCTCGAGGACATCCGCGCCGACCTCGAGAACGAGGCGGACCCGCTTACGCGCGAGGAGCTCCTCGACAAGCTCGAGGACGACATCATGGACGCCTACGACAGGCGCGAGCAGGAGCTCGGCGTCCAGCTGGTGCGCGACCTGGAGCGGTGGGTGCTGCTCCAGCTCATCGACCAGCACTGGCGCGAGCACCTCTACAACATGGACTACCTGCGCGAGGGCATCCACCTCCGCGCGCTCGGCCAGAAGGACCCCCTCTCGGAGTACCGCCTCGAGGGCCACACGATGTTCGACGAGATGATGGGCATCGTGACGGCCGAGTTCGTCCGGTACATGTTCCACATCCAGGTGGACAAGGCGCCGGAGGCCGAGGAGCAGCGCGTCGAGAACGTCGACTACTCCTACGCGGACGACCCGATGCAGGGCTTCGACGGCGCCGATGCCGGCGAGATCGTGGATGCCGACTACGAGGAGGAGGCCGAGGAGCGGCGCGGCCCGCCGGTCGCCGTGGTCGAGCAGCGGGTGCTGACCGACGAGGACAGGGTCGGTCGCAACGACCCCTGCCCCTGCGGGTCCGGCAAGAAGTACAAGAGGTGCCACGGCGCTTAAAGTGACCCGGGCCGGACATCCACGCCCGCCCCGGGGCACGGGCGGCACCGGACGATGAGCACCGACTCCACCCTCTCGCTCGACGAGCTGATCCCGCGTGCCGCCGCCCTCCGCGAGCGGGCCGGGGTCCTCGGCGAGTACCTCGATCCGCCGGCGCTCGAGCAGCGCGTCGCCGACCTGGAGCGGCGGATGGGCGCCCCCGGCTTCTGGGACGACCAGGCCGCCGCCGCGCGCATCTCGTCCGAGCACGCCACCGCGAGCGGCCGCCTGGGCCAGTATCGCGCGCTGTCCGAGGAGATCGACGGCCTGGCGGAGATGGCCGACCTGCTCCGCGAGGAGGAGCGCGGCGGGGCGCTCGACCCGGACATGCTCGGCGAGCTGGCCGAGGGCATCGAGCGTGCCGACGACACCCTCGCGGGCCTGGAGGAGGCGCGCCTCTTCTCCGGCGAGCACGATGCCGGCGACGCGGTGGTGACCATCAACGCGGGGGAGGGCGGCACCGACGCCCAGGACTGGGCGGAGATGCTGCTGCGCATGTACCTGCGCTGGGCGGAGCGGCGGGGCCTGAAGGCCGACCTGAAGGAGGCCCAGGAGGGCACCGAGGCCGGCCTCAAGTCGGCGACCTTCACGGTCCACGGCCAGAACGCCTACGGGCTGCTCCAGGCCGAGCGGGGCGTCCACCGGCTGGTGCGCCTCTCGCCGTTCGACTCCGCCAACCGCCGCCAGACGTCCTTCGCGGCGGTCGACGTCGCGCCGCTCGTCTCCGACGACGTCGAGGTGGAGATCCTGGACAAGGACCTGAAGGTCGACACCTACCGCGCCAGCGGCGCCGGCGGGCAGCACGTCAACAAGACCGACTCGGCCGTCCGCATCACCCACCTGCCCACGAGGATCGTGGTGCAGTGCCAGAACGAGCGGTCGCAGACCCAGAACCGGGCGACCGCGATGGCGATGCTGCGGTCCCGGCTGGTCCAGGTGGAGCTGGAGCGGCGCGAGGCGGAGGCGGCGAAGGCGCGCGGCGAGAGCCAGAGCATCGGCTTCGGCAGCCAGATCCGCTCCTACGTCATCCACCCGTACACCATGGTGAAGGACCTCCGGACCGGCCACGAGACCGGCAACGCTCAGGGCGTGCTGGACGGCGACCTGGACGGGTTCATCCGCGCCGAGCTGGAGCGGCGGGCCCGCGGCGGCGCCGCCGTGGGGGACCCCGGCGCGGAGGACTGACGTCTCGCCCGTCGAACCCCCGAGGGCGGCGGGACGCGCGAATTCCCGTGCTAGTGTCACCCGGCCTCACGGGACGCGGTCTTCCGCCGATGGGTTGAGTGACGACACGTCGCCCCCGTAGTCCCCACAACGCACAGGTCGTCAGCATGAGCACCGACGCCGCCCCCCCGACACCCACCGAGCCCGACGACGCGCGGACGTCCCGCGCCGACGAGCGCACCCGCCGCCGCGAGGCGCGGCGCGAGGGCGCGGCCCTGTCGCGCCGCGACGACCGCCGCACCATGCTGCGCCCCGGGGACGGCCCCATGGTCATCCTGGATGCGGTCTCGAAGGCGTACACGACCGACGCGATCGGCCTGGACGACGTCTCCCTCTCCATCGAGAGCGGGGAGTTCGTGTTCCTGGTGGGCCCCTCCGGCTCCGGAAAGTCCACGTTCATCCGGCTCCTCATCAAGGAGTTCGAGCCGACGGCGGGGACGATCACGGTGGGCGGCCGCAACCTCCAGCGCCTGCGACGCTCGCGGGTGCCGTACCTGCGGCGATCGATCGGCTGCGTGTTCCAGGACTACAAGCTGCTCGCCGGCCGCACCGTCTACGAGAACGTGGCGTACGCGCTCCAGGTCATCGGCGAGAACCCGCGCAACATCCGCCGCAAGGTGCCGGAGATCCTGGCCCTGGTGGGACTTTCCGACAAGTCCGACCGCTATCCCAACGAGCTGTCGGGCGGCGAGCAGCAGCGCGTGTCCATCGCGCGCGCGTTCGTCAACCACCCCCGCCTGCTGATCGCTGACGAGCCCACGGGCAACCTCGACCCCGAGACGTCGATCGGGATCATGCAGCTGCTCTACCGCATCAACCGCACCGGCACCACGGTCATCATGGCCACCCACGACCGCGAGATGGTCGACAAGATGCAGATGCGGGTCATCGCGCTCGAGAACGGCAAGGTCGTCCGCGACCAGCGCCAGGCCACCTACGCCCGGGCGGACAGTTGAGCCCCAGGTTCTTCCTCGCCGAGGCGTGGCGCTCGATCCGCGCCAACGCCGCCGTGTCGGTCGCCGCGACGGTGACCGTGCTCATCGCGGTCTTCATCCTCGGCGCCTTCATCCCCTCGTTCCTGTACGTGCAGTCGACCGTGGACTCCCAGAAGGAGAAGGTCGACATCGACGCGTTCATCTCCGATTCGGCCACGGTGCCGCAGGTGGAGGGCCTCCGGACGCAGCTCGTCGCGCTGCAGAGCAACGGCCAGATCCGCGAGTTCACGTACGTCTCGAAGGACGACGCCCTCACCGAGCTGCGCGCCCGCCTGAAGGACCCCTCCATCCTGGAGGAGCTCCCCAGCAACCCGCTGCCGGCGAAGTTCAACATCAAGCCGACCGACCCGGACAACGCGCAGGGGATCATCGACCAGATCTCCGACAGCCCGGCGATCGACCCGGAGCTCGGCATCTCCTACGGCAAGGAGACGGCCGACAAGCTGCTGAGCGTCGCGCGCTTCATCCAGTGGGCGGGCCTCGGGCTCATCACGATCCTGCTGGTGGCGTCGATCCTGCTGATCGGCAACACCATCCGGCTGTCGATCTTCGCCCGCCGCCGCGAGGTCGAGGTCATGAAGCTCGTGGGCGCGACCAACTGGTTCATCAGGTGGCCGTTCGTGATCGAGGGCATCATCTGCGGCCTCGTCGGCGCGATCCTGTCCGTCGCCCTGCTGTGGGCGGTGAAGGTCGGGGTGGTCGACCAGTGGATCCAGGACGCCGACAGCGCCCTCACGCGCGACCAGGCCACGACGATCGGATTCCCGCTGCTCGGGCTCATCCTGATCGCCTCGGGCGGTCTCGTCGGCGCGCTCGGCAGCGGCATCACGCTGCGCCGTTTCTTGAAGGTCTGAGTAAGACCCACCCGCGGGCCCGGCGGGACGCCCCGATGCGTCTACCATCGGAGGGGTTGCGTCCGGGACCCGTCAGATGAGCCTCCGCCGGGTTCTCGTGGCCGTGGCCGCCGTGGTCGTGGCGCTCGCCGTCTTCGTGGCCGGCGTGGTCGTCGGCGGGCACGCCGAGGCGGTGGGGCTCACCCGCCTGAAGGACCCGGTCCGCGGGTGGGTGCTGGGCGCCAGCGGCCAGGATCTGTCGGCGCAGGTGCTCCAGATCCTGGAGGACCGCTACTACGAGCCGGTCGACCGGCAGAGGCTGGAGGACGCATCGGTCGATGCGCTCATCGCGAGTCTGGACGACCCCTACACCGACTACCTCAGCCCCGCCGAGCTGAAGGCGCTGCGGGACCGCACGGATCGCGCCTACTACGGCGTGGGGCTCCAGGTGGCGCAGCGCGACGAGGACGTCGTGGTGGTGCGGGTCTACGACGGGAGTCCCGCCGCGGACCAGGGCGTCAAGGCGGGCGACCGGATCGTCTCGGTCGACGGCAGGTCGACCGAGGGGCGGGCGCTCGACGCCGTGGTCGCCGGGATCCGCGGCGAGGAGGGCACGTCGGTCGAGGTGGGCTTCCAGACCGGGTCGGCGGCCCCGCGGGAGCTCACGATGAAGCGGGCGCGCATCCGCGTGCCGGCGGTCGACTCCAGGATCATCAGGCGGGATGGGCGCGCGATCGGGTACATCGCCCTCGCGCAGTTCTCCCGCGGGGCGTCCGAGCAGTTGCGCGACACCATCACCAGCCTGCGCGAGCGGGGGGTCCAGGCGCTGGTGCTCGATCTGCGGGGCGATCCGGGCGGCCTGGTGGACGAGGCCGTCGGCATCGCCGGGGCGTTCCTGCCGAAGGGCTCGACGGTCGTCGTGACCCAGGGCGAGCACTCGGCCCGCGACGTCATCGCCACCGACACCGAGCCGGTGGCGGGCGACCTGCCCCTGGAGGTGCTGGTCGACCGCAACTCGGCCAGCGCGAGCGAGATCGTGGCGGGCGCCCTGCGCGACAGCAGGCGCGGCACGCTGGTGGGTGAGCGCACGTTCGGGAAGGCCCTGGTGCAGAGCACGATCCTGCTCCGCAACGGCGGCGCGCTGAAGCTCACCACGCAGCGCTACCTCACCCCCTCCGGCTACGACCTGGCCAAGCGGGGGCTGCCCCCGGCGGTGTCGGCGGTCGACGACCCCGCCACCCCGCGCGACGAGGCGCTCCAGAAGGCCCTCGCACGGGCGGCGGCCGCGGGATGAGCCGCGGGGGGCCGGCGACGGTCCTGGTGGCCGAGCTGGTGTCGTCCGGCCGCGGGGCCGCCGCGCAGCCGGCGTTCGAGCCCGGCACCCCGATCGCCCTCGCGAAGGGCGCCCGGGGCGGCGCGTCGGTGGGCGACCTGGTCACGGTGAGCCTGCGCGGGCGCTCGGGCCGGGTGGTCGCCGTCCACGGCCCCGCGTCGTCGCCGCGCGCGGCGCTGCGGGCGCTGCTGGCGTCCGAGGACATGGGCCGGCCGTTCCCGCGCGCGGCGATCGAGGAGGCGGACGCCCTGGACGAGGGGTCCGTCGCCGCCGACCCCGGCCGCCGGGACCTCCGCGGACAGCGCGTCGTCACGATCGACCCGGAGGGGGCGAAGGACCACGACGACGCCCTGGCGATCGCGTCCGAGGGGGAGGGCGCGTGGCGCCTGTGGGTCCACATCGCCGACGTCGCGCGCCGCTTCGCCGCGGGCCGGCCCACCGCGCCCGCCTCCCCCCCCCCGGCCCCGCCCCCCCCCCCCCCCCCGGCCGGCCCCCCCCC
>OEIU01000182.1_pt1 | contig 64249 bp, 55 predicted proteins | sample 1539221 | NCBI WGS metagenome assembly OEIU01 (sample SAMN03792071, study PRJEB22550) | activated sludge metagenome | feature: wastewater treatment plant; material: activated sludge; isolation source: Wastewater treatment plant of a petroleum refinery complex | place: Argentina: Zarate | collected...
AGGGAGCCGCCTGTCAGAATCGAACTGGAATCTGCGTCGCAGATTCAGACAGAGGGGCTCGATTCGGTAAGGGGGGCTCCAAGGGAGCCGCCTGTCAGAATCGAACTGACGACCTTCTCATTACGAGTGAGATGCTCTACCGACTGAGCTAAGGCGGCGGGTCTTTGCAGTGCAAAGACACAGCTAGAAAGCTTAGCCGATCACCGATCGGTACGTGGACGCGAGTGTGGCATCCAGTTCGGCGAATGCCTCCCGGATGCGACTCGACAGCGACCTGTCATCTTCCGCCTCGATCCAGCGGCGGTAGGCGTGCCTCATGGTGGCGAACCCAATGAGCGCCACGAGGCGTGCCCGCTGCTGAAGTGCCTCCGGATTTTCGTCGGCATTGAGTTCGTCAATCGCGAGCCTGCGGCGGACGAGGTCAGCCAGTTCGTCTTCGAACTCGTGCAGGACGGCCATCCTCTTGGCGAACAGTGCAGGGTGCTCTCGGAGCAGCACTCGGCGTCGCTGACTATCGGACCGGTCGTCGGCGAAGGAACTCGATGCCGCGGCCAGAAGGCGTCCGAGCCCGGACAGGAGGTTCTCCTGCTGGCCCTCCACGAGGAACTCCTGTGCCGCCGCCAGACCGGCAAGAGTTGGGACGTCGCCGACCGCGGCCTCCTCCTTGGAGGCGAAGTAGTTGAAGAACGTGCGGGGAGACACGTTGGCAGCAGCACTGACTTCCTCGATGGTGACCTGGTCGTAGCCGTGTTCGGATGCGAGGTCCACGACGGCGTGCTGGATGGCACGCCTCGTCGCAAGGCGCTTGCGTTCACGGAGTCCAGGCATCGGGGTCTGCGAGGAAGAAACCATGGTCTTATTGTTGCAGACTGTGCAATTTCGCCGCACTCAGCAATTCGGGTCTTTGCCGGGAACCGTGCCGTCCACAAAGAAATCGTCCACCGCCGTGTTCACGCAGGAGTTCGACTTGTTGTATGCGGTGTGGCCCTCGCCGTGATAGGTCACGAGGTGCCCGTTCTCCAGCTCTCCCGCGAGGTTCACGGCCCACTGGTATGGCGTGGCCGGATCGTTTGTCGTCCCCACCACGAGAATCGGTGCCGAGCCGGCCGCCTTTATCGGCGCCCTCACCCGGATGGATGTGAACGGCCACTGGTCGCACGACGTGCCACCGTAGGACATTTGCGGACCGAACGTCGGCGCCGCCTTGGCCAGTTCGGCCGCCTCCGCGCGCAACGTCGCCCTCGTGCTCACCGACTGGTAGTCCAGGCAGTTGATCGCGATGAACGCCTCCGTGGAATTGTCCGCGTAGGTGCCGTCCGCGTTGCGACCGTAGTATGCGTCGGCAAGCTGGAACGCGTAGTCCGCGTTGCCCTTCAGAACATCGGTGAACAAATCGCTCAGGTACGGCCAGTTCGACTGGCTGTAGAGCGGGAGGATAATCGCGTTGAACATGACCGCGCTGCCGAGCATCCGACCGTCGGTGGCACGCAAAGGGCTCGCATCGAGGCGGTCCAGAATGGCTCGGATGCGCTCCATCGCCGAATCCACGGTCCCGCTGAACGGGCACTTGGTGCCGGTAAGGCAATCCTTCAGGTATGCGCGCGCCGCGTTCTCGAACCCAACGGCCTGCGTCTCGGTCACCTGGAAATCGGATGTCGCCGGATCCACCGCACCGTCCAAAACGAGTCGGCCGGTCTTCTTCGGAAACAGCTCGGCGTACGTTGCCCCCAGGAATGTCCCGTAGGAGTACCCGAGGTAGTTGAGCTTCGTGTCCCCGAGTGCCGCCCGCAGCATGTCGAGGTCGCGGGCGGCGCTCACGGTGTCCACGAAACCGAGGAGTTCGCCGGTGTATTTGTGGCATGCCGCCCCGAAATCTGCGTTCGACTTTTCGATGTCATTGATCCAGGCGTCAGAGGCGACCGGGTCCGGCGGAATGTCGAACAGGAACGCGTCCATCTCGGATGGGTCGTTGTAGCACTTCACGGCCGACGACTTGTTCACGCCTCTCGGATCGAATCCGACGATGTCGTAGTGGTCATTCAGTTTCGAGTCCACGGCGTAGCTGAGGCTGTCCCGAATGAAGTCGTAGCCGGACCCGCCCGGACCGCCAGGGTTCACGAGCAGGGAACCCAACCGGTTTCCCGTCGCCGCCGCCCGGATCAGCGCGAGATGAATCGGCTTGCCCCGCGAAGGATCGCTCCAGTCCATCGGAGCCATCGCGGTCGCGCACTGGAACGTTCCTTCGCACTTCGACCAGTGCAGGGTCTGACCGTAAAATATCTCGAGATTTGCCGCCACCTTCTCCCCGGTGGGCGCGGAGGTCATCGACGGCGCGGGGGGAAGGAAGAGCGACACGCATCCGCTGAGGGGGATCAGCAGCGCCAGGGTCGCCGCAGCAAGCGCAACGCGGATGCCAGACCGGTGTTGGTGGATCATGCGTCAACCCTTCGTGCAGTGATGAGCATTGCCTCGAGCGCGAGGGCCGGCGCAACGTTGTTGTCGATCCGACGGCGCGCCGTCGCGATCGCGTCCAGCGTAGCGAGCGTTTGCGCGGGCGTCGACGTGCGCGCCGCAGCGCGAATGCGATCCATGATCTCGAGGTTGACCGGCTCCGACTCGGCGCCAAGCTGGACGAGCAGGATATCCCGGAACAGGGACAACAAATCCACCATGATGCGATCGAGGCCGTCTCTGAGACTTCTCGTGGATCGCCGCTTCTGATCCTCCTCGAGCGACTTCAACTGGCCCCGGAGCGCGGGCGGGATGGTGCCGCCCGGTTCGACCCCCAGGGAGCGCAACGCCGACTCCCGCTCTTCGGCATCGCGTTCCTGGGTGATCGCCTTCGCATCGTCGGCGGCGGTCTCCAGGAGCGCACCCGCCGCAAGCACCGCATCCGACACCGTGTGAATTCCGAGCGCCTCGTGGAGCGTTCGCTCGCGGCGCGCTCTCGCCTGCTCGTTCGTGGCAAGCCGATGGGCCATGCCGATGTGGCTCTGCGCTTCCCTGGCCGCGCGCGTGGCGACGGCCGCATCGACCCCGTCGCGCCGTGAAATCAGCTCCGCCACATCGGCGACTGCGGGAACCCTCAATCGCACGCTGCGCACGCGCGAGCGCACGGTCGGGATCAGATCGGCTTCGCTCGGCGCGCACAGGATCCACACGGTGCGCGGCGGCGGCTCCTCGAGCGCCTTCAGCAGGACGTTCGAGGTGCGTTCGGTCATCCGGTCGGCATCCTCGATGATCATGACGCGGTAGCGGCCCACCGAAGGCGAGAAATGCGAGGTCGCCACGAGTGCACGAACTTCCTCGATCGAGATGATGACCCGTTTGGTGCTCAGGACGCCCAGATCCGGATGCGTGCGTGCCGCCACCTGCCGCCTGGTTGCCTCATCGCCGTCCTCCGTTCCCGGGCTGAGCAGTGCGGTGGCGAAGGCGAAGGCCAGGTTGGAACGCCCGGAACCGGGCGGGCCGGTGATGAGCCAGGAGTGGGTCATCGTTCCGCTCGAGCCGGCCGCGCCGCCCTGCGAACCGTCGGGACGCGCGAATTCGCGCTCGGCGGCGGCGCGAAAAACCGCAATCGCCTCCGATTGGCCGGTCAACTCGTCCCAGATCGACATATGACGACGCTAGTGCAGGCTCAGGACAGAAGTGCCGCGACGCGGGAGCGGATCTCCCCGGCGAGATCGTCGCGAGCCCGCGTGGCATCCAGCACGAGGAAACGCTCGGGCTCCGCTGCCGCGAGGGCGAGGTAGGCGGCGCGAACTCTGGAGTGGAACTCCTGCTCCTCCGATTCGAGCCGGTCGAAGCGGGTTCGCGCCGTGTCGAGCCTTTCGCGCCCGAGGGTCTCTTCGAGGTCCAGCAGAACGGTGAGGTCGGGAAGCAGTCCATCCGTTGCCCACATCGATACGCGGCGAATCTCCTCCGCGCCGAGGTTGCGTCCGACACCCTGGTAGGCCACCGAGGAGTCCAGGTACCGGTCCTGCACGACGACGTCGCCGCGCCCGATCGCCGGCCGGACCTTGGTCGCAATGTGGTGAGCGCGATCTGCCGCGTAAATGAGGGCTTCGGATTTCGGGGTGATGTGCCCCCGGGAGTGCAGCACGATCTCCCTCAGCTCATCGCCAAGCGGCGTCCCGCCCGGTTCGCGCGTCGTCACGACCGTGCGGCCGAGTTGTTCCAGCCAGGAGACGAGAAGAGAAAGCTGTGTCGACTTTCCCGAACCGTCACCCCCTTCGAAGGTGATGAAGAGCCCTCGCGTCACTTCTTCTTCGCCGCCGGTTTCTTCGCTGCGGGCTTCTTCGCTGGCGCTTTGCGGCGGGCGGCGGGCTTGGATTTCGGCTTCGCCGGCCCCTTCGCACGCTTGTCCGCGAGGAGCTGGACGGCCCGCTCGAAGTCGATTTCTTCCACGGACTCCCCACGCGGAATCGTCGCATTGGTGACCCCGTCGGTCACGTACGGCCCAAACCGACCATCCTTGACTTTCACCGGTTTGCCGCTCTCGGGGTCTTCCGCGAATTCCTTGAGCGCGCTTGAGGCGCGTCGCGCCCCGTACTTCGGCTGCGCAAACAGCTCGAGCGCACCGGCCAGGTCGATCTCAAGGATCTGTTCCTCGCTCGTGAGGGATCGCGAATCGGTGCCCTTCTTCAGGTAGGGGCCGAACTTGCCGTTTTGCGCGGTGATGTCCTCGCCGCTTTCCGGATCCTGCCCAACGACGCGCGGCAGGTTCAGCAGGCGCAGCGCCGTGTCCAGATCGATCGTGGCAAGATCCATGCTCGCGAAAATGGATGCGGTGCGCGGCTTCGGCTCCGTGGACTTCTTCTTCGCCGGCTTCTTCGCCGGTGTGGCCGGGATGATCTCCCCCGTCGCCGGATCCACGGTTTCTTCCCCCGGGGCGGGTGTCTCGACAGCCGGAGCCTCGGCGCCCTCCTTCACCGGCTCGAGTTCGGTCACGTAGGGCCCGTATCGGCCATTCTTGGCGACGATTTCCTTCCCGTTTTCCGGATTGATGCCGATCACCCGGTCCACGACGACGGGGGCGTCAATGAGTTCGTGCGCCTTCGCGATCGTGAGTTCGTCCGGGGCCAGGCCGTCCGGGATGTTCACCCGCCGCGGTTTCGCATCCGGGTCCGCGCCCGGTTCCGTCACCTCAAGGTACGGTCCGTATTTTCCGATCCGCAGCGTCGCGCGGTCGTCCAGCCGGATCGAGTTGACGGATTTCGCGTCGATCTCGCCGAGGTTGTCGATGACGTTGCGCAGCCCCTTATATTTGGGTCCGCCGAAGTAGAAGCTGGTGAGCCAGTCGACCCGGCTCTCGCTGCCGTCGGCGATGCGGTCGAGGTCGTTCTCCATGCCGGCGGTGAAGTCGTACTGCACGAGCTCCGTGAAGTAGTCCTCCAGCAGTCGAACGACGGAAAACGCGACCCAGTTCGGGACGAGAGCGCTTCCCCGCGGTGTGACGTAGCCGCGGTCGATGATGGTCGAGATGATCGACGTGAACGTGGACGGGCGACCGATCCCCAGCTCTTCGAGCGTCTTGATGAGGCTCGCTTCGGTGTAGCGGGGTGGCGGCGACGTCTCGTGGCCTTTCGCTTCGACGTCGTCGAGGTGGAGCGACTGGCCCTCGGCAAGCTGCGGCAGCTTCGCTTCGACCGGTTCGGCGGACTCGTTGCGCTCCTCGTCGTGACCCTCTTCATAGGCGGCGAGGAAGCCGCGGAACGTGATCACGGTCCCGCTGGCCGAGAACTCCGCGAGCGCATCCGGCGTCTTCGCAGCGATCGTGACGGTCGCCGTCGACCCTCGCGCATCCGCCATCTGGGAGGCGATGGTGCGCTTCCAGATCAGGTTGTACAGTTTCCATTCGTTGCCGCGCAGCGTGCCTTCAAGCTCGCCGGGCGTGCGGAAGGTATCCCCGGATGGGCGGATCGCCTCGTGCGCTTCCTGCGCGTTCTTGGAGCGGCCGGCGTAGGTGCGCGGCTTCTCGGGCACGGTTTCCGGGCCGTACAGCGATGCCGCCTGGGCCCGCGCCGCGGAGATCGCCTGCTGAGACAGCGCCGGCGAGTCGGTGCGCACGTACGTGATGTATCCGTTTTCGTACAAACCCTGCGCAACGCTCATGGCCTGGCGTGCCGTGAACCGCAGTTTGCGCGCGGCCTCCTGCTGAAGGGTGGAGGTTGTGAACGGCGCCGCCGGGCGGCGCGTGTACGGTTTCGACTCCACGGAGGTCACGGTGAGCGTTGTCGAATCTTCCCTCAACGCGGCGGCGAGGGTTGCGGCTGCAGTCTCATCGAGTGCCGTCACGTTCGACTTCAGTGCGCCGGTGTCGTCGAAATCGCGGCCGGTCGCGATGCGGGTCCCGTCGAGCCGGACAAGTTTCGCCTCGAACCGCTCAGCTGACGTCGGCGGTACGAACTGCGCAATGAGGTCCCAGTATTCGGCGCTCACGAACGCGAGCCGTTCGCGTTCCCTGTCCACGACGAGCCGGGTTGCCGCGGACTGCACCCGACCGGCGGAAAGGCCGGGACCGACCTTCCGCCACAGCACCGGTGACACCTCGAAACCGTAGAGACGATCCAGGATGCGCCTGGTCTCCTGCGCATCCACCAGGTCGATGTCGATCTCCCGCGTGTTGTCGCGGGCATGTTCTATGGCGTCCTTTGTGATCTCGTGGAAGACCATTCGCTTCACCGGAATCTTTGGGTTCAGCACCTGCAGCAGGTGCCATGCGATGGCTTCGCCTTCGCGGTCCTCATCGGTTGCGAGGTAGAGTTCGTCGGCATCCTTGAGGGCACGCTTGAGATCGGCGACCGTCTTGCGCTTCTGCTCGGAGACCACATAGTACGGTTCGAAGTCGTTCTCGATGTCGACCGAGAATTTGCCGAGAGAACCCTTCTTCAGCTCCGGCGGGAGGTTCTTGGGTTCGATGAGGTCGCGGATGTGGCCGACGGAGGCCTGCACCTCGTAGTCCTCTCCCAGATACTGTCCGATCGTCTTGGCTTTCGCCGGAGACTCGACAATGACCAGTTTCTTCGTGCCAGGCACGCGACTCCTCTACGTTCCGAATACTGCAACAGGGGACACCATACACACAGAACCAGCGCGCTGTCCGCGTCAACGCCCCGCGGCGGCCGGCCCCGCCGTGGCGGTGGACGACACCGGAAACCCGAAGATTGCCGTACTGACTCTCACGGTCACAATAACCCCATCGGCCAGACATTCCCGCAATTCGGCCCCGTTTGCCTCTGCGACCCAGGACGCCATTTCGCACGGAATGCCGGGCTCGATGCCGATCGCGACGTCGGCTGCGGCCAGCGCAGCAGCATCCGCAGCGCCCGTCACGACCGCGCGGGCGACCAGCACGGAGCAGAAGGGTATGAGGAGGAACAGGGTCGAAAGGATTGCCGCGACGAGCGAGATCGCCAGAATCGATCCTGCCCCGCTGTCGCCGCCTCCCCTGACGCGCCTCTGCGCGATCAGCACAGCGCCGCCCCTCAGCGGCCGCCGGCGAGCGCGCAGCTGGATGCCGACAGTTCAATGGTGCCGAGGATTGTGGACAGCGGGGTCCCCGCAGCGTCGACCCGCACGCAGACCAGGCTGCCCCGCGGCTCGACGCTCCCGCGAGCGCCAGGCACGAGCGAATTCACGAGCGAATCGATGGGCGATCCGCGGGCGGCGCTGCGGGCCGCGAGCGCCGCGGCATCCTGAAGCTGCAGCTGTCGCACGGCGAGCTGGATGCCGCCAAGGCTGACGGCCAGCACGAGGACAACGGCGGGAACGACCGCCGCGAACTCGGCGGTCACGCTGCCGGAGTCTCGCGGCCGCTCAACCGCTGAACGACAATGCACGCTGCACGAGGTCCAGAAGTATTCCGCGCACTTCGTCACTGCGGAAGATGGCGACGAGCAGTCCGGCGAACGCGACGGCGGCCATCGTGACGATCGCGTACTCTGCCGTTGCGGCACCGGACTCCCGGGTGAGGCGATGGACGAACTTCCTGATCATGGTGGTTCCTTCCTGGTTGACCCCAGTGTGCAGCGGCAGGCGAGACATGCGGGTCAGCTGTGGTGTCCTGGGGGAGTACGTCACAGCGCGCCGACTGTTGACGAGAGGATGGCGATCATGAGCGGCGCGACGCCCAGGAGCATGAATGCCGGAAGCACGCACAGACCGAGCGGCATCATGAGAGTGACGGCGAGCCGGGCCGCCCGACGGTGGGCGTCGCTCGTGGCGTCACGGCGCACCCGGTCCGCCTCGCTCCGCAACAGGGCCGCCGCGGGGACACCAGCACGCCGGGCGAGGTCAAGCACTGGTTCGATGCGATCCCGGGCATTTCCGATTCCGCAACGCTGTGCGACGTGGGACACCGCGAAGTCGGCCCGGTCAAGGGATGCTCCGCCGGACACCGCGATCGCGAACAAATCGAGCACGAGCCCTGGAGTGAGCTCCGTCGGTTGTGACCCAGCGACCAACCGCCGATTCCAGGCACGCGCTGCGATCAGGAGCGATCCGCCGGCGACCAGGCACAGGAGCCCGGGAATCGTGGTGAACAGCGTTCCGAGCGTATCGAATCCGAGCGCCATGCCGAACAGCACCCCGACCGCGGGCAGCGCGAGAACGAGTTTCGCCGTTGCGGCGGGCCCGGAAAGCGCGACCGAGGCATCCCGCCGCGCCTGCGCGAGCGACCTCAGGGACGTGGCGAAGTCGATCAGAGACTGCGCCAGCGGCGCACCGGAATCCGTCGCGACGATCCAGGCGGCCGCAAGCCCGCGCCACGCCGACAGGTCGGTTGGCGTCTCCGGCTGGCCGGACCGCGCGGCCCGGCGCGCCGACGTCGCCACGGCGGGTACGCTCGCGCTGACCGCCTCAAGAATCGCCTCCCCGAGCGAATGGCCGGCCTCTGCGCGCGAGACCGCGTGCACGATTCGGGCGGCCGAGCCGGGCGGGGCCTCGGATTCGGGCTCCGCCTCCGCGAGGTAGCCCCAGGCCGCGTTCGGCGTGATGCCCGCCGCGAGGAGAACAGCGAGCCGCTCGACCACCGCGGACACCTGGTCGAGCGCCACCCAGCTGTCCGGCGCCTTAGCCATCGTCGGGTGCCGCGGCAGAACCTGTGCCGGGTGCTTCGCCGGGAACCGTGTCGCTCATCGCTGCCAGGCGGCCGTTGCCGTCCACCGCGAGTCGGCCGAGTTGGGCGATCCTGCGCACCCCGGCACCTCTCTCCACATGAAGCACGGCGTCGATGGCGCTCACCGCCTGCCTGGCGACGGCGCTCACGCCGAGGCCGGCGAGTGCGCCGAGCGCTTCCAGCCTGGCCGGCACATCGTCGAGGGAGTTCGCGTGCAAAGTCCCGGCGCCGCCGTCGTGGCCAGTATTGAGCGCGGACAGCAGCTCCCGCACTTCGGCGCCGCGGCACTCGCCCAGCACCAGACGGTCCGGGCGCATCCGGAGCGCCTCGCGCACAAGCCGTGCGAGTCCCACCTCCCCTGCCCCCTCGAGATTCGGTTGACGCGCCTCAAGTGAAACGAAGTGCGGATGATCCACCTGGAGTTCCGCCACGTCCTCGATCGCGATGATCCGGTCCGCGGGCGGTGCGGCTGCGAGAAGTGCGGACAGGAGCGTAGTTTTTCCGGATCCCGCTGCCCCCGTCACGAGGATGTTCTTGCGCGAGGCGATGAGAGAAAGGACTGGCTCTACCGGCACGGTGTCGAAGAATCCGCCGGACGCAAGGTCTTCGAGGCTGAGCCGCCGTACTCGAGGCAGCCGGATGGACAGCAGGGTTCCGTGGGGCGAAATCGGCGGGAGAACCGCGTGCACGCGGATGCCATCGTGCAGGCGGACATCGATGCACGGTGCGGACTCGTCGATGTGCCGGCCGCCCAGTGCGATCAGGCGAACCGCGAGGCCGCGGACCTGATCTTCGGCGAGCGGGGCCGTGTCCTGGCGTTCCGGGCCTCTGCCGCGATCCGCCCAGGTCGCCCCCGCTCCGTTCACGAAGACATCCGTCACCGCGGCATCCGCGAGGAGAGGCGCAAGAGCGCCGAACTCGGGAAGGGTGCGGCCGGCGGGGGCTGGTGCACCAGACGGCGCGGCGCGCGAGGCGTCGGCGTCGGCAACCGAGACCGGCCGTACGGCCACGAACCTTCCCTGTGCTGACGCAGACATGCGGAAACGGTATGGCCGAGAACGTCGAGGCGCGCGTCCGTACCATTAATAGGGGGGACGGATGAGCCTCACGCCGCCTGTGCAGGAGAAGCCGCGGCACGGGAGGCCGGGGAGGTCCGGCCAAGCCACAGGCTCACGAGATCCAACGCGACCAGCAACGCCGCCACGAGCAGCATCGTCGCCCAGGCCGGCAATGCGCCGCTCGCTATGCTCGCGATCGCGGGCAGCACAATGCCGGGAACGAGCAGGGTGGCGATGCGCGAGACCGGCCGCCCGAGACGCAGTCCGATCGCCGCGTTCGTCAGGTAGAGGATGCCGACTCCCGCCGCCAGCAGCACCCGAACGGCCAACGGCAGCGGCTCCGCTGCGCGCTCCACCGAGATCCCGATGGACGTCGCCACGAAGGTCAGGCCGATGATGAGCAGGAATGGCAGGTACATGACGACGTCGCGCAGGGCGCCGTACGACTTCGAACGCTGCGCCTCCTCGAGCCCCACCTCCGCGGTCGGGATGCCCCACCGGAAGAACGCCCGCGCGAGAATCGCGCACACCACGAAACCGAACAGCGCCGCCGCGCCCCCCGCGAAAGTTGGATGCGCCGCGAGACCGGTCACGGAAAGATACACGGCCTCGCCGATCACGATCACGATGAACAGGCCGATGCGCTCGAGCGAGTGGGAGATCGATGCCCGATCGTAAATTTCGGCGGAAAAGCGCGAGCGCAGCGCGAGCAGCCCCATCTCCCCCGCCACGGCGACAGCCCACAGCAGGTAGTTGTAGGGAGAGGGAACCAGGATCGACACCAACCAGATGGCCGCCGTCACGAGGTTGTAGGCGACAGTGCGCCACGGCGAAATCGTGCTCGCCGCCTTCTTCCTCGGCACGAGCCACATGACCAGGAGCAGGAGCCGAATCCACACCGCACCGAGGGCATACAACCAGGCAAGATGGTCGATCCCACCCGCGATGGCAATGGCCATCGCCGCCGGACCTGGCATCGCCGAAACCACGAGCACCCCCACCAGTGGGAAGCGCCTCCCGAACAGGTTGTTCGTGACCATGAGGTTCACCCACGCCCACCACAGCGGAAACAGCAGCCCCACGAAGACGCCGACAGCGCCGATCGTCGGGTCGACCTCGATGAGCCCCACCGCGACCGCAATGACCGCGACGAACACCAGATCGAAGAACAGCTCGTACCAGTCGGCACTGCGGCGGGGGGACTCGGGCGGCAGGACCTGCGGATAGCTCTCGGACGTCATCCGCCCATCTTGCGCCCTGAAGACGGCCGACGGCAACGCCGCGGAAACGGGTGCGTTAACGAGAGGGGCGACGCCCATTGGGGGGAACGGGCGCCGCCACGGCAACGAACTGATTGGGGGGAATCATAGTGCTCGCTGCAGGCCAAACTCTCGTCTGGCAATCGTTAGTCTAACCCAGGAGACCATCATTTGGGTGGTGACTTTCTGAACGGGGTAATGTCGGATTCTGTACGGCCGCGCGGGCGGCACACGGCAAAGACGCACCCGGGAGAACCATGAGCGAGAAAATCGACAGCCTGCTGCAGGAAGACCGGCGATTCCCGCCGTCGGCGGATTTCACCGCGAACTCGATCGCGAGCCCCGACCTCTACCGGCGTGCGGCTGAGGACCGGCTCGCATTCTGGGCTGACCAGGCGCGGGGACTCCTCCACTGGCACACGCCATTCACGCAGACCCTCGACTGGAACAACCCGCCGTTCGCCCGCTGGTTTGCCGACGGATCGCTCAACGTCGCCTACAACTGCCTCGACCGCCACGTGCTCGCCGGCAACGGCGACCGCGTCGCGATCCACTGGGAAGGCGAACCCGGCGACACCCGCACGATCACCTACGCCCAGCTCACCGAGGAAGTCAAGAAGGCGGCGAACGCGCTCGAAGCCCTCGGCATCCGGCACGGCGATCGCGTCGCCATCTACCTTCCGATGATCCCCGAAGCTGCGGTCGCCATGCTCGCGTGCGCGCGCATCGGGGCCGTGCACTCCGTCGTCTTCGGCGGTTTCAGCGCGGAGTCCCTGCGCTCCCGGATTGAGGATGCGCAGGCGAAACTCGTGATCACCGCGGACGGCGGATGGCGGAAAGGCACAGTGTTCCCGCTCAAGGATGCGGTCGACGCCGCCGTCGCCAGCGACGCGAACCACCCCGCCACAACCGTGGAGCACGTGCTCGTCGTCAAGCGCGGAGAAAACGACGTCCGCTGGGTCGACGGGCGCGACCTGTGGTGGCACGACGTCGTCGCCGGCGCCTCCGAGAACCACGAAGCAAAACCGTTCGAAGCGGAAAACCCGCTCTACATCCTGTACACCTCGGGCACGACCGGCAAACCCAAAGGCATCCTGCACACCTCGGGCGGCTACCTCACCCAGTGCGCGTTCACCCACAAGTACGTGTTCGACCTGCACCCCGAAACCGACGTGTTCTGGTGCACCGCGGATGTCGGCTGGGTGACCGGGCACAGCTACGTCGTGTACGGCCCGCTCGCGAACGGTGCCACCCAGCTCATGTACGAGGGCACGCCGGACACCCCGCACCCCGGGCGCTGGTGGGAACTCATCGAAAAATACGGCGTCACGATTCTGTACACCGCGCCCACCGCAATCCGCGCGTTCATGAAAACTGGCCGCGAATACCCGCAGAAGTTCGACCTCAGCTCGCTTCGCGTGCTCGGATCGGTCGGCGAACCGATCAACCCCGAAGCGTGGATCTGGTACCGCGACATCATCGGGGGCGGGAAGACCCCCGTCGTCGACACCTGGTGGCAGACCGAGACCGGAGCGATCATGGTGTCCGCCCTTCCCGGCATCACCTCGACGAAGCCGGGCTCGACGCAAGTCCCGATCCCCGGAATCTCCGTGGACGTGCTCGACGAGACCGGCAAACGGGTCGGCAACGGCAACGGCGGACTGCTCGTGTCAACAGCCCCCTGGCCGTCCATGCTGCGCGGCATCTGGGGCGACCCCGAACGGTTCATCGAAACCTACTGGGAAAAATTCGACTTCGACGGCTCCCCCAACCGACGCATGTACCTTGCCGGCGACGGCGCGAGGCTCGACGCCGACGGCGACCTGTGGGTGCTCGGACGCGTTGACGACGTCATGAACGTCTCCGGGCACCGACTCTCCACCATGGAAATCGAATCCGCCCTCGTCTCGCATCCGATCGTCGCCGAAGCCGCAGTCGTCGGCGCGACCGATGACACGACGGGGCAAGCCGTCGTCGCGTTCGTGATCCTTCGGGCCAAGCAGGCCGAGGCGCAGACGGCCGAAGAGGCCGAAGCCATCCTCAAAGCGCACGTCGCCGAACAGATCGGCGCGATCGCGCGGCCGAAGAAAATCTACATCGTCACCGAACTACCGAAAACCCGGTCGGGCAAGATCATGCGGCGGCTGCTTCGGGATGTTGCGGAAGGTCGGGAGGTCGGCGACACCACCACGCTTGCGGACACGCAAGTCATGCAAGTGATTACGGACAAGCTGAAGTAATTCTTGGGCGCCTGCGAGAAGGGGTGTCGGTTTTCAGCTCAAACATTGAGGCGGCTTCGACGCCTCAAAACTCGCGAGAAAACCGACACCCCTTCTCGCAGGCTCAGTTACTTCGAGCCCGTCTGGCCGGGTTTAGGCGAATTCGAACGTGAACTCGATCTCGACGGGGGCATCCAGCGGGAGGACTGCGACGCCGACGGCGCTGCGCGCATGCTGGCCCGACTCGCCGAAAATTTCGCCGAGCAGTTCGGAGGCGCCATTGATCACGCCGGGCTGACCCGTAAACGACGGATCTGAGGCGACGAAACCGACCACCTTCACGACGCGGGTGATCCGGTCGAGTGAGCCAATCGCCGAACGAGCGGCCGCCAGACCGTTCAGGACGGAGATTCGGGCGAGCGCCTTCGCTTCGTCCGGTGAGACCTCCGCCCCAACTTTCCCGGTTTTCGACATCGCGCCATCCACCATCGGCAGCTGGCCGGACGTGTACACGAGGTTGCCACTCACCACCGCGGGAATGTAGGTGGCGACAGGCTTGGATCCCTCAGGGACAACGAGCCCCAGCTCGGCGAGTCGATCATCCAGTGCAGACATCAGGCATTCCCCTCGTTAACGTGCGGTGCAGCTTCGCGCTTGAGATACGCCACAAGTCCGCCCTCCGGCCCCTGCACGACCTGCACGAGTTCCCAGCCCTGCTCGCCCCAATTGTTGAGGATCGCGGCGGTGTTGTGCACAATGAGAGGGGTTGTCAGGTATTCCCAGCGCGGCATCAAGGCATCCATTCAGGTTTCCCGGGACGTTCACCCGTTACTCTGTATCCTATGCCCAGCCAAAACACCAAGCCTCTCGGCGTGCTCTCCGGCATTGCCGGAATGCTCAGCCTGAGTGCCCTAGCCGGCGTACTGATCACCGCAATGGTCACCCCGGCGCTTGCCGTGACGAGCATGACCGCGAACGCGTCGATCGGGGTATTCGAGGCGCTGCCCGACTACATGGAGATCGGGACGCTCTCCCAGAAGAACGTGCTGTGGGCGACGCGCGACGGCAAGTACGTGCCGTTCGCCGAAGTGTACAAGCAGAACCGCGAAGAGGTCAGTTGGGATCAGATCTCCCCGTACATCAAAGAGGCGCTCGTCGCGGGCGAAGACCGGCGGTTCTATGAGCACGGCGGCGTCGACGCCCAATCGATCATCCGTGCCGCCATCGGCAACATTTCGAGCAATGCGATCGGCAGTGGCGCGTCAACCCTCGCCATGCAGCTCGTCAAGAACGTGAACATCCAGGAAGCACTCCTCCTCCCCACCGAAGCAGAGCGCAACAAGGCGCTGGCCGTCGCTCAGGAACAAAGCCTCGACCGCAAGCTCAAAGAGGCGAAGCTCGCGATCGGCCTCGAAAAGAAGTACACGAAGAACCAGGTCATGCTCGCCTACCTGAACATCACCGGGTTCGGCGGCAACACGTACGGCATCCAGTCTGCGGCGAAGGAATACCTCGGCAAACCGGCGTCCGACGTCACGATTGCCGAAGCCGCGAGCCTCATTGCGATCGTCCAGCTGCCCAACGACCGCAACCTCGACGATCCGAAAAAGTATCCGGCAAACAAGGCCCGTCGGGACATCATCCTCAAAAACATGCGCGACCTGAAGATGATCACCGAGGCGCAGTACACGGAGGCGTTGAACACTCCCATCGCCGATTACGCCCACTACAATTTCCCCACGAACGGCTGCACCTATGCCGCGGACGCGAAGACGTTCTGCGACTTCATCCTGAAGTCCGTAAAGGACTTCCCCATGCTCGGGGCCACCAAGGACGAGCGTCAGGCGAACTGGGACCGTGGCGGCTACAACGTGTACACGACGCTCGACCTCGGCCAGCAGGACAACGCGCAGGCGCAACTGGAGGCACAGGCTCCCCCCACGGAAACCCGCTTCGACCTCGGATCGGTTGCGGTGTCCACGCAGGTGGGAACTGGGCGAATCCTCGTCATGGCCCAGAACAAGTACTTCGACGATACGGGCCAGGGCGATCCGGCGACCTCGACTGCCGTCAACTACGCCACCGACCGAGACTACGGCGGGTCCTCCGGTTTCCAGCCCGGCTCCACCTACAAGATCTTCACGCTCACCGACTGGCTCATGAACGGCAAGGGCCTCGGCGATATCGTGAACGCAACCCCGCACGACTTCAAGAGTTTCCCGGCATCCTGCAACGGCGGAAGCTGGGTTCTGGGGGCGCCGTGGAAGCCCAAGAACGACGCCGGTGAAAATGGGCCGATGAGCGTGCTCACGGCAACAGCGGGATCCGTCAACGTCGCGTTCGTGTCCATGGCGCAACAACTGGACCTGTGCCAGATCCGGGATGTCGCCCAGTCGATGGGGGTTCACCGGGCGGATGGAGCCGAACTCCAGTACAACCCGACCTCGGTCCTTGGAACAAACGAGGTCGCCCCGCTCACGATGGCGCTGGCCGTGGGAACGATCGCCAGCGGCGGCATGTTCTGCAGCGCCGTGGCGGTCGACAAGATTGTCGGGCCCGACGGCACCGACCTCGGAGGCCAGCCGACATCCTGCCACCGCGCCATCACCCCCGAAGTTGCCGCTGGGGCCGCGTACGCCATGCAGCGCGTCATGACCGGCGGCACCGGCGTGGCTTCGAACCCGTTCAACGGCCACCCCCTGATCGGCAAGACGGGAACCACAGACAGCGCGTACCAGACCTGGACTCTGGGGGCGAGCACGAAGTCCACGCTCGCCGTGTGGGTCGGCAACATTGTCGGCAAACAGTCGCTGAGAAACATCTCGCTTCCGGGCGGGAACGCCGCCACAGCGCGGCACCGGATCTTCCGACCCATCATCGAAGCCCTGACGAACCAGTACGGTGGTGACGGTTTCGCTGATCCGCCGTCGAGCATGCTCTCCAGCAGCGCGACGCCAATCCCGTCCGTGTACGGCATGGACATGGAGTCGGCGAAGAACCTTCTGGAAAGCCTGGGCCTTACCGTGACTATTGGTGGTCCGATACCTTCGGCGGCCACAACCGGAACTGCAGCGGGCACAGACCCCGCCGATGGGACGCGAGTCTCCAGAGGTTTCGACGTCACGCTGTATCCGAGTGACGGTTCTCTCTACGTCAAGATTCCCAACGACCTGGTGGGCAAGTCTCCGACCGATGCCAGGAATGACCTCGTGGCCCTCGGATTCGCATCTGGCAATATCCACTTCTCCTGGGTCCTGGTGGCCAACCCGTCCAAGATCTGCAAGGTCACAGACTCGAACCCTGGGGCCGGTGAAGCTGCATCCAAGCAGGGGAGTGTCACGCTCACGGTCGGCAGCACCGTTGACGGATCTCCACCGCTCGGCTGTACTCCATGAGTTCGCCGGGGGGCACGCGGATCCTCGGAGCGGCGTTAGCCACTCTGGGCACCGCGGCCCTCGGCGCATTCGCGTGGGGAGCACTCGTCGAACGCAACCGGTTCACGGTACGCAGGGAGACCATCCCGGTACTCGATCCGGCCGCGAGGCCGATCACCGTCCTCCACCTCTCCGACCTGCACATGGCACCCTGGCAGACCGCGAAGCAGGACTGGGTGGCGTCTCTCGCAGACTACGAGCCTGATCTGGTCGTGATCACCGGCGACAGCCTTGGGCATCCCCGGGGCATCGAGGGTCTGGAGAGGGCGCTCGAACCGTTCCGCGGCGTTGCCGGCGTGTACGTCCATGGGTCGAACGACTATTTCTCCCCCACCCCGAAGAATCCGTTCAGCTACTTCGGCGATGCCCGGGGTGAACGCCTGAATCCGCCTCGGCTCGACACCGAGCAACTGGAAGAGCTTTACGACTCCCTGGGCTGGCTCGACCTCAACAACACGGCTCGCGCGATGTCGATCAACGGATCGCGAATCGAGTTCGTCGGAGTGAACGACGCCCACAACAATTGGGATCGCCTGGACCAGTTGCCGGGCGCAATCGACGAGATGCGGGAAAACGTCGGGTGGCAGGATGACCGCACCGGACCTCAGCCGGTCACGATCGCGCTTACCCATGCCCCCTATCAGCGCGTGCTCAACTCGTTCGTGAATCACGGCGCTGACGTTATTTTCGCCGGGCACACCCACGGCGGGCAGGTGCAGGTTCCCGGATTCGGGGCCCTCGTGACGAACTGCGACCTTCCGAGCAAGTATGCAAGCGGCCTGCACCTGTGGCACCATGCCTTCCACGCGGCGTACCTTCAGGTTTCCGCGGGGATCGGAACGTCCATTTTCGCCCCGGTGCGATTTGCCTGCCCGCCGGAAGCGGTCGTCGTGACACTGACCGCCGACGATTTCGGCTATTCTTGATCAGGTTCGGTCAACCGGAAGGTCGACCGGAGACACTATCGGGGTGTGGCGCAGTTTGGTAGCGCGCTTCGTTCGGGACGAAGAGGTCGTGGGTTCAAATCCCGCTACCCCGACCAAATGCGTTAGCGGTCACCGTAAGGTGGCCGCTAACGCATTTCGTCTGGGTTGAAGAATTGCACCCACGAGTGGGTGGGCCCACGTCGCCGGTCACGGCGCGCTGTGCAACAGCGTGACGTCCGTGCGGTGGGGACAAATCCCGCTACCCCGACGATGAGGATCAGGTGAGAGTGAACTCTCACCTGATCCGAAGAGGAAGGGGTAAGAGGCGCGCAGCGCCGAATACCCCGACTAAATGCGTTAGCGGTCACCGTTAGGTGGCCGCTAACCGCGCTCCTCGGCGACGCTGTTTCCGCCGTCAACCACAATGACCTGCCCGGTGATGTAGGACGCACCGGGGCTGGCCAGCCACGCGATCGCCGACGCCACCTCTGCCGGCGTACCGCTGCGCCCCACCGGCACGCTAAGGCCCTGTGCTGCCTCGGCCTCGGTCTGGGATCCGGTGCCGATCCACCCGGGCGCCACGGCGTTGCAGGTGATGCCAGCAGCCGCCTCGTCGACCGCCACCGCGCGGGTCAGCCCGACCATTCCCGCCTTCGCCGTGGCATACGCGACATCGCCGCGGGTGGCCATGACCGCGCCGCTGACGCTGGCGACATTCACCACGCGCCCCCAGCCTGACGCCCGCATTCCCGGGACCAGAGCGCGCGTCAGGAGAAACGCGCTCGTGAGGCTCATGTCGAGGCTTCGACGCCACTCGTCCGCACCGCCGTCCAGGCCACCGGTGATCATGTCGCCGTCCGAAACACTGACCATGCCGGCATTGTTGACCAGGATCGCGGGCACGATGGAGGCGGCGGCGAGCTCCTTCGCCAGCGCATCCACCCCGCCTTCGGAATCCAGCCGCGCGACAAACCCGATAGCGTCGATGCCGCTGGAACGCAGTTCCGCGACCCGCTCATGGATGCGCTGGGTCGTCGACGTCAGCGCCACGCGGGCACCCAGCTCACCGAGAGCGCGCGCCGTTGCTGCACCGATTCCGGTCGAACTGCCTGCCCCGCTCACGAGCGCGACGCGTCCGGCCAGCTCGCGGCGATTCATGACGGGGACCGATTCGGCGAGCATGCTTCCATGCTCAAGCGCTGCGACACCGACACCTCAGGCAAAATCAGCGTCGGGTCCAGAGTCGTATGCCGTTGCCAGAGGGGAGCTCTGGACGCGTTGCGTCCGATTGAATTTCCCACCGCTTTCCTCGAGATAGCATGCGCCGCAGAGAGACTCGTAGACCACCTCAACGCCATCCTCGATCGCCACCTGGTCGCCATCGAAAATGTACAGGCCGTCGACCATGCGGGTGTTGAACACGGCCTTGCGCCCGCACCGGCAGATCGTTTTCAACTCCTCGAGCGAGTGGGCGATCTCCAGCAATCGCCGACTGCCGGGGAACGCGACAGTTTGGAAGTCCGTGCGGATGCCGTACGCCAGAACGGGGATGTCCTTCAGGATCGCAATCCTCAGCAGGTCATCGACCTGGGACTCGGTAAGGAACTGAGCCTCGTCCACGAGCAGGCAGTTGAGCGGCTTGCCCGTTTTCGCTTCGAACTGCGCCCGCTTCTGGGTGAACAGGTCCCAGAGATCGTCCTGCGGCGTGATGAGGAAGTCGACGGGGCGCGTCACGCCGAGCCGCGACACGATCGCCGTGTCACCCTTCGTATCGATTTGCGGCTTGGTGAGCAGAACCTGCTGCCCGCGCTCCTCGTAATTGAAGGCGGCCTGAAGCATGTTGGTGCTTTTGCCGCTGTTCATTGCGCCATAGCGGAAATAAAGCTTCGCCATTACTCCAAATATCCATCCTCGGCTGCCCGGCGAATCAGCTCCGCCTTCTTGCTGGCCGGCCTATTGACCTTTGCGTATTTCTCCCGAACCCGGCGAAGATACGTCTTCGCCGTTTCATACTGTACGTTCATTTCCTCGGCCACCTGAACCGTGCTGAGCCCAGAGACGTACAACCTGAACGCCTCCTGCTCGCCGTGGCTGAGTTTGGGCTTCTCCTGATTGAGCGCGCCCGACGGCAACGGCCGCCAGTCCCGCACTTCGGGCGTCTCCACGTCCATCCCCATGACGCGGCGTGCCGCATCCATCACGGCCTGCATGGGCAGCGACTTGGAAAGGAAGTCGGCGGCGCCGGCAGCGAGAGCACGCTCCCGAGCCTCACGGGAGTCCAGACTGCTCAGGATGATGACTTTCGCGCCCGCGGCCCGGCAGGTTCTCACGCGCGCTTCGATCGACACCGATTCCTTGAGCTTGAAGTCGAGCAGGACAAGTTCGGTGGGGAAGTTGTCGCTGTGCACAAGTTCGAGCCAGGTCTGTGCCCTGAGGACGAGAGAAAAGTCGAGCGCATTCGCCGTGATCCAACTGCCGAGGCTGTCCAGGAGAACCTCATGATCGTCGAGGATCGCGAGTCGGATCGGTGCACGGTCGTGCGGGTCGGGTTGAGGTGAAGCCGTGCCCGGGTCAGCGCTGCTCATAGGAGAACCTTAGTGTGAGTGTTTGATGGTGGATTTCGAGGTGGACTGCGGAAAACACGATTCGAATCACGGCGAGATACGGCGCCACGGCCGCGCGAACGTCGAGGTCACTCGCGGTGAACTGACTGGAGACTGCGCCGTGGCACACCGACTTCGTGCCGGTAATGGCAATGCGCATGCTGCCGGGGACGAACGTGGGCTCGTCCGTGAGACCGACAATGAGGGCGCGAAGTGCCGTGCGTTGATCGCTCACCATCCAGGACGCCCTTCCGGCCCTGTCGTCGACGGCCCTGCTCATCCGCTCGTCAGGCACGCCATCATCCACCGCGACGACTTCAAGCCAGGTTCGGTCGGCTTCGGCCACCATGAGTGATCGGATCGCTCCGGCAATGTCGCGTGCCCGTTCGCGATCTTCAGACGCCACGGTGTCGCGCTCCAGAACACCATTGAAGAACGGAAGCACGTCCTTGCTCAGGATCATGACCCGGTCCTGCTGCACCGATCGCGTGATGCCGTCGCGCAGACGAAGCTTGCGACGCTCCACCGCCAACTGCTCCTGGAGCTGCCACCGCTCCAGCGCATTGACGAGGCCGCCCGAGAAGCTCGCCGAGGCAAACGACAAAGCCAGGACGGGGGCCATGCCCACGAGCACGAACGACACCGTGGGTGCCGAAGCATCCAGATTCGGCACTTCGGTGAGCGTGACGAATCCCACGAAGACCGCCGAAAGGCCACCGGCGGCCGCGAGCTCCATCGCCGGGCGGTACGGGCCGAGTGCGAGCATCAGAAGCCCGAGCGACATCGACCCGAAATCGTCCTGGATGAATCGGTTTGTACCCCACTGGCTGGCGACAGAGAGCACCACGGCGCCGAGCGCGAGCAATTGCACGGCAAGGTGGGCGGACTGCGTAAACGGGGCGCGGCTCGGGGAGGTCGCAATCGTGACGACGAGTGTCGCGGCGGCGAGCCAGGACAGCGTGAGAACCGCGAGCATCACATTGGAGACCTGATCCAGCGATCGAATCGTCATGACCAGACCGAAAAGGAACGCGCCACACGCCAGGACGATGGACAGCGGCCGACTCCCGAGAGAGCCGATGGGGTCGAGCTGCTGGCGGGTGCGCTCAATCGGTTTCACGGTGCACCGCCCCCACCCTGGGCCGGCTCCGTGTGCGCCCCTTCCGACGCGGGAACCGTGATCATGACGGACGTTCCGCGGCCCGGGGTGGACCAGACGTTGACCCGTCCCCCCACCATTTCGATGCGCTTGCGAACGGAGGATCGCAATCCGAGTCGATCAACGCCCGTGGACTCCTCACGGAAGCCGCGACCGTTGTCCACCACCATGACCGACACGCTGTCGTTCGTGCCGTAAACCGCCACCTCTGCGCGATTCGTTCCGGAGTGCTTCACTACGTTGACCAGACACTGTTTGACTGCGAGCCCCAGCGCGATGGAAGATTCCCGGTCGAGGCGTCCGACCGTGACCAGGTCTCCGGTCGCCTCCACCTCCAGACCGAGCAGGCGCCCCTCCTGTATGGCGCTGAACAGGCCGCTGTGCTGCCAGTCGGCGCGCACCTTGCCGTCCACCACTTCCGATTGTTCGGACAGCCACTCCTCACCCATCAGAGCCGTGACGTCCCGCCGGATCTGCTCCCGCAGGGTGGGAGCGAGTCCCGCGCCGGGGGACTCGGCAATGGCGGCGAGGTGGTTGAGTACCGTGTCGTGCATGAGCGCGGCGGCTTTCACCTCGATGCGGGCGCGCACCTGCGCCGCCTGTTCGTCCCGGGCGGCACGGCTAATCCGCGGCTGCACCCGCCGTTGCCGTCTGCCGGTAAACGAGATCAGGGGAATGGTGATGACCGTGGCGATCATGGCCACGAACGCCGGCAGGTCGAACTGCGCCGAAATTCCGGCGTCCACCTGCGCCAGCCCTACCGCGAGCTCGGCAACGATGTACCCCGCGACGGCCCAGGCGACACCAGCGCCGACCCCGAGCACGCAACCGCCCACCATGATGATCGCGACCTTCGCGGCCAGGAAGGAAAACCCGTCGCCCGGGGTGATCGGAATCGGCTGGCTGAGCAGAATCAGCGCATGGAGGTGAAGGGCGATTCCGGAAACCAGAAGATATGCCAAGCACCACAGCACGGTCCTCATCCGGCTACTGAGCAGCAAAAGTGCCACAGACGGGACGAGCGCGAACGCGGCTGGCCAAATCGCCGCGGTTGGCCGTGCGCCCTGAAGCACCAGAGTCGCCAGCAGGGCAATGCCCAGCAGGGTGAGAGCGACGGTGTGCTGTGCGGTTACGAAGGATCGCCAGATGGCCTGTGGCGCAAGGTGGGCCGGCAGTCCAATAGACACGCTTGGTAACTTTCGCTCGGGTTGCAAGTGCCACGAGTATGCCATCGATTCGAGACAGGTTGTACCCCGACACGAACTGAACTGTCGCGAAAACCCCCGGATTCCGTGACTCTTGTCCCCCGGACTGGGGTTACGCGGGTCGGTTCAGTTCCAGCGTGCGGGCCGTGGCGTCGAGCGTCTTTTGCGCGAGCGCAGGGGTAGCCGAAAGCGTTTTGCCGTAGCTCGGAACCATCGCCCGGAGCGCCGGCGTCCACTCGGCGACACGATCGGGGAAACACCGCTCAATGAGTTCAAGCATGATCGGTACGGCCGTCGACGCCCCCGGCGAGGCCCCGAGAAGTCCGGCGATCGTCCCCTCAGCGCCGGTCACGACTTCCGTTCCGAACTGCAGGATGCCGCCCTTCTTCGCATCCTTCTTGATGACCTGAACGCGCTGGCCGGCGGTAATCAGGTGCCAGTCGGACGGCCTGGCATCCGGCATGTATTCGCGCAACGCAGCAAACTTGGCCCGCTTGCTGGCCAGCAGCTGGGTGACCAGATACCAGGACAGGTCGAGATTGTCCTTGAACACGGCGAGGAGCGGAATGATGTTGCCGAACCTGATGGACAGTGGCAGATCCAGCCAGGAGCCCGTCTTCAGGAACTTGGGCGTGAACCCGGCGTACGGGCCGAACATCAGGCTCGCCGCTCCCCCGATGATCCGGGTGTCCAGGTGCGGCACGGACATCGGCGGCGCGCCGACCGAGGCCTTTCCATACACTTTCGCGAGGTGCCTGGCGACGAGCGTCTGGTCGTCGGTGCGCAGGAACTGGCCGCTCACCGGGAATCCGGCGTACCCGCGGGCCTCCGGGATGCCGGACTTCTGCAGGATCTTCAACGCTCCGCCGCCGGCGCCGACGAACACGAATCGCGCCCGCACTCGGGATACCCCCTTTCCGATGGCGCGGCGCATCCGAAGCGTCCAGACCCCGTCCCCGCCCCGCGACAGACCGGTGACTTTCTCGTCGGTGCTGATCGCGGCGCCCTGCGATTCCAAATAGTCGGCGAGGTCGCGCGTGAGCGCCCCGAAGTCGATGTCCGTTCCCACCGCCATCCTCGTGGCGGCGAAACGCTGGGACTTGGGCCGACCGGCAACAATCGTGGGCGCCCAGGCGTGAATGACGGCGGGATCCTCGCTGTACTCCATCCCGGCGAACAGGGGGTGGTCCTTGAGCGCGTCAAAGCGCCTGCGGAGGAACGCGACGTTGTCCTCCCCCCACACGAAGCTCATGTGCGGGACGGTATTGATGAACTTCTCCGGTTCGGGCAGGAGGTCCTTTTTCACCAGGTACGACCAGAACTGGCGCGAAATCTGAAATTGCTCGTTGATTTTGACTGCGCTGGAAATGTCAACGGAACCGTCGGGCAGTTCCTTCGTGTAGTTTAGCTCGCACAGCGCCGAGTGGCCGGTTCCGGCATTGTTCCACGGATTGGAGCTCTCCAGCGCGAGCTCGGGCAGCGCCTCGTAAAGGTGAATGCTCCACTCCGGCTCAACCTGTTTGAGAATTGCGCCCAGGGTGACGCTCATGATGCCGCCGCCGATGAGCACGACATCGACCGTGTTTTCTGGACTCACGATCCCAGTTTAGTGTTTCCGCTCAGCGTCCCGGACCGCTAGACCGAGGCAACTCTGGAGGCGAGCAATTCGGCAATCTGCACGGTGTTCAGCGCGGCACCCTTGCGCAGGTTGTCGTTGCTGATGAACAGGGCGAGGCCCCGCCCGTCCGGCACGCCCTCGTCCTGACGGACGCGGCCGACGAAACTGGGATCCTTCCCCGCCGCGTGCAATGGCGTTGGCACGTCGACAAGTTCGACGCCCGCAGCGGACCTGAGGAGTTCCTCGGCGCGCGCCACAGAAATCGGCTCGTCGAACTCGGCATTGATGGAGAGGGAGTGGCCGGTGAACACGGGCACGCGAACGCAGGTTCCGCTCACCAGAAGGTCGGGAAGCTCGAGAATCTTGCGGCTCTCGTTGCGCAACTTCTGCTCTTCAATCGTCTCCAACAAACCATCGTCGACGAGGTCGCCCGCCATGGGGATGACGTCGAACGCGATGGTTGCCGGAAACACGGTGGCGGGCGGAAATGCCACCGATGACCCGTCATGGACGAGTCCGGCGACATTCTGCTCCAGTGCCGCTCTGGACTGGGCGATGAGTTCGTCCCCGCCGACCAGCCCCGCACCGGACACCGCCTGGTAGGTGCTGATCACGAGTCTGCGAAGTCCCGCCTCCGAGTGCAGCACCTTCAACACGGGCATCGCGGCCATTGTGGTGCAGTTCGGGTTCGCGATGATTCCCTTGCGCGCTTCGGAGATCGCGTGCGGGTTGACCTCGCTGACGACGAGGGGTACATCGGGGTCCATCCGCCAACCCGACGAGTTGTCGATGACGGTCACACCGGCGGCGGCGAACCGGGGTGCCTGCGCTTTCGACGTCGTGGCGCCGGCGGAAAAAATTGCGATGTCGAGACCCGTCGGGTCCGCGGTCGCGGCATCCTCGACGATGACCTGCTCGCCCCTCCAGGGCAGCGTCGTGCCCGCAGAACGGGCCGACGCGAAATACCGGATGGTGGCGACCGGGAAGTTCCGCTCGTCAAGCAGCTCGCGAACAACGGCGCCCACCTGGCCGGTGGCCCCGACAATCCCAACGTTCACTCCAGTGGTCATCGTCCCGTCCCTGCGTGTACGACGGCGAGTTCGTCGCCGTCCAGCTCGAATGCGGTGTGCACCGCGCGTACTGCGTCGTCGACCGTGTCGGCGCGCGTCACGACCGAGATGCGGATCTCGCTCGTGGAAATCATTTCGATGTTCACTCCGGCCTCATACAGCGCCGTGAAGAGTTTCGCGGAAATTCCCGAACTCGTGCGCATGCCGGCACCGACGAGCGCGAGCTTCGCAATCTGGTCGTCGTACTGGAGGCTGTCGAAGCCGACCCGCTTTTTCTCCGCCAGGAGCGTCTGCATGACGTGCGCGCCGTCCGCCATGGGGAGGGTGAACGAAATGTCGGTCAGCCCGGTAGCGGCAGCGGAAACGTTTTGCACGATCATGTCGATGTTCGCTTCCGTCGAGGCGACGATGGTGAAAATCTCCGCCGCCTTCCCCGGGACATCCGGAACGCCGACGACAGTGATTTTCGCCTCCCCGAGATCGACTGCGATCCCCGCGATCATGGCCTCTTCCACGGTTTCTCCGTCCTTCGGATTGACGACGAGCGTCCCGTCATTATTGTTGAACGACGACCGCACGTGGATGGTGACCCCGTGCCGCCTAGCATATTCGACCGCGCGGATGTAGAGCACCTTCGCTCCGGCGGCCGCGAGTTCGAGCATTTCTTCGCTCGTGATCCTCGCGAGCTTGCGCGCACTGGGGACGATACGCGGGTCGGCCGTGAAAACACCGTCAACATCGGTATAGATTTCGCACACCTCGGCCCCGAGCGCCGCGGCAAGCGCCACCGCCGTGGTGTCGGATCCGCCTCGACCCAGCGTTGTGATGTCGCCCGTGCCCCGATTGAACCCCTGAAATCCCGCGACGATGGCGATGGCCCCCGCATCGAGAGCCTCGCGGATGCGGGTCGGGTTCACCTCGACGATGCGGGCGCTGCCGTGTCGGGCATCCGTGGCCATCCCGGCCTGGCTTCCGGTGTAGGAGCGAGCCTCGAACCCCATCGATTTGATCGCCATGGCGAGCAGTGCCATCGAGATGCGCTCCCCCGCCGTGAGCAGCATGTCCAGTTCGCGCCCGGAAGGCAGCGGTGCGACTTCCGTCGCGAGGTCGACGAGTTCGTCGGTCGTGTCGCCCATGGCGGATACCACCACGACAACGTCGTTGCCGGCTTTTCGGGTTTCCACGATGCGTTTGGCGACGCGCTTGATGCTCACGGCATCCGCAACGGAGGAGCCGCCGTACTTCTGCACGATGAGGCTCATGGGTCTCCCGAAAAATTCAGAGGCGGAAGTAAGAATTCTACCGTTCGCTAACCCTGTACTACGCGGCGCCCCTCGAATGCCCGACCGAGCGTCACTTCGTCGGCATACTCGAGGTCGCCGCCGACGGGCAGTCCGGAGGCAAGCCGGGTCACGCGGAGGTTCGGCTGGACGAGAAGGCGGCTGAGGTAGCTCGCCGTCGCCTCGCCTTCCAGGTTCGGGTCGGTCGCGATGATGACCTCGGTGACGGTGCCGTCGCCGAGTCGTTCCATGAGTTGGCGGATTCGCAAATCGTCGGGCCCAACCCCGTCGATGGGGCTGATCGCGCCGCCGAGCACATGATAGAGCCCCTTGAATTCGCGCGTGCGCTCGATCGCCGCGACATCCTTCGCCTCTTCAACGACGCAAATCGTGGCGGCGGAGCGGCGCGGATCCCGGCAAATCGGGCAGCGTTCCTGCTCGGTGACGTTGCCGCACACCTCGCAGAATCGCACCTTGTCGCGCACCTCGACGAGCACTTCCGCGAGGCGGGACACATCGAACGATTCGGTCTGCAGGATGTGGAATGCGATGCGCTGGGCAGACTTCGGGCCGATTCCGGGGAGCCTGCCCAGTTCGTCGATGAGCTCCTGGACGATGCCTTCGTACACGGGTCAGGCCTCCTGGCTCGGCGTGACTCGCGGCGCGACCGTCTTCTCTTCAATGAAGTTCGCTCCGAGGATCTCGCGCACCACGGCTTCGCCGTACCGTTGTTTCGCGCCCGGTTCGCTGTGCGACTTCGGGCTCGATTTCTTCTTCGCCGGCGCTTCAGGAGCGTCGGACTTCGCGGTGCGCTGTGCCGGAGTCGCCGAACCCGCCTTCGGTTCTGCCTTCGGTTCCGCCCCTGGTTCCGTCTTCGGTTCTGCCTTCGGTTTCGGTGCCGGCCTCTGCGCCGATCGAGCGTCCGGTTCTGTCGCGGTGTCCCCCTGCGGGATCGCCGCTACGGCCCATCCGCCGGAGTCGGTTGCACCCGCCGGCGCCGTCGGCGCGGCGGGTTCCTGTGCTGGTTCGGCCGGCGAAACCTTCGGCCGCGATCCCGCAGCCGCCGCATCCGGTTTCGCAATGAACTTGACCCGGATTCCGAGCACCTCAATGATGGCCTGCCGCAGGATTTCGCTCACGCTCTGGTCGGCGGCCTGAGGCTTCTTGAAGTTCTCCACGTCGTTCTGGCTCGGGAACGCGAGCGCCAGAACGTCATCCTTGAGACCCATCGGCTTCGCGGTGAACGCGACGGCCCAGGCCGCGCGCTTCTTCTTTCCGACGACCTCGAGGATTTCCGCCCAGGAGTCGACGAGCTGCTGGAACGTGACCGGCGTGCTCGGAGCCGCTTGCTTGCTCCCTTCGAGAGGATCGCTGCGCGATCCTTCAGAGAGCGGCTTCTCCGTTCCCGCTACGCGCTCCCCTTCGAGTGCCTCAGGGAGCGGCGATTCCGGCGCAGGCAATGACGAGGCGTCCCGATCAACTCCCGACGGCCCCTGAGGTTCTGACTTGCCCCCTTCGAGACGCGCTTCGCGCTCCTCAGGGAGCGGTGACTGCTCGACGCCGACGCGGCGCTCGAGACGCTCGACCCGGGCAAGAGTCCCCCGCGCTGAGGCATCCGAGGCCGGAACCAGGATCCGCGCGATCATGAGCTCAAGGTGCAGTCGAGGCGAGGTCGCACCGGTCATTTCGGTGAGCGCGGCACCGACAACATCGGCGGCGCGACTGAGTTCCGCTTCGCCGAACCGGGATGCCTGAACCGCCATCTGGTCGAGTTCGTCCTGCTGGATGCCGCGCAGCACCGCCGCAGCGCCGCCGCCGGTCGCGGCAACGACGATGAGGTCGCGAAGCCGCTCCAGGAGGTCCTCGACGAAACGCCTGGGGTCCTGCCCGGTTTGGATCACGCGATCCGCGGCGGAAAACGCGGCGGCCGCATCCCGCGATCCGATCGCGTCGATCACTTCCCCCAGAAGCGCCGAGTGGGTGTAGCCGAGGAGTGCGACAGCCCGCTCGTACTCGATGGAGTTGCCTTCCGACCCCGCCATGAGCTGGTCGAGCAGGGAAAGGGTGTCGCGCACCGATCCGCCGCCGGCGCGCACGACGAGAGGCAGGACGCCCGGTGCCACGGTGACTTTTTCGCTGTCGCACATGCTTTGCGCGTATTCGAGCATTTGCGCGGGAGGGACAAGCCGGAACGGGTAGTGGTGCGTGCGCGAGCGAATCGTCCCGATGACTTTGTCCGGTTCGGTTGTCGCAAAGATGAACTTCACGTGCTCCGGTGGTTCCTCCACGATCTTGAGGAGCGCGTTGAAACCCTGCGGCGTCACCATGTGCGCCTCGTCGAGGATGAAAATCTTGTAGCGGTCGCGGGCCGGGGCGAACACGGCGCGCTCGCGCAGGTCCCTGGCATCATCGACCCCATTGTGGCTGGCTGCGTCGATTTCGACGACATCGAGCGAACCGCCGCCATCCCTGGCCAGCTCCCGGCAGCTCGCGCACTTCCCGCACGGCGTGTCCGTGGGGCCTTCGGCGCAGTTGAGGCACCGGGCGAGGATGCGCGCCGAAGTCGTCTTGCCGCATCCACGCGGACCGCTGAACAGGTATGCATGATTCACCCGGTTCGTGCGCAGCGCCGTCATGAGCGGCTCGGTCACCTGCGACTGTCCGATCAGTTCGGCGAACGTTTCCGGCCGGTAGCGGCGATAAAGGGCGGTGACCACCACCCCATGCTACTGGGGCGCACCGACCTCACGCCGAGCCCTGGCAGCGAAGCGAGCACCCCAGGGCAAATTAGTCGCGGACGAGCGCTGCCGCCTGGCGCGCGATCTCCAGCTCCTCATTCGTGGGCACCACCACGACGGTGACGGCAGCATCCGGGGGGGAGATTAGCCGGGCCGCGCGGGACGACGACCCGTTGCGCTCCTCGTCCACCCGAATTCCGAAACCGTCGAGTCCGGCGAGCGCGCGGCCGCGCACCGAAGCGTTGTTCTCGCCGACGCCCGCAGTAAACACGATCGCATCCACCCGCCCCAACTGGGCCAGGTACGCCCCGACGTAGCCGCGGATGCGGTGGGTGTACACCTCGATGGCGAGCGCGGCGCGCGCGTCCCCGCCGTCCGCCGCCTTCTGCACATCGCGAATATCACCGAAACCGCCGAGGCCGAGGAGGCCGCTGCCATGATTCAGGAGCCGATCGAGCTCGTCGACGCCCAAACCACCCTCACGCTGCACATGAAGGAGCACCCCCGGGTCGATGTCGCCACCGCGCGTGCCCATCATGAGCCCCTCCAGCGGGGTCAGCCCCATCGAAGTTTCCACCGAACGGCCGCCGTCGACCGCGCACGCGGAGGCGCCATTGCCGAGGTGAAGAATGATGAGCTTCAGCTCCCCTCGCGGCCGACCGAGAAACTCCGCGGCCGCACCAGCGACGTGCTGGAACGAGATCCCGTGGAACCCGAACCGTCGGATGCCGTACCGTTCGGCGACATCCGCGTCGATCGCGTAACTGCGGGCAACCGGCGGCAGGGTGCTGTGGAATGCGGTATCGAACACCGCGACCTGCGGAACGCCGGGGAACGTGACCTCCGCCGCGACGATTCCGGCCAGGTTCGGCGGATTGTGGAGGGGAGCCAGCCTCGACAGGTCGTCGATTTGCTGCTTCACCTCTTCAGTGATGATTGTGGGTTCCACGAATCGCTCGCCGCCGTGGACCACGCGGTGCCCGATCGCCATCAATCCTTCTGCCTGGTCGATCCCCTTCGCGCGCAACTGGTCCAGCATCACGCCAAACGCCGCCGTGTGGTCTTTCACGCCACTGGCCCGGTCGCTTTCGGGGGCCGGTTCGGAGTCTCCGCCCGTAGACGCCCGCCACACCCGAGACTCCGAACCGGCCCCCGAAAGCTCCGCCACTGTCGATACCGAAGCCGTGTGCGACTCGCCGATGCGCTCCACGAGGCCGGACGCGACAGTGCGCTCGCCGTCGAGTTCGATGAGCCGGAACTTCAGGGACGAGGACCCCGCATTGATGACGAGGACGCGGCCCGGCCGTGCAGGGCTCATGGGCGCGCGGCCTGCGCCTGGATGGCGGTGATCGCGATCGTGTTCACGATGTCCTGCACGGTTGCGCCCCGCGACAGGTCGTTCACCGGCAACCGCAGTCCCTGAAGTATCGGCCCGATGGCCACGGCACCCGCGCTGCGTTGCACCGCCTTGTACGTGTTGTTGCCGGTGTTCAGATCCGGGAAGATGAACACGGTGGCGCGCCCCGCCACCTCCGAGTCCGGCAGTTTCGCTCGGGCCACTGCAGCATCCGCCGCCGCGTCGTACTGGATGGGCCCGTCCACCGGGACGCCGACCAGGCGCTTGCGCACCATGGCGGTCGCTTCGCGCACCTTGTCCACATCCGCGCCCGTCCCCGACTCGCCCGTCGAATACGACAGCATGGCGATGCGGGGTTCGATGCCGAACTGCAGCGAGGTCTCGGTGGCCGACACCGCGATGTCGGCGAGCTGGTCCGCGGTCGGATCAGGTATGACCGCGCAGTCGCCGTACACGAGCACGCGATCGGCGAGCGCCATGAGAAACACGCTCGAGACGACAGCGACGCCCTCCTTCGTCTTGATGATCTCGAAGGCCGGGCGGATCGTGTGTGCCGTGGTGTGGGCGACGCCGGACACCATCCCGTCCGCAAGTCCGAGATGCACCATGAGCGTGCCGAAGTAGGAGGGGTCGGTGACGGTGTCCCGCGCGCGCTCCAGCGTCACGCCCTTGTGTTCCCGCAGGCGGTGGTATTCCTCCGAGAACTTGAGTCGAAGCACGTCGTCGAAGGAACTCAGCACCTGGGCATCCTGAATGTCCAGGCCCAGCCCGATGGCCCGCGAACGCACCTCGATTTCTTCCCCGAGGATGGTGAGGTCGGCGACACCGCGGCTCAAAACGGTTGCGGCAGCACGCAGGATGCGGTCGTCCTCGCCTTCGGGAAGCACGATGTGGCGCCGATTCGCCCTTGCGCGTTCGATGAGCCCGTACTCGAACATGAGTGGGGTGACGACGGTGGTGCGCTCCACATCGAGGAGCGCGAGGAGTTCATCCGCGTCGACGTGTTCCTCGAACATGGCGCGCGCCGTGTCGAGCTTGCGTTGCGAGTCGGCGGCCAGCCTGGGCCGGATCTGGGTGATGCGCACGGCCGTGTCGTAACTGCCGAGTTCGGTTCGGATGATGGGCAGGGTCGACCGGATGCCCTCCATGAGCCGATCGATCGGCTCCGGGAGCTCGAATCCGCCGTTCAGAACGATGCCGGCGACGGACGGGAACGTGCCCGATTCGTTCGCCATGAGAACGGCCAGCAGCACCTCGGTTCGGTCGGCGGGGACGACCACGACCGACCCTTCGATGAGCCGCGGCAGCACGTTGTTCATGCCCATCGCCGCGACCACCACACCCAGGGCTTCCCGGCTGAGCAGTTCGGGGTCGCCCTTCAGCAGACTCCCGCCGGTCGCCTCCATGATCGATTTCATGGTGGGGGCGACGAGCACCGGATTCTCCGGAACCACCCACACGGGCACGCCCGCGGTCGCCGACGAGACACCGGTGCGGATGTCGCCGACCGTGTCCGGGTCGGCCCGGTTCGCAATGACGGCAAGGAGGGTTGCGTGTTCGTGATGCAGTTCGGCTGTGGCAATCTCCGCCAACTGGCGCAGCGAATCCGCGGATCGAGCGTCCAGCCTCTCCCCGACCCGGCCCCCGAGCACGAGCACGACGGGGGCGCCGAGGTTTGCGGCGACCCGGGCGTTGAATCCCAGCTCGGTGGGACTGCCCACATCCGTGTAATCGGAACCGAGGATGACAACGGCATCGCACAACGCCTCGACGGCCTTGTACCGCTGGACGATGGTGGCAAGGGCGGCGTCCGGATCGTTGTGGACGTCGTCGTACCCCACGCCGACGCACAACTCATAGTCGAGGTCTACGCCGTCATGGGCGAGCAGGAGTTCGAGAACGTAATCGCGTTCCGTGGCCGATCGCGCGATCGGCCGAAACACTCCCACCTTTTCGATGGACCGCGTCAGCGTGTCGAGCACGCCCAAAGCGATGGTCGACTTGCCGGTGTTGCCTTCTGCCGAGGTGATGTAGATGGATCGCGCCACCCCACCAGCTTACGTACCGAGACTTCGAATCCTTCGCGGCAGACAGCCGGGCACTGCGAGGCATCGACCGCGCCGAAGGCGTTCGGCCGAAAAAGTAGCAGCCCCCCGCGCACCCGCCAGAGCCCGGTTACCCTTGCTCCGTTTCCGTCCTGGGGGAATTCGCCTGGGTGGCGCCACGCGGGGAGCCGTCCAAAAGTCTACCGGGAAGCGCAGTGCTACAAGGTGTGCGCGATTTTCTCCGTCGTGGTTTCGCCCGGCACCTGCTTCCGGCTGGCCGACCGCAACATCATCGCGGTCACCACCAACCACGCTGCGCCCGCAATCCAGGTGCAGATGACACCCATGTCGTGCACCACCGGCAGCCCGAGGAGTTTGCCGAGGTGGATGCTGGCGACCGAGAACATGCCGAGCGGGAAGACCATGCTCCACAGTTCGGACTCGTACCGCACCGGGTAGCGCTTCACGGCGTGACGCCACAACCCGAAAATTACGAGGATCGGAATCCACCACACGCCGAATGCCCACAACATGAAGGTGAAGCCCGAGATGAAGTCGTGGGTCGCCTGCATGATGGGCATTTCCGTCAGGAGGCTCAGGATCGACCACCCCGCATACACCGTGATGGCGGTCGCCCCCATGTACACCCAGTAGGTGGGCCGAACGCCGAACGCGTCCTGAGTGGTCGTCATGAGGCGCAGAGTGATGATGACGGTCAGGATGATGTACAGCATCACGCCGATGCTCCACATCCCCACCGCGATGACGCCGAGCAGGTTGACGTTCAAGCCGTGGTCGATGATGCCGGTCACCACGGAGATCGATTGCGTGGCGACCACCCAGATGAACCAGCTCCCGTTCGCCTTGTGCGCCGGCGGTCCATCCTGCGGACCGAGCATCATGGCGGCGGCGATACCGTACGTGAGCACGAGCCAGAACGGGACGCTGAGGCACAGGAGCACGATCGTCACGATCGGCTCGATCGAGAAGAACAGCGCCCCCACAACGTTGAGCGCGGCGACAATCGTCGCGAATCCGAACGCGATCGCGGGATTGCGGGCATCGGCGTACACGAAATCCCAGTGGCGCACGATCCGCCACGCCAGCGCGCACAGCAGCGCGACGAGGCCGGCGACGGCGATGATGAGGAGCACCAGGGTCACCGTGGACAGGCCGATCAGCGAAAACGCCGCAGCGACGATTCCGGTGGCCATCACAAACGCGAATGCTCCCGGCGGCAGTTTCTTCACCGCCGTTGCCAGTCGTCCTGTTTCTGTCTTCATGGTTCCCACCCGAAGCCTTCCAACCGCAGCGTTGCTCTGCAGGTAGGTTATCGGGCGGCCGCTATCCTGCCCTGCGGAAAATACAGTGAAAAATGGTTGCCATGCGGATGCGCGCCCGCCCATCCGCGAAGCATCAGCGGGAGGCTGCGGGCCGCCGCACTGCCGCGCTGGCCACCATCGCGGCCGCGACGGCAAGCCATGCGAGCCCGGATACCCATGCGCCGTACTCGCCCAGCGTCGTCATGAGTGGAAGGTGGGTTTGCGTGCCGAAGTGCATGCTCGCCACGGAATACATCCCGAGTGGGAACACAATGCTCCACAGGTCCGTCTCGTAGGTCAGGGGGATGCGCTGGATGCCGTGCCGCCACACCCCGAAAATCAGCAGGAGCGGAATCCACCACACCCCGAACGCCCACAGAATGAAGGTGAGCCCGCCCACGACAGGGGACATCACCGCCATGATCGGCAGGTCTGCGGGCAGCACGAGAATGTAGGAGCCCGCGAGCACGGTGATGGCGGTGGCGCCCATGTAGATCCAGTAGGCCGGGCCGAGTTTGGCCGCGTCGTTGCGCGTCGTGAGCAGCCGCAGCGTGACGAGCGTCGCGAGCATGAGATACAGGACGACGCCGATGCCCCACAGCGCGACGGAGATCGCGGCAATCCACTGGTTGTCCGCGCCCCGCCCGATCTCCGCGCCGACCGCGGCAAGCGACTGGGTGGCGACCACCCACAGGAACCAGCTCCCGTTCACCTGCGTCGCGACGGGTCGATCCCGCCTGCCCAGCATGAGTGCGGCCTGAACGCCGTAGTTGAGGAGCAGCCACACCGGGATGCTGACGATGGCGAGCGCGATGGCTGCAACCGGATCGTGCGAATACAGCCGGACCGCCACGACATTGATGGCGGCGACGATCGTGAAATACCCGAACGCTCGCTCCGGTTCGCGCGCATCGCTCAGCGCGGATCCCGGATGCCGAACCAGTCGCACGACCAGCGCAACGGCGAGCGCCGCGAGGCTCACCTCGGCCAGCACGAGCATCACCGTCGAAACGACGGACCACCCCACCATGAGAAACGCCGTGGACACGATTCCGGTCGCCATCACGAAAGCGAACGCGCCCGGCGGGAGTGTGCGTATTCCTGCGTCGAGACGCGCCCAGAACTGAGCCATCCTTTTACGGTAGTACCGAGCGCGGTTCGCGGGGCGCGGGAAATCGCCGCCGCGTCAGAGCAGCATGCGCAGCGGATGCTCAAGAACGCCGACGAGGTCCCGCAGGAAGTTGGCGGCGACCGCACCGTCCATGACCCGGTGGTCGACGGTGAGCGTGATCTTCAGCTTCGGAACCTCCACGAGCACGCCGTCGCGCACGACGGGAACCGGGCTGGCCGCCCCGACCGCGAGAATTGCCGCCTCCGGCGGGTTGATCACGGCCGTGAACTGGTCGATGCCGAACATCCCGAGGTTGGAGATGCTGAACGTCCCGCCGCTCATCTCGTCCGGACTGAGCTTGCCGTCGCGCGCCTTTTCCGCGAGCGCGACGGTCTCCTGCGCGATGGCGCCGAGCCCCTTCGTTTCGGCGTCGTGCACGACGGGAACCAGCAACCCGGCGTCGGTGGCAACCGCGATTCCAATGTTGACTCTGGCCCGGCGGATCACCGAATCATCGCCCCACGAGGAGTTCGCCTCCGGATGCTGCCGCAGCGTCACGGCGGCGGCACGGACGAACAGGTCGTTGACGCTCACCCTCACGCCCTGCGCCTCGAGGCTTTCGTTCACGTCGGAGCGAAACGCGAGCAGCTTCTCGACATCGACGACGCTCGTGAGGAAGAAGTGCGGGACGGCCTGACTCTCGGTGAGCCGTTTCGCCGCGACCTTGCGGATGCGGTTGACCGGAATCTCCTCGTCGGACCCTGGGATCATCGCACCGGCCGGCCGAGCGGCAGTTGCGCTCGGCGAGACAGGTGCCGTCGGGCTGGCGGCCTGCTGGGAAATCGCCGCTTCCACATCCGCGCGCACGACGCGGCCCTGCGGACCGGAACCGGTGATCGTCGCAGGATCGATCCCGTGGTCCCTTGCGATCTTTCTGGCCACGGGCGACATGCGGAGTTTGCCTGAGGCCTGGTTTCGAGACGCCGACTTCGGCGGCTCCTCAACCTGCGGGGCTTCCTTCGCCTTCGGCGGTTCCTCGGCCTGAGGGGTCTCCTGCGCCTTCGGCGGATCCTTCTTCTTCGGAGCATCCGTCGTGCCACTGCCGTCGCCGATGATGGCGACCGGCGTCCCGATCGGGACGACGCTTCCCGCGTCGACGAGGTGCTTCTCGAGCACGCCGGACTCGAACGCCTCCAGGTCCATCGTCGCCTTGTCGGTTTCAATCTCCGCGAGGATATCGCCCTTCGCGATCGTGTCGCCCTCGTTCTTCAGCCACGTGGCGAGTTCGCCCTCCTCCATCGTGTCCGACAGCCGGGGCATGACCACTTCAGACATCCTGACCTCCCTGGAATGCGGATGCGGCAAGCGTCTCGCGGATGACCTTCGTGAGCGCGGCGGCATCCGGCATCGCCGCCCGCTCCAGCGGCTTCGAGTACGGCAGCGGGACTTCGGCGGCGGCCACCCTGCGCACGGGCGCGTCGAGCCAGTCGAACGCCCCCTCGCCGATGGTCGCCGAAATTTCGGCGCCGATCCCGTAGGTCAACAGGTCATCCTCGAAAATCACCGCCCTGCTCGTCTTCCGGACCGAATCGCACACCGTATCCCGGTCGAGCGGCCTCAGGCTTCGCAGGTCGACGACCTCGACGGAGATGCCCTCCCCGGCAAGCTGGTTCGCAACCTCCACAGCGGTCACCACGCCGCGCGAATAGCTCACGACGGTGATGTCGGTTCCGTCCTTCACGATCGCCGCCGTGCCGATCTCGCCGACCTGCTCGCCGTCCGGGACCTCGCCCTTGAGGTTGTACAGGCCCAGGTTTTCCAGGAACAGTACGGGATCGTCGTCGCGAATCGCCGCAGTGAGCAGCGCCTTCGCGTCCGCGGGGCTGGACGGTGCGACAACCTTGAGCCCGGGGATGTGCGCGTACCAGACCTCCAGGTTCTGGGAGTGCGTTGCCGCGAGTTGCTGGCCGCCTCCGCCCGGCGTCCGGATGACGAGCGGCACGCTGACTTCGCCGCCGAACATGGACCGGATCTTCGCCGCATGGTTCACGATCTGGTCGATCGCGATGAGCGAAAAGTTGATGGTCATGATTTCGACGACGGGCCGCAAGCCCAGCATCGCCGATCCGATGGCCACCCCGGTGAAACCTTCCTCGGCGATCGGGGTATCGACGACGCGTCTCGGCCCGAACTCCTTCAACAGCCCGGCCGTGATCTTGTACGACCCCTCGAACACGCCGATCTCTTCGCCGATGAGGTACACGTTCTCGTCGCGCGCCATTTCGGCGCGGAGCGTGTCGTTGAGCGCCTGGCGATACGTCAGCTCGGTCATGACGCCACCACCACGGGGTCGCCGGGGAACGCGCTGGGCATGTTGGCCACGGGCGTCGCATAGACCCGGTCGAACATTTCGGCGGGCAGCGGATCGGCGCTCGAGTCGGCGAACTTCACGGCCTCGTCCACGGTCTTCTCCGCCGCCTCGTGGATGGCATCCGCGGCTTTGTCATCGAGAGCTCCGGATGTGATCAGCCGAGTGCGGAACGCGGGAACCGGATCATTCTCCTGGGCGGCTTCCGTGTCCTCCTTCGAGCGGTACCGGGCGGGGTCCACCACGGAGTGGCCCTTCAGCCGGTAGCTCATCGTCTCCAGAATCATGGGTTGGCGATCGACGCGCGCCTTTTCCAGAGCAGCAAGCGCCGCATCCCGCACCGCCACCGGATCATCGCCGTCCACGCGTTCGCCGGGGATCCGGTACGCGCAGCCCCGCTTGTACAGATCGGGTTCGGCCGAAGCGTGCTCCACCGACGTTCCCATGCCCAGGCGGTTGTTGACGATCACGTAGACGATCGGGAGCTTCCACAGCCCGGCAAGGTTCAGCGACTCGTGGAATGCGCCGATGTTCGTGGTTCCGTCCCCCATGAGGCACATCACCGCTTCCGCATTTTTTCCCGCAGCGCTGCGGTAATTGATCGCGAACGCCGCCCCGGTTGCGAGCGGAATCTGGCCGCCGACGATTCCGTAGCCGCCCATGGTCCGACGCTCGAGGTCGAACATGTGCATGGACCCGCCGTAGCCGCCCACGACACCGGTGGACTTGCCGAACAGCTCCGCCATCACGGCCCCCGGCTCCATCCCCCTGGCCAGCGCGTAACCGTGGTCGCGGTAGGTCGTATACAGGTAGTCGGTGGGTTTCAGCGCCGCCATGAGCCCCACGACCGTCGCCTCTTCGCCCAGATTGAGGTGACAGTAGCCGCCGATTTTCGCTCTCGCGTACATTTCGCTCGCGCGCAATTCGAATTCGCGAACCAGCACCATCTGCGTGTAGTAGCCGCGAAGCACGTCAGCGGGCGCGCTGCTTTGCTTCGCGGTCTTTCCCGTGGCTTTCGGACGTCGTGTGTCCGCCATTCGGGCCTCACTTTCGGTAGACCGCCTTCTTCCAGCCTATGCCTCGTCCCGCCCGGCTGCAGCCCGCGTTGACACTGCACACGGAACAGCGCAGCATGGGGTGAGGATCACCGTCGGCGGTGAGTTCACCGCCGTCGGCCTGGCGGAGGTATGGGACATGAACAGTTTCGGTGCGAAAAGCGATCTGACGGTCGGCGGCACGAAGTACGAAATCTACCGACTGGATGCCGTGGAGGGCTCGAAACGGCTCCCCTACAGCCTCAAGGTGCTGTTGGAGAACCTGCTGCGCAACGAGGACGGCACGCTCGTCACGAAAGAGCAGGTGCAGGCGGTCGCGGACTGGGATCCGGCCGCAGATCACGGTGCGGAGATCCAGTACACGCCCGCACGGGTGCTGTTGCAGGACTTCACGGGCGTTCCCTGCGTCGTCGACCTTGTCGCGATGCGCGACGCCATGGCCTCGTTCGACGGCGACCCGCAGAAGATCAATCCGCTCATCCCCTCCGAGCTCGTCATCGACCACTCCGTCATCGCCGACGCGTTTGGGGCGGCGAGCGCGTTTCAGGTCAACGCGGATCTCGAGTTCTCCCGCAACCAGGAGCGTTACCAGCTTCTGCGGTACGCCCAGCAGGCTTTCGACGACTTCCTCGTCGTCCCGCCGGACACCGGAATCGTCCACCAGGTGAACCTCGAATACCTCGCTCGCGTGGTGTTCACCCGGGAGCGCAACGGCGTGACTCAGGCGTACTGCGACACGCTCGTCGGCACCGACTCGCACACGCCCATGGTCAACGGGCTCGGCGTGCTCGGTTGGGGCGTCGGCGGAATCGAGGCCGAGGCCGCGATGCTCGGCCAGCCCATGAGCATGCTCGTTCCCCCCGTCGTCGGGGTGAAACTCACCGGCAAGCTGTCGGAGGGTGCCACGGCAACCGACCTCGTGCTCACGGTCGCCCACACTCTGCGAAACGTCGGGGTCGTCGGCAAATTCGTCGAGTTCTTCGGCCCCGGCGTCTCCTCGATCCCGCTCGCGAACCGCGCGACCCTCGGCAACATGAGCCCGGAATACGGTTCGACGTGCGCGATCTTCCCGATCGACGACGAGACGCTCAAATACCTGCGTCTCACCGGTCGCGAGGAATCTCAGATCGAGCTCGTGGAAGCGTACGCGAAGGAACAGGGCCTGTGGCACGACCCCGAGAACGAGGCCGAGTATTCGCGGATCGTCGAACTCGACCTTGCCACCGTCGAGCCGTCGATCGCCGGCCCCAAGCGCCCGCAGGACCACATCCCGCTGCGCAAGGCGCGCAAGGTGGTCAGCGTCATCCTCACGGAAGGATCCCAAGTGCCGGAGATTCTTTCCGGCCTCGACGAGGCGTCCGACGAATCGTTCCCGGCAAGCGACCCGATCGCGTTCGGTTCTCTTGAGAAGGAAGCGAAGCCGATCAACCGGGACGTGCCCCACGAGGATGTCCCGTGGCTGTCCGACCCCGCATCCGTCACATTCCAGGACGGGACCACATCCGATATCGACAACGGCCACGTCGTGATCGCCGCGATCACCTCGTGCACGAACACCTCCAACCCGGAGGTCATGATTGGCGCCGGGCTCATGGCGAAGCGGGCCGTCGAACTCGGCCTGACGTCCAAGCCCTGGGTAAAAACGTCGCTCGCGCCCGGATCCAGGATCGTCACCGACTACTACGACCGGGCGGGACTCACCCCGTACCTCGACAAGCTGGGCTTCAACCTCGTCGGGTACGGATGCACGACGTGCATCGGAAACTCCGGGCCGCTCATCCCCGAGGTGGCGAAGGCCGTCGACGAAAACCACCTCAATGTGTCGGCCGTGCTCTCCGGAAACCGCAACTTCGAGGGACGCATCCACCCGCAGACGCAAATGAACTTCCTCATGTCGCCGCCGCTCGTCGTGGCGTACGCGCTCGCCGGCACCATGAACACGAACCTGCTGACCGACTCCCTCGGCAAGGGCACTGACGGCCAGGACGTGTACCTGCGCGACATCTGGCCGACGAGCCAGGAGGTGCAGAAGCTCATCGGCGAGTCCGTCGAGTCGAGCATGTTCACGGAAGGGTACGCGAACGTCTTCGACGGCGACCACAACTGGCAGTCGCTCGAGGTCCCGGACGCCGACATGTTCGCGTGGGACAACACCTCGACTTACGTGCGCCAGCCGCCGTACTTCGAGGGCATGCCACGCGAACCGGAACCCCTCAGGGACATTGCCCATGCGCGCGTGCTCGCGCTGCTGGGCGACTCGGTCACGACCGACCACATTTCGCCCGCGGGAAGCATCAAGCGGGACTCCCCCGCCGGACGGTGGCTGCAGGAGCAGGGCGTCAAGCCCGGCGACTTCAACTCGTACGGTTCGCGGCGCGGCAACCACGAGGTGATGATCCGCGGAACTTTCGCGAACATCCGCCTGCGCAACCTTCTCGTCCCCGGAGTGGAGGGCGGGGAAACCCGTCACCTGCCGGACGGCGAGCAGATGAGCATTTTCGATGCGAGCCAGAAGTACCAGAACGACGGTGTTCCGCTGCTCATCATCGCCGGATCGGAGTACGGCTCCGGCTCGTCCAGAGACTGGGCGGCCAAGGGCACCCTGCTCCTCGGCGTGAAGGCAGTTCTCGCCGTCGGGTACGAGCGCATCCACCGGTCGAACCTCATCGGCATGGGCGTGCTTCCGCTTCAGTTCAAGGACGGCGACACGGCGGAGTCGCTCGGCCTGACCGGTGAGGAAGAGTTCTCGATTTCCGGACTTGAAGGCAGGGACGACATTCCCGACACTGTGACGGTTGGGGTCGCATCGGATGCCGGCGAGCGCACGTTCGAGGCGAAGGTGCGCATCGACACCCCGGCGGAGGCGGCGTACTTCCAGCACGGCGGCATCCTGCAGTACGTGCTGCGCCAGTTGCTGGCGGCCTGACGGCGAGGGCTCAGTCCACGACGCGCTGGCCGCCGGAGTAGACGACCATCGAGTCTCCCCTGAGGAACCCGACGAGCGTCATCCCCTGGTCTTCCGCGAGTTCTGCGGCGAGCGAGGACGGGGCGGACACGGCGGCCAGAATCGGGATCCCGGCCATAAGCGCTTTCTGCGCGAGCTCGAAGCTGGCCCGCCCCGACACCATGAGCACGGTGCCGCGAAGCGGCAGTCTGCCCTCCTTGAGCGCCCAGCCGACAACCTTGTCGACCGCGTTGTGCCGACCGACATCCTCGCGGAGGACGAGCAGTCGGCCGGTCGCCGCGTCGAACAGTGCCGCGGCGTGCAGCCCGCCGGTCTGGTCGAATACGGCCTGTTCGGACCGCAGCCGGTCGGGGAGTTCGGCGAGCGCCTCCGCGCTGATGGTTGCCTCGTCGCGGTCCACCGTGAACACGGAGTGGGTGCGCACCGCGTCGATGCTGGCTTTTCCGCACAGCCCGCAGGAACTCGTCGTGTAGAAGGAGCGTTCGAGGCTGGGGTCGGGTGGGGCGACCCCGGGTCCGAGGGTCACGTCGAGGATGTTGTAGGTGTTGAGGTGCTCCTCGCCCGCGCCCGCGCAGTACCGGGCCGTACGGACGTGATCCTGCTGGAAAATCACGCCCTCCGACACGAGAAACCCGGCCGCCAGGTCGAAGTCGTGGCCCGGCGTGCGCATGGTGATGACAAGCGACCGGCCGCCAACCCGGATCTCGAGGGGTTCTTCGACGGCAAGGAGGTCCTCTCGCCTGCTCTGCTGCTCTCCGAGAGTGACCCTCGTCACCCTTCGCCGCGCCGTGATTCGGCTCATCGGGCCAACTCGGCCGTGACCACGTCGGCCAGGTCGGCGCCCGGATCGTCGTCGTCATCCTGCCGCGCGACGAAACGCACCGCCATCGCCTTGAACCCCGGCGTGTTCGATTCGCGCGCGAGCAGCTCGCGATGCACGAGCGCATTCGCTTCCGGGAAATACGCCGCGACGCAGCCGCGCGCGCTCGGGTACGCGACGAGGCGGAATCGGTCTGCCCTGCGTTCCGTTCCGCCGAACGTGCTGATGACGTCCACGAGCTGCCGGTCGGCGAAGCCCGCCTCGGCCAGGTCGTCGGGGTGGATGAGGATGACGCGTCGGCCCTGGGAGATACCGCGGTAGCGGTCGTCCTGCCCATAAGACGTGGTGTTGTACTGGTCGTGGCTGCGCAGGGTCTGCAGCGTGAAATGGCCCGGGGGCGGCGTGAGGTACTCCAGCGGGCTCACCGTGAACTTGCCGCGGCCGATGTCATTAACGAACGAGCGCCGGTCGCGCGGCGGGCTGGGGAGCACGAATCCGTTGCGCTCCCGCACGCGCCGGTTGAAGTCCTCGAAGCCGGGGATCACCCTGGCGATGTGGTCGCGGATGACGTCGTAGTCTTCGGCCATCGCCCTCCAGTCCACAGGGTGGTCTTCCCCGAGCGCCGCGACCGCCATGCGCGCGATGATGACGGGCTCCGCGAGCAAGTGGTCGGAGACCGGATCCAGTCGGCCCTGCGTGGACCGGATCACCGACATGGAGTCCTCGACGGACACGATCTGCCTGCCGTGCGGATGCTTGTCGTCCGTGTCGGTGCGGCCGAGCGTCGGAAGGATGATCGAGGTCTGCCCGTGCACCACATGGGACCGGTTCGGTTTGGTCGAAACGTGCACCGTGAGGCCCGCCCGCTTCATGGCTCCCTCGATCACTTCCGTGTCCGGGCTCGCGAGGGCGAAGTTCCCGCCCATCGACACGAACACGTCGACCTCTCCGTTCGCGAACGCGTTGACGGCCTGCACGGAGTCGTATCCGGGCTCGGTGGGAACCGTGATCCCGAATTCGGCTCCCTGCCGGTCGGTCATCCACCCGACCGGCTGCTCCCACACGCCCATGGTGCGGTCACCCTGCACGTTGGAGTGCCCACGCACCGGGCAGGCGCCGGCGCCGGGCTTGCCGAAGTTCCCCTGCAGCAACAGCAGGTTGATGATTTCGCGGATCGTGTTCACCGAGTGCGGTTGCTGGGTGAGTCCGAGCGCCCAACAGAAAATGGTCGCCTTCGACCGCGCGAGCAGTTCGGCGACCTCCGTGATCTGTTCCCGGGTCAGCCCGGTGGCCTTCTCGGTCTCATCCCAGTCGAGGGTTGCCCGGGCGGCCCGGTACGCGTCGATGCCGTCGGTCACATCGGCGATGAAGTCCGCGTCGAGGACGGTTCCCGGCGCCGCCTCCTCGGCCTTCAGCAGGAGGTGGCCGAACGCCTGGAACAGGGCGAGGTCCCCGCCGACCTTGATTTGCAGGAAGTGGTCTGCGAGGGCGGTGCCGTTGCCGATGAGACCGCCGACGGTCTGCGGATCCTTGAAACGCAGGAGCCCGGCCTCCGGAAGCGGATTCACCGCAACGATCGTGCCGCCCCGGTCTTTGCAGTCCTTCAGCGCCGAGAGCATCCGCGGATGATTCGTTCCCGGATTCTGCCCGACGACGAAAATGAGTTCCGCCTGCTCGATGTCGTCGAGGGACACCGTGCCCTTTCCGGTCCCGATCGTGGAGTTCAGTGCCGCGCCGGAAGACTCGTGGCACATGTTGGAGCAGTCCGGAAGGTTGTTGGTGCCGAGCGAGCGAGCGAACAGCTGGTACATGAACGCGGTCTCGTTCGCGGTGCGCCCCGAGGTGTAGAACACGCAGCGATCCGGAGTCGTGGCGCGGATCCGTTCGCCGATGAGGTCGAATGCTTCCGTCCAGCTGATCCGGGAATAGTGCGTTTCCCCCGGCCGGATGATGACGGGCTCCGTGATGCGCCCCTGGTTGCCCAGCCAGAACTCCGTCTTGTCGGAGAGTTCGGCGATCGAGTGCACTGCCCAGAACTCCGGTGTGACGGTGCGTTTCGTGTTTTCTTCGGCGACCGCCTTCGCTCCGTTTTCGCAGAACTCGGCCACCTTGCGCTTGCCCGTGATGGTTTCCGGCCAGGCGCAACCCGGGCAGTCGGTTCCGCCATCCTGATTGAGGCGAAGCAGCGCTCTGGCGGTTCGCACCACACCGGCCTGCGCGACGCCCCGGTCCAGGGCGATGGCCACCGCCTCCAGCCCGGCCGCTTTCGTCTTCGGCTTCGAGACCGTGAGGTTGCCCTCATCGATGTCCCGGCGGGGCGCTCGGCGTCTCATTCCTCTATCTTGCCGTTTTCACCCGCGGATTTCGCGATCAATTAGAGTGAGCGCATGCTGATCGATGCGGTGGTTCTCGCGGGGGGACGGAGCGCGAGGCTCGGATCCGTCGCCAAAGCGACGCTCACGGTCGGCGGCCGAGACCTGCTGGAACTCACGGTGTCCGCGGCGCTGAGCGTGTCCCGTCGCTGCGTCGTCGTCGGCCCCATCGATCCGGCCGAACTGGATCGGGTGGCGCCGGGCGGCAGGGCAACGCGCGACACCGCGCTTGACGACACCGCGCTTGACGACACGGTGCAGGTCGACACGGTGCTGGTCGACACGGTGCTGGTCACGCGCGAGGAGCCGCCGTTCGCCGGACCCGCGGCCGCGCTCGAGGCCGGCGTGCGCGAGCTCGCCGCTGCCGGCGCACCCCTCGGCGACGCGGTCCTCGTCCTCGCGTGCGATATGCCCGCCATCGAACGCCAGTTGCCCGTCCTCGTGGCGGCGCTCGACGCGGCCGAGGAGGGCGTGGACGGCGCGATCACCGTCGATGCCTCCGGACGCCGCCAACCGCTCGCGTGCCTGTACCGCAGCCGCGCCCTCGCGGACGCGCTCGCCCGGTTTTCGCCTGGCGAACTTGTCGGCCGATCGATGCGGGACCTGATCGAGCGGCTCGACCTGCTCCCCGTCGCTGAGCTGTCGAGTGCGACCGACGATGTCGATACCTGGGAGGATGCGGCACGGCTGGGTGCGACGATTCCCACGAGAGAAATGAAGGAAGGGGCACGATGAACGCGGAGGAAAGTCAGCGCCTGAACGACTGGGTGCGGCAACTGTGCGAACAGCTCGGGATCGACGAGAACGAGTTCCGCGGCGAAGCCGACATCGACGGCATCCTGAGCCTCGCCGGGGTCGTGGCCCACGCCGTTCTGCGACCCGCCGCCCCGCTCACAACCTATCTCGTCGGCTACGCCGCGGGGCGCGCCGCCGGTGCAGGGACGGCTCCTGCCGCTGCCGTTCAGGAGGCCATTTCCCGCGCGGTCGCCCTCACCGACGCTGGATAGACTGGACGTTCAGGCCGCGAATCCCCTCGCGGCGGATGATGGCCAGGGAGGCAGGCGTGGGACCGCGTGCTGCACTTGTTCCGGTCGGCCCGGCACTGAGCCCGCACCGTCTCGCCCGCTACAGCCGCCAGCTCTCACTGCCCGGATTCGATGAGGACTCCCAGCGCAGGCTCGCAGCAGCGAGGGTGCTCGTCATCGGCGCCGGCGGCCTGGGCAGTGCGACGATCCCGTACCTCGCTTCGGCGGGAGTCGGCACGATCGGCGTCATCGATACGGATGTCGTGGAGCTCTCCAACCTGCACAGGCAGACCGCGCACGGAATGGCCGACATCGGCCGGTCGAAACTGGACTCGATCAGCGACACCGTGAAAGCGATCGACCCCGAGATCCGCATCGAGCGTCACGCCGAACACGTGGACTCCCGCAACATCCTGCAGATCCTCGACGGCTACGATCTGCTCCTCGACGGCAGCGACAACTTCCCCACGCGCTACCTCGCGAACGACGCCGCCGCGATCGCCGGGAAACCGCTCGTGTGGGGCGCCATCCTGCGCTACCACGGGCAGGTCAGCGTGTCCTGGGCCGACCACGGTCCCACCTACCGCGACCTGTTCCCCTCCCCGCCCGCGCCGGGGACCGTGCCGTCCTGCGCGGACGGCGGCGTGCTGCCGAGCGTGTGTGCCGTGATCGGCGCCATCATGTGCTCGGAGTCCATCAAGCTCATCACGGGCATCGGCGAACCGCTCCTCGGCACCGTCACGACGTATGACGCGCTCACCGGGAAGTTCCGCGACCTGGCGTACGGCCGAAGCGACGGCACTGCCCCCATCACGGAACTCATCGACTACGACGCGTTCTGCGGAATCGCGATCCCCCAGGATGCCGATGCGGATGTCGCTGCGGAGGCGGACGCCGGCCACCCGGACATCGTCGACGCCGCCGAGCTGGCCCGGATGCTCGACCAGGGCGACGCCCTGCAGCTGGTCGACATCCGCGAGCCTTTCGAGCGCGCGATCGCCGTGATCGAACCGTCGGATTTCATCCCGTTCGGCAGTCTCGGCGGTCGGCTCGGCGACATCCGCCGCGACGTTCCCGTCGTGCTGTACTGCCACCACGGCGTCCGCTCGGACGCCGCACTGCGGATGTTGCGCCAGGCCGGATTCGGCAATGTCCGCCACCTGGCGGGAGGGATCGACGCGTACTCGTTGACGGCCGCCCGCGAGCTGGCCAGGTATTGATCGTGCAGACTGGAAACGTGGCCCCCGTTTTTGGCATCGTGACCGACCAGCCGATCGACGATGCCGCCGTCCGGCGCGCCGTCGAATCGCCGGCATCCGGTGCGGTCGTCGTGTTTTCCGGCGTCGTGCGCAACCACGACGGCGGCAACGACATCCGCGCTCTCGACTACCAGGCGCACCCGGATGCCGAGCGGATTCTCCTGGAGTGCTGCACCGAGGTCTCGGCTGAGACCGGCCTCGCCGTGGCCGCCGCGCACCGGATCGGCCACCTGGAGATCGGCGACGTGGCACTTTACGCGGCGGTGTCGGCGGCGCACCGGCGCGAAGCGTTCCACGCGTGCGAACTGCTCGTGGAGCGAATCAAGTCGACTGTGCCGATCTGGAAGCGCCAGTACCTCGCCGACGGCGCATCGGAGTGGGTGGGGCTCTGATGGCGCTCCCCGGGGCGAAGCGGTTCAGCGGGGTCGTCACGAATTGGCACGACGAGCGCGGGTTCGGATTCATCAGGCCCGAGGACGGCGGCCCGGACCTTTTCCTGCACGTGAAGGCATTCCAGAATCGTCTGGAGCGGCCGCACGACGGCATGACCGTGACGTACGAATCGCAGGTTAACCGCGAAGGGAAGCTGCGTGCGGAGCACGTCGTCGTTGTCGGCGAGAAATGGTCCCATGTGCCGACGGTCCGCCGCGTGGGAGCTCAGGTCGCCGGATATCTTGCCGTCGCGTGCTTCGCGGCGATCATGATTCTGGAGGTCGTCTTCTGGGGGATGCCCGCCTGGGTTTTCGCGGTGTACGGCGGCACGAGCATCGTCGCCTTCGCGCTCTACTGGCAGGACAAGAGGGCCTCCGTCGCCGGAACGTGGCGGGTTCCGGAAGAGCAACTCCACCTTCTGGGGCTCGTCGGCGGATGGCCGGGCGGCATCATCGCTCAGAACCTGTTCCGCCACAAAACCCAGAAGGAAAAGTTCGCGCGGAATTTCTGGTTCACGGTCATGCTCAACGTTCTGATCTTCGTCGCCGCGGGGACGATCATCCGCTTCGACTGGGTGGCCGTGCTCCTGGCAACCCAGCAATAACTCGACGCGAGGCCCGCCGTGTCGGCGCACACCGCAAGAATGGGTTCATGAGTATCGCCCCCAACTTCACGATTGTGACCCTCGGCGTTGCGGACCTTGCCCGAAGCGCCGAATTCTATCGGGCGCTCGGCTGGGAGCAGCGCGGCGACGAGTCCGCCGGCATCACGTGGTTCCGCACGTCCGGCACCTGGCTAGGCCTTTTCGGGTACGAGGAGCTGGCGGCCGACGTCGGTGTCGCGGCCGATCCCGCCGCCACGTATCGCGGCATGACGCTCGCGCTCAACGTCAACAACGAGGCCGATGTCGACCGCGTGCTCGCCGAGGCCGTTGGTGCCGGCGCTCGACTGGTCAAGCCCGCCGAACGCGCGGAATGGGGAGGGTACTCCGGGTATTTCGCCGACCCCGACGGTCATCTGTGGGAGGCCGCGTTCGCGCCGGGGTTCCCGGTCGGCGACGACGGGACGATCGACATCCGGGACTGACTCGAGCGTGAATGGCACGGGGGTGCGCTCGCCGATCCGAGCCGTTATTTTCGCCGCCGCGCATAGGGCAGACTTGATCCATGTCACCTGCCTTTGACTGGAAAGATCCGCTGCACCTGAACGAGCAGCTCACCGACGATGAGCGGATGATCCGCGACACTGCAGCGCAGTATGCGCAGAAGAAGCTCGCCCCGCGCGTGCTGGAGGCGTTTCGCAGCGAGCACACCGATCCGGCGATCTTCCGCGAGATGGGCGAGATCGGGCTCCTCGGCGCGACGGTCCCGGAGGAGTACGGCGGGAGCGGCCTGAACTACGTGAGCTACGGCCTGATCGCGCGCGAGGTCGAACGCGTGGATTCCGGGTATCGGTCGATGATGAGCGTGCAGTCCTCTCTCGTGATGGTGCCGATCCTCGAGTTCGGCACGGAAGAGACGAAACAGAAATACCTGCCGAAGCTCGCGAGCGGCGAGTTGATCGGGTGCTTCGGGCTGACCGAGCCGGATCACGGCTCCGACCCCGGTTCGATGGTGACGCGCGCGAAGAAGGTGGATGGCGGCTACCGGCTGAGCGGCGCCAAGACCTGGATCACCAACAGCCCCATCGCGGACGTGTTCGTCGTGTGGGCGAAGGATGACGCGGGAGATATCCGCGGATTCGTTCTGGAGAAAGGATGGGAGGGGCTGAGCGCCCCGGCCATCCACGGCAAGGTTGGCCTCCGCGCCTCCATCACGGGCGAGGTCGTCATGGATGAGGTGTTCTGCCCGGAGGAGAACGCGTTCCCGGATGTTCGCGGGCTCACGGGGCCGTTCACGTGCCTGAACTCCGCCCGCTTCGGCATCAGCTGGGGTGCGCTCGGCGCCGCTGAAGACTGCTGGCACACCGCGAGGCAGTATGTTCTCGACCGGCAGCAGTTCGGCCGGCCGCTCGCCGCAAACCAGCTCGTCCAGAAGAAGCTCGCCGACATGCAAACCGAAATCACGCTCGGCCTTCAGGGGTGCCTGCGGCTCGGCCGCATGAAGGACGAGGGAACGGCCTCCCCGGAGATCACCTCGATCATGAAACGCAACTCCGCGGGCAAATCCCTCGACATTGCCCGGCAGGCACGCGACATGCTCGGCGGCAACGGCATCAGCGACGAGTTCAGCATCGCCCGCCACCTCGTGAACCTCGAAGTCGTCAACACCTACGAGGGCACGCACGACGTGCACGCGCTCATCCTCGGGCGGGCGCAGACGGGGATCGCCGCATTTTCCTGACCAGCGTCGGCCGCGCCCGGCCGGCGCCGCGCTGGGCCAGCGACGGTCAGAGCGTGACGACGCGGATGGTGTCGACGGCCGAATCGCGCGCCCCGCGCACGTACCCGCCCGGGCTCGCCGCGACCTTCTGCAGGAACTCGACAACTTCCGCGGAAATGACCTCGCCGGGCAGCACGTTCGGTATCCCCGGCGGATATGCCGCGAGCGAGTCGGCGGATACGAGTCCCACCGCGTCCTTCGCTGCGACGGCGACGGCTGGTGCGAACCAGGCGTCGCGCGGCCGGATTCTCAGTTCGCCGGTGCGCGGCAGCGGGAGCGTGTGCGTCTCGGCGTAGGCAAGTCGGCCGGTGGGTTCCAGCCGGTGAAGCGCGTCGACGAATCGTTGTGCGTCCGGTTCGTATCCGGGTCCGAGGAACGCGACGATGCACGCATCGGTGGAAATTTCGGTGTAGATTTCGTCGGCGCGAATCAACTCGTCACGCACGGCGTGGCCGTTCAACCCGGCGCTGCGCACATCCACGGAGATTCGCAACGGGTCGGCGGCAACCGCGTCATCCGGTCCCCAGCTGTCGCTGACGATCGTGAATCGACCACCGTCGCGGATGCGCTGGCGGATGTCCTCCGCCGCGGCAATCGACGCTCCAATCCGCTCTGTGCCGTTCTGCAGGGAGTTTCGCGCGATGTCGAGAGAAGCCAGAAGCACGGCACTCGTGCTCGTGGACATGGTCAGCATGAACGCACGTTGGACGAGGGGTTCCAGGACGTCCGCGTAGGGACCGTCGCCGAGGTGCAGCATGGCGGACTGGGTGAGGCTCCCGCCGAGCTTGTGCGTACTGGACACCACGAGGTCAGCACCCTGGGACAATGCGTTCTGCGGCAGTTTCGGATGGAAACCGAAGTGCGCGCCCCACGCTTCGTCGACCATGAGCGGCACCTCTGCCGCGTGCGCAATTTTCGCGAGCGCCGCAACATCGGACACAGCGCCGAAGTAGCTTGGCGTGACGACGTACACGCCCTTCGGATTGTCCGTCTCGGCGAGCCTGCGCTCGAGTTCGGCCGGCGACACTCCGTGGGCGATTCCGTAGCGGTCGTCCAGCACCGGTTGGAGGAACACCGGGGTGAGTCCGGCGAGGATGATGCCGTCGATGAAGCTCGAGTGGGCGCTGCGCTGCACGAGGACGGGCTGTTCGGCCTGCCCGAATGCGCCGAGCGCGAGCGCCCCCATCCGGTTGGCCTGCGAGGCGCCGTTGGTCAGGAACCAGGTTCGCCGCGCACCCCAGGCTTCGGCCGCGAGCGCAAGCGAGCGCAGGAACGGATTGTCCGCGCCCAGATCGATCCCGCTGAGGAGCGGGCTGATGTCTTTCCTGACGACGTCCGCGCCAAAATAGTCCATAAGCTCCGGAGCCGTGGCATGATCGGCGCTGTGCCCCGGTACGTTCAGGCGGAGGCTGTCCTGTGCGGCGTTTCCGGCTACGGCATCGGCATACGGGGTCCCGTGGTCGTTCGGATTCGCGCGCGCTGGCGCGCCCACTATCCGCCCGCGAACGGGGGGAGGATGTCTACCCGCTCGCCCACCGGATACGTTTCGTCGGTGCGCACGACGCCGTCCATCAGAAACGAACCCGACTGCACGACCCGGCCCATCAGTTCGCCGTAGCGGTCGACGAGGACCGTCTTGAGCGCGGCAAGATCCGCTTCGCCGGGAAGTTCCACCTGCTCTTCTTCGCGCCCGGCCGCTTCGGCGGCCGCGGCGAAGTACCGCACGGTCACCGACATTTCCGCCTTCGTTTCAGCCGCCAATGTAGGACATCTCGATTCTCTTCGCACCACGCCCCGGGCGCTCAGTATTGAGCGACCGCACTTCAGAATACCGATCCGTTCGCGTCCGCCAGATGTTCGCCATCACGGCGGTGAGCTCGTCATCGGTGGCCCCGCCGCGCATCAACTCCCGAAGGTCGTGTCCACTCGTGGCGAACAGGCACGTGTACAACTTCCCGTCGACCGAGATGCGGGCTCGCGAACATTCGTGGCAGAACGACTGCGTGACGCTGGAGATCACCCCGATCTCTCCGGTGCCGTCGCGATACCGCCAGCGACGCGACGTCTCGCCGCGGTAGTTCGGTTCGACCTCCTCGAGCGGCAATTCGGCGTTGATGCGGGCGACGACCTCCGCCGAAGGCACCACTTCGCGAAGCTGCCAACCGTTCGTGGTCCCCACATCCATGAATTCGATGAATCGCAGAATGTATGGCGTGTCCTTGAAATGACGGGCCATCGACACGACGTCCTGGTCGTTCTGGCCCCTCTTCACCACCATGTTCACCTTGATCGGACCGAGGCCCGCCTCGTGGGCGACCTCCAGCCCGTTGAGCACTTTTTGCACCGGGAAGCGAATGTCGTTCATCGCCTGGAAGGTGGCGTCGTCGAGTGAGTCGAGCGACACGGTCACGCGCCGCAGTCCGGCTTCCTTGAGGGCCGGCGCCAGATGGGCGAGGGCGGAGCCGTTTGTCGTGAGCGCGATGTCCAGTGCCGCACCGGAGGGTGTCCGGAGCGCGCTGAGCATGGCCACGAGCTCCGGCAGCCCCTTGCGCAGCAGCGGTTCGCCGCCGGTCAGCCTGATTTTCTCTACACCGTGCACCGCAGCGATTCTGGCGAGCCGGGTGATCTCCTCGAAGCTCAACAGCTCTTCGCGCGACATGAAGGCGTAGTCGCGGCCGAAGATCTCCTTCGGCATGCAGTACACGCAGCGGAAGTTGCACCGGTCCGTCACGGAGAACCGGATGTCTCGAAGCGGGCGTCCGCGCGTGTCGACGAGCGGGGCGCTCTCGTCACGCTGCGAAGTGCTCATACCCTCGAGCGTAGCCCGGCCCGTCCGGTACCGCTCAGGACGGTCACCGTTAGAAATGATTGACCTGAGGGATCCACGCGAAATCGGCGCGGCAATTCATTACGCCGCGCTGCTGTGCGCAAGGAACAGGCCGACGATGACGCTGGCCAGCAACAGGACGACAAGCGCCCAGTAAGCCCACAGTGCCCCTCCGCGCTTCCGGGGTCGCCACACGGACCACCCAAACCAGGCGAGAGCGATGGCAATGAGCACGCTGCCCGCATCCACCCAGATCGGCGCACTGATGAGGGTACCGAGGATCACTCCCGCATTCCCCAGGTTGAACACCACGAGTTCGCCGGCAATGACCCCAGGGGACAGCCGTTTCGACGCCAACCACCATTGCCCCAGCCCGAGCGCTACCTGGGCAACCCCGACAATGAGCACGAGGTATGCCACAAGCCACGCCGAATGGTACGACGCCACGCGCGCGAGGGCAGCGGACAACAGCCCGGCAAAAATGATCGCAGCCGTTCCGAGAGCAAAGAACGGCAGTACTGCGCTTCGAGGCGAAGTGGGCGAATCGATGTCGGGAGTGTTCATACGGCGAGTCTAGGCCTGCCGCATCATGCCGTTCACTCGGTGCGGAGCGCTAGTGTGAGGGTGGGTCCGGTGACGTTCGGCGGATGTTTTCGGATCCCCACTCCGGAGAAATCAGGCGAACCATGTCACTGCCCATCACGAAATTACTGGAGAAGATCGACGAGGCCGACGGCAGCATGTCGTTCCGGTTCGAGAAGCCGCCGGGGTTCGAATACACGGCGGGCCAGTTCGCCGACTACACGCTCATCGATCCGCCCGAGACCGATGCGGAAGGCAACATCCGCGGTTTTTCCCTCTCCAGCGCGCCCTACGAGCCGTTCCTCATGGCAACGACCAGGCTGCGAGACACGGCATTCAAACGCGTGCTCCGGGATGCCCCGATCGGAACCGAGCTGGAGCTGGATGCCCCGTACGGCTCGTTCACACTGCACAACAACGTGAACCGGCCGGCGGTGTTCCTCACGGGAGGCATCGGAGTCACGCCCGCTCGCAGCATGGCGCTGCAGAGCGTGCACGACACCACCGGCCACCGCATCGTGCTGCTCTACTCAAGCGCTGCCCCAAGAAATGCAGTGTTCCTCGACGAACTCGTCCGACTCGGCCGGGACAACGAGAATGTCACGGTCGCGCCGACCATGACCAGGCTCGACGGCTCCGGGGAGTCCTGGGACGGCGAGAGAGGCCATATTGATGCCGCGATGCTGTCCCGCTACGTCGATGATGTGGCCGCCCCGATCTACTACGTGTGCGGGCCCGGTCCCATGGTCAAGGCGATGCGGGCGGTGCTGGACAGTGCCGGCGTCGACAGCGACGACATCCGCACGGAGGAGTTCACCGGATACTGAGCCACCATCCTTCACGGAGCGTTTCTCCACGACTTGACCTGCGTCAAGGCGATGCGCGGGGCAATTTGGCCTAATGGTGTTACCGGGCCGCCAACGGTCCGACTACCGGAGGTCACCCATGCGCACCGTGAAGTTTGAGACGGAACCCTTCACCTGCCCGTCCTGCATCAACAAGATCGAGAACGTCGTCGGCAAGAAGCCCGGCGTCGAGTCCGCGCAGGTGATGTTCAACTCGAACAAGGTCAAAGTCTCGTTCGATGAGTCGGCCATTACCGCCGACGAAATCGCCGAGTCGATCACCAAACTCGGCTACCCCGTTCTCGGCCAGAAGGTTAGCTGATTCACTAGAGGGATGGACCACCCGCGCGGGCACACCGAGCCCGGTGCCGAAGCAGACGGCGAACTCGAGTCGCTCGTGGCTCGGGTGCCGATCTTTTCCGGCCTGGACCACGGACAAATCAGGGAGATCGCCGCGCGCGTCCAGCCGAGAATCGTCCCGCGAAACGAGCAACTGTACGGTGCCGGCGACGTAAACCCGTACCTGCGCATCATCCACACGGGAACAGTGAAGGTGTACCGCATCACCGAATCCGGGCATGAGCAGGTGCTCCGCGTGCTCGGCGCGGGCGACTTCCTGGGCGAGAAGGCGCTCATCTCTCCGAGCGTCTCCGACCATTTCGCTGTCACGCTCACCGAAGCGGAGATCTGCTCGCTCGAACATGCGGACATCCGGGATTACCTTCTTCGGTATCCGTCCGTCGCGCTCACGATGCTGGAAACTCTCAGCGCGCGGCTGGGAAGCACCGAGGAACAGGTCAGCGCCATAGCGGGAGAGGACGCAGCGAGCAGAGTCGCCACCTACCTCGTGGGTCTTGCCGAAGAACTCAAGCGCAACAACGTCGCCCTGCCCATCACGAAGAAGGATGTCGCCTCCTTTCTCGGCCTGACCCCCGAGACGCTGAGCCGCAGATTGGCCGGTTTCGAAGACAACGGGTGGATACACCAGCAGGGCAACCGGCGAATCGACATTCTCGACCTCGAGGCTCTTCGCCTCGTCTGACAGAACCGGTGGCGCGTCGCCGCGCCGGGCGACAACGTGCGCCTTGACCGGCGTCAAGGCGCGCGAGCGCGCAGTGTCCTGTACTGGAACCGCGCCCGCGAACCCGGGTGCGCACGCTCAGGGAGAAGTCGATGACTGGTCGAATGAAGTTCTGGATCGCGGTGGCATCCGGCTGGTTGCTGCTGTTTGCACTCGGAGCGCATATCGCGGGTCTCGCGCCCGCCCGCGACAGTGCCCTGTTCGCGGCCGCGATCATCGCCGGCGCTCCGACCGCGCTTCGCGCGTTTCAGGCTGTCCGCGCGAAAGCATTCAGCATTGACCTTCTGGTCACGATCGCCGTGACCGGCGCTCTCATCATCGGCGAATACGTCGAGGCCAGCGTCGTCGCCTTCCTGTTCATTTTCGGAGCGTGGCTGGAAGCGCGCACCCTCGAGAAGAGCAGGCGGTCGCTCCGCGATCTCATCGACCTCGCACCGCAGCAGGCGCTTGTACTTCGGGACGGCGAGACTGTCATGGTGCCGGCGGAAGACGTCGCAGCGGGGGACCGTGTTCTCGTCCACTCCGGCGGCACCATCGCCGTCGACGGCACCGTCGCGTTCGGCCAGGCGCACGTGAATCAGGCCACCATCACGGGCGAGCCCCTGCCCGTTTCGCGCGCCGTGGGCGACCCCGTGTACAGCGGCACGATCGTCGACAACGGTTACCTCGAGATCATCGCCGACCGGGTCGGGGAGGAGACGACGTTCTCCCGCATCATCGAACTCGTCGAGGAAGCGCAGGAGACGAAAACCAAAACGCAGCGGTTCCTCGACCGCTTTGCCAACATCTACACGCCGACGATCGTCGTTCTCGCGGTGATCGTGTTCCTCGTCACGCGCGACGTGGAGTTCGCGCTCACATTCCTCGTGATCGCCTGCCCGGGCGCTCTCGTCATTTCGACGCCCGTGTCGATGGTCGCAGGGCTCGGCAACGGCGCACGCCACGGCGTCCTTATGAAGGGCGGGGATGCTCTGGAGCGCCTCTCCAAAATCGACACGGTCGTGTTCGACAAGACCGGGACGCTCACGCGCGGCCTGCCCGAGGTGACGGAGGTGACGGCACTGGGTGTCGACGAAGGCCGGATGCTGCAGCTCGCGGCCGGGCTCGAGGTCGCCTCGGAGCATCCGCTCGGCCGCACGATCGTGGCGGAAGCAACCCGGCGCGGGCTCGACGCCCTTCCCTCCCCCGGCGAGGTCGAGGTGATCAAGGGCGGCGGCATCAGCGGCGTCGTGGATGGCCGCCGGGTCGCCGTCGGGTCACGCCGCGTGCTCACAAGCGAAAACGTGCTGATCACGCACGAAAATGCGCGCTACGCCGAGGACCGCGAGCGCGCGGGAAACACCGTGGTCTTCGTCGCGATTGACGGGGAGCTCGCCGGCGTGATCTCGATCGCCGACCAGGTGAGGCCGGACGCCGCGTCCGCGATCGCCGCCCTCCGGGGTGCCGGCGTGAAACACTTCGTGATGCTCACGGGCGACAACCGGCACACCGCACAGCGAGTTGCCGCGCTGCTCGGCATCGACGAGGTCCACGCCGAGCTGCTCCCCCAGGACAAGGTCGCCGCGATCACGGCGTTGAAATCGGAAGGACGCCGCGTGGCCATGATCGGAGACGGCATCAACGATGCCCCGGCGATCGCCACCGCCGACGTCGGCATCGCGATGGGCGCGGGGACGGATGTGTCCATCCAGACCGCCGACGTCATCCTGATGGCGAACCGCTTCGATCAGCTCCTGCATGCTTACTCCCTGTCGAAGGCGACCGTTCGCAACATGAAGCAGAACACGGTCATCGCCCTCGGCACGGTCGTCGTGCTGCTTGCCGGCGTGCTCGCGCAGCAAGTGTTCATGTCCACGGGCATGCTCGTGCACGAGGTGAGCGTGCTCGTCGTCATCCTGAACGCGGTGCGGCTTGTGCGCTTCCGGAGCCGGAATCCGCGCCCGTCCGAGCCCGAGAATTCAGGCGGGAAAGACCGACCCGGGGTTCAGGATGTTCTGCGGGTCGAGAGCTGACTTGATGCGCTGGTTGAGCGCCATCGCGTCCACCCCCAGATAGTCCGGAAGCCATGCCCGCTTGATGCGGCCCACACCGTGCTCGCCCGTGATGGTGCCGCCGAGCGAGATTGCGAGCCGCATGATCTCGTCGAACGCGGTCTCGGCGCGTTTCTGCTGGTCGGTGTCCGCCGGGTCGAACACGATCTGCGGATGCGTGTTCCCGTCGCCCGCGTGGGCCACAACCGAGACCGTCACCCGGTTCCTTTGCGAGATCTCCCCAATGCCGTCGACGAGATCCCCGAGCCTGGACACCGGAACACCCACGTCCTCAAGCAAAATCGTGCCAAGTTTTTCGATCGCCGGAAGCACCATGCGCCGCGCCGCCACGAACGCTTCCCCGTCGTCCGGATCATCCGTCGCATAGACCTCGGTGGCGTTGTTCGCTTCGCACAGTTCGCTGATTCTGGCGATCTCTGCGGCAGCGGTTGCGCCGGGTTCATCCGACTGAATGACGAGCATCGCGGCGGCAGCTCGGTCGAGACCCATCCTGGTCAGGTCTTCGACCGCGTTGATGCAGATCGAATCCATGAACTCGAGCATGGACGGCCGCATCGACCGGGTGATGTCGATGACGGTCTGCGTGGCATCGGTCAGCGTCGGAAACGTCGCCACGAGCGTCGAGGCCGGGCGCTGCGCCGGGATGAGCCGCAGCGTGACCTCGGTGATGATCCCGAGCGTGCCTTCGCTGCCCACGAACAGTTTGGTGAGGGAAAGCCCTGCGACATCCTTGAGGCGCGGCCCGCCGAGAGTGACCGCGGTTCCGTCCGCGAGCACGACGGTCAGGCCGAGCACGTAGTCGCTCGTGACGCCGTACTTCACGCAGCACAGCCCGCCGGCGTTGGTCGCCACGTTCCCGCCGATCGAGCAGATCTCGAACGAGGACGGGTCGGGCGGATACCACAGCCCTTGCTCGGCGGCCGCGGCCTTCACGTCGGCATTGAACGCGCCGGGCTGCGCGAGAGCGGTCCGCGTCACCGGGTCTACCGTGACCGAACGCATGCGGTCGAGCGACACGACGAGGCAACCATCGAGCGCCGAGGATCCGCCGGAAAGCCCGGATCCGGCGCCCCGTGGGACGACGGCAAGCCGGTGCTCAGCCGCGAACCGGATGGTGGCCTGCACCTGCTCGGTCGTCGTTGGTCGCACCACGGCCAGCGGCGTTCCCGCGCTTGCGTCGAGTGCGCGATCCCAGCGGTAACCTCCCATGCCGTCCGGATCGGTGATGACCGAATCCGCGGGCAGTGCGGCAACCAGCGCCGCAAGGTCCGGTCGTGCGGCCGCCGTCACGGCGCCGTCCACCAAAATTCGAGCTGGATGTTGTCCGGGTCCCGGAACACGAGCGCAGCCCCCGAACCGGAAGGGCTGTCCTGCACGGGAGAGTGTTCGACGCCGCGCTCGGCGAGGCGCTCCTGCCACGCGGCCAGGTCCTCGCGGTTCGCCACGCCGAACCCGACGTGGTCCAGCCCCGGGCGGTGCTCGTCGAATCGATCCCCCACCGTGTCATGGTGCTGGTTAAGGCCGATGATGAGGCCGCTCGCCTCGTGCAGGAGAACCACCATGATCCGGTTGTCCAGATCCGCTCGCCGCACGCGCCGCACGCCGAGCACATCGCAATACCAGTCGGCGCTCCTCTCCACGTCGGTAACCGAGAGATCCAGGTGGGAAAGTGACGTGAATGCGGGCATGCTCCCATTCTGCCCCTCCCGCACTCGCCGACGCTCACGCCGACGAGGGGGCACGGCGGTAGCATTCCCCCGCGGAATGGCGTTGAATGGGGACATGGCTGTTCGCCATTCAACCGATTACCGCACGCTGGCTTCGCTCAGCAGGATCAACCTGCTCCGCGAGCTTCAGAAGCATGGCTGGCAGACCATCGCCGAACTTGCCGAAGCGACGGGGCTGCACCACAACACGGCGCGCGAGCACCTCCACCGGCTGATTGATGCCGGATTCGTCGACTCCGAGCCCATCCCGAGCACGGGCAAGGGTCGGCCGCAGCTTCGATACCACGCCGCACGGGGCCTGGAAAGTCCGGCCAGGCAGGCCAGGCGGCTGTCCTCTGAGCGGCGCACGGAGCTGATTCGAAAACTTCTCCCAGTTTCCGATGTTTCCTCGGACAGTGCCCCCCTGACGCGCCAGCTCGATGCCCTCGACGACCACATGGAGCAGTGCGGTTTCGATGCCGAAATCGATGCGGAGAACTCCCGCATGGTCATGCACGATTGCCCGTTCGGCACCCTGGCGAAGGACAACCCCCAGGTGTGCGAAGTGCATTTCGCCCTCATCCAGGATGCCCTGGCCGACGGCGACGGTCCGATCAAGGCGAGCGAACTGCACCCGTTCTCCGGGCCCCGATCCTGCACGGTAGATCTTCACAGTTGATGTGAGACGGATGCCGGCGCCAACCCCCTGCCCCAGGTCATCCGAAAGCGCAGGACGGCATTATTCACGGCCTTTACACGTTGCCGTGCGGCGTCGGGTCTTGGAGACTTCGAAGAAGGGCGCAATCGCGACCGCGGGGCGCCCCCGAGCACGACAGGAGCCGCCGTGAGCATTGGCAAAGACATCAAACCCTCCTCGCCCGGAACTGACGGCCTGCTGGCGGATACCCTCGTCAACCTGGGGCGGTTTCTGCGCCCGGGCAAGGTCTCCGAAGACCTTCGAAGCGTGTTCCTGAAGGGTGGCCGCGAAGCCGACTCGTTCTACCGCGATCGCTGGACCCACGACAAAGAGGTCCGTTCCACGCACGGAGTGAACTGCACCGGATCCTGCTCCTGGAAGGTGTACGTCAAGGACGGCATCATCACGTGGGAGACGCAGCAGGTCGACTATCCGCTCGTGGGCCCGGATTCGCCCGAATACGAACCGCGCGGATGCCCGCGCGGAGCGTCGTTCAGCTGGTATACCTATTCGCCGACCCGGGTGAAGTACCCGTATGTGCGCGGCGTGCTCCTGGAAGCATTCCGGGCGGCCAAGGCACGCACCGGCGACCCGGTGCTGGCGTGGGCTGACGTGACGGAAAACCCGGAAACGTCGCGCGCATACAAGAGTGCGCGCGGAAAAGGCGGGCTGGTGCGCGCGAGCTGGGATGAGGCATCCGAGATCGTCGCCGCCGCACACGTGCACACAATCAAGAAGTACGGCCCGGATCGCATCGCGGGCTTCTCTCCGATCCCCGCCATGTCGATCGTCTCGCACGGTGTCGGATCCCGGTTCGTGACCATGCTCGGCGGAACCATGCTGTCGTTCTACGACTGGTACGCCGACCTGCCGGTCGCATCACCGCAGGTGTTCGGCGACCAGACGGACGTTCCGGAATCTGCCGACTGGTGGAACTCCTCCTACCTCGTGATGTGGGGCTCGAACGTTCCGGTGACCAGGACGCCCGACGCGCACTTCATGGTCGAAGCGCGCTATCACGGCCAGAAAGTCATCGTGGTCTCGCCCGACTACGCCGACAACACAAAGTTTGCCGACGAGTGGCTCGCACCCCACCCGGGAACTGACGGTGCGCTGGCCATCGCGATGGGCCACGTCATCCTCAAGGAGTTCCTGGTCGAAGCCAGGACGCCGATGTTCGTCGACTACATGAAGAAGTTCAGCGACTCGGCATACCTCATCGAGCTGGTGAAGCGCGGAGACGCCTGGGTCCCGGGCAAATTCCTGATGGCGGATGCCCTGCCCGGCAAGGACGGCACCGTACCGAATGCGGCGCACAAGCCGGTTCTGCTGGACCAGAACGGCAAGCCGGTTGTGCCAAACGGGTCCCTTGGCCACCGGTTCTCCGAAGCCGATGCCGGACTGTGGAACCTCGACCTCGGCGATGTCGACCCGCTGCTGTCGATCGCTGACGCCAAGGACTACGACACGAAGTCCGTGGCCATCGACCTGCCGCGATTCGATCTTGAGCCGCAGGCCGGTCAGGAACACGCCGGCGGCTCCGGCGTCATCCGCCGCGGCGTCCCCGTGCGCCAGGTTGCCGGTCGCACCGTCACGACGGTGTTCGACCTGCTGCTCGCCCAGTACGGCGTGGGCCGCGACGGCTTGCCGGGCGAATGGCCGACCGGGTACGACGACGCGTCCTCCCCCGGAACTCCTGCGTGGCAGGAGGAAATCACGTCGGTTCCCGCCGACACCGCCGAGCGCATTGGTCGGGAGTTCGCGAAGAACGCCGAAGACTCCGGTGGGCGTTCGATGATCCTCATGGGGGCTGGCACGAACCACTGGTTCCACTCCGACCTCATCTACCGCTCGTTCCTCGCACTGACCACCATGACGGGATGCCAGGGCAAGAATGGCGGCGGATGGGCGCACTACGTGGGCCAGGAGAAGGTTCGCCCGCTCACCGGCTGGGCGCAGTTCGCGTTCGGTCTGGACTGGGTCCGCCCGCCACGTCAGATGATCGGCACCGCGTATTGGTACCTGGCGACGGACCAGTGGCGTTACGACGGATTGCCGGCGGATAGCCTCTCCTCCGAGCTCGGCACCGGCCTCTTCGAGGGACGCACGACAGCGGACTGCCTTGTGGAATCCGCAAAACGCGGGTGGATGCCCAGCTATCCGACATTCAACCGCAACCCGCTCGATATCGTCGATCAGGCCGAGAAGGCCGGGGTCGAGCCCGCTCAATACGTTGTCGACCAGTTGAACAGCGGCGAGCTGCGCTACGCGTGCGAGGATCCGGACGCGCCGGAGAACTTCCCCCGAGTGCTGAACGTGTGGCGCGCGAACATTATCGGCTCGTCCGGCAAAGGGAACGAATACTTCCTCAAGCACCTCCTGGGTACCGATGCCGCCATCCGCGGAGAGGAATCCGATCCATCGCGCCGGCCAAAGACGATGGAATGGCACGAGGATGCTCCGATCGGCAAACTCGACCTGATGGTCACGAGCGACTTCCGCAACACGTCGACGACCGTCTTCAGCGACGTCGTGCTTCCGCCAGCCACCTGGTACGAGAAGCACGACCTCTCCACGACCGACATGCACCCGTTCATTCACACCTTCAACCCGGCGATTGCACCCCCGTGGGAGGCGAAGGCGGACTACGAGATTTTCAATCTTCTCGCGGAGAAGATCTCCGAGTTCTCGGTCGAACACCTTGGAGTGCGCAAGGACCTCGTTGCCTCTCCGCTGCTGCACGACACCCCCGACGCGATGTCGACGCCCCACGGCATCGTCATTGACAACCCCGAGTTGATTCCCGGTGTGACGATGCCGAAGCTCAGCGTCATTGAGCGCGACTACCCGGCATTCTCCGCGCGGATGACCGCACTGGGACCGCTCTCCGAGAAGCTGGGCATGGTCACGAAGGGCGTGAAGTTCAACCCGGACGTGGAGGTTGCGGATCTCGGCCGCCGAAACGGCCTCGTGGAGAGCGGGCCAACGAAGGGCCGTCCGAGACTGGACACGGTTCAGCGCGCAGAGGAAATGGTGCTCGCGTTCTCCGGCACCACGAACGGTCGACTGGGCACCCAGGGTTTCCGGGTGCTGGAGAAACAGACCGGTCAGAAGCTCGCGCACCTGGCGAGCGACAACGAGGGCAGGCGCTTCACCCTCAAGGACGTCTCCGACGCCCCGGTGCCCGTCCTCACCTCACCGGAATGGTCCGGCAGCGAGCACGGCGGAAGGCGCTACAGCGCATTCGTGGTGAACGTGGAAAACCTGAAGCCGTGGCACACCCTCACCGGTCGCCAGCACTTCTACCTTGACCACGATTGGATCGCCGAACTCGGCGAGCAACTTCCGGTCTACCGTCCGCCTCTCGACTTGCATCGACTATTCGACGGTTACCAACCCGTCGGGTCGATGGCCGCAACAGGGGCGCCGGGGTCGGAAGGCCGGGCGGAAGTCACGGTGCGTTACCTCACACCGCACTCAAAGTGGTCCATCCACTCCGAGTACCAGGACAACCTCATGATGCTTACCCTCTCGCGGGGTGGCCCGACCATCTGGATGTCGCCGAAGGACGCCGACAAGATCGGGGTGCGCGACAACGAGTGGATCGAGTCCTACAACCGCAACGGTGTTGTGGTGGCCCGCGCGATCGTATCCCACCGCATGCCGGAGGGCACGGTGTACATGTACCACGCGAAGGACCGCACGATCAACGTGCCCATCGCGGAGACATCCGGCATGCGCGGCGGAACGAACAACTCCCTCACGCGAATCCTGCTGAAGCCAAGCCACCTCATCGGTGGCTACGCCCAGCTGTCGTTTGCATTCAACTATCTCGGTCCGACCGGGAACCAGCGCGACGAGATCACCGTGATCCGCCGCCGCAGCCAGGAGGTGGAGTACTGATGCGCGTTATGGCCCAGATGTCGATGGTGATGAACCTCGACAAGTGCATTGGCTGTCACACCTGCTCGGTGACGTGCAAGCAGGTGTGGACGAACCGCGACGGCATGGAATATGTGTGGTTCAACAATGTCGAGACGCGTCCAGGTCTCGGCTATCCGCGCCGGTACGAGGATCAGGAGAAGTGGAACGGCGGCTGGGTTCGCAACAAGAACGGCCGCCTGAAGTTGAAGTCCGGTGGGCGGCTGAAGAAGCTGATCAACATCTTCTCCAACAACGACCTGCCGACGATCGACGACTACTACGAGCCGTGGACCTACGACTACGACATGCTGTCGAGCGCGCCGCAGACCAAGAACGG